>VOFI01003912.1_pt1 | contig 30926 bp, 50 predicted proteins | sample 5384131 | NCBI WGS metagenome assembly VOFI01 (sample SAMN12384728, study PRJNA508395) | human gut metagenome | isolation source: healthy gut H | host: Homo sapiens
GGCAGATCGCCACGACACCCGTCACACGTCCCGGCTCGCCCGAGCATTCGTACACGTAATACGCCGCACCCGGGTCCTTGAGCATCAGGACCATCGGCAAGGGGCTCCGCGCAGGGCATCGTTGCCGCTCAGGATGCTGCCCATTGCAGGCAGCGCCCCTCGAGCACGCGGTCCTGAGCCGGGCGGATGCAGGGAAACGGAAGTGCTTTCATGGGCGGTCCTAACGCACGAGTCGGTTTGTTCGCGGCTTATTATGCCCCAACTTGCCCATTCGCGTCCCAGAGCACGTTATCGGCGAGCGCGATTAGCACCTGCTGACAACGAACGATATCGGCGTGGGGCACATATTCGTTGGGCTTGTGCGCGAGCGCGAGCGACCCGGGACCGTAGCTCATGCAATTGCGGTTACCTGTCTTGCCGGCAATGACGGCGGTGTCGGTGTAGCCGGTAAAGAAGCCAACGGTCGTGTCCGTGTCCGTCACGTCATCTGGCGCGTACTTGAGCGCTGCTAGAAGGGGAGAGTTTGGGTCGCGCTCGATGGCGGGGCGGTCGCCCGTCACGACGTAGCTGCCGTGGCAACCGGGAACGGCGGCTTCGGCGACGGCGATGGCCTGCTCTACCATGCGCGTTACGGCGGCCGTATCGGTCGGCGGGGTCAGGCGCATGTCGACCCAGACTTTGGCGCGGTCGGGTACGACGTAGGGGCGATATCCGCCCTCGATTTGGCCGAACGTGATGGTCGAAGGCCCCAGCTCATCGTGCGCGGGCAGCACCACAAACGCACGACGGAGCGAACACATGACCTCGGCCATGGCGGCGACGGCATCCGCGCCCTTCTAGGGCCGGCTTGCATGCGCCGTCACGCCAGCCATTTCAATTTCGAACCACGTACGCCCCTTTGTGCGCCACCTGGATCTGTCCGTCGGTGGGCTCGGTGTCCAGCACCCATTCGCGCGAACCGACCCAGCCGGCATCGATCGCGGCCTCTGAGCCACGCATAAAATCTTCCTCGTCGACCGAGCAGATGAGCGAAAAGCCGCGGCGGGGCAGTGCGCCATCCGCCGCCACGCGCTCGAGCGTATGGACCAGTGCGGCAATGGCACAGGCCAGGCCACCCTTCATATCGCAGGCGCCGCGGCCGTAGAGCTTGCCGTCGCGCACGACCGCCCGAGCGGCGTAATGTCCGCGTCCCAGCCATCGCCCAAGGTTACGGTATCCATATGGCAGATATAGACGAGTCGCGGCTCGTCGCTTTGGCCCGGCACGGTGACCATAAGGTTGCGGCGCCCGGGGAGCACTTCGAGCTCGCGTATCTCTGCGGCGTTCAACACGGGTGAATCGAGTTTGGCAATATACGCCTCGACCAAGGCCTTTGATATGTTGTTCGATCTCGCCCTCATATGCGCCGGGGTCCGAGCTGTCAATCTTCACAAGGTCCTGCGCAAGCCGCCAGGCAAAGTCCTCATCAACCATATGCAACCTCACAATCAGTTTGTTTTCCAAACTGATTGTAAGCCTCCTGAGAGATTCACGACGTGCACGTAGCAGTATTTACCGTTCGCAGGCTAAGCCATCGCGTTTGTCGTCTGGGCGGGCTCACAAACGACGTAGTGGGTACGTACCCTTCATGGACGACATGCTGTGCGACATATCTGCCTTTCGGTATCACCGGATACCTCCACAGGTCTTGGCAATAATGCCGGACCTGCCCGATTCTGCGGACGATCAGCGCAGGGAGCGCCTTTGTGAGCATCCGCTTGTCAAACATTTCGGGCACCCCGTTACACGTGTTGGCACAGGGCAGCTGTGGACGTAAGGGCGATCGTATTGTCAGACATGTTTGGAACGGGGAGAGGCCGTTTGGCTCCGTGCGGCAGACAGAGTTTGGCCTCGATGTCGCGTCTCCGCTCTTTACGCTGTTGACCATTGCTTCCTCGGTCTCAAACGAGCGTCTGATCATGTGCATGTATGAGATGTGCGGCACCTTTGCCGTGTGCAAGATTGCGCCTCAAGTAAAGTTGGCACTTGAGCAGGCATATGGGGGCCGGTGGGGCGACGCACGATTAGGCTGGGAAAACGTAAAGGATGCCTCGGGGAATCCAACAGACTTGTGGAAACGACCTCCCTTGATTGAGCTCTCTGAACTTACGGAGTTCGCCAATAAGATCCGGGGCTCCGCGGTGCTAAATCGTTCACACGTGCCGCGAAATGCATTACGGGGATTGTGGCATCGCCGCTTGAGGTCCAGGCTTCGATGCTGTTTGGCCTTTCGAGGCTGCGCGGCGGCGAAGGGCTGCACCTCACCAATAACGTCGAGATTCGCATGACGCGCGGCGCCCGCTTGATTTCGGGGCTTGATAGGCGCTACGCCGATATCCTGCTGTCAAATAAGGACGGCAGCCGAGAGTGCTTGGTTGAATGTCAAGGTAAAGCCATTCACGGATCCATAGAATCCAAGATCTCGGACTCCGATCGAACGACGGCCCTGCAGACGATGGGATATCCTGTCGTTCTGATGACCTATGGTCAGCTAGTCGACTCCGATGCCTTCCGCGTGGTGATGGAACTCATCATGTCCTATCTCGATATGCCGCTGAAAGACAAGACGCCGCGGCAGCAGGAGCTCGAGCGGCGGCTTCGTGAGGAGATTTTTATCGATTGGGCGGGAATGTAGTTGTGCAGGTAGAAAACGGTCGCGGGGAACTAGGGTTTTAGTTGCGAAAAGGCTTCAATTGCTCCCTGGAATTGGCTTGAAAAGTGCTGCCCAGAACAAGTTATTTCGGAAAATGGACAGTCAACTTTAATTTGGCATATAGAGATCGATTTTACCTACTAAAACCCCTGATAAAGCTGTTGATAAAAGCAGCTGTGCTTAGCGACTAGGGCCTCACTGTCGATTATCCGAAATAACTTGTTCTGTGTAGCACTTTTCAAGCCGCCGTGAGCACGAAATTCGCCCCCCCGTTTCGTGAAAACGGGGGGCGAATGGACTTTGTGGTCTGTCTGACAGGCTTGGCGTCGACGCTACTTGATTACGCGCACGCGATACATCGACGGAATCTGCTTGAGCGCCTCGATGGTGCTGCCGTCCGGTGCTCGTCGGTGTCGAACATGGTGTAGGCGTTCTCGCCGGCGGACTCGTTGGTCATACGCTGCACGTTGGCATTGTCCTTGGCCAGGATTGCCGTGATCTGACCGATCATGTTGGGCACGTTGGCGTGCAGGCAGGCGATGCGGCTTGCGGCGCGCGCCTTGCCCATGCTGCAGGCGGGGTAGTTGACGCTGTGCGCGATGTTGCCGTTCTCCAGGTAATCCTTAAGCTCGCTGATGGCCATGTCGGCGCAGTTGGCCTCGGCCTCGCCAGTGCCGGCGCCCGAGTGCGTGGTGATAAACGTGTTGGGCATCTTGACGGTCTTGGGCGTGGCAAAATCGCAGCTAAACCAGCTCAGCTTGCCCTCGCGCAGGGCGGCGTCAACGGCGTCCTCGTCAATGATGGTCTCGCGCGCGTAGTTGATGAGCACGGCGTCCGGGGCCAGCAGGTTGATCTGCTCGGTGCTGATCATGCCGATGGTGTCGGCCTTGCTGGGCACGTGCACCGTGAGGTAATCACAGCCGCGGCAGAGATCTTCGAGCGTGCCCACGCGCTGCACCTCGCGGCTCAGCACCCACGCGTGCTCAACGGAAATGAACGGGTCGTAGCCGTAGACGTACATGCCCAGGTCGACGCAGGCGTTGGCGACCTTGGAGCCCACGTTGCCCAGACCGATGACGCCGATGCGCTTGCCCTTGAGCTCGCGGCCCACAAAGGCCTTCTTGGCCTTCTCGGCGTCGACCTGAATCTCGGGGTCGTCGGCGTTGTCGCGCACCCAGTTCATCGATTGCACCACGCCGCGGCTCGAGAGCACCAGCATGCCCGAGGACGAGCTCCTTGACGGCGTTGCTGTTGGCACCGGGGGAGTTGAAGACGACGACGCCCTTCTTGGCGTACTCCTCGACGGGGATGTTGTTGACGCCGGCGCCGCAGCGGGCGATGGCGCGGATGCCCTCGGGCAGTTCGTAGCCGTGCAGGTCTGTCGAGCGCATCAGGATGGCGTCGGCCTCTTCGGCGGTGCCCACAAACTCGTAGCCCTCGCCAAACTCGACTTTGCCGTCCTTGGTGATGTCGTCGATGGTCTTAATCTTGCGCATGAAAAACTCCTTAGCAGGTTTGGTTTAAACAGGTGGTTTGAAGTGGCTGGTCGGCCCGCGCGTTGCGGGCTAGTTAGATCGCGGGCTCAAACTACGCTGCGTTTCGAAGTCCTTCATGTACGAGGCCAGTGCCTGCACGTCTTCCATGGTTACGGCGTTGTAGACGCTGGCGCGCATGCCGCCCACCAGGCGATGGCCTTTGACGTTTTGAATCTGGTGCTCGGCCGCGCCTGCGACAAAGGCCGTGTCGAGTTCGGCGTCGCCGGTGCGGAAGGTGACGTTGGCGATGGAGCGGCTGTCGGCCTGTGTGGTGCCATGGAACAGCACGCTGAGCTCGAGCAGGTCATAGAGCAGGTTGGCCTTGGCCCAGTTGCGCTCGGCCATGGCGGCAAGTCCGCCGGTCTCCTCGACCCACCGGAACACCTTGCCGCACACGTAGATGCCAAAGGTGTTGGGCGTGTTGAGCATGGAGCCCTTGGCGGCCTGGGTCTTAAGGTCCATGTACTGCGGCGCCCGCGCAAAGGCGGGGGCCGTCGGCGATGAGGTCGTCGCGCACGATAACCACGGTCACGCCCGCGGCGCCGGCGTTTTTCTGCGCGCCGGCGTAGATGAGCCCGTAGCGCTCAACATCGAGCGGCTGCGACAGAAAGCAGCTCGAGACATCGGCGACCAGCGGTACGTCGCCGCAAGCGGGCAGCTCGTGGTACATGGTGCCAAAGATGGTGTTGTTCTGGCAGATGTAAACGTAGTCGAGCCCGTCGCTCGCGGCCTCGGCGGCAATGCGCGCGTTGATATCGGCCATGTTGGGAATGCGGTCGAAATTGGTGTCCTCCGAGCTCGCGAGCAGCACGGCCTCGCCGTACTTGGCGGCCTCCTTGTATGCCTTGTTGGCAAAGTTGCCGGTCACGACGTAGCCGGCGCGGCCGCGGCGCATGAGGTTCATGGGGATGCCCGCAAACTGCAGCGTGGCGCCGCCCTGCAAAAAACAGGACACGGTAGTTGTCGGGGATGCTCAGCAGGCGGCGCAGGGTTGCCTCGGCGTCGTCGATGATTTGCTGGTACATGCTAGATCGATGGCTCATCTCGAGCACGGACATGCCGCAACCGCGGTAGTCCATCATCTCGTCGGCGATCTCGGCGAGCACGCTTGTAGGCAGTGCGGCCGGGCCAGCTGAGAAGTTGTGCACACGTGCCATCTTCTAGTTCCCCTCGTAGTCGTTTGAACGTTCGGGATACTTTAGCACAGTGGAGCGCCAGGCGCGACCGTATCACGGTAAAACTCGAGTGCGCCGCTATGATTTACAGGATGGTTACATGGGGGAGGGTTGACCTTATCTGATGGCTCGCATCCGATCTGCCTCAGCTTTTGCTTGTTTCCAGGGGCGCACACGACCGTTGGTGAGGTCGTCGTAACCATGAGCGATGGTACGTTGAATGTGATCTTCGCGTTCCTGAATGGTAGTTAGTGCGCGCGTCTGATCAGAAATAGGCTTTACGACAGGCATACGAAACTCCTTACATAGAAGCATATGTATAACTCTATGTTGAATATAGCGGAGGGTGGCGTTGGGCGTGTGCGTGCCTGCATTCGTAAGCGCGGTTGTCTGGCAAGTGTGATTTGGGGCGACCTCGTTAAAGTTTCTAAGCTGCGAAAATGACCGTTAACCGGATTAAATTTTGTTGCTCAACATTTGACACTCTGGGCGTGGTAACTTTTTTACCAACAGGTATGATTATTGTCATGTGCGCCGCGCCTGCCCGCCGGGTTGCGGCGCACTTGTGACAGCCTTTGACACCCTTGGAGCGTGCACTGTGGATGTAACCACAAAAAGCGTTCGGGGGGGGTGCTCACCCGCGAGCAATTCCTCCCGCATGAGATGCGCATCGTCGCTGCCCTTCGTATGCAGGGCGCAAGCGACGAGCAGGTCATTGTACGCGTAAAGAGCGAGAACCTCTTTCAATATCCCACGGAGCGCATGGTCGCCAACCGCGCAACCGTGTGCCTTCGCCGCCTTGACGCCATGGTGCCCACGGACGCCGTATGCGCCGCGCGCGGCATCGACCCCAAAACCGCCGTCGAGGCTGCGTCATCCCTTAACCGGGCTCATGGCATCCGGCGCTCCCACGCAGGCGGACCAGGCCATCTTCTACAGCATGATCTGCCGCTACGATATCGTGCGCGAGCTCGTGCTCGTCGAGGTAGGGGAGCGCCTACAAAACTTCGATTATGCCTTTACGGCGGTTGACCTCAACGCCTTCATGACACGCTTTACCACGGAGTATCCGGACGCGGCCCGCTGGACTGAGGCCACGGTCAAGCGCATTAAGGGCTCGCTCCGCCAGACGCTCCGCCATGCCGGCCTTATCGGCGAGGGCCAGGGCCCGGAGTCCGAGCGCCTGTCGCCACTCTTCCTCGATTCCGATGTCGAGCGAGCCTTGGTTCAGCTGGGCGAGCAGTCGCTTATCGCGGCCCTTACCGGCAGGGCAGTGATGTAGCGTGGCTCCCGTCAAAAGCGCCGTCGGCCCTGTTATCACCCCGGCGACCGATCTCACCACCAATATCGGCATCCATTCCCGCAAGAGCGTCGTGGCGGCGCATGCCCGCTCCGGAGCGCGCCTGTCAGGAATTTGAGCGCCGTGCGCAGCTTCTGCGCGAGTGCCTGTGCAGCGAGGGACTTTTTGGCCAACAAGGGCATAGGCAATGAGATCGGCTTCCACACTTTTGCTATGACCCCGCGCTGGAGTTTGAGGCGCGTGCATTATTTGACACCCTTTCACGCGATGCCGAGGCCGACAAGCTTGTGCACGCTCAAGGTCGTGAACCTTTACGACGCCGTGCTGGCAATTCTCGAAAAAGCGCCGTGTCCCTCAAGGCTATCCCGCACCAAGCAGGAGCGCCGCGGTACCCAGCGCGTGCTCGAGGACGTGGCCAAGTTCGCCTCACCCGAGAAAGTTGCCGCGTACATCCTGAGCAGACCGAGCCGTTCGCGCCCGGAGACGTCATTCTCCTCACCGGTGCAGGTGAGGTCTTCCCGTTCTTTCGCATGCACACGCTTCTCCACTGCATGCTTGCGGATTTTGATGAGGTGCCTGTGGTCGCCGCCTATCCGGGCAGTTTCAACGGCTCTTCTTTCCAGCTCTTTAACCGTCTGCCGGCTGACAACTACTACCGCGCCATCGATATCTCGTAAGCACGGCCTCGCAGGCAAGTCCCTGCCGCCGGTAACAACCCTTTGCCATAACGTTCCTCAAACCCAAAGGAGCACCCATGGACAACACGATCATTCGCGACCTCTTTGCTAAAGACATCAACCGCTCCATCAACGGCGTGGTCAAGGTCCGAGGATTCAAAAGATGGGTCCATCCGCCAAGAGCTTGACGAGTACGTGGTGACGCGCGAGTTGCAGGAGGCACTTTTGCCACGTTCTTCCAAGGCCTACGGCGATGCCATCGATGCGCGCACCGACAAGATCGGCGTGTGGATCAGTGGTTTCTTCGGTTCCGGTAAATCGCACTTCCTCAAGATGCTGAGCTACCTGCTCGAGAATCGCCAGATCGGCGGTAAGAGCGCCATCCGCTACTTTGACGGCAAGATCGTCGACCCCATGGTCGCGGCTGCCATGGAGCGCGCCTGCTCGGTGCCCACGCAGGCCATCCTCTTTAACATCGATAGCAAGGCGGGCCAGTGGAAGCAGGGCGATACGGCTCCCACGGCGCTGCTTCGCGGCTTTGAGCGCATGTTCTACGAGGCGCGCGGCTTCTACGGCGAGGACCTCAAGCTTGCAAAGCTCGAGGACCACATCGATTCCCTGGGCAAGACCCGAGGAGTTCCGCGAGGCCTTTGAGCGCGTGAACGGCGAGTCCTGGCTCCAGACCCGCGACACCTACAGCTACTTTGAGGACGACGTGGTCGAGGTGCTGCAGAGCGTGCTCGGCATGAGCGAAAAAGGCCGCATGGAACTGGCTCGAGGGTTCTGAGGACGAGGTTTTGGCCCCCGATGTCTTTGCCAAAAAGGTCAAGGACTACGTAGACGCTCAGGCAGCGGCCCACGGCGGCAACTTCCGTTTGCTCTTTATGGTCGACGAGGTGGGTCAGTTTATTACAAACGACAAGGACCCAAGCCTTATGCTGAGCCTTCAGACCATCGTCGAGGAGCTGGTGCCGCCTGCGGTGGCCGCGTGTGGGTGATGGTTACGAGAGCCAGAGGCCATCGACAACCTGAGCCTGCCCGTGGGCAACGACTTTTCAAAGATCCAGGGCCGCTTCAATACCCGCCTTCGCTCTCCAGCTCCAGCGTGGACGAGGTCATCCAGCGCCGTGTGCTCGAGAAGACCGCGCCGGCGGCCGATATGCTTGCACAGGTCTACGAGCAAGACGCCGCCGTGTTAAAAACAACTTTACCTTTGAGGGTGGCTCGCGTTCCGACCTTGCCGGCTACGCCAACTCCAAGGATTTTGTGGCCAGCTACCCGTTTGTGGGCTACCAGTTTAAGCTCCTGCCCGACGTGATGACCGAGGTGCGCAAGCACGGTGTCAAGCCAAGCACATGTCAACGGGCGAGCGCTCCATGCTGAGCGCGTTCCAGAGAGCGCTCAGGCCATCCAGTATGACCAGACCGGTGCACTCGTGCCGTTCTGGTGCTTCTTCGACACTATCTCCAAAGACCTTGAGCACGGCATCAATCCAGGTGGTCGACCGCGCGGTCCGTGCGGCCGAGGACGCAAAGGGCCTTGAACCCTATGACGTTCAGGTGCTCAAGCTCCTGTACCTGATTCGTTACATCGGCTACGTTGAGGCCACGGTCGAGAACATCTCCATCTTCATGATAGACGGCCTCGACGTGGACAAGCGCGCCCTTAAGGACCCGCGTCATGAATCCCTCTCCCGCCTGGAACACGAGAACTACGTGGCGCGCCAGGGCGATATCTACAGCTTCCCTTACCGACGAGGGAACAAGAAATCGCACAGGAGATTGCACGGACCCCGATCGACAACGCGAAGGTGATTGAGTACATCAAGAAGCGCCTGTTCGAAAGCATTTACACTACGCGCAAGCTCAATCGCGGGACCAACGACTTCCCCTTTGACCGCTACGTGGATGGCTCGATTCATGGATCCAACATGGGCGGCATGGAACTTTCCGTGGTGACCATGGCCAGCGATCTGGGCCGTTCGGACGATGCCGAGCTGGCATTGAAATCCGTGGATAAGGCCATCGTGGCCTTGAGCGACGAGGTGGATTATTGGGCCCCACTCGTCAACGCCGCCAAGATTCGCAAGTACGCCAAGACGCGAAATCTCCAGGAGCTTCAGCCGAGTACGCGCCAGATCGTCGAGTCCAAGATGCGCGAGGCGGCCTATAACGAGAAAGAGGCCGATACCCTTTTGAGCGAGGCCGTGCTCCATGCACGTTGCGCGGTCGACGGCCGCATTGTTGAGGTCCGCGCGGCCAAACCCGCTCAGGTCTTTGAGCAAGTGCTGGCGCAGCTGTGCGATGTGGTCTTTGAAAAGGCCGACTATATCGGCGTGCCGGTCACGAGCGATTCTGATATTCGCTCCACTCTGGCTGGCAACGTTCAAGTGGGGCTCGCTGGCATGGACGCGGGTAACACGCGTGCGCTCAAGGAGGTCGAGGACTACCTCAAAGTGCAGCACCAGCGCCACCGGATACCGCTATGGGCGATATCCAGCGCCAGTACCAGAAAAGGCCCTTTGGCTGGCGCGAGGTCGACATCGCAAATGTGGTGGCGCAGCTTGTGGTGGAGCAGCGCGCGCAGGTGCTGTTTGGCGGTCAGACGGTTCAAGCCGGCGACAGCCGCATGGTGGCGCTCCTGCGCAAGGATGCCGATAAGGCCCAGGTGCGCTTGCGCATGCGCATGAGCGACCGGTTGCTACGCGCCGCGGGCGAACTCATGTGTGACCTGTTTGATCTCAAGACCGTGCCCTCCAACGAGGATAAGCTCGTGGCCGAGCTCAAAGAGCGCCTTGAGGGCTTGCGCGAGGCGTGCCTCGCCATGGCACGCGACTACTACACGGGCATCAAGCCGGCCTACCCGTATCCCGGTGAGGACGAGTGCGAGAAGATGCGCTCGGAGGTGGCCGACGTCCTAGGACCAGAACGAGGCCGAGGCGTTCTTGACCACGTACACCAAGCACGAGGAGCGTTTGCTCGATGCCAAGGAAGACTTTGACAAGGTGGTTGAGTTCTTCGAGTCCAATCAACGAACAGCGTTTGACCACGCCAGGGATTTCTTGAACCGCACCGAGGGTATCGAGTATGCCTCCGATGACATTCCCGGTGCGGTGGAGAACGTGGCAAAGGTTCGTGAGATCCTCAATGATCCCAAGCCCTACGGCCGTATTAAAGACCTGCAGCCGCTTATGGATCCCGTCGAGGATGACATGAAAAAGCTGTTGGGCATCCGCCGCAATGAGTTTTTGTGTCGCATCGAGAGCGATCTGCAAGACCTGCGGGCGCAGGCCGAGAGTCAAAAGGGCTTTGTCAATCAGGCCAAGGATGCCATAGCAGACGCCGGCACCAAATACGAGTCGTTCAAAAACCGTGCCCACAGCGCTCAAAGTCTCAACGAACTGAGCGTTGTTGCAACTAACTGGGGCGACTGGCTCAGTGCGGCGGCCAACGAGATGTACGACGCTGTGGATGAGGCCCGCGTGCGTATGGACAACGAGCGCCGCGCCACCGAGGTCATGAGTACGGGCGAGGTGGTCAGAAGGTCTCCAACAAAGGGCGCCCATCGTCTGCTCCCACGCCCGCGCCCAAGCCCCAGCGCAAGATCAAGACTGTGCGCCGCGCCGATCTGGCCAAAAGCCGAGTCGTCTCTTGTCCGCAGAGGACGTGGAGCGCTACGTGGACGACCTGCGCTCCCGTCTTATGCAGGCGCTCGCTGCAAGCGACGAGATCCGTATCAACTAACCCGCGGAGCCGCCGGTGCCAAAGCGCGCACCGGTGGCTTATGGCGTTTAGAAAGGCTCATCAACCATGAACGATTCTGCTCTTAAGAGCTTCTGCACCTGGGCCCGTACGGAGCTCATCAAAGGCGTGGAGGCGCAGATGGTGCGCTACGGCATCACCGAACCTGCACCCGCGCCCGTTGGGTCCGAGACCGTCAACGGCCTGCCCCTAAGTCCTGCTGAGGTTGAGCAGCGTGGACGAGCTGCTGCGCATACAGACAGAGGTGGGTCACGAGGCGCTGTGCGACCGTGCGGCCTACACCTGGTTCAACCGCATCGTGGCCATTCGCTTCATGGATGCACGCGGATGGCTTCCCAGCCGTATGCGCATGCTAAGTCGTGCGGACGGCAGCCATGGCAGCAGGCCGTGGAGAACGCGCTGGACGTGGAAATAACGACGGCCGATACCGATCGCATAGCCGAGCTCAAGATGGCAGGCTTGGATGAACCGTTGTGGCGCTACCTGTTTGTTGCTCAGTGCGAGGAGCTTGCCGATTGCCTGGCGGGCGTCTTTGAACGCGTGGGCGGAGCCATGGAGCTGCTGTTGCCCCAGGGCCTCATGATGGCTGACAGTGTGGTGGGCAAACTCAATACCGTCCTCGCTGACGAGGACTGGCGCGACCGTTCTGGGTTGGATGTATCAGTACTACAACGCTGACGTTAAAGACGAGTTCTTCAAGTCCAAGCGCAAGGCAGCGGCGGCGGACATCGCGCCCGCCACGCAGCTCTTCACCCCCGAGTGGATTGTGCGCTATGGTCGAGAACTCACTCGGCCGTCTGTGGATGCTCAACAATCCGGGGAGTTCGCTACGCGAGCGCATGGAGTATTACATCGAGCCCGATGCTGAGCACGAGGACTTCATTCGCATTTCGAGTCCCGAGGAGATAACCCTCTGCGACCCCCGCATGCGGCTCGGGCCATATCTTGGTCTATGCGTTTGAGCTGCTCTTCCATATGTACGAGGAGCGCGGCTATCGTGAGCGCGAGATTCCCGAGCTCATTCTTACTAAAAACCTTGCAGGTATGGAAATCGATTCCCGCGCGGCACAGATCGCGGAGCTGGCGCTTGCCATGTGCGCCCGCGAGCACGACCGTCGCTTCTTTAGGCGTGGCGTTCGCGCCGACGTTACCGTGCTCTCGAGCATCCCGCTAGGGGAGGACGAGCTGCCGGGTAACAAAGCTCGCCGAGGAGCTGAGTCATTTGGGCGAGATCGGTTCGCTGCTCAATCCCTCAGAGGACGAGATCGACGAGCTCAAAAGGCTGCCGCCGCGAGTTGTTCCGATGACCTTTTTTTGCCGCTACGGCCAAAACTAAGCTCGAAAGCGCTGCCGCCATCTGCGAGAAGCTGTCCCGTCGTTTTACCTGCACCGTTGCGAATCCTCCGTATATGGGCAGCAGCAGCTTTAATCCATTCATGAGCAAGTGGATCAAGAAGAACTACCCCGACGTCAAGAGTGACCTGTGCACGTGCTTCATCGAGCGCGGCTTCAACCGGCGAAGGACCGCGGCTACGCGGCAATGATCACCATGCAGAGCTGGATGTTCTGGGCAGCTTCGAGAAGATGCGCTCCTCGCTCATCGGGAGCAAAGTCGATCCTGTCCATGCTGCACCTGGGGCCCCGCGCGTTCGACGCCATCGGCGGCGAGGTTGTCAACGTGACCGCCGACGTCGTCTACAACGGCCGCGCGGCATGCGGGGCGCCTACGTGCGCCTCGTCGATATCAACGGCAGCGAGGCCAAGCGCCAGAAGGCCCTACTGGAGGCGATCCGGAACCCCGACTGCGGCTGGTTCTACCGCCGCGAGCCGAGACCCTTCAAGCAGATCCCCTGGCACCCCATCGCCTACTGGGCAAGCGACGGACTACTCTCTGCGATGGCTGATGGCGTTAAACTATCTTCGTTCGGAAGAACGTCTAAAGGAATTATCACTGGTAAAAATGATAAGTTCATTAGGCTTTGGTGGGAGTGCGCCGTTGGGACTATCGGTTTTCGTCATCATCTGTATCCGATTTATTTAGTGGCAGAAAATGGCACCCTGCAAAAAGGAGGCTCTTATCGTAAATGGTTCGGTAATCTTGACTCTGTAATTGATTGGTCAAATAACGGTCACGTGTGTTTGAGTCGGCCTCGCGTGAAGGAAACCATGCGCAAGATTATTCGGATGAACTGAAATTCAAGCCCGCCATTTCATGGTCGGCGATTACTTCGTCCATCCCTTCGTTTAGGTATGCGTCAATTGTCTTTCAGAGCATGCTGGCATGTGCCTTTTTGTTCCTGAGGATAAAATCGGTTATATGTTGTCGCTGCTTAACTCCAGCGTTTCTAAAGAGTATTTTCGTTAATCGCTCCAACTCTGAACGTTAACGCTGGTGATGTGGATAAATTTCCCGTCCTACTGAGTTGCTTCAATCTCGTAGACGGGTTATTTAAGGAAAGCAGAGGATTATCAAAAACCGACTGGGACTCGTTTGAAACCTCCTGGGATTTCAAACGTCATCCCTCGTTTAGGAGTCCACATGTCGCAGAAGAAAAAGGCTAACAATAATAAATGCGCACATCCACCTCTTGAGAATGATGTGTCGTGGATTAAACAGGTTCATGAATCGTATAAGGACGATGTCTCTAAGAAAAACTACGCATATATTTGCAAAGATTTGTATCCGAATCAGAAGCTATTGATGCTACGAGGCAGACCAATGGGTTTATTACTGATTTGAATATTTATACTACTGTTCAGGCAAATGCGTTTCTTGAACAGATGTGTTTCGACAGTGCCGTTAAAACAAGATGGGCATATACCCCTAATGACCTTGCAAAAAGCGGCCCACGAAGCAGGTAGCGATTCATCTGATTTTATTAAACGAGATTACGAGTTTGCCCTCATTTGCTTATCAACAGCGGCTTGTCTTAACAAAAGGATTGCTGGGCTTTCAGAATTCAAGCCGGGTGCGAAGACCAAAACAGGCAGGGAGAAAACAGAATAAAAGTTCATTTAGAAGACTTGACGCCGTTTTTTAGACATCTGAGGAATGCTCTCGCTCATGGTCAATTTTTGCGAGTTGTTAAGCCCGATGGATCAGTGTGGTGGGCTTTACAGGACGCAAACGGTAAAGGAAACGTCACGGCAAGAATGCTACTGAAAGAGGATACGCTTGATGCATGGGTGAATCTGCTCGCTAAGAGACAAGAGATATAGAGATAAAAGCTAGTAGTTAGAATAGGTGCGAAATTGCATCGACTTAGTTCCTCAAGCTTCCTGTACAGCGGGGAGAGCGTTTTAGCGGTTTTTTTGGATACTGCAATCCGTTTTTTCGCAGTGGTTTCCAACAGCAACGAAAGGATGGCCTGCCATGGCCACTTTACTTCAAGAAAAATACGAGGCCCGCAAGGCTGAGGTCAATGCTCGCTTCGAGCAGCTTCGCAGTAACGAGGAAGAGCTCAACCGAATCTTTGCCAAGATCTACAACATGGAGGTGAGGTGCCCATCGAGGTCGAGGATAAGTACGTTTCGGTGGCGCGCATTTTCAATACCGCCGACGAGATTCCCGAGAGAGCTATAAGGGCAACAAAACGTGCGCACCAAGCGAGACGAGATCACCTCGCTCATAAGCTATGCCGTGGGCTGCATGTTTGGCCGCTATTCGCTGGATGTGGACGGGCTGGTCCGGCCGATCAGGGCGCCACGGTCGATGACTATCTGGCCAAGATGCCCAACTCTGATCATGTGACCTTTTTATGCCCGATAGCGATAACGTGCTGCCCATTACCGATGACGAGTACTTTGACGACGACATCGTGCGCTATTTTATCGACTTTGTGCGCACCGTGTATGGCGAGGGAGACGCTTGAGCAGAACTGGCCTTTATTGCCGAGGCACTCGGCGGCAAGGGGGTACCTCGCGCGAGGTAATCCGCACCTACTTTTTGAAGGACTTCTTTAAGGACCACTGCCAGACCTATAGAAGCGCCCCATCTACTGGCTGTTCGACAGCGGCAAGAAGAACGGCTTCAAGTGCCTTGTTTACATGCATCGCTACCAGCCTGACCTGTTGGCTCGCATCCGCACCGACTATGTGCATGAGCAGCAGGAGCGCTACCGTGCCCAGATCGGGTATGCCAGCGATGCCCCTCCTTGTCAGTGCCGAGCGCGGCGAGCGCGTGCGCTTGGATAAGCGCATCAAAAAAGCTCAACGACCAGCTCAAAAGACCATTGCCTACGAGGAGAATCTGCACCACTTGGCAGACCAGATGATTAAGATCGACCGGATGACGGCGTCAAGGTCAACTACGCCAAGTTTCAGGATGTGCTGGCGAAGATTAAAAGTAACTGCAGATACGGTAAGGATATTCATGCCCAAGATCGATGTAGAAGAACAGCTCAGCTGCGATTTTTGCAGCCGTTGTCCTCATGCGCGCCGCGCCGTGTTGTGGTTTGGCACGATGCGGACGGCGAGTTTGCTCCTGAGTTTGAGCGATTGGCTGCCGAGGGTTTCGACGGCGTGGGGGCCGATGCCGGCGTAATGCCTGCTCACGGTGACTTTGAGCGCCCGGTGCGCTTTGTTGAGGCCTGCGAGGGCCGTATGTTTGCCGTCAAGAAGCTCATCAACCGCGATGACCTTGCGAGCGATATCTTGCTGTATCGCTGCCGTTGCCCGCGCGGCAGGCTTGAGGGTGATTGGCTTGCCGATGTTGAGCTGTATGCCGATCAGTTCCGGCTGACTATCTTTCGCTTTTGGCCGATCAGCTGGGCATCGAGAATATCGACGCCGTGCGCGAGAGCCTGCGCGAGCACAAGACGTTTTTTGATGCCAAGACCCGCTGCGCTAAGTTTGCCGCGTGTGTTCCGCATGCCTCGGGCGCATCCGATATCGAACTCGGCATCCTTACGGTGATTTTTTGGCGGTAAAGAGCTTGGTGACGCGCGCCCCGCGTTTGTGCTGCGTGGCTGTATGACCATGCTGCTGCACGAGGGTCCCGAGGCGCTGGCCGAGTTGATGGACAAGTACTGCGTGCGCGATGTGCCCTCTGCCTTTATGCTTCGCTGCTATGGGTTTGAGGGACCGCTGTATGAGCGCGACTCATTGCTTATGCTTTCATCCCATGTGCTCCTTACGGCGGCATCAACCGCGCTTCCCGAGGGAGCGCCTCAAGGGGCTCGAAAGCTATGTGGCTCCCGCCTACGGCCCCTATTGCCTTGAGGCGGTGCGCACGTGGGACCAGGCCGTCGATACCCAGGCATCGAGCGAGGACCTATTTGAGATCTGTCGTTTGGTGGAGGATGCCCGTGGGCTCTTTGCGCGGTTCGAGACTCTGCCAATCGATGCGCTGGCCTCGCTTGACGTGTTCCCGTGCGTCAACGAGGCCGTGCTCGCAGCTGTTCAGCTCTGTTTGCCCGGCGCGGACCGCGTTGAGGATGCACGACGCATTTGCGGCGCGTCGCTGCGACCTGAGCTGGTACCGTCGCGTCGAGAGCTATTTTGACCTGCTTGCCGCTGTGGCCGATATGTGTGCGTTTAGGCAGGCGCACGCGGGCGGGTTCCATCTGGCGCAACCCCAGCAGGTGTGGGATGCCTACACGTCCGATTGGTATGCCATGGACGCTGCTTATCGCCATATGTGCACCGCGTATCTGCGGGCGCGCTCCGTCGAGTGTGATGCGCTCGAGGAGCCTGCCCGCTCTGTGGCGGACTGGGCGGAGAATCTCTACAGCAACTGGTTCTTGGCCGACGCCAATGCCTGTTGGGCGGCCGCTGCGCAGGGGGGTGGGCCGATTGCGGCTACATCGAGGGTCCCGAACGGCAGGATGAGTTCTACTGGCATGTGCTGCCCACCTTTGTGGGCTCTGCTAAAACGACGGTCGTTATCGTGAGCGACGCGCTGCGCTATGAGGTGGCCTGCGACGTCGCGGCGCTGCTCGAAGCGCGAGCGCGGCGGCAACGTCAAGGTTTCTAGCATGCAGGCGGTCTTCCCCTCCATCACAGAGGTGGGCATGCCCGCGCTGCTGCCGCATCAGGCGCTTGGGCTTGCAGCGGATGGTTCGTTTGTGCTGGCTGACGGCAAGCCCACCGCAACGACTCCGCAACGCGAGGCCGTGCTTACCCATGTTGAGCTTACGGCCCGCGCTTTACGCTCGAGCGCATACCTCAACATGGCGGGAACCGAGCGCAAGGCGCTGCTCAAGGACTCAAGACTTGTTTACCTCTACCACAACAAGATCGATGCCACGGGCGAGAAGGCCGCTACGCAGGATGATGTCTTCGGTGCCTGTGCGGACACCGTGGAGGAACTTGCTGCGTTGGCGCGCCGTGTGTGCACCGACGCCCCGGGCGCACGTGTTGTTATAACGGCGGACCACGGCTTTATCTACACGCGTCGGGAGCTCAACGAGTGCCAGATGCTCGGCAAACCGGACCTTCCGTCCTTGATGCTCCCGTCATGCACGGCAAACGTCATCTGGTGGTGCCCAACGAGGCCGTACTCAAACTTTCGGATGAGGCGCGTGGGGTGTTTGTTAATGTTGACATGGGACGTTTGGGTGCCGGATTTGAGGGGTTTGCCCCGCGCGAGAACGTGCACTTCAAGCGTCCCGGCGGCACTAACAACTACGTCCACGGCGGCATGAGCCTGCAGGAGCTCTGCGTGCCCGTTATCGGGTTTTGGCGTGCACGCTCGGGTTCCAAGGACTTTTGTCGACACGCGCGCAGCGACACTGCGCGTACTAAGTGAGGGACGCCGAGTGACCAACTCGCTTTTCTCGGTCAACTTAATCCAGGAAGAACCTGTCCAAGGCAAGGTCTTGCCGTGCGAGTACGAGCTGGTGTTTACCGATGCAAGCGGCAACGAGGTGAGCGATACGGTCAAGGCGCATGCCAACAAGACTTCTGTTAACTCGCAGGAGCGCGTGGTGCATGCCAAAGTTTGCGTTGCATGCGGCGGATGGATTCTCGGCCAAGGGTCCGTACTATCTGGTCTGCCGCGAGCGCGAGACGGGCAAGATCGTTTGGCGCGAGACGTATACCATCGCCGTTTCGTTTGCCCCTGTTGCTGACTTTGGTTTTTAGGAGTGTGCCCTATGTTTGATAGCAATGACGACGGTCTGTGGAAGTTCCCCGATTGATGTTGATGTGCCTGCGGCGCCTGTGGAGGCCCCGGCGAGGCTGCTGCTGCGCCTGCCCCGGAGCCGGTTGCTGCCGCGCCCGTTGAGGCTGCGGTGAACGCCGAAGACGGATTCTCGACCGATGGCTATGCCCAGGCTGTGGCCGAGGCCTCCGAGGAAGACGGCTATGACATGGATGGGCTGGACGGTAAAGCTACTCGAGCACTTTGGCGGCAAGATCGTGCGCAAGGACCTGACGGCCTTTATGAAGCGCGGTGCCAACGTGCCCACCTTTGTGCTGGAGTACCTGCTGGGCATGTACTGCTCGACCGATGACGAGGAAGCCGTGGCAGAGGGCCTGGATCGCATCCGCAGGATCCTCACCTGATAACTACGTGCGTCCCGACGAGTCCGAGCGTATTAAGTCCAAGATTCGCGAGCTGGGCCGCTTTACCATCATCGACAAGGTGACGGCCAAGCTCGACGAGTCAAAGACATCTACGTGGCGTCGTTTGCCAACCTGACCATCGAGCCGTTTGTGATGCCGGCCGAGTACGTGCGCGACTATTCCAAGATTCTGCAGGGCGGCATTTGGTGCATTATGAGCATCGAGTATCGTCATCCCGTGGATGAGGAAGACGAGTTTGGCATGGAGGTCTTTGGTGACGATGCACCGCGCCGCTCAAGGCCAAGCGCAAAAGCGCGGACCCGGAGGACTCTCCGTTTAGTGTGGCGTCGCTTACGCCCATCCAGATGCCCAATCTGGACCTGGATGCCATGGTCGACGAGCGCCAGTACTTTACGCGCGACGAGTGGCTCAACATGCTGCTGCGCTCCGCTGGCTATGAGCCCAGTGAGCTTTCCGAGAAAGAGCGTCTGCACTTTATCGAGCGTATGGTGCCGCTCATCGAGCGCAACTACAATCTATGCGAGCTGGGTCCGCGCGGCACCGGCAAGAGCCATATCTACAAAGAGGTCCGCCCTACGCCATCTTGCTCTCTGGCGGTCAGACCACCACGGCCAACCTGTTCGGCCGCATGAACTCCATGCGCGCCGATCGCGTGGGCTTGGTGGGCCATTGGGACTGCGTGACGCGTTTTGACGAGGTCGCCGGCATGCGCTTTAAGGACACCAACGCCGTGCAGATCATGAAGGACTACATGGCGAGTGGCAGTTACGCACGCGGCCGCGACCAGATTAACGCCGACGCTTCCATGGTCTTTGAGGGCAACATCAACGACACCGTGCAAATGTCCTTAAGACCACGCACCTGTTTGATCCGTTCCCGCCGGAGTTTAATAACGATTCGGCTTTTCTTCGACCGTATCCACTATTACCTGCCGGGCTGGGAGATTCCCAAGATGCGCTCGAGGCCTGCTGACCGGGCATTATGGCCTGATCACCGACTGCCTGTCGGAGTTTTTGCAAGGAGATGCGCCGCAAGGACTTTACGCACCATATCGACCGTTACTTCCCGCTTTAACAGCGACTTTAACAAGCGTGACGAGATCGCCGTGCGCAAGACTTTAGCGGCCTTGCCAAGCTGCTGTTCCCCCGACGAGGCCATGGACAAGGACGACGTGCGCTGGCTGCTGGACTACGCCATCGAGGGCCGTCGCCGCGTAAAGGAGCAGCTCAAGATTATGGCGGGCGTCGAGTTTATCGACGTCAACCGCTATATGGATGCCGACAACCCGCAGGACGTGCACGTGGTGCGCGTGCCCGAGCAGAGCGAGGACACGCTGATTCCCGACGGGCCGCTGCTGTCCGGCCACGTGTTTGGCGGGTAGGTCGCAGGGCGGCGAGGTTGCCGTGTACAAGCTGGAGAACAAGGCCGTCGCCGGCGAGTGCAAGTTTAAGCACGAGGGCGTGGCCTTAACAAGCCGGTGCGCGATACGCTGGAAGCCGCGTTCGACAACTTTGTGAACTGGCGAACCGCGTGGCGCCGGGCATGCACATTGGCTCAAGGATTATCTGCTGTTCTATAACGACCTGCAGCAAGCAAGGGCCTGTCCGGAAGAGGTTTCGCTCGCCGAGTTTGTGGGCCTGTGCTCTGCGGCGTGCAACCGCCCCGGTGATGCCTGCGCTGGCGATTCCGGGAATCTTGCGCATGTCGGGCTCTATGGACGAGATCCGCGGGCTCGAGGACATTATGCGCGTGGCCAAAAACGCCGGCGCCAAGCGCGTGATTTTGCCGCTGAGCGCCATCGCGGGTCTGCAGAGTGTTTCGTCCGAGATTATTTCGGGACCGAGCCCGGTGTTCTACATGGATGGTGACCGGTCGACGCCGCGAAGAAGGCTCTGGATCTGTAGGGAGTGCGGGCGTGCGGGTTTGCGTGCGCGTGGGCCCGCGAGCGTATTGGCGTGTTCGGGTAAAGGAGGCCTTGCCATGGCAGGCGAGCGTTCTGTTGGTGAGTTGCTCGACGAGCTGTTTGGCGTTGAATCGGTAGCCCAAGCGTCAGGCGGCGCTTGAGCAGTACGATCGCGGGAGTTGGTGCGCAGGCGCGCTCCCGCGAGCTGCTGGGGGTGCAGGGGGGTCGAGGCTGCCGGCACGCCGTGCGCGACTCTGCCATGCGGGCTGTTGACGGGTATGTTCGCCGTGTTGAGGGCGCTGCTCTTGCGCGCGCTCGCAAGCAGGCGGGCATTGTTGGTCCGCTGCGGATGGAGCGTCGCTATGCTGCCTTTTGCGCATGGAGGACAAGGCCGAGCTGCTGGCCCGTTTGGAGCAGACGCTTGCGTTTATCGAGGTAAAGCTGCATGCGAATACGGCGGAGAAGGTGTGCGCGGCGTACGATGCTGCGGGGGCTATGGTGCTGCAGGACGTGGCGCGCCTGAGTGACGTGCGCGTTGCGGATGCCGTGCCCCTGGATGCCGACCTGCTGTGTACGCAGCTGGAGCAGTTGCGTTGTGCCGCCGATGCGACGGACCTTGCGGGTATGATCACAGCGACGTTTGAGTCTGAGCTGAGTGCGACTGGCCCGCAGCGTGCTGACGGGTTTACGGGCGATTTGACTGGCGATGTAGCTGGTGACGTGGCGTTGGAGCGTGAGCTTACTAACGTGCGCGGCGCTGCGCAGCGAGCGCGCTTGGCGGCGCAGGCGTATCGGGCCGAGCGCGCCGCCCGCGTTGCGGGGAGCACGGTAGAGTCTTCGGGGCTGCCAAAGCCCGCGTGCGTTGCGTGCGAGATGGCGTGTGATACCGGAGAACTTTCCGAGTTGCTCGCTCAGGTTAAGGAGTCGTTTGAGACCTACCGTCGCGTTGTTGCCGACGGTGGGTTGTTCTAGTGCGTTTGGCACGGGCTCCCCCCGCACGGCATTTGTTGTGGCACGAGCTATTTGGACTACGATTCTCGGCTTGATGAGGACGTGCTGGTGGGCGAAAGTACGATGGTGCAACAGGCATACTGTTCGGCGTGAGGTTGCGATTCCCGAGCTGGTGGATGAGGCTTCGGCCGAGGGCGGCGACTCGCTCGAGGTTGCCGTGGCACGCATGCGTGAGTTTAACGGGCGCCGCTACGATGGTGTGCTGGATGAGGACCCCCGCGCGCCATGTGAATGCATTTTGGTATGGACTCAAAAAGCTCAGCCAGTATTGCGAGGCAGCCGTGCGTGTGGACGAGCGTGCCTGGGATTGCTTTATCGATAAGGTTCAGTATGCCTACGACGAGCCAGTGGGGCGTTTGGCTGCGCAGATGGACGACAAGCAGGTTGCGGCTTTTGTTGCTGCTGTGGATGAGCTTTGCGCTACTGAATAGGGTCCTGGTCTGGTAAGAGGTTTCACCATGAAGATCGACGTTGATGTAGACCAGCTGCGCGAGGGCCTGCTCGACCGCGCGGGGAGTGCAGCCGGCGTGGGCTTTCCGGCCGCCATGCTCGACGTAGTGGATATCGAGGACGAGTCGCCCCAAGAGCTCCTAGCCCGAGCCGAACGCGAAGGCCTCGACCTCCGCGACTTTGCCGTCGATGACGACTGCGGAGCGTCTGACGACTGGTGCCCCGGGTCAGTTCATCCTTTTTCTTCCTGAGATATAAAGAAATCCCTTTTTTGAACGTCCTTCGGGTTCCAAAAATAGCCGATCAGTCTTTGTATCTTCCTTGCTATCAAACTTGATAGACCGTTAGCTCGATCGTACAGATGTAGTCAGCAACTTTGGAATAGCCGGTAGGCTCGTGGTGTGGCCTCTCGGTATACGATGACATCCCTTGCTAGAACGTACTCAAGCGCAGAATGAATGACCTCCGTTACAATCCGGTTGGCCGTTGTCGTAGTAAATCTTAACGGTGTCGTATCGCTGGAAGAATTCCAGATGGTCGAAAAAGTTCAACTGTGAGGTCTCGCCTCATTCTCTCCGCGAGACCGTTTTTGATTGCCGGCGAATTCGCTCATTTGGTATTGCAGGCAGAGATAGCGTATGGGGAGATGCTGAATGAACGCGCGAAATGCGCTCAACATGTGCCTTCGCTGCTCCTTGGGAAGATCTTTGTAGTCGCCGTTTTCCATTCAGTAGGGGTCCTGCATGAAAAGGCGTATTGGGAAGCGAGGACTGCGACAGGGCGCGCTCGTAGCGGTCAATGCGTTCAACGATTGCATCGTTTTGATCGTGAAAAACGAGGGTGACGAGGTAGTAGTTGGAGACGCCTCCGAGGTCGCCAGATTCGTCAACAAAGACGGAGAGTTCGCTCATGATGGGCCTCCATTTTTGCAAAAAAATGCCGGGGGTAAGACCCCGGCTCTTGGAGGCCCCTCTTTTGGAGGAACCGTATTCTTTTATACCATGAGATAAGGGGGTGCTTTCAAGTAATATTATAATAAGCAAACATATGTTCGTCAAACTACCTGCGAAAAGTCCTTAGCCGTCCAGAGGTGGGTAGAGCGGCTCGTAAATTGCTGACGCAATGGGCCGGCGTTTTCCCGATATTTAGTCTTGACTCGGGGGACATCCCCGGCTCTTGAGGTCCCTTTATTCGAGGGTACCGATTTCTTTATAGCATGAGATCGGACGGCTTTCAAATGGCGCCATGTGGATGGATGGGATGGCGCGCCTGATAAAGCCCTCAATGAATGGCATCTAACTAGCGTTCGTGATATAAAGAAATCGGTCATCTCAAAGAGAGGGGCTTCCAAGTGCCGGGGACGTTTTCCCCGGCTTTTTTTCATTTCGGTGTCAATTCAAATGTTTTTCAACCCATCCCCTCAATAACTTGCGGTGAAATAGGGACTGAAATGGCTGTTCAGAAGCCTATTCAATCCCCTATTTCACCGCAACTTATGGGTGGGGATGGCTACGATGCTAGTGTGGCAATGACGACTTCGTCGCCGGCGTATATATGAGGGTGTTGCCGTCGGGGGATGATCGTCTGGCCGTCGCGTTTGAGCATCACGACGATAAAGGGATGTTCTTGCCTTGCGGCACATCGCGAAGACGCTGGCCGGCAGGCGACCGTGGGGGTCACGGTGACCTCGCGCAGCGTAACCTCGGCACGCTCTTCAAACGTCGGGGCAGCCATCACCAACAGGTCGCCCTCCTCAATCACGGTATCGCCATTGGGCAGCACCGGGTGCGCGCCATCGCGCAGCACAAGACCACCGGCATGTTCGTTGCGCTGCCAATGTCCGCGAGCCGGCGTCCGGCAAACGGATGGCCAGCGCCCACCTTGAGCTTTACGAACGACATGCCGTCCTCGTTGCGGTAGTCGTTAAAGGTGCGGCGCACATCGCCGGTCGCATCGATCATATCGAGGCTTCTTCGCCACCGCTGGTAGCAGCGAGCCCTGCACCACAATGCTCGACACGGCAATCACAAACACCAGGTCAAACAGGTCGTGCCCGCCGGGAACACCGGCCACCACGGCAAAGCAGGCTAAAGACGACCGAAGCTGCTCCGCGCGCAGGCCCGCCCAGCTTACGCGAGCGCAACCTGGCGAGGGTTGGTCTTAAAGGGCGCCAACAGCATGCCCACGGCGATGGGGCGGCTCACGAAGAGCATAAAACGCCATGAGCGCCCAGGCCCGGCAGCAGCATCTGCGGCAGGCGTGCGGGCGTTACGAGCAGGCCGAGCAAAGAAGAAAGATCGTCATCTCCGCCATTTCGGTGAGGGTGTCAAGAAGTGCGCCATCTCGACTTTGCCGGTGATGTCGCTGGCACCCAGCACAATGCCGGCGGTATACAGCCAAAAAGCCGTTGCCGCCCAGATAGCTTGGTAGTGCGTGCAGTGCGGGAATGTTGATGTCGCCGCCGGCCGCGAGTGCGGCGAGCACGGCGGTGAGCATGTAGGCGACGGGGTCGTTGGAGCCCGATTCGACCTCGAGTAGCGAGTCGGTGCCGCCCCTCAGCGACAGGTTGTGCTCGCGCAGCACGCTAAAGACGCTGGCCGCGTCGGTGGATGCCACGACCGATCCCAACAGCAGGCCGTCGATCCAGTCGAACCCCAGCGCGAAGCGGGCGAACACGCCGGTGATGCCGGCAGTGATGACGACGCCGAGCGTGCTCAGCAGCACCGCCGGCACAGCGACGGGTTTGGCACGGTCGATATTGGTGTTAAAGCCGCCGTAGAACATGATGAACAGCAGCGCCGTGCTGCAGACGGTTTCGGTGAGCGCATAGTCGCTAAAGTCGATATGCGCCGGGCCGTTGACGCCCAACAGCATGCCGAGCGCGATAAAGATGAGCAGGGTGGGGAAGGGGAGTTTTTGCCGACGGGTTTGATGGTCAGGCACAAAATGATGACGAGGCCGATAAAGAGAAGGATCTGGTTCATAGATGGTGTCCGCTCCCTGGGTGGTTGGCGTGGCACGGTCAGTTGCCTGCGGTTATTTGTACCCAAAGATGGTGGGTTTATGGGGTTGGATTGCGGGCGTGCGCGATATCGTCATAGACGGCTGCCGTCTTTGCCTCTGCTCGGAAACCCTTTCCAGCTTTATTGCAACGGAGTACAATGGGTAACGTTTAAGTTCAACTTGAAGTTTTAGTTGCGGCACCGGGCTTCGGCCGCAATGCAAGGAGAGGCGTACCATGGCGATCTATGTGACATCTGATGCTCACGGGCACGTGCGTGCGCTTGACGAGGCCCTGTCTAAGATCTCGTTGACGTCCGACGACACGCTGTACGTGCTGGGCGACATGATCGATCGCGGGCCCGATCCGGTCGGCGTTATTAAGCTCGTGCGCTCGCTGCCCAACGCCCACGTGCTCAAGGGTAATCACGAGCAGATCATGCTCGATGCCATCATTGGCCAGGATCCGCTCGATGCCGAGACCTGGGATATCAACGGTGGCTGGACGACGCGCGAGCAGCTCAACGACATGGAATTTGAGGCATACGAGGAGCTCGTGCGATGGATGGCCGCGCTGCCGCTCTACGCGGTGGTCGAGACCGAGGAGCGCCCGTATCTGCTGGTACATGCTGGAATCGAGATGAAGGCGGCGCGCGCGTTTTTGCTTGAGCATGGCGTCGATTGTGCCGATGGCGTTGGAGCGGTGGGTGCCGATCGCGAGCTGCTGCAGCAGATGCTCGCGGTGCAGTCGTCCGATGACCTGCTATGGATTCGTCATGGCTATTGGGATGTGTCGACCGGGCTGCTTTCTGCCGAGGGCAAGGGCCCGGTCGTGGTGAGCGGTCACACGCCCACGGTATCGCTTGGGCGCTATTGCGAGGTCGGTGGTCTGGCGGGGCTCGATGAGGAATCGGGACGAGGGCAGATCGTGCGCTTGGGCGGCGAGGACACTGCCGGCGTGCCCGATCGCATCGACATCGACTGTGCTGCCGCCACCGGCTCCGAGTTCGGCCGCGTGGGCATCCTGCGTGCTCGATGATGGGGGCCGAGTTCTATGCGAATATTCGCCCCGGGGAATAACGGCGCAAGAGGTTGGTGCCAAAACATCGACGTATCTTTCCCCCAATGTACCAAAGGTGGGCGTTAGGCGCCGTATGGGTTGCGGTCGCGTTCGATGCGTTGGCGGATGTGGGCGTACTCGATAATCAGCAGCACCAGGAGTAGGGCCATGATGGCTAGGTAGCTCACCACGGCGCCCATCAGACCCAGCAGGTTAATCAGGATCACCGGCAGCACCACGCTTACGGCGAAGCAGATCAGGTAGATCTTGGTGACGTCTCTAGCGTGGCGTAGCACCGTGATGATGGCGTAGATAAAGTCGATGGCCGCGGTGACGCCGCCGGCGACGACCATCAGCAGTGCCAGCGTGCGGTAGCGCTCAAAGCTGAGGCCGTACATAAAGCTCATGAGGGGAATACCGGGACCTGCCATAAATGCGGCGCACACGCTGGTGATGACCACGATCAGTGCCATAACGGCAACAATAATCAGGTCAAAGCGACGACGCTTGCGAGGATTAGCCCAAATGCTCGACAAACGCAGGAGCTGCGGTTTATAGATAAATCCAATGCTCAACAAAATAGCCTGCGCCGGAAAGAACAGGGCATTAAAGTACAGCTGATACTTGTAGGCCAGCGTGCCTTCCATCACGAACTTGGGCATGCTCTCGATTAGGTTGAACAGGAACAGCGCACCAAAGAGCGGGGTGCACTGGATAAACAGGTGGCCGACCTCGCGCAGGCTCACGCGGCGCGATTTTTCGGTCTCGAGCAGGGCGAGCGGCGCGGTGACCAGCACGAGCGAGGCGATCGCGGTAACACCCATGTCCATGGCCGCGATGGGCATGCTGCGCGTGAGGAACAGCGCCACGCTAAAGACCGCGATGACGCCGACGGATCGTAGCGTTTGGCTCATTCCAGCCAGGTAGAGTTTGTCGGCCTGCTGCAGGCGGGCCTTCGTACACGTCGGCAATGCCGTCGATCACCTTATACAGGTAGACGCCCAGGCCGATCGTGGCCATCTGCGCATCGTAGCCGCGGGCGCTGCTGTATACATCAGGCCGCAGCCTAGGGCGAGCGCTCCGCAGATCCAACGATTGAGCTGGTAGAGGCAAAGGACGTCTTTTCGTCGATGTCCGAGACCGGAAATTGCGCACGCCGTAGTTGCACGCGATCATGATGAGCGTGCCGGTGACAAAGGCGATGGAGAACTTGCCAGCCTCCTCGGCGCCCACGAGCTGTGTGGACGATGGTGAGCAACGGAAACGCCAAGCCCCACACGGCGGTGCCCAGGGTATTCCAAAGGTAATCGCGACGGGTGGCGTGATCTTCGTACTCGGCTTCTTGCGTGGAGAAGCCGCCGCCGTAGACGGCTCCGAGCAGACGGTTCCACCAGGCATTGACCATGCGGCGGACGGGGCCGGGCTCCCGATCGCGTTCGCGCCGGCGACGTGTGGCTTGGCTGCTATCGGGCCCGCCGGCGTTGCGCTGACTCAGCTCTTGGATGCGTGCGAGTTCCTCGGCAGTGTACGAGGCAGGGAAGAGGCCGTTCTCGATGCGTCCGCCCTGCCCCGTGCGCCCCGTCCGATACGGTGGGGTCGGCGACGCCATTGCGGCGGGCGATGGCGCGGCGAATGCTATCGAGGGGCGTGATACTCAAAGCGGAGTCCTTTCTATTGCTGCGCTTTAGTATAGACGCGACGGTGTTCGCTCGTGTTTTTGAACAGGTTGTTCGATAATTTCGGCGGCGCCATTCGGTAGACGGCATTTGGGGACGTTCCTTATGTGCCGGCACTTTGGGAACGTCCCTAAGTGCCGGCATCCGGGGACGCTCCTTGGTTGTTGCCTGTTCAAGAGTGTCCCCAACGATTAGTCGTTTAAAAACGTCCCCAATGACCAGGCCGCTTGCCTGCGATTTTTGACCGTTGGGCGGGCTTGCCGCCCTTTTGCCGCAAAAACGTTTTTGCATATCGGGTACAACGGGCTTTACGTGAGTAAAGTGCGCGTCGCGTCCACGTGTCGCGTTTTTAAAGGAGGCCCCATGCCTGGTGTTACCCCTGCAGAAGTTCTGTCCAACTTTGGTATTACGCTCGTTGAAGATCCCGCCGAGAATCAACCCCGTCTGCTGGTCGATCTGCCCGCCGCAGAGCTTGTCGAGCACGCTATTCGTCGCGAAAGAGGGCCGTATGGCTTCTAATGGCGCGCTCGTGATCGAGACGGGGGAGCGCACTGGTCGTTCGCCCAACGATCGTTTTATCGTTGACACCCCGATGTTCACGACAAGATCGCTGGGGCGCGGTCAACCGTCCGCTGTCCGTCGAGAGCTATGAGGCCATCAAGGCCGGCATCGTCGACTATCTCAACGAGCGCGACGTGTTCGTCACCCGCGGCATGGCAGGCGCCGACCGCAACCACACGCGTCGCCTGCTCGTTGCCTGCGAGCGTGCCAGCAGGCACTCTTTATTAAGCAGATGCTCGCCCGTCCGCTCGCTCGCGAAATCGCGCGCACCGGCGAGCCCGACTTCTGCGTGCTCGCAGCGCCCGGTTACCAGTGCGATCCTGCCATCAAGGGCCTCAACTCCAGCGCCGCCGTGGTCATCAACTTCCAGGAGCGCGTGATTCTGGTCGCCGGCACCGGCTACTCCGGCGAGATTAAAAAGTCGATCTTTAGCGTCATGAACTATCTGCTGCCCGTCGAGGATGACGTGCTGCCCATGCACTGCTCGGCCAGCATGGATCCCGTCACGCACGAGACCGCCGTGTTCTTTGGCCTGTCCGGCACCGGCAAGACCACGCTTTCGGCCAATCCCACGCGCCTGCTGATCGGCGATGACGAGCACGGCTGGTCCGACATGGGCATCTTCAACATCGAGGGTGGCTGCTACGCAAAAAATGCGAGGGCCTGGACGCCTTCCACGAGCCGAGATCTTCAACGCCGTCCGTTTTGGCGCCATTTGCGAAAACGTGGTGCTCGACGAGAACCGCAAGCCCAACTACGACGACATCTCGATCACGCACAACACGCGCGTGGCCTATCCCGTGGAGCACATTCTAACGCGTGGACTAAGGGCATGGGCACCACTCCGAGTGTCGTGCTGTTCCTGACTTGCGACGCTTTTGGCGCGCTGCCGCCCATCTCGCGCCTGACGGCCGACGCCGCCATGTACCACTTTGTGACGGGCTTTACGGCTAAGATTCCCGGCACCGAGGTCGGCGTCACCGAGCCCACGCCCACGTTCTCTTCGCTGTTCGGCGAGCCGTTTATGCCGCTCGACCCCATGGTTTACGCCAAGATGCTTGGCGAGCGCATTGCCGACGGCCGCACGCGCGTGTACCTGGTCAACACCGGCTGGATCGGCGGCGGCTACGGCGTGGGCCATCGCATCGAGCTTGCCTACACGCGCTCGTTGGTCGCGCGCGCCCTCGACGGTACCATCGAGGACAGCGAGTTCGTGCACGACGACATCTTTAACGTCGACATTCCCACCACGTGCCACGGTGTGCCCGACGGCATCCTGGTGCCGCGCCAGTACTGGCAGAGCACCGCTCGTTACGACGAGGCTGCACACAACGGCCGTGATGTTCGAGGAGAACTTCGAGAAGAAGTACTCGCACCTGCCCGAGTCCGTCAAAGCCGCCGGCCCGCACGCCCAGGTGTCCGCCGAGGCCCGTCATCACGGCCGCGGCCTGCTGGGACTCCGCCACTAGCTTCGCCGTGAGTCCATATCCACCACAAAGGGGACAGGCACCTTTGTGGTGGTTTTGCTCGCGTGGATGACTCGGGTTACAATACGCCTGACATATCGTCCCCTTCTCCGGATGGGGGCAGCGCAAGCGCTCTTGTGGCGGCACCGTAGGACTTTGAAGGTGGCCGTTGTAAGGGCGCTTTTTGTTTAGGCATTCGCATTGGGGCGAATCGTGAAGGGAGAGCGTATGAAGAGCTTTATTGCCGAGGATTCATTCTGGGAGCTGTTTCCGCAGGCAGCGGTCGGTGTTGTGGTCGTGGAGGGCATGAAGCCCACGGCTCAGATTCCTCAAGAGGACGTGGATGCGATTGCGGCGTTGCTCGACCGCGCCAATATCGATGCGGAGCGTCATCTGACCAGCGACACTATCAGCGAGAACGCACCGGTCAGGGCATGGCGCGAGGCCTATCGTCTGTTCAAGACCAAGAAAGGCGCGCGCTGCTCGATCGAGAACTTGCTCAAACGCGTGCTCAAAAGGCAAGCCGGTGGGCCACATTACGCCCGCGGTGGATATTTACAACACGGTGTCGCTGACCTACGCGCTGCCCGTGGGAGGCGAGGATCTGCATGCGATCGAGGGAGACCTTCGCTTGAAGGTGACCGACGGTGGCGATGCGTTCTTGCCGCTTGGCGAGGAGGCGGATGATCCGACGCGCTGCCCGGCGAGCTCGCCTACATCGATGATGCGGGCGCTGTGTGCCGCTGCTGGAACTGGCGCGACGGCGTTCGCACGGCGCTGTCCGATGATTCGGCCGATGCGTTCCTGGCGATTGAGTGCGTGGAGCCCAGAGCCGGATGGGGGGAATGCGCAGGCCGCCATCGACCGTCTTGCCGATCTGCTTGAGCGCTATCTGGGAGCGACGGTTGTCATTAAGACGCTTGTGACCCGCGACAATCCTTGCGTGGAGCTGTAGCGGCGCCTGCAGATCATGTTCGCCGGTCAAAACCACCACAAAGGTGCCTGTCCCCTTTGTGGTGATTTTTATGTTGATGGGTTAACAAATGGGGTATTTGGGTACGGGTGTCGGCTTATGCGACTAAGATGTTTACCCGTAAGCATTATGCAAGCGAAAGGCGGTCGTCTCCCATGC
>VOFI01003801.1_pt1 | contig 30915 bp, 50 predicted proteins | sample 5384131 | NCBI WGS metagenome assembly VOFI01 (sample SAMN12384728, study PRJNA508395) | human gut metagenome | isolation source: healthy gut H | host: Homo sapiens
CTCATTGTACTTCGTTCAGTTGCATTGCTGAACCATTATAGATTCTGCTCCATTACACTTCTGATTATATTTGATTCCTACCAGTATTTCTCCACGTAATCTTTGCCTCGTCCTCTGACGTGTGAAAATTCTTTCGCAACGTTCTGATTGTGTCTGATTTGCTGATCTTAAACGTTTTGCAAGTACGAATATTGGCATGGATTCCCTCCAGTTGTCCTTTTCAGAATTCCTTCCTGAGACCTTCGATTCTTCCTTCCTGTCTGCGCGCTGGAACGCCCTCGTTTACCAATTCCTCTAATGCACCACACATATAAATCTACCCTCCTTTTTCTCTGATTGCCAAAGCATGGTTAATCAGTCTCACTGGGAAGTTCTGTGATTGCTCCGACTCTGCAGGATTGCCTTTTCTTTATACACAGTATTGATCTTCTGAAAATCCTTTTTCATAAATAGAACGGCTTACATCAAATACGGTATCCACATTTGCATTATGAAACCTGTCTAACGACAGTTAGATTTGATACCGTTTCGTTCTGACAGTACCTGCTGGTGATCCCGGTCATCCCAAAATCACCAGCCAGAAACTAATTCACAACACTATGCCGCCATCATCTCAATCTGGTCTGATTTCAGATCATAATGATAAATATGTCTGGTAAGCACATCCTCTTCCGGAGTTGCTTCTTCTATAGTAGCCTCCAGAATTGTTTTCAGTTCTTCAGGCTCCACACTTTCCGCATCATGGAGCATTACCTCATGAACGCTTGTAAATGCCAGATACAAGCCTTCTGCCCCAACGATCAAAAACTGCCGAAGTATATCTATATTTACTCAAACAAGCAAAAATACCTCACCGTTTCAATATTGAAAAACGATACAATCAGAAACAGAAAAGAAATACTCCAGAAGCCTTCGCCATTACAATCAGTTGTAAAAAGCTATGAGCTTTCAATATATTTGAAATATCCTCAGTTACAGATTAAACATGCTCAAGGTTACTTGGACGATCAACAAGAACTCAACAATGCCCTTGGACAGCTCCGAATAGAATTACGTGAACGACGTCCAAAACTGTTAAGCGATAAAAAGAAATGTCATTGTACAGAGTCAGAACTATTAGACGGCTCAAATATACGTCCTCGTGAAACGATATGCAAACTTCTGAAGCGAATGTACGGTACTGGTGATTTTTCTACTGTATAACGATGCCCATGAACAAATTGCGAACAGCCGTTACTCAAAGAGAGTAAAACGTAAAATGTTAAATGTATTATGTGCAATCAAAAAAGACATGGACTTGATTCACAAAAAAAAATAACCTTGATCCAGATATGCTTTCCGCTGTCATGCCTTATTTTAATGAACTTGACATTTCTCCAATAACTCTCTCAGAGAAAAAAGCAAAATATTGCAGTGAAGAAGTATTCCCAAATCCGTTAAAATATGTCCAGGGTGAAACAATAGATCTGTTGATGGACACAGATGTCCTGCAAGTAGATCAGCTGGACAATAATTAACGCATAGTATTTGAAATTTCAAAATTACAACTTATTGTTAGATTATATATTGCAACGTCTCCATTTTTATTGCAAGTATTGGTTCTTAATCTCACATATAATACAGTAATTCAATATATTTTCATAGAGTTCATTGATTTTTCTCACAATTACTGTTATTATTCTCACATGGAGGTAATAATATGAACGGTGAAAGACTAAAAAGGCAAGAAAAGCTTGTGGATATACTCAAGTTTCTCTTGCAAAAGGCCCTAAATGTTTCAAAGGGTTCTGTAGCAATGTGGGAAACAGGAAAACGGAATCCGGAATTTGAAACTCTGGAAGCATTGCTTTCTTTGTTAAATGTATCTTATGACTATTTGACTGGTAAATCAAAAGAAACTGCTCATAATACCTTAATAACTGACGAAAAGAAAAAGCTTTCGGCATGGACGGTTGAAGATGAACTGTATGATACCTTCCGCAAATTCCTGGCACTGGATCCTTATGGCATAAACGCAGCAACACAGGTAATCATGAGTGAATATCAACGGTGTTCTGCTCAAAAAAACATTGGTGCAAAATAGTGCCTATACCCTCTCAATTGATCTTAATAAAAGCACCTCCAATGCCGAATAAATAATAAAGGAGCATTCTACCATGCCAACATTAGACTGGATTGGCAAGAGCAAAGTAGTAAATCATCATTTGGATGTACCTTACTGTGTTCTTGACCGCAAATATAGCTTTGACGAAAACGGACAACATGAAGAAGATAATGGCAGTGAAAATATGATTATCCATGGAGATAATCTACTTGCGCTAAAAAGTCTTCTGCCTCAATATGAGGGACTCATAAAATGTATCTATATTGATCCGCCTTACAATACTGGAGAAGAAGGATGGGTTTATAATGATAATGTGAATGATCCACAAAGAAAAAAATGGCTCGGTGAAACGGTTGGCAAACAAGGTGAAGATGAGTCGTCATGATAAGTGGCTATGCATGATGTATCCGCGACTAAGATTATTACAAAAATTACTAGCTGAAGATGGAGTTATCTTTATAAATATAGGTGAAGACGAACATTCAAATCTAAAATTGATATGCGATGAAATTTTTAGTGCAAGAAATTATATAACTGACTTTAGTAGACAAATGAAATCAGGCGGTGCAAAAGGGCATTATTATACACCTAGCCTTGACTATATTCTAGCATATGCAAAGAATATTAATGTTTTACCATACTTTTAGAGCTGTCATGACTCAAAAAAACAAATTAAAACCTTCTATAAATTTACACAACAAGAAGGTTCCAGAAAAGGAGAATTGTACGGTGAAGAGAGGCTGTTTAAATCCAGTCTTGAAGCTCGTGCTAATCAAAGATATTATATACAATGTCCAGATGGAACATTTGCAATCCCTCCTGGGAATAGTCTTCCTAACAAACTTGAAGAAGGATTAATAGTAACACCATTAAAACTGATAAAGTTTGGAAATGGATTTACCCACGATATAAAAAAAAGAGCTTGAAGCTGGAAATATTGTATTTAAAAAAGACTTCAACTTCTGGATTAGTAGATCAAAATGGCAATAAAAAGTACATGGAATATCTATAACAAACTTTGGCTGAGTGAGCAACAACAAAAAAGGAGTAGTTCCCTCAAATTTAATTACAGAATATGAAAATCGACAAAGCGCAGCTGAATTAAAGAATTTGCAATTAAATTTCAACTATGCTAAACCAGTAAGGTTAATCGAGTATATGTTAAGAATTTCGCAACAAGACTCTAATTCCATTATTCTCGACTCCTTTGCAGGCTCTGGCACTACTGCTCATGCTGTTCTAAACATGAACAAAATAGACGGTGGTAACCGCAAATTCATTCTGGTGGAAATGGGTAATTATGCTGATACCATCACCGCTGAGCGAGTAAAACGTGTAATAAATGGCTATGGAACCGAAAAAATGCTACTGGCACGGGTGGAAATTTTAGCTACTATGAACTTGGTGAATCCATCTTTGATGGAGAAGCACTGAATGCTTCCATTGGTCTTGATGACATTCGCAAATATGTATATTTTACAGAAACCCAGCAAAAGCTTGAGCCACTCCACACTGAAGAGCCTTGCTATATGGGCACACATATGGATGTCGCTTATTATTTTAATTATGAAAAAAGGAAACACTACCACACTGAACAGAGATTTCTTACACACAATACAAACAAAAGCAGATGAATATGTAATTTATGCTGATCTTTGTACACTCAGTCAACGTGAACTAGAAAAAATGGCATATTTCATTCAAAAAAATACCTCGTGACATCAAAAAAGAATGTAAAGGAGAGATGGATAAATGAAATTAAAAAACTTATCAGGAAACTGTTTTGCAAGATTTATCCTCTTTTATTGATGCAGTAGATTGTGAAAATGATATTATAAAGGGTTGGAAAAAATACTGGGGGAATAAAGATATTCCTGTTGGATTTAACGGTGTTCCATACTATCAGAATAAAATAGAAAACACACCTCATGTGTGCATAAAAGTTCCTACAGGCGGTGGTAAAACTTTTATAGCCTGCTCTGCTGTAAAAACAATATTTGAACATTTTCCAGTCAACAAACCAAAAGTAGTTGTATGGCTCGTGCCATCCGATTCAATTCTTACCCAGACACTCCGTACTTTATCAGATGTAAACCATCCATACCGCCAGCGTTTAGACATGGATTTTGCAGGACGTGTAGGTGTTTATACTAAAGAAATGCTGCTGAACGGACAAAATTTTTCCCCAGATAGTGTCCGTGAAATGCTGACAATCTGTGTATTGAGCTATTCCTCTCTGCGTATTGACAGTAGAAAAAAGATGTCCGCAAAGTCTATCAGGAAAACGGAAATCTTTTTCCGCTTTGCTGAACAATTCGATGACGAATCCGTATTACTTGCGGATACCCCGGATACTGCACTAATTCAGATTCTGCGATTCCTCTCTCCTGTAACTGTAGTTGATGAAAGCCACAATGCAGGATCTACTCTTAGTGCCGAAATGCTCAATAACCTAAATCCATCTTTTATATTGGAATTGACAGCAACACCTCGTAGCACCAGTAATATCATCTCCTATGTGGATGCCAGGGAACTAAAAAAGAAAATATGGTTAAACTGCCTGTTGTTGTATTCAACAGAAACAGCAGACAGGCGGTTATTCAGGACGCAATTCAGCTTCGCGGTAATCTGGAAAAAACAAGCCAACGCCGAACAGCTTTCTGGTGGAAAATATATACGTCCAATTGTGCTATTTCAGGCACAGCCAAAAATCAATGAAGAAAGCGATACCTTCGATAAAATCAGAGAACTTTTAGTTGAGATGGGCATTCCAAAGGAACAAATTGCTGTTAAAACTTCAAAAGTAGATGATCTTGGAAATATCGATTTGCTTAGTCCAAACTGTGAAATTCGATATATCATTACTGTTAATGCGCTCAAAGAAGGCTGGGATTGCCCATTTGCATACATCCTTGCTTCTCTTGCTAACAAAACCTCAAAGTAGATGTTGAACAGATTCTCGGTAGAATCCTACGTCAGCCATATGCAAAGCAACATACAGCACCGCTTTTAAACACCTCGTATGTACTAACCTGCTCGAACGATTTTCATTCTACTCTGGACAGCATTATTGTGGGGTTGAATAAATCCGGTTTCAGCCGGAAAGACTACCGTATTGCAGAGGATTTGCCTCCTCAGGAGACACCAGAACAGCCCGAACCAGTTCAGGAAACATTTTCACCAGAACTGCTTCAAACTGAAAAAGCCGATTGCTTTGACGATGTAAAAATCCAGCGGAAGTTCAACAGTTTCTCTTTGCAACAGGAACATCCGAAAAGGCAGCTGCAAATCCTGGGGGAAATGCACACTACTCTTACCTCCATGATTACTGCGGCCACGGCCCAGTCTGAAAAATATACAGCAGAGATAAATGCCACCAAAGATAGCTTCTTCACAGGAGGTGAGCTTGGAGAAATGTTAAATCAAAATACAATGCAAAGTCAATATCTGGAAGAAGTTAAAAAATTTAAGAATACCGCAATTTTATATCAAAAGGTGAACTAGACTTATTTGGCAGTACATATGAGTTTTTGGAGCCTGAAAACCTATCTGAGGGGTTCTCACTGTCCGGGCAGGATGCCCAGATTAGTTTTGAACTGGCAACTGGAGAAATGTATCAAGTTGATATTCAAGAACAGGGGAAGCCGTTCAAAAATACAAACGTATCTCCAAGCCTGATATTACATACATCCGAAAATATCTGGAAAGCCTGCCTCCAGAAAACAGACTACGTCAATGTACATCCTTAATTGCTGCACAAATTAATAAAAATAACCGATATGCTACATCTGACATAGAAAACTATGTGCGCAGGGTTGTTAATGGTATGACTGAAAATGAGTTGGCTACTATGGAAACCGCCATCCCTGTATACGCAAGAAAAATACAGAAAAAAAATTGAAACTCTTGAAAATACATACCGTAATAAGCAGTTTAAAAAATGGCTGGACAGCGGAAAAAATCGTATGCCGTGATTCATATGCTCTCAAACCTGTAATCACTCCATCTTCCACGATCGACTCAATCCCTTATTCTCTCTATGAAGCTGAAAAAGATGACATGAATGACTTCGAACGAAAAGTAATTGATATCATTGTTGGCACAGATAACATCCGCTGGTGGCACAGAATTATTGAACGAAAGGACTTCTACATAAACGGCTATCGCAATCATTATCCAGATTTTATGGTAATGATGAAATCCGGGAAATTTATTCTGGTTGAAGCCAAAGGTGATTATCTTGATGGAGATGACAGCAAATCTAAGCTGGAACTCGGCAGAAAATGGCAGGAACAGGCGGGACGCATTTATCGCTACTTTATGGTTTTTTAACAACAAAAGAACTCGATATGGACGGTGCATACACTCTCGATAGATTTGCTGACATTATAAAAGAAATTTAACGCCACTAAATATTGGGGTGGGAGAAAGCTTAATTGATACCATATCATTTTTTTGACTAAGAGGAAAGCCATAGGTTTGACTTTCCTCTTAATCATTAATCATGATAATGTATTCTTTTCATACCATTTATCAATATTTCTGCAAACTCTGTCAACCTCTCCATCTTCTATTTCTGCATTAATATCATGTAACAGCAGTATTCTGAATAAAAATTTAAGTTTACGAACTGCTAGATCTATTTTCAGCCCCTGAAAAATGTTGTGGAGCTTTGCTCTCAAACATATGGGATAACCAGTTTCGATGCGTACGTGCCTTGTTTATAAATATTTCATATAAACTATTATTTTTTTCATCTGTATGCTCTCTTTCATATTTAAAAATACGACTTATATCTGTAGATAAGTTGATAGCATATTCTATTTTTTCCCCTTAAATCCGACCATGGTAAATTGCCTAACAATGCTTCCCTGACCTCTCCCACCACCATGCGTACTGTCCGGTACACGGCGGTCAATTAACTTAACAAGTAACACGATTACTGGTGCAGTAATCTAACATTAAGGTTAGCCCATATGCGGTTACACATCCTGTTCTATCTAAGCGTTTTCTCTGTCTCCATTTTCTCACGCATACAAAGGATTTGCAGCTCTTGTTTCTTCTCCATAAACTGTTTTCAATAATTCAAATGCCTCCCGAACATTTTTCTGGAATATCCACATGGCAAATAAATTTTTTACCATTTGGTCCATAGCCTTCCGCATTGTCTGTAAGACGGGGAATTTCTCCCATAAGCAGATTTATGTATCTGTCAATTTTCCACATTCCATGTATTTGAATCTGATACTGCAATTCAGCTTCCTGATAGCAAACTTTCGCTTGATAAGATGCATAATTGATAATAAGTTTTTCTGATGCATATTTATGAAGCCCTGCTTCCATGCGGTGTTGCATAGTTGCATCCTGACACAGAATAATACTCTTCCAGGTTATATTCTTTTTTCTTCTAGTAATGCAATCAGATTGGCAATATTATTTCCACAATTGGACGACCGGGTTTCCAGGGCATCGGCTTCTAATTGATAAACTTCTTTTTAAATAGCAGGAAAACACCTCTGCTTCTGGAAGATTTTCTGTGACAATCTGAGGATATTCCCTGTGGACCAGTTGTCGCAACGTTTCTGTGGTATGACCAGCACCCCTACAATAATATATTTCTTTGCAATCTGGTTTCTCATTGCTTGTGCCAGAATATCTCCTCCACAAAGAATACTTCCACCAAATAATACCATAACATCGACCTGTTCTATTCCATATTTATCCTTCAGGCATTTTGTTGATAATTCTGTTATATCTCTTTTTTCCGCAAAAAAAAAGCCTAAGATGTTAATCGCTTCTGCAATCTTTTCATTCATTTTTTATCCCTTAAAAAAGAGCACCACCAGGTCGCATGATAAAGCTTACCGGTGATGCCCCTCTATTTTAATCTTTATTTGTTATACTCTGCCAGCAGATCTGTTATTCTTGAATCAACAGTTGCCATCGCATCTTCTAATGAAGTTCCTGTAAGCATGGAGTTGTATGCCTCACCCATGATATCCTGTACTTCTGCATATCCCGGGAATGTGGAATATGGAATAGAGTACTGCATGCAATCTTTGAAGCCTGTGTACTCGTCACCTGAGAATGCCTCGTCAGCAAGAGCACTTTCTGTTACAGGAATACGTCCTGTCTGGGAACCAAAGCTTACTGCATTATCATAGCTTGCTGCAAACTCAAGATAAGCTGCCATTTCTTCTGGATGCTCACAGGTGCTTGTGATTGCATAACCTGAAACCTGAAGATTTGTTACATGACGTCCATCTTCTGTTGTACCTGCTGGAATTGCAATACTGCCAAGTTTTCCTGCAAGTTCAGGATTTCTGTTCAAAATTGCTCCAACTGCATTACTTCCAGAAATAATAAGACCGGTCTGCTCATTTGCAAAATAAGTAACTGCATCCTGGTAAGCTGTCTCAGATGCTCCAGCCGGGACAGTTCCATCTTCCAAATCAAGATTTACAAAAGATTCAAGTGCGGTTTTGAAATTGTCAGAGGTTAAATCAGATTCCCACTCTCCGCTATCATTCTGGTAAACTTCGTTTACACCATAAGCTTTGTCGTAAACAGAGAATCTTGCCTCACCGGAACCATTTCTGGTGCCTACCATCGAAAAACCATAATTTCCGGAAATATCTGTAAATGCTTTTGCAGCTTCACGGAAATCATCCATTGTTTCAATTTTATCAATGCCAGCCTGCTCTAACCAGTCTGTTCTGTAAATCAGTGCAACAGGAATCTGGAACCACGGAATAAACATTAAGTTTCCGTCTACAGTTGCATAATCAAGAACTTCTGGTAAAACATCTGCTTTGTATTCATCAGAAATATACTTGCTGGAATCAGCAACAATTCCCATATCCAGTGCAGTAGACATAAATGCACAGTTCATATAGAATGCATCCGGAAGATCATCAGAAGCTGCCATTGTGGTAATCTGTGCATCCAAATCATTGTTTGCAACAGATATGAACTCAATTTTTACATTTGGATTCTGCTCCATGTAAGCATCTGCAATCGCAGATTCCAATTTTCCTTCGTCCTCAGTTTGAATACTGGACATTATGGTCAGTGTTACCTGCTCATCTGCAGCGCTTACTGCTGCAGGTGCAAGGGTTGTTGCCGCCATAGCTAAACTAAGTGCAAGTGCCATTTTTTTTTCTTCATGTGTTTTTCCTCCTACATGTTTTTATATATTTTTTGTTACATTTTTAAATACCCATCTCAAAAATTTTAATATTTAAATCATTAACACTTTAACATCTGATAAGTCATTTCCCATTTTATCATATTTACTTCACAGCACCGGCAGTAAGTCCACTGATAAAGCTTTTCTGCATAAATACAAAAAGCTATAATAAGCGGTACAGATGCAACCAGCGAAGCTGCCATCATGTCATTCCATGCAATCTTGTAATAACCATTCATTTCCGCAATGGCTACTGCTGCTGTTTTCAGCTTGTCATTTACCAGAAGGATTGCTGCAAACATATATTCATTCCAACAAGTAATAAATGCATAGATTGCAGAAGATACTAATCCTGGTTTTACCAACGGAAGTGCAATCTTCCAGAATGTCTGTAAATGAGAAGCCCCATCAATTGCCGCAGATTCATCAATTTCTGTTGGAATTGTTCTGAAATATCCAACCATCATCCAGGAACAAAATGGAATAGTAAAGGAAACATATACGATACACAATCCCACCAGTGAGTTATTCAACCCATAAACACTTAATATTTTATAAAACGGAACCAGAAGCATAATAGATGGAAACATCTGTGTCATTAAAATAAAGGAAAGAAATGTATTTTTCCCTCTGAAATTAAATCTTGTTGCACCATATCCTGTCAAATCAATACTGCAACAAGAGTAACACCTAAACTGTTTCTGAAGTACAATACAAAATCATAATCTTTCCAGATTCGTATAAAAGATGTGGCTGTAATTGCCTCTGGCAAGATTCTTCCATTCATCTGGTAAATTTCAAGTCATCTTTTAATGCAGTAATAAACATCCATAAAATAGGAAGTATTACCAGCAGTGCCCCGATAATAAGAACTGCATAAGATACAATATTTCCTCTTCTCTGGTTTTTTGATAGAGAATAATTTCCTTTACTCATCACAATCCATTACCCTCCTCATCACTTTACTAATCAGCCAGCAAATAACAAAGACAATACCAGCTCCTGCTGCTGCAGTTCCATAATTATGGAATGTAAACGCTTCTTTATATATGGAAATACTGACTGTGGAAGTGGAACTTCCCTGGGCCACCATCTGTAAGCAATTTAATAATAGTGTAATGTTTGAACCACCACACTGTATCCAGAATGACCGCTGTTGAAATAACAGGTCTGATCATCGGTAATGTAATTTTAAAGAAAGTCTGAACCGGCTTTGCTCCATCCAGCTTTGCAGCCTCGTAAATATCTTCTGGAACACTTTGCAAACCAGCCATTACATTAACCATGATCAGTGCATATCCTTTCCATATGCAAACAATGGCAAGAATTACAAATGCACTTCCAGTGCTTAACCACGCCTGATTTTTCTGCAAAATCCCAAGGCGGATTAAAATAGTATTAAATACGCCATAATTTGCATTAAAAATCCATTTATACAGAAGCGCCACTACTACATCTGGTAAAAAGCCACGGAATAATTAAAATAGTTCGAAGAACTGTAACTCCCGGCTTTTTTCTTATTCATAGCAAGTGCCAGAATCGTTCCCACTGCCAGATGTCCCAGTACCACTACAATGGTAAATAAAAAATGTTACTTTCAGACTGTTTATCATACTTCCGTCTTTTTAACAGAGATATGTAATTAGACAAACCTACAAACTCCCATTTCGTGGTAAGGTTTGTGTCCATAACGCTTAAATAAAATGCATAGGCAATGGGATACACAACCAGCAATGCCAGCAAAATAAATACTGGTGATATAAAAAGATATGGTGAAACATCAAACCTGTTTCTCTTATTTGTACCCAACGATTTTCTCCTCCTTACCACTGCGCAAAGGAATTGTCATCTTTGAAAAATGCTGTCGGGGTTCCCCCATCTTCCATCATAGGAATTTTCTTTTATACCATCTTCATCAACTTCCACTCCTAATCCAGGTCCCTGTGGAATCTCAATATAACCATCCACAATTTCAAAAGGTTTCTTAAGATAAACTGCTCCGAGATCCCAGCCCTCTTCCATAGTTGGATGTTCCTGTGCAGTAAAGTTTGGTATAACGGTATCAATCTGTAAGCACGCTGCCAAAGCCAGCGGTCCCAATGGATTGTGAGGGGCAAGAGAGCAATAATAATTTTCTCCCATTGCTGCAATTTTCATCACCTGCGAAATACCGCCTGCGTGACACACATCCGGCTGCAATACTGTTGCTGCCTGTTTTTCCAATACTTCCCGGTATTCAAAAGTTGTAAATTTACGTTCACCTGTTGCAATTGGAATTGTAGTCATTCTTGCAATTTTTGCCATAACATCTACATTTTCTGGAAGCACCGGTTCTTCAATAAACATTAAACCATATGGCTCTAATTCCCTACAAAGCCATGGTGCCATAGCCGGAGAAACTCTTCCATGAAAATCTACTGCAAGATCAATATCATCACCGATTGCTTCTCTGATTTTCGCAATTCGTTCTACAAAACGTGTTACCATGGCAGGTGTTTCAATGTGGCGGTATGGGCAAAGGAAAGGAGTTTTTAAAGATTTGAAGCCTTTTTTTACCTTTATCTTCGCATTTTCTACTAGAAGATCTCTGCACTCCTGCTCATCTCTTTCTGTATAGTCAATATTGCCGCAAATATGTGCATACATACGAATTCTGTCTCTGGATTTTCCACCGAGCAACTGCCATACCGGCACATTCAACCATTTTCCTTTAATATCCCAGAGAGCCTGTTCAATACCACTGATAGCGCTGTAAACTGCTCCTCCTGCACGATAAAAAGCCACTTGCATACATAACTTTGTACAGATATTCAATATTTCTTGGATCCTGTCCAATAATGATATCCTTCAATGAATCAACAGCGGCTGCAGTTACAAGGTTATATCCTTCCAGATCACATTCTCCCCAACCTATAATTCCTTCATCAGTAGTTACTTTTTTACAAAAATCCATCTTGGCTTTACATGAAAAGTCTCAACACCTGTAATTTTCATTTTTCTATCTCCTTATTTTATCTTTGAACAAATCCTTTGTTTCCATTCTGAATCAGAAGGTTTACATCTTCTATCGTACTTAAATTGTAATCATATTCAATGGTATGCTTCAGGCAAGATGCCGCGGTGGCAAATTCAATAGTTTTCTTTGGATCATACCCACTAGCCAGAGAATAGATCAGCGCACCTGCAAAAGAATCACCACCGCCCAGCCTATCAACAATTTCAAACTTATAATCAGCAGAATAATAAGCTTCTCCATTTGTATAAAGCATACCACTCCAACCATTTACACTAGCGGAAATGCTTTTGTCCGCAAAGTAGCTGCAACTATTTTGCAACCAAACCTATCTGCCACCTGTTCAGCTACGCTTCTGCAGTTTTCTTTTTCGATGTTCCTCTGTGCCTTCATCTTCATATTTTCCATGAATACCTAATACGTCTTTTGCCTGTCCTTCATTAATTAGGCACACATCAACGTATTTCAGTAATTCTGTCATTACTTTTCCTGCTGCTTCTTTCGTCCACAACTTTTTCTCTGTAATTGATATCACAGCAAACTGTTATGTTTTTCTTTTTTACATACCTTCAAAGCATCTTTACAGATTTCTACGCATTCACCTCCAAGTGCGGGGGTAATTCCTGTGAAATGAAACCAGCTGGCTCCTTCTAGTATTTTTTCCCAGTCAAAATCAGATCTTTTTGCCAGAGAAATTGAAGAATTCTGGCGGTCATACAAAACCTTTACCGGTCTTTGGGAAACGCCCTTTTCTACAAAATAAGTTCCAAGTCTTGGACCGCCGTAAACAATTTTATTTACTTCTACGCCATATTTTCGTAATTCCATTGCAGCTCTTTTTCCTAATACATTTTCCGGAAGTTTAGTTACAAAATCCACATCCATTCCAAAGTTTGCAATGGATACAGCTGCATTTTGCTTCCCGCCTGCAAATGAAATATTCAAGGACGGAGCCTGTAGCAATTCCATATATCCATCCGGATTCAGCCGCATCATAATTTCTCCAAATGTCACTACTCTACTCATGCGTTCCTCCATGCAGTTTTTCGATAGTCAGTCTCGCTGCTTCTGTTATTTTTTTTTCAAACTCACCGGATTCAACCCATTTTTTGTTTGCAATTTTCTCCTCCAATTCCAGCTCCTGCTGCTCCAGCTTCCATATATGCATCAATATTTTTTATAACTGATACCACCTACCACCATAAGTGGAATGTAATGCAAGGGGCCTTTGAGAGCTTTCAAATATTCAGGTCCTAACGACACGGCTGGAAACACTTTTTACATAATCGGCACCGTTCTTCGCTGCTTCCGCAATCTCTGTCGCAGAAAAAGCTCCGGAATAGATACCATTCCCAATTTTACAGTTTCCTGAATAACTTGAGGATTCATATCCGGAGAAATAATATAATTTGCCCCGGCTGTTTTCGCCATTTTAAGCTGTTCGAGGGTCATTACAGTTCCGGCTCCGCACAAGAATTTGCCTCCATAACGGGCCACTGTTTCTGAAATATTACAACATGTTTCTTCCCATTTTTCCGGAGACTTCTGATCAAAAGTGAATTCTACCAAACGGATTCCACCTTTCCAGAGAGCTTCAATCAGCTTCTCTCTGTCTATTCCATAAATTCCTCTTACGATAACAATAATTTTATTTTCTTTTTTATCTGTTGGATAATCTGGTCTCGCAAGCTTTTCTCCTCCTTCCTACAAAATAAGGTTTCATATCTACTAGATTTCTTATATTTAGTATTTTTGCACCTCTGAGTATAAGAGTTCGTCCAAAGTTATTCTTTTATATAATTTATTTATATTGATCTTTTTGTTTCATTCTTTAAAACAACGTTTTATTCTTTGAACTTCTTGTCTATAATATACTATTACCGATTATATTTGTCAACAGTTAATTACTTTTTGTGAACTTTCTATTGTTCTCTCACTCTTGTTTTGTGTATTATTTACAATTCTCTTTATACTCAGAAATAAATATTCTATTATTTTTGTTTTACTTATTGAAACTAACCGAAATATCCGCTAATATAATTAATAAAGAAGATAGTTTAGGAGAATAATTATGGAGCAAACAAATGTTCGTCTTGTAGATCGTGTATTAGACGTGATGGAAACTCTGGCCAGATATCCAAACGGAGTTACCATTGCCACACTCACTGCTGAAACCGGTATTCACAAATCAACCATATATCGCCTACTTACAACTTTGGTTAATCGCGGATATGTTATTAAAGACCAAGAAGGCAGTACATATCGTATGACTTTACGCACCTACCGAATTGGAAGCAGTGCTGTTCCCAGTTTTGATTTGTTAGATCTGTCAAAAAATACATTGCGAGAACTTTGCCGCGTAAGTCGCGAAGCTGTTCACCTTGCAATTCAGATGGAGCTACCATAGTATATCTTTTAAAGAAGTATCATCTGAAAATGTCCTCAGAATTTCTTCCCGGACAGGTTCTTATAATTATATGTATTATACAGGACTCGGAAAAGCCCTAATGGCATGCATGTCTTCCGAAGAAGTAGAAGCTATTTGGAAAAATTCAGAAATACAAAAATTCACTCCAAACACTATTACAGATTTCCACATACTACTGAAAAGAGCTGGAAGAAACTCGTAAGCGTGGATATGCCGTTGTTTCTTTTGGATGAGCCATTCATGTTTGATAATAGAATGAAAGGATTCAATGCATGCATTATCCCACGGAAAAGCTTTCTTCGAATAACTGCGCTGCATATTTTCGGTTGCTTTTTTATATTCCTTTGCAACATACTGGCTCCCACGATCTGAGTGGATGATTAATGGTTGATCGATATTTCGACGGGCTTTGGCTTTGTTTATAGTATCAATCACGCAGGATACTTCCAGTGTTTCTGAAAGCGTCCAGGCTATGATTTTTCTGGAAAATAAATCCATAATACTGGTCAGATAGACGAATCCGTCTATTGTCCAGATGTAGGTAATATCCGAACACCAGACTGCATTCGGACGATCAGGATTAAATTGCTCATCAAGGATATTTTGTAATTCAGTGCTGAAATCGGAATCTTTTGTCGTGATCGTCCATGGTTTGCTCCACTGAGCACGGATTCCCATTTGGCGCATATATGTACCAACGGTTCTTTCCGAAATGACTTCACCAGTTTTTCGAAGTTCTACAGTGATTTTCGGAGCACCGTAGTTCTGCTTGGAATCATCATAAATATCTTGTATTTTTGCTTTTACAGCTTCACGACGTTTTTCTGTATCAGAAGGTACGTGGTGGAGCCATGCAAGATATCCTGAGCGAGAGACACCTAAAAATTTCAACATTCCGGAGACGGAAACCCGGCGTCCAGCCTTTTTGGCAGCTTCCGTCTTCTCAGTCACCTCAAGATAAATGGCTTCCGTCATTTTCCCAGAATGTTGATTGCTTTTTTTAACACATCAAGTGCATCTTGGGCATCACGTAATTCACGTCTGAGGCGGGCGATTTCTTTCTGCTCATCAGATGCATAATTACCAGAACCGCGAACAGGAATATCACCTGATTCCCGGAAGTCTTTCAGCCACTTTGTTAATGTACTGTATCCGATGCCAAGATTTTCTGCACATCCACGTACTCCGAGATCTTTGTGATCCTGATAGTACTGGACTGCATCAAGTTTAAATTGTTTGTCATGTTGCTTTGCCATATGAGATCCTCCTTCAGCATGTTTCTATTGTACCATGCTTATGTGTACCGAAGCCCTGACCATTCTTCCATTCTTCACACCAGCTGCCATTCCTGGTCTTTTTGTAGGCTGCATCCTTGCCAACCTGCTTGGCGGTGCAATTCCTCTGGATATTGCATTCGGAAGCATCGCAACCCTCATCGGAGCTGTATTTACTTTACAAACTTCGTAACAGCAACAAATGGCTGGCACCAGTTCCACCAATCGTAGCCAATGCAGTTCTGGTTCCATTCGTACTTCGTTACGGCTATTCCGTCAATCTTCCGATTCCACTTATGATGCTTACGGTAGGTGCCGGAGAGATCATTTCCTGCGGAATCTTTGGAATGGTACTTCTCACTGCACTTTCCAAGTACAAGAATACACTGTTTGGCAAACAGGCTGCTGCTAAATAATTTTTTAATTTGCAAACCCGGGTAAGAGGTTTTTATGCTCCTCCTTACCCGGATTTTTTTTTCTCTATTTTTTCTTTTTTTCAAAAAGTCTCTCATTTTCATTAATTTCATCATATATTTTATTGCGAATCCTCCCTGCATACTATATAATTAATTAATCTTTTATCAAATTAAAGAGGGAAAGAGGTAAAGAAACAAATGAAAAATTTATGGAACAAATGGACCGGGATTGCACTGGTGAAACGAATCGTCGTTGGTCTGATTCTTGGCGCCATCCTTGGAGTTGCAGCCCCCGGTGCAACCAGCATTGCCATCCTTGGCGATGTATTTGTAGGTGCTCTGAAAGCTATCGCACCCCTTCTGGTATTCTTTCTGGTTCTCAGTTCACTGTGCAACGCAGGAAAATCCCATGGCGGCGTTATCAAAACAGTAGTTGCCCTTTACATGTTCAGCACTGTACTGGCAGCTGTGATCGCCGTTTTCGCCAGCATGATTTTCCCTGTACAGCTGACACTTACCAATGCAGCCGCAGACGCCAGTGCTCCACAGGGTATTGTGGAGGTCCTCAGCAACCTTCTTCTGAATATTGTTGCCAACCCGGTATCTTCCCTGGTGAATGCAAACTATGTAGGTATCCTTACCTGGGCCATCCTTCTTGGACTTGCCCTTCGTACAGCAAATGACACCACCAAAAAAAGTCCTTGCTGACATTGCAGACGGAACATCCCTGGTGGTCAGCTGGATCATCAACCTGGCACCCTTCGGAATCTTCGGTCTGGTATTTAACACCGTATCCACCAACGGATTAGACATTTTCACTACCTATGGAAGACTACTGCTGCTGTTGGTAGGCAGCATGCTTTTTATCTATTTTGTAACAAACCCGCTTCTGGTTTACTGGTGCATCCGCCAGAATCCATATCCGCTGATCTTCCACTGTCTGAAGAGAAGTGCTCTGACTGCTTTTTTCACAAGAAGTTCTGCAGCCAATATCCCAGTCAATATGAAAGTCTGTGAAGAGATGGGGCTCGACCGTGACACCTATTCCGTAACCATTCCTCTTGGTGCAACCATCAACATGGACGGAGCTGCTATCACCATCACCGTTATGACAATGGCAACTGCTTTTTACCCTTGGAATCCACGTTGATATCCCAACCGCCATCATCCTCAGCCTTCTTGCAGCCCTTTCTGCATGTGGTGCTTCCGGTGTTGCCGGCGGATCCCTCCTTCTGATTCCTATGGCCTGCTCCCTTTTCGGAATTTCTGACGACATTTCCATGCAGGTTGTAGCCGTAGGCTTTATTATTGGAGTTATCCAGGACTCAGTTGAGACAGCCCTTAACTCCTCTTCTGACCTGCTTCTCTCTGCTTCTGCAGAGTTCAGACAGTGGCGTCTGGAAGGAAAAGAGATTAAATTCTAACACCCAATAATGCTCTGGAAAATATGAGAAAATACTTTTGCTTTTTCTCCTTTTCCAGAGCATATTTGAAAAAAGGCTTTCTGCAAGATGTGCGTCACAATTTGTGGGAGAATTGGCCGGGATCAGGGCACCATAGCGGGCTACGTCAACTGAATCCGGGGAAAAATATACCGCAAAGTTTCACTTTGGCTCTTACTTCTCCATTTCTCTCAGCTTCTTCAATATCCTTTTCTCCATCCTAGAAATCTGAACCTGGGACATTCCCATTTTTTTGCAACCTCTGTCTGTGTCATATCCTGAAAATACCGAAATACGATCAGTCTTTTTCTCCTCTCCTTCCAGTTTTTCCAGAATCTCCTCCAGAAAAATCCGGTTCAAAAGCTTTTCATGGCGATCCTCTTTTTCCGGAAGCCTGTCCACAAGCTGCAAATCCGTTCCATCTCCCTGATACACAGTCTTGTAAATAGAATCTACCTCTGCAGCCGATTCCAGCGTCATCGCCAATTCTTCCATCGGCATATCCATAGCATCTGAAAGTTCTCTTAGATCCGGCTCACGGCCTAACTTTTTCTCCAATTCCTCCCTCATTTTACAGATTTTATACTGATTCTCTTTTATGGAGCGGCTCACCTTCAGAATTCCATCATCCCGAAGGAACCGCTTAATCTCTCCAATGATCATTGGTACTGCATAAGTAGAAAACTTCACATCAAATTCAGGATTGAAATGATCTACAGCCTTCAAAAGCCCGATGCTTCCAATTTGAAAAAAGATCCTCCATTTCCACCCCTCTCCCCAGAAAACGCCTGGCAACACTATACACCAGTCCTATATTTTCCGAAAACAAAGTATCTCTTGCCTCTTTATCTCCCTGGTGAATGCGCCCAATGAGAGCAAGAGTGTGATCCATGTTTCCTCCTGATCAATTACCGATTTTTTTTTTTTTGCTCATATGCACACAGGTTCCTTTTTCCAACCTGTGAGGTGACTTTAACCTCATCCATAAATGCTTCCATAAAAGTAAACCCCATTCCTGATCTGTCCTGATCAGCGCGGGTCGTATATAAGGGCTCCATTGCTTTTTCCACATCTGCAATCCCTATGCCGTCATCCTCAATATCCAGATAAATTGTTCTCTCTTTTCTGACACACTTCATCCGTATCTTATGCACCTCGCCTTGATAGCCATGGATGATACAGTTGGTTACAGCCTCTGACACAGCCGTTTTCAAATCTGCTACTTCCTCCAGTGTGGGGTTCAGCTGGGTGCAAAATGCCGCGGCAGCTACCCTTGCCAACCCTTCATTTTCCGGACGGCTGTCAAAAATAATGGTCATTTCGTTGGAATTTCCCATCAGACTCCCCTCCCTTCCAGCTGCATCTCATTTTCTGTTCTTTCCAGTTCCAGAAATTTACTCACACCTGAAAGCCGCAGCAATTTTTCAATATATCCGTTTACATGACAGGCCATCATGCAGCCAGAGCGCATCCCCAGAGCCCGGTATCTCCCCAGGATCAAACCTGCGCCCGAACTGTCCATAAAAACAGTATTTCCAAAGTCAAAACAAATGGTTCTGATATATATTTTTCCCATAATCCTGTCTGATTCTCTCCGGATCAGCTCAGAAGCCGGATGATCCAGTTCCTCAGGCAGTTTAATATTCAGACAGGTTCCCGTAGTTTCAAAAAACAGGTTTCATAAATAAAATCCCCCTTTTTTTTACTCTATTTTGACCCTCTGCACAGAAAAAAAGAAAAAGAGATGTGCAGGTCTATCCCGCACATCCCCGGTTCAGAGGTTTCTCATTATTGTAATTCAGAAATTTTTATTCATAATACTGAAAATCACCATTTTCATCATAATAGCCGTTTTCGTCGCTGTAATCAGAATATCCGGATTCATCATACCCACTGTCACCAGATGCATCATTGTAAGAACTGTCATAACCAGAGGAATCCGTTTCAGAACCATCTGTTGTATTGTCAGTTCCATCATTGCTTTCGGAATCAGAGGAATCTTCGCTGCCCTCAGACTTACTGTCTTCCGTGATTCCAGACACACCAGTAGCTGAACAGATGGTATTGTAAATTCCCATTACATCATCTCCCAGCTGATCTTCATAAACCTTCTGGATTTCCAATGCAGCTGCATCATACTCATTCTGTGTATAAGCTGCATACGCATTCAGAAGTGCCTGATAACTGGTACTCTTCTTCTGCTCGGCATCAAGCTGCTGGGTGATTTCCTCTGCCACATCTCCGGATTCCTTCGCCTCACCCTGGGCTTTGAAAGCTCCGCACCCTGGCTGACCAGAGACTCGCTGTACTTTACAATCTGTTGATTGGCTTCTCTGTAAATCCCTGCTTGATAGCCGGAACTGCCAGAAACCAAAATGCAGCCGCACCTGCTGCCACACCCGCCATAAGTGTCACAAACAGTGAAATTCTGGAATTTTCCCTGTAAACTGCCGGCTGTACCACAGTACTTTGAAATCTCATCCGAACCTTCTGTCTTGCCCTTGGCACCAAAAAGTCCTTTTTTCTGTTTCTCAAGTCTGGTCGTTACACCAGTTCTCTCATCTACTTCACGAAGAAAACGTAATGTAGTTGTATTGGTCTTATCAATACGAGCCGCCTTTTTCAAGGTTCTTCTTGCCTTGCCCCAGTCATGATTCTTCATATAGATCAGCGCCAGCAGGTGATAGCCTTTGATCAGCTTGGTATTCTGGTTCAGAATTTTGCGAAGCTGAATAGCAGCCATATCCTCATGACCTTCCCTGCAAAGAGCCAGGGCATTATTATATTTTCTTATTGTCTCATTAATAGCATCCAGTTTATTCGAATTCGCCTGAAGACGATTAATATATTCATTCGCAATATTCCGGGTAGACTGCAGATTCTTACTGATCACCCACTCGCTAAGAGCAGCGACCACCTCTCCCATTTCAAAATACACAAGACCCAGAAGATTTCTCGCCTGGATATTTCTCTTGTTAAAGGTAAGGCTCTGCTTCAGACAGTTAACAGCTCCTGAAAGGTCCCGGATACTTGCCTTCTCCAAGCCCTGATTGTAATAAAGTTTGGATAGATACTCCACCTTTTTCTGGATCAGGACGTTGCACCCGCAATGAGGACAGTAATCCAGATCCTTGTCAGCCAGGAACGCGCCGCAATTCATACAGTTCATTAAGTATCTCCTATTCTATTTCATCCTGCGTCCGCTTTTGGACTCCCTGAGCATTTCCTGAAGAATGTCCAGAATATCCGTCAGCTCTCTATCGTAAATAGCCTCTTCCGCGTCTGTCACATCCAGACAGGGCTCAAATTTCTTAAGTTCCTCTTCGTAATCGATCATAAAATTCCTCCACAGACTCCTGGAAAATCAACCAGAAATCCCATGTTTTCTTGCAGACAATTTACTTTTTTCAACAAGAGTGTCTTAATCTCTCCCACCAGGTAAAGAGAACCCACGCAAAACAGCATTCCGTCCTCTCCTTTGGCCTCGTGCGCCATATGAAAAGCTTCTTCAATATTATCAGAGTTTCCAATATCCTTACAGCCTTCTTTGCAAAAGATCTCTGCCAGCTCCGCAGACGGCACCTCACGGTATCCCCCAACCTCTGTGGTTACAACTTTACGGAATTTTATCCTGCTGCAAATTGTATGGATCATATCCTGGTAATCCTTATCATTCACCGCAGAAAATAAAAGTGTCAGCGGATACTCCTTCTGAAACCGCTCTGCAGTCTCCACAAACCTGCGCACGCCATCCTCATTATGTGCACCATCCACGATCACACCTGGCAAAATAGTCTCCATTCTGCCCTGCCATCTGGTATTTGCAATTCCTGCCTGCAGCTGTTCCAGCGTCACCGGAATCCTGTCTTTCAGCACTTCCATGGTAGTAAGCGCCAGAGATGCGTTCATCACCTGATACCATGCAATAAAAGGAATATGGAACCTGGTATCCCCATAATAATCGTCCTCCAGGGAAAAATCAATGCCGTCTTTATTATTTCCCAGTACCTTTGCTCCAGCCTGAACTACTTTATAAGCCGGGCTTCCAAGCTCCTTTGCCTTCGCAGCGATCACTTCTGCCGCATCCTTGTCATTTCCATCATAGATTACAGGAACTCCCGGAACAATGATTCCAGCCTTCTCCCCCTGCAATCTCTTACCGTATTTCCCAAAACTGCATATGATCCAGACTGATCGATGTGATCACACAGGCAACAGGATTCTCCACAGCAGTAGTCGCATCCATTCTTCCGCCAAGCCCGGTTTCCAAAGTCACATAATCCACACCTGCCTCTGCAAAGATCACCATTCCCATAAGAAACAGCATCTCAAAATAAGTAGGATGGTAACTACCTTCAGCCACAAGCCTCGTCCGCCAGCACTTTCACTCTCTCAAAAGCTTTCAAAAAGGTGTCATCATCAATATTCACCTCATTGATCTGGAAGCGTTCATTGATCTCCACCAGATGAGGAGAAGTAAAACAGACCGCAGGAATACCCTGCCTCCCCTGAGAATAGATGTGAGAAACGCACAGGTACTCCCCTTTCCATTCGTTCCCGCAACATGTATCACCTTAAACTTCTCCTGTGGATTCCCCAGTCTCCTCAAACATTCCTTCGTATGCTCCAGACTGTTCTTTTTGTAAACTTCGGAGTCTCCTCAATATAAGCAACCGCTTCCTCATAATTCATAATCTTAACCACCATTTATCTATCGTATTTCATCCGTAACTTTTCATTCTCATCGTAAGTCTGGCAGAATATACTGCCTTCTGAATAGTTCCATTCCTCTACCATTATATAATAGTCACACCAGAAGTCCACCCCTAATCGTAACTTTTTATCCGACAAACCTCGCACAGAAGAAATCAGAGAGGTTCCGAAAAAATCTCATACGGCAGAATTTAGGGTTAAAAAAGAAGAGGACACAGTCTGAGCTCCAGCGGAGCAAATTTGTCCTCTCCTTTCTTCGGTTTCAGCAAAATTCTGATGTTTTTAATTTTTTTGGCCGCACACCGCGCTCAGAGCAGACCTGATGAGACCAGGTGCCCAGCCAGGAAACGTTCCTATCGGGAATTCACTTTCCACTGACTATCATACAATGCATAAACCGCTCTGTCAAAGCTCTTGCTAAGAGCCTTCCTCGTCGAGCTGTTACTTCTCTGTACAACTGCCAGTCTGTCAAAATCCGACAGCTCCGTACCCGAGATCACCAGCATGTTCGGACTTACATATGCCGTATCATACCACTCTCCATTCAGCTTCACCTGACTGGACGGGGTGAAATTCGTGCCTTGGATATAATAAGTCCAATCTGTATCCGACACTAACCGAATGGAATCTAAGGTCACATCATAAAGTCCCATCCGCATCTTTGTTCTCTCAAAAGGATTTTCTCCTCCATAAGCATATCGCTGACCGTACAGCACATCATACTGCAGTGTCTCCAGATCGACCTGATAATTCTTGGTATTTCTTCTTGCCTGATGATATTTCATGATCGTACCCTCATGAATACCAACTCTGTCCAGAACCTCTGCTGCGATCTGATAAGAAGCCAGATTCTCATCTTTCTTGGTAAGTCCCATATTATCCCAGATTACATACTCCGTCTGGAAAAGATACTTATTTTTCAGATCTTCCACAGTCAGTCCCATAGTCGGCAGATGATCCCCATACATAACCAGGATTACATCCTCCGGATAGTCTGCCAAAGCATCTGTTAACTCTTTCACAAACTGATCCATCTCATGGACCTGATTCACATAGTACTCCCATTTACAATTCAGCTCATCCGTAGGAGAACCGGAAACTGTAATAGAAGGATTGTCCAGAATGGGCTCGCTTTGGATAATCACCATGTCCCTGCACGGAAATGGTATACACATAATCCGGACTGTCAGTAGAATCCAGACACTTAATGATCTCATCCGTCAACACACTGTCTTTTTACCCATCCAAGAGGATTCTGCAGGTTCTCATCTGCCATATACTCTTCAGAGGTAAAGGTGTCAAATCCCAGATTGGGGAAAACAGACCTTCTTCCATAGAAGTTGGCTTCATTATTATGTACCGCATGTGTGGAATACCCCAGATTTTTTTCAGAACATAGGGCACACTTTCACAGGTAGTCTCCTTAAGAATACTCTTATAAGGATATTCACCTGGTCCAAAATAGTGAAGACTCATACCTGTAATGGTCTCAAATTCCGTATTTGCCGTACCGGCTCCAACAGAAGGAACCTTGTAATATCCGGAAGAATACTCTTTCATCAGCTTCCTGAAGTTCGGGATTGGATCTTCAGAAATATCCAGGTAATTTACCAGTGTCGGGTCAAAGAAAGACTCAAGCTGAAGGAACAGAATATTCGGTCTCTTTCCATCCTCCTTGGTCTTTGGAAGATTGGACTCTGTCTTCTCGATCCGGTTAATCTCATCCTCAGAATAATCCCTCGGCTCACTGATGCCTGTATTAAAAATAGTAGTCGCCAGACAATAAGGATAACCATAATCCTCATAAGCAAACACAATATTGCCAAAATAATTAGACAAAACCCTTTTTTCAAGAGCCAGCTGTGTCACGCCTCCAAAAGCCACAAAACCAGCAATTACCAGCGGAATCACATACCGGTACTTAATCTTCTGCTCATACTTCGGTCCCTTGACCAGTAGGATCAAAAGCCCCAGCACCACAATTCCGATCAAAATACATCCGATCACCACACCATAAAACGGCAGATATTTCTGCATGATCGCAATACCATCCGTCAGCATATGCAGATCCGGTCCGGTAAATGGTGTAACACGGTTCATCAGAAGAATGCAGTTTACGATTCCCAGAAACAGCCAGAAAAACGGAAACCACAACTCTCCAGAAGCACCGCCTGTGAAACAGATAAACGATCAGCATTGTAGTAAAAATAAACATCGTATTATAAGCAAATACCAACGGTTTTCCCGTCATATAATCCCAGGCCTCCACTACAGAGTGGCGGCACAGTGCCTCTATAAGGAAATAGAGCACTGCGCACCAGAGTGCCTGGAGAATCAGGGAAATCTTATTGCAAAATTTGCTCAGCTTCATGCAAAATCTCCTTTTTATCTCTTAAGCTGCTCAAGCTGTGTTTCAACCTTTTCTTTCATCTCTTTGTACTTCGCAAGCTTCTCCTTCTCTGCATCAACCTTGGCAGCAGGAGCCTTATTTACGAAATTTGGATTATTCAGCATTCCCTCACAGCGGGCGATTTCCTTAGTCAGTCTCTCCTGCTCCTTTGTCAGTCTCTCAAGTTCTTTTTCCTTGTCAACAAGGTCTTCCAGAGGCATATAAACAACTGCATTGGAAACAACAACAGAAACTGCATCCTCACCGATACCAGTCTTATCCTGCTGAACATGGATTTCTTTTGCAAAAGCAAGGTTTGCAAAGGATTTCTTGCTGTTCTCATACATCTGACAGATAGCAGCATCTTTTCCAACAATGATCAGATGTGTCTTTCTGTTCTGCGGAACATTCATACTGGTTCTTGTGTTACGGATGCCGCGGACAACCTCCTGGAAGCTTCCGATTGCAAGCTCAGCCTCAGGAGAATTCCACTCGTCCTTATATACCGGCCAGTCAGAGATCATAATGGACTCTTCCTCCGGAAGCAGTGTGCAGTAGATTTCCTCTGTGATAAACGGCATATACGGATGAAGTAGCTTCAGTCCCTGGGTCAGCGCTGTGCGAAGTGTCCAGAGAGCCTCTCCGGCTGCCTTTGGATCTTCCTCTGCCTTCCACAGACGAACCTTTGCCATCTCAATGTACCAGTCGCAGAGCTCATCCCACAGGAAATCATAGATTTTCTGAACCGCAATACCCAGCTCATATTTTTCCATATTGTCGGTTACTTCTTTGATCACATTGTTCAGTCTGGAAAGGATCCATTTGTCCTCAGCGCAAAGAGAACCAATCTCCGGCTCCGTTACATCCTTTCCTTCCAGATTCATAAGAACGAAACGGGAAGCGTTCCATACTTTATTTGCAAAGTTACGGCTGTTTTCTACACGCTCCCAGTAGAAACGCATATCATTTCCAGGTGCATTTCCTGTGATCAGGGTCATACGCAGAGCGTCTGCGCCGTATTTATCAATAACTTCCAGAGGATCAATGCCGTTTCCCAGAGACTTACTCATCTTACGTCCTTGGGAGTCACGCACCAGGCCGTGAATCAGTACGTGGTGGAACGGAGTCTCACCGGTCTGCTCCAGTGCGGAAAATACCATACGGATAACCCAGAAGAAGATGATATCATATCCGGTTACCAGAACATCTGTAGGATAGAAATACTCAAGCTCCGGTGTCTTATCCGGCCATCCAAGTGTGGAGAACGGCCACAGAGCGGAGCTGAACCAGGTATCCAGTGTATCCTCATCCTGATGAAGATGTGTGCATCCACATTTCGGGCATTTCTCAGGCATTTCTCTTGCAACGACTACTTCACCGCACTCATCACAGTAATAAGCCGGGATCCTGTGTCCCCACCATAACTGTCTGGAAATACACCAGTCGCGGATATTCTCTAACCAGTGAAGATAAGTCTTGTCAAAAACGCTCTGGGAACGAATTTCAGATCTCCGTCATCCAGAGCTTTGATCGCAGCCTTTGCCATCTCGTCCATCTTTACAAACCACTGTGGCTTGATCATAGGCTCTACCGTTGTACCGCAGCGGTCATGGGTACCAACACTGTGGCTGTGCGGAACAACCTTTACAAGAAGGCCAAGCTTGTCCAGATCCTCTACCATGGCTTTTCTTGCCTCATAACGATCCATGCCGGCGTATTTACCACCCAGCTCATTGATGGTAGCATCATCATTCATGATGTTTATTTCTGGAAGATTGTGTCTCTTTCCAACCTCGAAATCGTTAGGATCATGTGCCGGTGTGATCTTAACGCAGCCTGTTCCGAATTCCTTGTCAACATACTCATCGGCAATAACCGGGATCTCTCTGTCTGTGAGGGAAGCTTCAGCATTTTGCCAACAATGTCTTTGTAACGGTCATCATCCGGATTTACTGCAACTGCAGTATCTCCGAGAAGTGTTTCCGGACGTGTAGTTGCAATTTCCACGAATTTTCCTTCTTCTCCAACAACCGGATAATTAATGTGCCAGAAAAATCCGTCCTGATCCTCATGTTCTACCTCTGCATCAGAGATGGAAGTCTGACATACAGGACACCAGTTGATGATTCTGGAACCTTTGTAGATGTAGCCTTTTTCATATAACTTGATGAAAACTTCCTGTACGGCCTTGGAGCATGCCTTCATCCATTGTGAAACGCTCTCTCTCCCAGTCTGCAGAAGCACCCAGCTTCTTTAACTGATTGATGATCTTTCCGCCGTACTCCTCTTTCCACTGCCCACGCATGTTTTAAGAATTCCTCACGGCCGATATCGTGTTTGTCGATGCCTTCTTTTTCAGCTTCTCTGTTACCTTAACCTCTGTAGCGATGGCTGCATGGTCAGTTCCTGGCTGCCAGAAAGCCTCGTAGCCCTGCATTCTCTTGAAACGGATCAGGATATCCTGCATGGTTTCATCAAGCGCATGTCCCATATGAAGCTGGCCAGTTACATTGGGCGGCGGCATTACAATTGTAAACGGTTTTTTGTCCGGATTAACTTTTGCATGGAAGTATCCGTTGTCCATCCATTTTGGGTAAAGACGTTCCTCGATTCCTTTCGGATCGTAGGTCTTTGCAAGTTCTTTGCTCATGATTTTCCTCCTGAAAAAAAGAGCCCCTCACACAATTGTGTGAAGGGCGAAATTAACGCGGTACCACCTTCATTATGTGCAAAATGCAAAGTGCTGTTTTCCCTGAATGCATTTACAGCCTTCGCTCTGTTATACACATATCTCTTTCCTGTAACGCTGGAATTGCGTGAAAACTTACTGCAGATATCACTGCCTGTTCAGTTTCCCGGCTCAGAAGCTACCTTCAGTGAATGCGGATCTCGAAATGTCTTCCACCACAGTTATACCTGGACATTTCTCTCTGGGAGGGCATGCACTTACTCCTCTTCTTCAATGCCTTTCGCTGCAGCGATCTGATCTCCTTGTAAATAGCCGGAAAAAGCCGCCACTTTTCATGGATATAACTATAATTGCATTCTTCCGGCTTGTCAAGCTAATTTCAAAATTTCACAATTACACCACTCAGGAATTCTCCCCCAAAGCGATGTTTTTCAATACTTTTTATTCCACACTCTTTAAGGACTCTACCATATCAATGGTTTTCAGCTTAAAATGCATCACCCCATTCACCACAATGGAAAATATGCTGTATGTGCTCATATAATAATTCTCTGTGATCACAGCCACCCTCACCTTATATTCCTTATCCCCCTTTTTCAGAGGAATCATATCTCCCACCTTTAATCCCAGCAGGGATGCTGTTTTCTCGGAAATAGCAGCACCTTCGTCGGTAAGCTCATATGTTTCCCCGGTAATACGGTTCTTTAAGGTTACATCCTTTGCAAACTCACTCAGGCTCTCTGGCACAAACAGATAAATACTGATGTTGGAGCTGCCTTTCGGAGCACTGATCTTCGTCATTTGTACCCGATTGCAATGGGCGATTTGCTCATTTTCCTTCATATATTCAAACAGCTCTGCATGTTCTTCCTCTGTAGCATCGCTGTCCTCAATCACCATTCCGTCATAATGCTGAAGCTCCCGGTACTGAATAGCGGCAATATCACTGATGGAATCCTGAAGCCCAAAACCAACCAGCATCAGTCCCATGCTTCCTGCAATTCCAAAGACTGTCATGATCAGACGCTTCTTGTAACGGAAAAGATTTCGGATTGTGGACTTCCAGGAAAAGCTTAAATGCTTCCATATAAATGTGAACCGCTCCAGCAATACCCGCTTGCCCTCTTTCGGAGCCGGTGGGCGCATAAGAGAGGCCGGTGTCTCCTGCAGCTCCTTTCCACTTGCAAAAAAGAGTCGCCCCAACTGTGCATACAACAGAGGCTGCGGAAGCGATCAGTGCGAAGCCAGGCTGATAATCAATGGAAATGGTATTTGCCACATTGTGATACATAATTCCATAAGCAGTTATAATAATGTATGGAATAATTTTTCTCCGATCAGCATTCCCAGCACACTGCCAAGAAGAGTTGCAAAAAAATGCATAACAGATGTATTTTGCTGCAATAGCAGACTTCTTATATCCCAATGCCTTCAAGGTACCGATCTGGGTTCGCTGCTCCTCCACCATACGAGTCATAGTGGTAAGACTGATCAATGCCGCTACCAGGAAAAAGATGACCGGGAAAACCTGACCGATGTTTCGAAGACGGTCTGCATTATCACCGTAATCCGTATATTCCGGAAGATCCTCCCTATCTGTAACCATCCACTCCGGCTTTTCCAGATCTTCCAGCTCCTTTTTTTCGCATCATCCAGCTTCTGCTGATTCTCGGCAATCTCATCCTCAGCATCTTTTTGGGCGTCTTCGTACTCTTTCTTTCCGTCTGCAAGGTCTTTCTCGCCTTTTTTCAAGTCTTTAGCCGCATCCTGAAGCTTTTTCTCATTGTCTGTAATCTCTTTTCACCGTCTGCAAGCTTCTTCTCATTGTCTGCGATTTCTTTCTCACCATCGGCAAGTTTCGCCTCATTTTCTGCAATCTCTTGCTCACCGGAAGTAAGCTTTGCCTCATTTTCCGCGATTTGCCGGGCACCGGAATTATACTGTTCCAGGCCGGAAGCATACTGCGCTTCGCTGTCATTCAGCTTTGCCACATTGGCATCCAGTTCCGCCTGTCCTGCTGCCAGAGTCTCTGCATTGGAATCAATTTCTTTCTGGGCTTTACTCAGTTTTTTCTTTGCTGCCTTTAACTGCTTCTGACCTTTTTCCAGTTCCTGTTCCCCTGCCTCTATCTCAGCTTTCGAAGCAGCAAGAGTATTCTCCTGTTCCTGAATCTGAATCCATCCGGCGTCAATCTCTGCCTGACCTGCTGTTATCTGTTCCCGTCCAGCATTCAGCTCGCTTTCTTTCTGAGAAAGCTGGGAAAGTCCATTCTCGACTGCTGCAAGCCCGCTTTCCAACTCACTTCTGGTCGCTGCAAGCTGCTGCCGCTGGCTCTCAATCTGCGCTTCACTTGCCTGAATCTGCTGGGTTACCGCCGCCTCCTGTTCTTCCAGTGCAGACACCTGGGCTGCCAGAATATCTATTTCCTCCTGGGAAGCATCCGGATTTTCCAGTGCTGCGTTGTAACTTGCGCGTACTGTAGCAAGCTGACTCTGTAGCTCCGTCAGCTGAGCTTTTGCGCTTTCCAAAGCACTTATTCCCTCCTGAAGCTGGGCTTCTCCTACTGATACCTGGGAAAGTCCATCTGTAATCTGCTGCTTCTGGGCATTTAACTGGGTTCTGGTACTTTCGATCTGCTGCTGTCCGGCAGTAATCTCCGCTTTTGACTGATCCAGTTCACTTTGCTTTGTTGTCAAAGTCTGCTTTGCGGTTTCTAACTGCTGTTCGCCTGCCTCAAGCTGGGCTTTTCCATCTGCAAGTTTCGCTTTATTTTCATCTAAAGTCTTCTGATTTTCCTCTAATTCTGCCAGACCACTGGTTACCTGTTTCTGCGCAGAATCAAGCTGAGCCTGTCCGTCAGCAAGCTGGGCTTTTGCAGCATTTACCTGACTCCATCCATCATCCAGCTGGCTTCTGGCAGTGTCAAGCTGGCTTTTGCTGGAGGAAAGCTGACTCCTGGCAGATTCCAGCTGACTTTTTTCCATCAGCAAGCTGCGCTTTTGCATCTTCTAACTGGGTTTTTCCCATCAGTAAGCTCTGTCTTCGCATCTTCCAGCTGTTTTTTCCCATCGGCAAGCTCTGTTTTTGCGTCTTCTAACTGGGATTTTCCATCTTCATACTCTTTCCTGCCGTCTTCTAAATCCTTTTTCACCTTTATCCAGCTCTTCTTTTTGCGTCAGCAAGTTTTTCATCTGCCTCTTTTTTCCCATCGTCCAGCTTCTTCTGGGCATCATTGCATTTCCTCCTGCGATCATCTGC
>VOFI01003875.1_pt1 | contig 30871 bp, 36 predicted proteins | sample 5384131 | NCBI WGS metagenome assembly VOFI01 (sample SAMN12384728, study PRJNA508395) | human gut metagenome | isolation source: healthy gut H | host: Homo sapiens
GCTTTTCCACCTCGGCGAAGGGCAGGGCAGCGAAGGCGGCAAAGAAGGCGGCCCGGCGGGGGTTGGCCTTCAGGGGGAGGCCAGCCGGGGGGTTGCCCGCCACCGCCTCGGCCAGGGGCGCTCCACCTGGCCGAACCGGGGGGGAGAGGGCATCGAACACAGCCTGCCCCCGGGCGGAGTTCACCAGCACCATGGAGACCCCCTTGTCCCGCTCCACCGGCAGGGCCAGCTTCTCGTCCAGGCCCCAGTAGTCGGCCAGGGTGAAGTCGGCGGGGCGGCTGGTGGAGGTGTACCGGCACCGGGCGCAGGCGGGGCGCAGGAAGAGCTGCATCCCGAAGCCCCGGCCGTAGCCGGTGCGGTTGAAGTCCTCGGTATAGACGCTCCCGTCGGCAAACTGAGCGGTGAACCAGGGTGAGACCAGCCGTGGGACTTGTCCTTGAAGCGCACCGAGACAACCTTGGAGCCGCGGGCGGCCTCCAGGCCGTCCAGGTAAGCCCGGAAGACCGCCGGGGAGGGCACCCCGTGGCACACCAGATCACAGGTGAGCAGGTTGGGGTAGTCCTTCCCCAAGTAGCGTTTGAGCCCGTCCACCTGGCAGGGCACGCCGGAGAAGAGCACCGCCGTCCCCTCCTCCAGCAGCGCCTTGACCTGGGAAAAGCTGCCGCCCAGATCGCTCTGGACGTACTTGGAGCCCCGCATGGGGCCAGCTCGTCCACCGTGCGGGCGCACACGTGGCGGGCGGTCATGTCCTCGTCCAGCGCCGCGCCGAACACCGCGCCCCCTTGCTCCAGCACATGGCGGGCCAGCAGGGAGAAGAAGCCGCCCGAGGAGCTGGCTGTCCGCTCGGCCTCGTCGCGGTTCCAGACCGCGTGGGCCGCCGCCGGGGCGGGGCCGGGCACCGGGGGGTGGAGGATGGGGCAGGTCTGCTCGCACCTGTGGCACAGGATACACCGCTCCCCAATGACAGGCCGCAGGAAGCCTTCATGGTCGGGCTCCATGGCAATGGCGTTCACCGGGCAAACCGACGCACAGGCGGTGCAGCCGGTGCAGTCCCTCCGCCCTGCACAGCACCGGACGGGGGGCGGCCTGGGGCTCCGGCTCTTTCGCGGGCAGGGGGGCGCCCTCGATGGCGGCCCCCAGATAGGACAGGGAGTCGGCCCGGGCGGCCGCCAGCTTCTCGTACACCGCGCCGTAGTCTATGGGGGCGTCCACCGGGGCGGTGGTGTCCAGGCCCAGGATGCGGTCGGCACATCCCAGCCGGGAGAGCAGGCTGTAGATGCGGGAGAAGGTGGGCTCCGCCCGCTCCCTGGGGGACATGGAGGTGAAGAAGTCCTTCTGGAACTGGAGGGAGAAGGCCGCCCCGTGGAAGGAGTTGGTCACCACGGCGGAGGCGTGCCGGAACAGGCCCAAAACTCCCGGGGGCCGGCGTCAAAGACTAGCTCGGCCGCCCCGTCGATCTTCCGCCGGGCCCCCGCGAGCTGCACGATGGGCCAACCGGTGCGCGCCGACAGGGCCAAAGCGTAGGGGACCGCCTCGCCGGGGTCGGAGACAAAGTAGCACAGGATATAGGGCCCCTGCCGTTTGGGGGCCGCAGCCAGCTCTCCCCAGTCCTCGCCGGTGAGGAGGAGGGTGGGGTCCAGCACCACCCGGGCGTCCCGCCCGGCAGCCTCCCGCAGCAGAACCTGCCCCCGCTTTTCCCGCACGGACAGGGCGGAGAAGGGAGTCAGAAAGCGGCGCAGCTCCTCCGCCTTGTCCTCCGGCAGCTCGGGCACGCCCAGGCTGGGGGCGTAGGCGATGCGGCGGCCCTCCCGGACGAAGCCCAGCAGGAAGGAGGGGTCGAACTGCTTGTCCTGGAAGATATAGGGGTTCCAGATCTGGTCGCTGCCCGCCACATACACGTCGTAAGCGGGCGGGTCGGCCCGGAGCTGCTCAAAGGCGGTGTACCGCCGGGGGGAGAGGGCCATCTCCTCGGCCACAAAGGCCTCGAAGCGCCGGAAGCGGCGCTGGAACGCCCCGTAGTGGAGGGCGGTATGGGCGTCGGAGGCCATGCCGCGCACGCCGCCGCTCTTTTTGAAAAGCTGGTTGGTGCGGGTGGTGTGGGGCAGGCGGTAGTCGATGATCTCGCAGTCGTGCCCCAGGGACTGGATGGCCCGCATGGTGGCAAGTGCCTGGAGCTGTGCCCCGTAGTGGTGGGCGAAATGAAAGGTGATGAGTCCGGTGCGCATGGCGCTCACTCCTAGAAAATCTGAGATGAAATCAGTTCAGTATATCCCGGAACTGCGGGGCTTGTCAACGCCGGCTGTTAGACACTCTTGCCATTGTGTCTGAAATTCCAACAGGAACCGCAGTTTTGTCTATGGCGTTGCGGCGATGGATGCATTATGATACAATTATAAAAATTGTCCGTGGGAAAGGAGCGTGCAGATTCATGAGCTTGCCGGCCAGACTCAGGGCCTTCGGCATCTCCAAGGCCCTGGACTACCTGGAGCGGGACCCGGACGCCAACCTTCCCAAGCTGATGGACTGGTTGGATAAATACACGGGGGAGCGGCTGGCCTCACCCTACCGGGAGCTGTTTCACAGGGCCATGAGTGACCCCGGCAACAACTGGCACCGCCTCATCAAGAGCATGTATACCGATATCGACAGCCGGGTGCTGAAAAAGATTTTTGAGAACTTTGTGATTCACGCCGGGCTGATGGACTGGCCCAGCCGCAACGCGGCGGGGGAACTGGGGAACGGCCGCGCCCCCTGGGCGGTGATCATCGACCCCTCCTTTCCCTGCGAGATGGGCTGCCGCGGCTGCGGCGCGTCCATCTACGGCGTGCGGCCCTATATGGAGTTCGACAGCCTGGACGAGGAGATTGAGGCCCGGAAGGGGCGGGGCTGTCATCTCTTTATCTTCAGCGGTGGCAACCCTCTGGCCCGGGAGCAGGAGACCATTGCCCTGTGCAACAAGCACACCGACTGCGTGTTCGCCGCTTTCACGCCGCCCCGGTTCATCACCGGCGAGCTGTGCGCGGATCTGTTGCGGGTGCGCAACCTGTTCCCCGCCATTCAGGTGGACGAGGACGGCGCCGACGCCACACGGGCCACGGCCCTGCTGCGGCGGTACAAGCTGCCCTTCGGCGTGGCCTGCCGCTGCACAGCGGAGAACGCAGAGCGGGTGGCCACCGAACTCTATTATGACCGGGTCATTGCCACCGGAGCCAAATTCTGCTGGTTTTTTACCTGCCCGGCCTACGGACCGGAGCAGCCGGCCAGCCTGGAGCAGCTGGAGGCCATTCACCGGCGTGTGCAGGAGTTCCGCAGGAGCAAGCCCCTTCTGACATTGGATTTCTGGGACGGACCCAGCCCCTCGGCGGCCGCCCCGCAAGGAGGAACAGCATGAGTATTGTAAAGGATCAGAACCTGGCCCCGGCCGGCCGCCGGAAGATCAACTGGGTGCGGGACTTCATGCCCGCCCTGGGCGGCATTGAGGCCCGCTTCGAGCAGGAGCAGCCCTTCGCCGGCCTGCGGGTGGCGGTGTCCGTCCACCTGGAGGCCAAGACCGCCAACCTGGGCTATGTGCTCGCCAAGGGCGGGGCGGAGGTGCGCCTCACCGGCTCCAACCCCCTGTCCACCCAGGACGACGTGGCCGCCGGACTGGCCGACATGGGCGTGGAGACCTTCGGCATTCACGGCGCCATGGGGGAGGAGTATGAGAACCTCCTCATCGAGACCCTCAAGTTCAAGCCCCACCTGATCGTGGACGACGGCGGCGATTTGATCCACCTGCTGGGCGGCAAGTGCGCCGACCTGGGCGAGCACCTCATCGGCGGCTGCGAGGAGACCACCACCGGCATCCTGCGCCTCAAGGCCCGGGAGCGGGAGGGCATCCTGCCCTGCCCCATGATGGCCGTCAACGACGCCAAGGCCAAGCACTACTATGACAATAAGTACGGCACCGGCCAGTCTGTTTGGGACGCCATCATGCACACCGCCAACCTGGTGGTGGCGGGCAAGACCGTGGTGGTGGCCGGGTACGGCTGGTGCGGCAAGGGGGTGGCCATGCGGGCCGCCGGCATGGGGGCCAGCGTCATCGTCACCGAGGTGGATCCCTTCAAGGCCCTGGACGCCACCATGAACGGCTTCCGGGGTCATGCCCATGGACGAGGCCGCCAGGTACGGCGACATCTTCGTCACCGTCACCGGCTGCAAGGACGTCATCACCCCGAAGCACTTCGCGGTGATGAAGCACAACGCCATCCTCACCAACGCCGGCCACTTCGACTGCGAGGTGGACGTGGCGGGCCTGGCGGCCATGGCGGTCAAACGGGAGCTGCGCCGGGACAACATCGAGGGCTTCACCCTGCCCGACGGCCGGGTGCTCAACGTCATCGGCGAGGGGCGGCTGGTCAACCTGGCCGCCGGCAACGGCCACCCCGCCGAGATTATGGACATGTCCTTCTCCGTCCAGGCCCTGGCCCTGGAGTGGCTAGTCAAGCACCGGGACGGCCTGGAGAAGAAGGTCTACCAGGTGCCCGCCGAAATCGACGACGCCATCGGCCGGGTCAAGCTGGCCGCCATGGGCCTGTCCATCGACGCCCTCACCCCCGAGCAGGAGGAGTACCTCAACGGCTGGAAGGCGTGACGGCCTCTCCGCGCAGGGGGACAGCGTCCCCTGTGTAAATCCGGCGGCTTGCACAACGGCGCCCCCGCCGGCGCTATACAAAGCCCCTGTTTTGTCTATTGCATATCGGGAAAAAAGTCGATAGAATAGCTACAGTCAATTGAATATGCCTTATCGAGAGCGGTGGAGGGAACGGCCCGATGAAACCCGGCAACCTGCAATGCAAGGTGCCAAATCCGGCGAGGAAATCGAAAGATGAGGATGGATGAGCACCACGCGCCCGCCATCCGGCGGGGCGCGTTTTTCGTGCCCGAGTGAGAAAGGAAGGAACTACATTATGGCAAAGCGTCTGTTTACCTCGGAGTCCGTCACCGAGGGACACCCCGACAAAGTCTGCGACCAGATCTCTGACGCCGTCCTGGACGACATTCTGGCCCACGACCCCACCGCCCACGTGGCCTGCGAGACCTTCACCACCACCGGTATTGTCACCGTGATGGGCGAGATCACCACCAAGCACTACACCGATATTCCCTCCATCGTCCGCCGCACGGTGGAGCGCATCGGCTACACCGATCCGGCCTACGGCTTCGACTACCGCTCCTGCGCGGTGATGACCGCCATCGACGAGCAGTCCCCCGACATCGCCATGGGCGTCAACCAGTCCTATGAGCACCAGGAGGGCGGCACCGACGCGGCCGATCTCATCGGCGCCGGCGACCAGGGCATGATGTTCGGCTACGCCTGCGACGAGACGGATGTGCTGATGCCCGCCCCCATCGACCTGGCCCACAAGCTGGCCCGCCAGCTCACCGACGTGCGCAAGAGCGGGAAGCTCTCCTGGCTGCGCCCCGACGGCAAGAGCCAGGTCACCGTGGAGTACGGCGACGACGGCAAGGTGCTCTCCTGCCCCGCCATCGTGGTGTCCACCCAGCACGACCCCGACATCGCCCTGAAGGACCTGCGGGAGGCCGTGGTGGAGGAGATCATCAAGCCCATCATCCCCGCCCATTACATCACCAAGGACACCAAGTTCTACGTCAACCCCACCGGCCGCTTTGTGGTGGGTGGACCCGTGGGCGACACCGGCCTGACCGGACGCAAGATCATCGTGGACACCTACGGCGGCTCCGCGGCCCACGGCGGCGGCTGCTTCTCCGGCAAGGACCCCACCAAGGTGGACCGCTCCGCCGCCTACATGGCCCGCTACATCGCCAAGAACCTGGTGGCCGCCGGTCTGTGCCGCAAGTGCCAGATTGAGCTGGCCTACGCCATCGGCGTGGCCCACCCCGTCTCCGTTCTGGTGGACACCTACGGCACCGGCGTGCTGGACGAGGAGAAGCTCTCCGCCATCGTCAACGAGTGCTTCGACATGCGCCCGGCCAAGATCATCGAGCACCTGAATCTCCGCCGCCCCATCTACGAGCAGACCGCCGCCTATGGCCACTTCGGCCGCACCGACGTGGATCTGCCCTGGGAGTACACCGACATGGTGGAGAAGCTCAAGAGCTATCTGTAAGCGCCGGCCGTCCCTGTGCATCATCTGTACGCCCGCCGCAGGTTCTGCCTGCGGCGGGCATTTTTATGCAACAGCAGGGTAGCCTGGCGCCGGGCCGCCGCATCTTTTCATGGCGCGCCCTGCGCGCATGAAGTTTTATACCGTTGACAAACGGGTGGGATCTGTTAAAATGAACGGTGTTCAGAATGGGGGCGTGTGTGCATGAATACTGTGGTCACCTCCCGGCAGGCGCTTCTGGCCGCCAGCCGGACGGTCGCCCGGCGGCAGGGCCTAGGCGGGCTGAGCATCCGCGCGGTGGCGGCCGAGGCCCGGGTCTCCGTGGGCTCGGTCTACAACTATTTTTCCGGCAAGACGGAGCTGCTGGCCGCAACGGTGGAGGAGATCTGGATGCAGATTCTGTCCGCGCCGGAGGGGGAGGCGCCCCGGGACGGCTTTGCGGCCTACGTCCACTGGCTGTTCCACCGCATTCAGAGCGGAGCCGGGGAATATCCGGGCTTTTTCCAGGGACATGCGGCGGGCTTCCTGCCCGAGGGGCGGAGCGCGGGCCGGCGAACCATGGCGGAGGCCCTCGGGCGCGTCCGCCAGACGCTGCTGGAGGCGCTGGAGGCGGACTGTGCAGTGCGGCCGTCCGCCTTTGATGCTTCCTTTTCCAGGGAGCAGCTTGCCGCTTTCGTGCTGGACAGCCTGCTGGGGCAGATGAGCCGGGGCGCGGACAACTGTGAGGGGCTGGAGCAGGTGCTCCGCAGGCTGCTCTACCGCTGAGACGGGCGCGGGAACCCGCGCCCTGTTTTGCACATAAAATGAACAATGTTCATAATGAGGAGGAACTTACCATGGTAAAAAAAGAAACATTGCTTTTGCTGGCGGGGCTGGTGTGGGGGGCGGCAGGCTTCAACATCCTGCGCATCGGGCTGCTGGCTTACCCCGGACATGTAACCCTGTGGAATTTGGCGCTCTCTGCGCTGGTCTTCGGGCTGTTTCAGGGCATGGTGTTCGGAAAGCTGGTTCAGCGGCACACCGCGCGCATACTGGGGTACGGCACGGAGCGGAAGTGGTTCTGGCAGTTTTTTGATGGGAAATCATTTTTGATCATGGTATTTATGATGGCCTTCGGCATCGGCCTGCGGGCCAGCGGACTGGCGCCGGAGGGCTTCATCGCCGTGTTCTACACCGGCCTGGGGGCCTCCCTGCTGACGGCGGGGCTCCGCTTTTTACTGGCAGTTTCCCGCGGGTAATTTTGAAACCCTGCCTTTACTTTTTTCCCTCATACTGCTATAATGGCAGAGAATTCAATGCACATGAGTTGCGGCGGTGCCGCAGAACGGGGAAGCCGGTGGAACTCCGGCGCAGTCTTACCTCTACTGTAAGCGCGGACGAAGGTGCACAAGCCATTGGCCCAGCGGGGCTGAGAAGGCGCGCCGGAGGAGGAAGCGCAAGCCAGGAGACCCGCTGCAGAGTGGCAGTTGCGTAGCTCTGAGGTGGAGAGGTGCGGTGTACCCTTGGGATTAGGGCCCTCCTCAGCCGCGAGGAGGGCCTTTTTGCGTCGAAAGGGGGACACACATGGGGAAATTGAGCTCTATATCCCGGTGGGGCGGGAGCGGCTGCGCTGCGGCTACACCACCGGCACCTGCGCCGCCGCCGCCGCCGCCGGGGCGCCGCCCTGCTGCTGGAGGGGCCGCGCTGCCCGCCGTGCACATCGACACCCCGGCGGGGGGTGCGGGTGGAGGCGGAGCTGCTGGAGCACGCCGCCGGGGACGGCTGGGCCGCCTGCGCGGTGCGCAAGGACGGCGGCGACGATCCCGACGTGACCGACGGGGCGCTCATCTGCGCCCGGGTGGAGCGCAGCACCGGGCCGGGGATCGCCATTGACGGCGGCCAGGGGGTGGGCCGGGTGACCCGGCCCGGTCTCGACCAGCCGGTGGGGGAGGCGGCCATCAACTCCACCCCCCGCCGCATGATCCAAGAGCAGCTGGAGGCCGCCGCGGCCCGGGCTGGCTACGCCGGCGGGCTGCGGGCGGTGATCTCCGTCCCCACGGGGGAGGCCCTGGCGGGGCGCACCTTTAACCCACGGCTGGGCATTGAGGGGGGCATCTCCATCCTGGGCACCAGCGGCATCGTCCGCCCCATGAGCGAGGCCGCCCTGCTGGACTCCCTCTATCTGGAGATGGATCAGCAGAGGGCCGCCGGGGCGCGGGACATCGTGGTCACCCCCGGCAACTATGGCGAGGCCTTCGCCCGGGAGAAGCTGGGCCTCAGCCTGGCCCGCTGGTGCACGTGCAGCAACTACATCGGCGCGGCCATCGACCACGCCGCCGGGGCGGGCTTCCGCTCGGTGCTGCTGGTGGGCCACCTGGGCAAGCTCATCAAGGTGTCCGCCGGGTGCATGAACACCCACTCCAAGGTGGCCGACGCCCGGCGGGAGACCCTGGCCGCCCACGCCGCCCTGGCGGGGGGAGACCGGGCGCTGGTAAAGGCCCTGTTCGACAGCCCCACCACCGACGCGGGGGGTGGAGCTGCTGAGGGGGCCGGCCTGCTGGAGCCGGTGATGGACTCCATCGCCGGGGAGCTGGACGCCCAGCTCAAGCGGCGGGCGGGGCCGGAGCTGGCCATCGAGGGCATTTTCTTCTCGAACCAATACGGAATTTTAGGAAAGACACCCGGCGCGGAGGCCCTGCTGGCCCTCCACCGGGCATAGGAGGTTAAAACCATGGTACATTTTATCGGCGCGGGCCCCGGAGCGGAGGATCTGATCACGGTGCGGGGGGCGAAGCTGCTGGGGGAGGCCGACGTGATCATCTACGCCGGCTCCCTGGTCAACCCCGCCCTGCTCAACTACAAGAAGGAGAGCTGCGCGGTGTACGACAGCGCGTCCATGACCCTGGAGCAGGTTATCGAGGTCATGAAGGACACCGAGGCCCGGGGCGGCATGACCGTCCGGCTCCACACCGGCGACCCCTCCCTCTACGGCGCCATCCGGGAGCAGATGGACGAGCTGGACAAGCTGGGCGTCGGCTACGACGTGACCCCCGGTGTGTCCTCCTTCTCCGGCGCGGCCGCCGCCCTTTGCGCGGAGTATACACTGCCCGAGGTATCACAGTCGGTTATCATCACCCGCATGGCGGGCCGCACCCCCGTGCCCGAGGGGGAGGAGCTGCGCAAGATGGCCTCCCACGGCTGCACCATGGTGCTGTTCCTGTCCACCGGCCTGCTGGAGGATGTGGAACAGGAGCTGGCGGCGGGGGGCTATGCCCCCGACACCCCGGCGGCCATCGTCTATAAGGCCACCTGGCCGGAGCAGCGGGTGTACCGCTGCACCGTCTCCACCCTGGCCAAGACCGCCCGTGAGAACCAGGTCACCAAGACGGCACTGATTACAATCGGTCATTTCCTGGGGGATGATTACGAGCGGTCAAAGCTCTACGACCCCACCTTCACCCACGAGTTCCGGGAGGCCAGCAAGTGACCACGGCGGTCATCGCCTTTACCCGCCGGGGGACGGCGCTGGGCCGCAGCCTGGCGGACGCCCTGGGGGGTACCCTCCACGTCCCGGCCCGCTTCGCCCCCGAGGTAGGGGCGGAGGCCTACTCCTCTCTGGAGGGGTGGACGGCCTGGGCCTGGGCGCGGGCGGACGCCCTGGTATTTGTGGGGGCGGCGGGGATCGCCGTGCGGGCCATTGCCCCCCATGTGCGGGACAAGTTTTCCGACCCCGCCGTGGTCAGTGTGGACGAGGCGGGGCGGTTTGTGGTCCCCCTCCTCTCCGGGCACGTGGGGGGCGCCAACGAGCTGGCCCGGAGGGTGGCCGCCCTCACCGGCGGACAGGCGGCGGTGTCCACCGCCACCGACGTCAACGGTCTGTTCGCCGTGGACGTGTGGGCCCGGGAGCGGGGCATGGCCATCACAGACCGGGTTCTGGCCAAGGAGGTGTCCGCCGCCCTGCTGGAGGGAAGGCCGGTGGGCTTTGCCAGTGACTTCGGCCACCCCTGCCCGGAGGGCCTCACCGCAGGCCCAGCGGAGCTGGGGGTGTGGATCACCGACCGGACGGGGGAGGGGCCCTTCCCCCGCGCCCTGCGTCTGGTACCCCGGAGCCTGATTCTGGGCATCGGCTGCCGCCGGGGGACGCCGGAGGCCGCCATTGCGGCGGCGGCGGACGCCGCCCTGGCGGGCCTCGCCCCCGAGGCGGTGGCGGGCGTCGCCACCATTGATCTTAAGAAGGACGAGGCCGGCCTGCTGGCCTTCTGCGCCCGGCGGGGCCTGCCCCTGACCACCTACTCCGCGGAGGCGCTGGCGGCGGTGGAGGGGGACTTCACCCCCTCCGCCTTTGTGCGGGGGATCACCGGGGTGGACAACGTGTGCGAGCGGGCGGCGGCCGCCGCCGGCGGGCGGATTATCGTCCCCAAACAGGCAAACAACGGCGTCACCGCGGCGGTGGCGAGAAAGGATATGCTATGAAAGTAACGGTAATCGGGCTTGGCCCCGGCGGCGGCGCGGATCTCACCGGCCGCGCCCGGGCGGCCCTGGAGGCCTGCGACCTGATCGTGGGCTACACCGCCTACATCGATCTGGTGCGGGCGGATTTTCCCCAGAAGGAGACCCTGTCCACCGGCATGCGCCGGGAGGTAGACCGCTGCCGGGCGGCGGTGGAGGCCGCCCGCACCGGCAAGGACGTGGCGGTGGTGTGCTCCGGCGACTCCGGCGTGTACGGCATGGCGGGCCTCATCTACGAGGTGGCCCAGGAGTATGACCCCATCGAGATCGAGGTGGTGCCCTGGCATCACCGCCGCCTGCGGCGGCGCGGCCGTGCTGGGCGCCCCCTGACCCACGACTTCGCGGTGGTGTCCCTGTCCGATCTGCTCACCCCGTGGGAGAAGATTACGGCCCGGCTGACCGCCGCGGCCCAGGCGGACTTCGTGCTCTGCCTCTACAACCCCGCCAGCCACAGCCGGCCGGACTACCTCCAGCGGGCCTGCGACATCCTGCTCTCCGCCGGGAAGGACCCCGCCACCGTGTGCGGCACCGTCCGCAACATCGGCCGGGCGGGGGAGGAGGCAGCGCTCCTCACCCTGGGCGAGCTGCGGGACACCCAGGTGGACATGTTCACCACCGTGTTCGTCGGCAACAGCCAGACCAAGGTGATCGGCGGAAAGATGGTGACCCCCCGGGGCTATCTCCAGCGGGGGGAATAGGGAAATACGCCCGGCGAAGGCGGGCCTGAAACCAGCACAGGGGGAGGAAAGCGCATGAATAAGGTATTGCTGTTCGGCGGCACCGGAGAGGGCCGGGCGCTGGCGGAGTGGATGGTGGCCCGGGGCATCCCCCACACCGTCTGCGTGGCCACCGAGTACGGCGAGACCCTCCTCCCGGCCGGGGCGGAGGCCCATGTGGGCCGGATGGACAGCGGGGAAATGGAGGCGCTCATGAGGGCCGGGGGATACTCCCTGGCGGTGGACGCCACCCACCCCTACGCCGTGGAGGTGACGGAGCACATCCGGGCCGCGGCGGAGGCGGCGGGCCTGCCCGTCCTCCGGCTGGTGCGGCAGCCCGACGGCGGGAGCTTTGCCGCAGGGCAAAGGACATGGCCGGGGCGGCGGACATGCTGGAGCAGATGCCCGGTCATGTGCTGCTCACCACCGGCAGCAAGGAGCTCCACCACTTTGCCCGCCCCGGACTGGCAGAGCGGTGCTATCCCCGGGTGCTGCCCATGGCGGACTCCCTGGAGCGGTGCCTGACCCTGGGCTTTCCCCAAAAAACATCATCTGCATGCAGGGGCCGTTCTCCAGGGAGCTGAACGTGGCCCTGCTGCGGCAGTATCACATTCAGACCCTGGTGACCAAGGACACCGGGGGGTACGGCGGCTTCCGGGAAAAGGCGGAGGCTGCCCGGGAGGCGGGCTGCGCCCTGCTGGTGGTGGAGCGCCCCCGCCGGGAGACCGGCCTGACCCTGGAGGAAATTCAGAAGAAGCTTATGGAGGAGGAGAACGCATGAAGGTCTATCTCATCGGCGTAGGCATGGGCAACCCGGCCACCCTGACCGGCCAGGCCCTGGAGGCCATCGGGGACAGCCCGGTGCTGGTGGGCGCCCCCCGCCTGCTGGAGCCCTGGACGGAGGAGCACGACTGCGTCCCCCTCATCGCCGCGGCGGACATCGCCGCGTACGTGGACAAGGCCCCCCGGGGGCCGGTGGGGGTGCTCCTCTCCGGCGACACCGGATTTTACAGCGGGGCCAAGGGGCTGTGGCCCCTGCTGGGGAACCACGAGGTGATCACCATCCCCGGTATCTCCTCCCTGTCCTACTTCTGCGCCAGGCTCCAGACCACCTGGCAGGACGCCAGGCTGGTCAGCGCCCACGGCCGCAGCCACAACGCGGTGGGGGAGATCCAGCGCAGCGCCAAGGTCTTCGCCCTTACCGGCGGGGCCACCAAGGCGGAGGACATCTGCCGGGCCCTGGCCGAGCGGGGCTGGGACAGGTGCGCGTCTCCGTGGGCGAGCGGCTGAGCTACGCCGACGAGCGCATCGTCACCGGCACGGCGGCGGAGCTGGCGGGGGAGACCTTTGCCGACCTCTCCGTCCTGCTGGCGGTCAACCCCGATCCGGTGGTGCGGCCGTGGAATGGCTCCGGCCTGCCCGACGGGGCCTTCCTCCGGGGGGACGTGCCCATGACCAAGGAGGAGGTGCGCGCGCTGGCCCTGTCCAAGCTGCGGCTGGAGGCGCACCATGTGGTGTGGGACGTGGGGGCGGGCACCGGCTCGGTGTCGGTGGAGTGCGCCCTCTCCTGTCCCGCCGGCCGGGTGTACGCCGTGGAGAAGAAGGAGGAGGCCCTGGCCCTGCTGGCGGAGAACAGGGCCCGCTTCCACGCCGCCAACCTGGAGGTGGTGGCGGGCACCGCGCCGGAGGCGCTGGAGGCCCTCTCCGCCCCCGACCGGGTCTTCCTGGGGGGCACCTCGGGCAGTCTGGAGGACATTTTGAACGTGATCTTCCGCAAGAACCCCGCCGCCCGGGTGGTGTGCACCGCCGTCACCCTGGAGACGGTGGGGGAGGCCGCCCGGTGCTTTGCCGGGCTGGAGGGGGCGGACATGGTGCAGGTGGCCGTCACCCGTACCCGGCCCGCCGGGCGCTACCACCTGATGGACGCCCAGAACCCGGTTTGGATCTTCTCCGGGGAGGGCCGGGCATGAGCGCGCCCCGTCTGCTCCTCTGCGCCCCCGCCAGCGGGGGCGGCAAGACCACCGTCACCTGCGCCCTTCTCCAGGCCCTGGTCAACCGGGGGGCCGGGCCGGTGGCCTTCAAGTGCGGCCCGGACTATATCGACCCCATGTTTCACAGCGAGATCATCGGGGCCAAAAGCCGCAACCTGGACCTCTTCTTCCTGGGCCGGGACACCGCCCGGTACCTGCTGGAGAAAAACAGCCGGGGCAGCGGCTTGGCCCTCATCGAGGGGGTCATGGGCTACTATGACGGCATCGGCCTGAGCGCCGACGCCAGCGCCTATGACCTGGCCCGGGCCACCGGCACCCCGGCGGTGCTGGTGCTGGACGGCCGGGGGCGGGCCCTCACCGCCGCCGCCGCGGTGAAAGGGATGAGGGATTTCCGGCCGGACAGCGGCATCCGGGGCGTGGTTCTCAACCGGGTGTCCCCATGCTCTACCCCGGCTCAAAGGAGGCCATCGAGGGGGGAGACCGGCGTAACCGTGTACGGCTATCTGCCCAATCTGCCCGGCTGCGCCCTGGAGAGCCGCCACCTGGGGCTGGTCACCGCCGCCGAGGTGGCGGGGCTGGGGAGAAGCTCTCCGCCCTGGCCGCCCAGGCGGAGAAAAGCGTGGACATAGACGGCCTGCTGGCCCTGGCGGCCTCCGCCCCGGCCCTGGACGCCGCGGCGCCCGCCCTGCCGCCCCCGGTGGAGGGGCGGCCTCGCATCGCCGTGGCCCGGGACAAGGCGTTCTGCTTCTACTACGCCGACGGCCTGGAGCTGCTAGAGACGCTGGGGGCCGAGCTGGCGGAGTTCTCCCCACTGGCGGATGAGAGCCTGCCGGAGGGCGCCTGCGGCCTCTACCTGGGGGGCGGCTATCCGGAGCTGTTCGCCGGGGCCCTGGCGGCCAACGCCCCCATGCGGGAGGCGGTGCGCGCCGCCGTGGCGGGGGGCTGCCCACCGTGGCCGAGTGCGGCGGGTTCCTCTACCTCAACCGGCTGCTCTCCGACGGAGAGGGCCGGGACTGGCCCATGGCGGGGGGCGCTCCCCGGCCGGGCGGCCAACACCGGCAAGCTGGGCCGCTTCGGCTATGTGACCCTCACCGCGAAAAAGGACGGCCTGCTGGGCCGGGCGGGGACGCGCCTGCCCGCCCACGAGTTCCACTACTGGGACAGCGACGCGCCGGGGAGCGACTTCCGGGCGGACAAGCCCCAGAGCAGCCGGGGGTGGGACTGCGCGTTCCACACCCCCACCCTTTACGCCGGCTTTCCCCACTTCCACTTCTGGGCCGCGCCGGCGGCGGCCCGCAATTTTGTGGCGGCGGCCCGCCGCTATGTACAGGAGGCAGCGCTATGACACTGGATCAGGTGATTGCAGGAATTACCCCCGCCGATACGGCGGCCATGGAGCGGGCGAAGGCCCGGTGGGACTCCATCGCCAAGCCCCTGGGCAGCCTGGGGGCGCTGGAGGAAGCGGTCATCCGCATCGCCGGCATGACGGGCAGCGCCGAGGTGGACATTTCCAAACGGGCGGTGGTGGTCATGTGTGCCGACAACGGCGTGGTGGCCCAGGGGGTCACCCAGACCGGCCAGGAGGTCACCGCCATCGTGGCGGAGAACATGTCCACCGGCGACACCAGCGTGTGCGCCATGGCCCGCTCCGCCGGGGCGGAGGTGGTGCCCGTGGACATCGGTACGGCCGTCCCCCTCACCGGGGCGCGCATCGTGCAGCGGTGCGTCCGCCGGGGCACCGCCGACATGACCCGGGGCCCCGCCATGAGCCGGGAGGAGGCCGTGCAGGCCGTCCTGACCGGGGTGGAGACCGCCCGGGAGCTGTGCGCCGGGGGCGTGCACCTGCTGGCCACCGGGGAAATGGGTATCGGCAACACCACCACCTCCTCCGCCGTGGCCGCCGTGCTGCTGGGCCAGGAGCCGGTGGTGATGACCGGCCGGGGGGCCGGCCTGTCCGACGCGGGCCTGCAGAAGAAGATCCACGCCATCGAGACCGCCGTGGCGGTGAACCGGCCCGACCCCGCCGACGTGCTGGACGTGCTCCACAAGGTGGGCGGCCTGGATATCGCCGGGCTGGCCGGGGTGTTCCTAGGGGGCGCCCTGTGCCATACGCCGGTGCTGGTGGACGGGTTCATCTCCTCCGTGGCCGCCCTGGTGGCCGCCCGGCTGTGCCCGGCCTGTAAGGACTACATGCTGGGCTCCCACGCGTCGGAGGAGCCGGCCAGCCGGCTGGTGCTCTCTGAATTGGGCCTGCGCCCCTTCCTCTACGCCGGGATGCGTCTGGGCGAGGGCACTGGGGCCGTGGCCGTCATGCCCCTGCTGGACATGGGGCTGGCGGTCTACCGGGAGATGGCCACCTTTGAGGACACCAACATCGAGGCCTACCAGCCCTTAGGCTAGGGGGGATTGCACCCCCTAGATACGGCGGCTTCACACAGATTTTTATTTGAATTTGCCGCAAGTCGGCGAAACGCTGCGAGGCGGTAGGGCGGGGGCTTGCCCCCGCCGAAGGAGGTGCATCCATGCTGATACTGGTCTCCGGCGGCTCGGCCAGCGGGAAGTCGGAATTTGCCGAGGGGCTGGTCACCGCCTCCGGCCTGGAGACGCGGGCCTACCTGGCCACCATGCAGGTGTGGGACGCCGAGAGCGAGCGCCGGGTGGAGCGCCACCGCCGGATGCGGGCGGGCAAGGGGTTTGCCACCGTGGAGTGCCCGGTGAACCTGGCCGGGGCCGTCCTGCCGGCCGGATGCGCCGCCCTGCTGGAGGATCTCCAACCTGACCGCAAACGAGTTTTTCGGCCCCCAGGGGCGGGAGGGGGCCTTCGGCCGGGTGCTCTCCGGCGTGGAGCGGGCGGCGGAGCAGGCCGCCCTGCTGGTGGTGGTCACCAACGAGCTGTTCTCCGACGGAATGGACTACGACCCCGAGACCCTGGCCTACCTGGACGTGCTGGCCCGGCTGAACCGGGCGGTGGCCCGGCGGGCCGACCGGGTGTACGAGGTGGTCTGCGGCATCCCCATCGCCTGGAAAGGAGCAAACCCGTGAAATCCCTCATCATTGCCTTTGCCATGTACTCCAAGTTCCCCATGCCCCGGGTGGACTGGGAGAAAAAGGCCCTCTCCTGGGCCCTGTGCTGGTTCCCGCTGGTGGGGCTGGCCGTCGGGGCGGTGCTGTGGCTGTGGGGCCCTGGCCGGCTGGCTGGGGTTCGGCGCGGTCTTTACCGCCGCCCTGGCCCTGCTGCTCCCCATCGCCCTCAGCGGCGGCATCCATCTGGACGGCTTCTGCGACACCTGCGACGCCCTGTCCTCCCACCAGAGCCGGGAGCGGAAGCTGGAGATTCTGAAGGACTCCCACACCGGGGCCTTCGCCATCATCTGCTGCGGGCTGTACCTGCTGGTGTTCTTCGCCGCCTGGTGCGAGGCGGCGCCCGCGGGGGGGGCCGCCCTGGCGCTGGCCCTGGGGCCGGCCTTCTCCCGCAGCCTCTCCGGCCTCTTCGCCGTCACCCTCCCCAACGCCCGGGGCACCGGCCTGCTGGCCACCTTCACCGGCCCCATGGACGCGGTCAAGGCCCGGGGAGTGCTGGCGGCGTGGGCCGTCCTCACCGGAGGGGCCATGGTGGCCGCGGATGTGCGGACGGGTCTGGCCGCCCTAGCGGGAGCGGGTCTGGCGTGCGTCTACTATGTGGTGACCGCCCGGCGGCAGTTCGGCGGCGTCACCGGCGATCTGGCGGGGTTCTTCCTCCAGCTGTGCGAGCTGGGGATGGTGCTCTGCGCCGCGGTGGGGCAGAGGCTGGAGGTGCTGTTATGATTTTGATTATCGGCGGCGCGGGCCAGGGCAAGCTGGACTACGTGCTGCAAAAGACCGGGTACGGCCCCGCCCAGGTGGCCCGCACCCCGGAGGAGGCCCGGACACGGCCCGTCTTTGCCGGGCTGGAGGACTGGCCGGAGCTGGACGAGGCGGCGCTGCTGGAGGCCAACCCGGACGTGATTTTGATCTGCGACGAGGTGGGCTGCGGCGTAGTGCCGGTGGAGCCGGCCCAGCGGGCGCGCCGGGAGGCGGTGGGACGGCTTTGCTGCCGCTTGGCGGAGCGGGCAGAGCGGGTGGAGCGCATCTTCTGCGGCCTGCCCATGGTATTGAAAGGAGAAGGCCCATGGAACTGATTCTGATGCGCCACGGTACCACCCAGGGCAACCTGGAACGGCGCTTTATCGGCACGCTGGACGTGCCGCTGCTCCCCCAGGGGGAGGAGTTGGCCCGGCGGGTGGGCGCCACCCTGCCGGCGGTGGAGCACATCTACCGCAGCCCCCTCCAGCGCTGCCGCCGCACCGCCGAGCTGCTGTGGCCCGGCGTGGAGATGACGGTGGTGGATGAGCTGCGGGAGAGCGATTTCGGCCCCTTTGAGGGCAAGAACCACGAGGAGCTGAAGGACGACCCCCTCTATCAGGCGTGGCTGGGCATGGGGGACAGGCCCAACTTTGCCGCCATGCCGGTGGGGGAGAGCGCCCAGCAGGTCACCGACCGGGTGTCCATCGGCCTGGAAAGACGGCGGCCGACGCCGCCCGCCGGGGCTTTGGCCGGGTGGGAGTGGTGTCCCACGGCGGGGCCCTCATGGCCCTGCTGGCCAAGTACGGCCGGCCGGGCGGGACTACTACGGCTGGATGTGTCCCAACTGCGGCGGCTTCCGGGCGGAGCTGAATCCGGACACCCTGGAGCTGACCATTCTGGAGGAGTACAGGGGGGAGAAGGGGCTATGAGCTGGGGGGTATCCCACCTGCTGGCCCTGCTGACCGGCTTCTGCCTGGATCTCCTGCTGGGGGATCCCCACTGGGCGCCCCACCCGGTGCGGGCCGTCGGTGTGCTGATCGCCGCCCTGGAGAAGCTTCTGCGGCGGCTCTTTCCCAAGTCCCCCCGGCGGCGAGGCTGGCCGGCGGCGCGGCGCTGGTGGCGCTCACCATCGCCATTCCAACCGGCCTCACCGCCCTGCTGCTGTGGGGGGTGCGGCCTGCTCAGCCCCTGGCTGGCTTTCGCGGCGGAGGCGCTGCTGTGCTATCAGCTGCTGGCCGCCAAGTCCCTGCGGGACGAGAGCGGCAAGGTGTACGAGGCCCTCAAGGCCGGAGACCTGCCCGGCGCGCGGCACGCCGTGTCCATGATTGTGGGGCGGGACACCGAGCGGCTGGACGAGGCCGGCGTGGCCAAGGCGGCGGTGGAGACCGTGGCGGAGAACGCCTCCGACGGGGTGATCGCCCCCCTCATCTTCCTGGCCCTGGGCGGCGCGCCCCTGGGTATGCTCTACAAGGCGGTCAACACCATGGACTCCATGGTGGGCTACAAAAATGACCGCTATCTCTACTTCGGCCGGGCGGCGGCGCGGCTGGACGACGCGCTCAACTTTCTCCCCGCCCGCATCGCCGGGGTGCTCATGTGCCTGGGCGGCGCGGCGGCGGGTTACGACGGGAAGAACGCCTGGCGGATCTTCCGGCGGGACCGGAAGAGGCACAAGTCCCCCAACTCCGCCCACACCGAGGCGGCCTGCGCCGGAGCGCTCCAGCTCCAGCTGGCAGGGCCCAACTACTACTTCGGCCAGCTGGTGGATAAACCCACCATCGGCGACGATCAGCGGCCGGTGGAGGCCCTGGACATCCTGCGGGCGGGCCGGATTCTCTACGCCACCGCCTTTTGCCCTGCTGCTCTTCTGCGGCGTGCCCCTGCTGATTCTGCTGTTCCCGTAACACCGGCCCGCCGCCCCACCCGTCCACCATCCTGACCAGAGAGAAGGGAATCACCATGACCCCATATACCCACGGCGGCGACGTGCTCACGGCGCGGGCCCGCTTCGGCGGCGACGTGCTGGACTGCTCGGCCAACCTGAACCCCCTGGGGATGCCCCCGGCGGTGCAGGCGGCCGCCGCGGCCGCCGCCGCAGACTCGGCCCCGCTACCCCGACCCCCTGTGCCGCGCCCTCCGGGCGGCCATCGCCGCCCACGACGGGGTGGCGCCGGAGCAGGTGCTCTGCGGCGGCGGGGCGGCGGAGCTGATCTTCCGGCTGGCCTACGCCCTGCGGCCCCGGCGGGCGCTGGTCACCGCCCCGGCCTTCTCCGAGTACGAGGAGGCGCTGACGGCGGCTGGGTGCGCCGTGACGCGCCACCCCCTGCGCCGGGAGAACCGCTTTGACGTGGACGGCGGGCTGCTGGACGTCATCGCGCCGGGGGTGGAGCTGGTCTTCCTCTGCACCCCCAACAACCCCACCGGGCGGCTGGTGGACGGGGCGCTGCTGCGGGCGGCGGCGGAGCAATGCCGGGCCGTGGGGGCGGTGCTGGCGGTGGACGAGTGCTTTTTGCCCCTCTCCGACGGGGCGGGGCCGGGGCTGGCCCCCTGTCTGGCGGAGCACCCCAACCTGCTGCTCCTGCGGGCCTTCACCAAGAGCTACGCCATGGCGGGCCTGCGGCTGGGCTACGCCCTCTCCGCCAACGGCGGACTTCTGGAGCGGATGGCCGCCGCCGGCCCGCCCTGGAGCGTCTCCACCCCCGCCCAGGCGGCGGGGCTGGCCGCCCTGGAGCAGTGCCCCGACTGGCCGGAGAAGGCCCGGACCCTGCTGGCGTCGGAGCGCCCCGCCCTGTCGGACGGCCTGGCCGCCCTAGGGCTGGAGGTAGTGCCTGGACAGGCCAACTACCTGCTGTTCCGGGCGGCGGGCGCGGCCGATTTGAAGGAGCGGATGCTCATGCGGGGCGTGCTCATCCGCTCCTGCGCCAACTACCACGGCCTGGGGAACGACTGGTACCGGGGTGTGTGGGACAGGCGGAACAAAACCGGCGGCTGCTGGCCGCCTTAAAGGAAGTGCTGTGATGGCCAACGCGATTATGATCCAGGGAACCGCCTCCAACGCGGGCAAGTCCCTGCTGGCGGCGGGGCTGTGCCGCATCTTTGCCCAGGACGGCTATAAGGTTGCCCCTTTCAAATCCCAGAACATGGCCCTTAACTCCGCCATCACCCCCGACGGCTTCGAGATGGGCCGGGCCCAGGTGGTGCAGGCCGAGGCGGCGGGGGTGGCCCCCGACGTGCGGATGAACCCCATCCTGCTCAAGCCCACCAGCCACGTGGGCTCCCAGGTGATCGTCAACGGCGTGCCCCGGGGTACCATGCCGGCGGGGGAGTACTTCCGCTACCGCAAGAGCCTCATCCCCGAGGTGATGGCGGCCTACGAGTCCCTGGCGGCGGAGTACGACATTATCGTCATCGAGGGGGCGGGCAGCCCGGCGGAGATCAACCTGCGGCAGGACGACATCGTGAACATGGGCATGGCCCGCCGGACCAACGCCCCGGTGCTCCTGTGCGGCGACATCGACCGGGGGGGCGTGTTCGCCTCCCTCTACGGCACGGTGAAGCTGCTGGAGCCGGACGAGCAGGCGAGGATCAAGGGCCTGATTATCAACAAATTCCGGGGGGATGTGGATATCCTCCGCCCCGGCCTGGGGGAGCTGGAGCGGCTTTCCGGCAAGCCGGTGCTGGGAGTTGTCCCCCATGCTGGACGTGGATGTGGACGACGAGGACTCCCTCTCCCACCGCCTGAGCGGCGGGGGAAGGGTGGGCCTGGTGGACATTGCGGTGGTGCGCCTGCCCCGCCTGTCCAACTTCACCGACTTCAACCCCCTGGAGTGGATGGAGGAGGTCACCCTCCGCTACGTCCGCAATCCCCGGGAGCTGGGGCACCCCGATCTGGTGCTCCTCCCCGGCACCAAGAACACCATGGACGATCTGCGCTGGCTGCGGGAGAGCGGCATGGAGGCCGCCGTGCTCAAGCATGCCTCGGCCGGCGGAGCGGTGATCGGCATCTGCGGCGGCTATCAGATGCTGGGGAATACCGTCTCCGACCCCGACGGGGTGGAGGGGGGCGGCTCCCTCCGGGGCCTGGGCCTGCTCCCCCGCCGACACGGTGTTCCAGGGGGAGAAGACCCGCACCCGGGTGACGGGGGCCTTTCGCGCCCCGGAGGGGCTCTTCCGCTCCCTGGCCGGCGTGGCCTTCGAGGGCTACGAGATCCACATGGGCCGCACCGAGAGCGGGGCGGCCCCCCTGGCGGAGTTCACCACCCAGACCGGGGAGCGGCGCTCCGACGGCCTCAGCGCGGGCAACGTGTGGGGCTGCTACGTCCACGGCATCTTCGACAAGGCGGAGGCGGCCGCCGCCCTGGTGAACGCCCTGCTGGAGGCCAAGGGGCTGGAGCCGGGCGCGGCCAGCGTGGACTGGCAGGCGTACGCCCAGCAGCAGTACGACAAGCTGGCGGCCGGCCTGCGGGCCAGCCTGGACATGAAACGCATTTACCGGATTCTCAACGGGGAGGAATAGAGCCATGAAACACATTGAATTGCAGCGGGTGGCCCCCGCGGACATTGAGGCCCGGAGCATGGAGCTCATCGGCCAGGAGCTGGGGGAGCGGGTGTTCCCGGCGGAGCAGTTGCCCGTGGTCAAGCGGGTGATCCACACCACTGCGGACTTTGAGTACGCCGACAGCCTGGTCTTTTCCGCCGGGGCGGTGGAGGCGGGCGTCGCGGGCCATACGGCAGGGCTGCACCATCGTCACCGACACCCAGATGGCCTTCTCCGGGGTGAACAAGCGGGTGCTGGAGAAATTCGGCGGCCGGGCGGTGTGCTTCATGTCCGACCCGGACGTGGCCGCTGAGGCCAAGGCGCGGGGAGACCCGGGCCACCGTGTCCATGGAGCGGGCCGCCCGGCTGGAGGGGCCGCTGGTGCTGGCCATCGGCAACGCCCCCACCGCCCTGGTACGGGCCTGCGAGCTGATCGGCGCGGGGGAGCTGAAGCCCGCCCTGGTCATCGGCGTGCCGGTGGGCTTCGTCAACGTGGTGGAGAGCAAAGGAGCTGCTGCTCACCCTGGACGTACCCTATATCGTGGCCCGGGGGCGGAAGGGCGGCAGCAACGTGGCCGCCGCCATCTGCAACGCCATGCTCTATCAGGCCAGCAACAACGCGCGGGAATAACGGGAGGGACGCACGATGACAGAGAGAGCGGTTCTGGCGGTGTCCTTCGGCACCAGCCACCGGGACACCCTGGAGAAAAACATCGCGGCCATTGAGGCCGAGCTGGCCGCGGCCTTCCCGGAGCGGACGGTGCGCCGGGCCTTTACCAGCGGCATGATCCTCCGCAAGCTGGCGGGGGAGGGCACCCACAGCCCTGATGGAGGCCCTGCCCGCCCAGCGGGCGGACACCGCCGTGCTCTATATGGGCCACGGCTCGGAGCACCAGGCCAATTCGGCCTACGCCCTGATGGAGTACGCCTTCCACGATCTGGGGCGGAAGGACGTGGTGATCGGCACGGTGGAGGGCTACCCCGGCTTTGGGGAGGCCCTGCGCCGTCTGAAGGAGCGGCCCCAGGTGCGGAGGGTGGAGCTGCGCCCCCTGATGACCGTGGCGGGGGATCACGCCAAGAACGATCTGGCGGGGGACGAGGAGGACTCCTGGCGGCGGCGTCTGGAGGCCGAGGGCTACGAGACGGTCTGCGTGCTCACCGGCCTGGGGGAGTACCCGGCGGTGCGGGCGCTGTTTGTGGAGCACGCCCGGCAGGCGGAGCAGCTCCAGGCGGAAGCCTGTTGATATAGATCCGGGGGCCGGAAACGGGAAGACGGGTGCAAATCCCGCGCAGTCCCGCTGCCGTAAGAGAACAGCCGGTGCGCACGGGCCACTGGGGCGACCCGGGAAGGCGCGCAGCGGCGGAGACGCTCAAGCCGGAAAAACCGTGCCGGCTCCGAATTCACAGCCACCTACGAGCGATAGGAAAAGATGAAACACATGATGAATCAACGAAACACACGGCTTCTGCGCACGGCAGCGGTGCTCGTCGGCCTGCTGGGCGTGCTCACCATGAGCGCCTCGGCCATGCACATTGCCGAGGGCTACCTGCCGGTGGGCTGGGCCGCCGGCTGGGGCGTGGTATGCGTCCCCTTTGTGGTGGCGGGCTTCCTCTCCATCCAGAAGAAGGTCGCCCAGGCCCCCAAGGCCAAAATCCTGTTGGCGATGTGCGGAGCGTTCGCCTTCGTGCTCTCCGCGCTGAAAATCCCCTCCTTAACCGGTTCCTGCTCCCACCCCACCGGCGTGGGGCTGGGCGCCATCCTGTTCGGGCCCATGACCATGGCGGTGCTGGGGCTGATCGTTTTGCTGTTCCAGGCCCTGTTGCTGGCCCATGGCGGCCTGACCACCCTGGGGGCCAACACCTTTTCCATGGCCATCGCCGGCCCCATCGTGTCCTGGGCGGTCTACAAGCTGCTGCGCAAGGCAAACGCCCCGGCGGCGGTGGCGGTCTTCGCCGCGGCCGCGCTGGGCGACCTGTTCACCTATGTGGTGACCTCGGTGCAGTTGGGCGTGGTCAACGGCGGCATTGGGAAATTCCTGATGGTGTTTGCCGTCACGCAGATCCCCCTGGCCATCGCCGAGGGCCTGCTGACCGTGGTGGTGTTCAACGTGCTGGAGAAGTACAGCCGGGAAGAGCTCCACGCCCTATGCGTGCTGTAAGGAGGGAACCGGAATGAAAGTATGGCAGAAAAATCTGATCCTGATCGTGCTGGTGGTGCTGCTGGCGGCGCTGCCGCTGTGGCTGCTGCCCAACGCCGAGTTCGGCGGCGCGGACGGCCAGGCGGAGGAGGTGATCCTGGAGCTTCAGCCCGACTATGAGCCCTGGTTTGAGCCGATTCTGGAGCCGGCCAGCGGCGAGGTGGAGTCCCTCCTCTTCGCCCTCCAGGCCGCCATCGGCGCGGGCGTGGTGGGCTTCGTCCTGGGCCGCATCACCAAAAAGCCGGAAAAGAGGGATCAGGGCTGATGGGAACCGACCGCTACGCCTATCAATCGCGGCTGCGGCGAATCTCCCCCATGCCGAAGCTGCTTCTGACCGGCTCGGCGCTGGTGCTCTGCCTGCTCTGCGACAGCGTAACGGTCGGCCTGGTTACCCTGCTGGGGATGTGGGGGCTGGTTACCGCCCTGGGCGGACTCAGCCCCCGCGTCTTCCTGCGCTTTCTGTGCATCCCGATGGCCTTCCTGGCCATCGGATGCGTGACGATCCTGATCAACAGCTACCCCCAGGGCGCGCCGGTGCTGCTGGCCGTGCCGGTGGGGGAGCGGCTGTGGGGCTTTGACGGGGCGGCGCTGCTCCGGGCCGGGCGGCTGTTCTGCAAGGCACTGGGGGCGGTGGGGGCCATGTACTTCCTGGCGCTGAATACCCCGGTGACCGATGTGACCATGGCGCTGGAGCGGCTGCACGTGCCCCACCTGCTGGTGGAGCTGATGGAACTGATCTACCGCTTTATCTTTGTCCTGACCGAGACCGCCTCCCGCATCCGCCTGGCCCAGGAGTCCCGGCTGGGCTATCAGGGGCTGCGCCGCTCCCTGTCCTCCCTGGGCACCCTGGCCTCCATGGTGTTTCTCCGGGCGTGGCGGAAGGCGGATCGGGTGTATACCGCCCTGGAGTCCCGCGGCTACAGCGGAAGCCTGGTCACCCTGTCCGGCGACTATGCGCGGGGGGCGTGGCTCTACCCGCTGACGGCGGCGGTGGCGGCGGTTCAGCTGGCGGCATGGTATTTCGAGAGGAGGGTGATGGGATGATGGAGGCCGCGATTGAGGCCAGAGAGCTGCGCTATATTTATGAGGACGGCACGGCGGCGCTGAAGGGCATTAACCTCCGGGCCGAACGGGGAAAGATCACGGGCATTCTGGGGGCCAACGGGGCGGGCAAGTCCACCCTGTTTCTGAACCTGAACGGCGTGCTCCAGCCGTCCGACGGGGGAGATTCTGCTGGACGGCGTGCCGGTGAAGCGGGATCGGAAGGGGCTGACCGAGCTGCGCCGCCGGGTGGGCATTGTCTTCCAGGATCCGGACGACCAGCTCTTCTCCGCCGACGTGTACCGGGATATCTCCTTCGGTGCGGTCAACCTGGGCCTGCCCGAGGCGGAGGTGCGCCGCCGGGTGGAGGCAGCCATGGAGCGCACGGGGGTGTCCCACCTGCGGGACAAGCCCACCCACGCGCTCTCCTTCGGTCAGAAGAAGCGGGTGGCCATCGCCGGCGTGCTGGTCATGGAGCCGGAGGCGCTGATTCTGGATGAGCCCACCGCCGGACTGGATCCCCAGGGGGTGAGCGATCTGTTGGAGCTGCTGACCAGCCTGCGGGACAGCCAGGGCATGACCATTCTCATGGCCACCCACGACATGGACGTGGTGCCCCTGTGCTGCGACTACGCCTACCTGCTGGGCGGGGGAAGCGTGCTGGCCCAGGGAACGCCGGAGGAGCTGTTCACCAAGGCGGAGCTGCTGCGGGCCAACCACCTGCGCCTGCCCCGCATCGCCCATCTGATGGCGATTCTCCGCGACCGGGACGGCCTGGACGTGACCCCGGTGGGCACCATTGGGGCGGCCCGGCGGGAACTGCTGCGATTGTTGAAACAGGAGGAGTTATTGTGAAACGAGGCATTCTGTACGGCGTCGGGGTGGGCCCCGGCGATCCGGAACTGATTACCCGCAAGGCCCAGCGGATCATCGCCCAGGCGGCGGTGCTGGCGGTGCCTGACAAGGGCAGCGGGGAGAAGACCGCGCTGACCATCGCCGGAGAGCTGGCCGAGGGGAAGGAGATTCTCCTCTGCGACGCCCCCATGGTGCGGGACGAGGCCGCCCTGGACGCGGCCTATGAGGCCAACGCCGACCGGGTGTGCGCCCTGCTGGACGGGGGGAAGGACGTGGCCTTCCTCACCTTGGGCGATCCCACCGTCTACTCCACCTACCTCTACCTCCACCGCAAGGTGGTGGCCCGGGGGTATGAAGCGGAGATCATCCCCGGCGTGCCCTCCTTCTGCGCGGTGGCGGCCCGGCTGGGCGCCGCCCTGTGCGAGAAATCGGAGCGGCTGCTCATTGTCCCCGCCTCCCACAAGGACGTGGACGACTGCCTGGACGTGGACGCCAACCTGGTGTTCATGAAGGCGGGCCGGGAGATCGGCGCGCTGAAGGAGAAGCTGGCGGAGAAGGGCCTGCTGGAGCGGGCGTCCGAGGCGGTCTACCCCCGCTTCGCCGAGCTGACCGATGGCAGCGGCTACTTCTCCGTGGTGCTGGTGAAGAAGGGGAAGAGGCTTGAACATCCGTATGACCGGCCTGGACTGGCGGAAGGCCCCCATCGGTCTGCGGGAAGCCCTCTCCTTCACCCGGAGCCGGGTGGTGGAGCTGGACCGGCTGCTCCGGGCGGCGGAGGGGTGGAGGGCTGCGTGCTCCTGTCCACCTGCAACCGCACGGAGCTCTACCTCTCCTGCGCCTCCGGGGCGGAGCCGGAGCCGGGGGCGCTCCTGTGCGCGGCGGCGGGGCTGCCCTATGCCCCCTTCGCCGGGGCCTTCGTCACCCGCACGGGGGGAGGCTGCCCGGCACCTGATGGAGGTGGCCGGCGGCCTGCGCTCCCAGATCTGGGGGAGGATCAGATCCTCACCCAGGTGAAGGGGGCGGCGGCGGCCGCCCGGGAGGCCGGCACGGCGGACGGGGTGCTGGAGATCCTGTTCCGCAACGCCGCCGCCGCAGGCAAGGAGATCAAGACCAAGGTGCCCCTCACCGGAGTGCCCCGCTCCGCGGCCCAGAGCGCGGTGGAGCGGCTGGCGCGGGACGCAGGGGGCCTGGAGGGCAAGCGGGCCCTGGTCATCGGCAACGGGGAGATGGGCCGCCTGTCCGCCGCTCTGCTCCACCGGCTGGGGTGCGCCGTCACCGTCACCCTGCGCACCTACCGCCACGGGGAGACCGTGGTGCCCGCCGGGTGCGCCGTGGCCCCCTATGAGGAGCGCTACGCCGCCATGAAGGGGGTGGACCTGCTCCTCTCCGCCACCACCAGCCCCCACTACACTATCTCCGCCCGGGAGCTGGCGGCGGTGGAGGACCACCCCCGCCTGCTGGCCGACCTGGCTATCCCCCGGGACATCGAGCCCGCCGTGGGGGAGCTGCCCGGCGTGACCCTCTACAACGTGGACTCCCTAGGGGTGGACACACGGCGGGAGGTGCCCGCCGCCGCCGCGGAGATCGTGGAGCGGCACCTGCAGATGGCCCAGTGGGAGAACTACCGTTCCTGCCTGCCCGGCCTGGAGCGGGTGAAGCAGGCGGTGGCCGCCCGGGTACTGTCCACCGATCTGGACGGCCCGGAGGCCAGGGGCCTGGTGGAGCTGGCCGTGGGGCGGGCGGTGGACCTCCTCTCCGGCGCGCTCAAGGAGAACCTGACGCCGGAGGAGCTGGAGCGCTGCGCCCGCAAGATCGAGGTACATACCGCCGCCAAACCCAGGTGGCCCCTGCCGGGCAGCGGCCCCTCCGCTTCCCACTGTTCGTCAATCTGGCCGGGGAGAAGGCGGTGGTCGTGGGCGGCGGGGCTGTCGCCTGCCGCCGGGCGGAGGTGCTCTCCCGCTTTGGCGCGGAGGTGACGGTAATCGCCCCCCGTTGTAAGAACCCGCCCCAGGGCATACAGTGGGAGGGGCGGCCTATGCCCCCGGCGATCTGGCCGGGGCCGCTCTGGCGGTGGCCGCCACCGACGACCGCGCCGTCAACCGGGCGGTGGGGGAGGAGGCCAAGGTCCAGGGTATCCCGGTCAGCGTGGCCGACTGCCCGGAGGAGTGCACCTTTTTTCCCCGCCGTCTGTACCGGCGAGAATCTGGTGGCCGGGGTCATCGGCCGGGGCGACGACCACGCCCGCACCGCCCGGGCGGCCCGGGCCATCCGCAGCGCATTGGAGGGATTGGAATGAAGACCATACGTGTCGGCAGCCGGGAGAGCCGGCTGGCGGTGGTGCAGTCCGAGCTGGTGATGGACGCCATCCGCGCCGCCCACCCGGAGGTGGGGCTGGAGCTGGTGACCATGAAGACCACCGGCGACAAGATACTGGACCGCACCCTGGACAAGGTGGGAGGCAAGGGCCTCTTTGTCAAGGAGCTGGACGCCGCCCTGCTGGACGGCCGGGTGGATCTGACCGTCCACAGCTGTAAGGATCTCCCCATGGAGGAGGACCCCCGCATCCCCCTGGCGGGCTTCTCACGCCGGGAGGACCCCCGGGACGTGCTGGTGCTGCCCCAGGGGGCGGAGGAGCTGGACCCCTCCAGGCCCATCGGCTGCGCCTCCGCCCGGCGGGCGGTGCAGCTGCGGGCGCTGTTTCCCGGCGTGGCGGTGGCCCCGGTGCGGGGCAACGTGCTCACCCGCCTGCGCAAAACTGGACGAGGGACAGTTCTCCCGCCCTGGTGCTGGCCGCCGCCGGCCTCAAGCGGCTGGGGCTGGAGGAGCGCATCACCCGGTACTTCACGGTGGAAGAGCTGCTCCCCGCGGCGGGTCAGGGCATTTTGGCCCTCCAGACCCGGGCGGGGGAGGAGCTGTCCTGCCTGGACGGCGTACTGGACGCCGACGGAACCGACTGCGCCCGGACCGAGCGTGCCTTTGTCCGCGCCCTGGACGGGGGCTGCTCCGCTCCCACCGCGGCCCACGCCCGGCTGGAGGGCGATACCGTGACCATAGACGGACTGTATGTAACCGACGCGGGCGAAGTGCGGCGGGGGCGGCTCAGCGGCCCCCGCGCCCAGGGGAGGCCCTGGGTGAGGCGCTGGCCCGCAGGCTGAAGGAGGGCGGAACATGCCTGGAAAAGTGACACTGGTGGGCGCCGGCCCCGGCGACCCCGGCCTGCTGACCCGCAAGGGGCTGGAGGCCCTGGAGAGGGCCGATGTGGTGGTGTACGACCGCCTGGTCAGCCCCGCCATTCTGGCCCTTATGCCCGAGGGGGCGGTGAAGATCAACGTGGGCAAAGAGGCGTCCCGCCACCCCGTGCCCCAGGAGCAGATCAACCGGATTCTGCTGGAGCAGGCCCAGCAGGGCCACAACGTGGTGCGCCTCAGGGGGCGACCCCTTCCTGTTCGGTCGGGGAGGGAGGAGCTGGAGCTGCTGGCGGAGCACCGCATCCCCTTCGAGGAGGTACCCGGCATCACCTCCGCCATCGCGGCCCCGGCCTACGGGGGCATCCCGGTGACCCACCGGGACTTCTGCTCCTTCGCTGCACATCGTCACCGGACACCAGCGGGCGGGGAAGGAGCTGCCATCGACTTCGAGGCCCTGGTGCGCACCGGGGGGCACCCTGGTCTTTCCTCATGGGCGTGTCCGCCCTGCCCACCATCTGCGCCGGGCTGCTGGACGCGGGGATGGCCCCGGACACCCCCGCCGCCGTGGTGGAGGACAACGACAAGACCCTGGAGGTGCTGGCCAAGACCGCCCTGTCCCATGTGGAGGCGGGGGCGGACATGGTCGCCCCCTCCGACATGATGGACGGCCGGGTGGCCGCCATCCGGGCCGTCCTGGACGAGCACGGCTATGAGACCACCCCCATCATGGCCTACTCCGCCAAATACGCCTCCGCGTTCTACGGCCCCTTCCGGGCGGCGGCCGGCTCCACCCCCTCCTTCGGCGACCGGAAGGGGTACCAGATGGATCCCCATAACCGCAAGGAGGCCCTCAAGGAGTGCGCCCTGGACGAGGCGGAAGGGGCGGATATCCTCATGGTCAAGCCCGCCCTGAGCTATCTGGACGTGATCCGTGAGTGCTCCGACGCCTTTGATCTGCCCATGTGCGCCTACTCCGTCTCCGGCGAGTACGCCATGATCAAGGCAGCCGGGGCGGCGGGGCTGGTGGACGAGTACCGCATCATGTGCGAGAGCGCCCTGTCCGTGTTCCGGGCCGGGGCCAATATGCTCATCACCTACTACGCCAAGGAGCTGGCCCAGGCCATACAGAAGGGGGACATCGGCTGATGGATATCTCGGAACAGCTCTTTGAGCGGGCCAAGCGGGTGCTCCCCGGCGGGGTCAACTCCCCGGTGCGGGCCTACCGGGCCGTGGGCATGGCCCCCCGCTTCATCACGCGGGCCGACGGGGCCTATATCTATGACGAGGACGGGAAGCGGTACATCGATTACATCTGCTCCTGGGGCCCCATGATCCTGGGCCACAACCACCCGGTGATCCGGGAGGCGGTGGAGCGGGCGGTAAAGGACGGCCTCTCCTTCGGCGCCCCCACCCGCCGGGAGGTGGAGATTGCCGAGCTGATGATCGGCATGGTGCCCAACATTGAGATGGTGCGCATGGTGAATTCCGGCACCGAGGCGGTCATGTCCGCCCTCCGGCTGGCCCGGGGGGCCACCGGCCGGGACAAGCTCATCAAGTTCGAGGGCTGCTACCACGGCCACTCCGACTGTATGCTGGTCAACGCCGGCTCCTCCGCTCTGGCGGGGGGCCACCCCAGCAGCGCCGGCGTGCCGGTGGGGGCGGCCAGGGACACCCTCACCGCCCAGTTCAACGATTTGGCCAGCGTGGAGGCCCTGCTGGAGCAGAACCCCGGCCAGGTGGCGGCGGTGATCGTGGAGCCGGTGGCCGCCAACATGGGCGTGGTGGGCCCCGCCCCCGGCTTCCTGGAGGGCCTGCGGGCTCTGTGCGACAAGCACGGCGCCCTGCTGATCTTTGACGAGGTGATCACCGGCTTCCGTCTGGCCCCGGCGGCGCCCAGGAGTACTTCG
>VOFI01002108.1_pt1 | contig 30855 bp, 46 predicted proteins | sample 5384131 | NCBI WGS metagenome assembly VOFI01 (sample SAMN12384728, study PRJNA508395) | human gut metagenome | isolation source: healthy gut H | host: Homo sapiens
GTGCGGAAGGTCTTTCACGTGGAGCATGCCAATCTGACGGTCTACTGTGAAGATCTGGGGAGAGCCTGGGCGAGGCCCTGCTGACCCCCACCCGCATCTATGTGAAGCCGGTGCTGGCCGCCATCGACGCGGCAGAGGTCCACGGCATCAGCCACATCACCGGCGGGGGCTTTTATGAGAACATCCCCCGGTGCCTGCCGGATGGGATGACGGTGAAAATTGAGAAGGCTGCCGTCCGGACGCCACCCATCTTCAAAATGCTCCGGGAGACCGGCCACATCCCGGAGCGGGACATGTTCAACACCTTCAACATGGGGGTCGGCATGGCGGTGATCGTCTCCCGGGACACGGCGGACCAGGCCCTCTCCGCCCTGGCCCAGCACGGCTGCCCCGGCTATGTGATAGGTGAGGTGATCTCCGGAGAGGAACGGGTGATCCTATGCTGAACAAGGCCCGTATCGCTGTGCTGGTCTCCGGCGGCGGCACCAACCTGGAGGCGCTGCTGAACGCTCAGGAAACAGGCGCCCTGCCCCACGGGGAGATCGTGCTGGTCCTCTCCAGCAATCCCGAAGCCTACGCTCTGGAGCGGGCAAAGCGCCGCGGCGTGCCTGCCATTCCCCTGTCCCGGAAGCAGCTGGGGCAGGAGCCGTTTGAGGCGGCGCTGATGGAGGCGCTGACGCAGTACCGGGTGGATCTGGTCGTGCTGGCCGGGTTCCTGTCCATCCTGTCCGCGGACTTCGTCCGTCGCTGGCCGGACCGGATCGTCAACGTCCATCCCTCCCTGATCCCCGCCTTCTGTGGGAAGGGGTATTACGGGCTGAAGGTCCATGAGGCAGCCCTCCGCCGTGGCGTCAGGGTCACCGGCGCTACCGTCCATCTGGTGAACGAGATCCCGGACGGGGGGCGCATCCTGCTGCAGAAAGCGGTGGACATTCTGCCCGGCGACACGCCGGAAACCTTGCAGCGCCGGGTCATGGAACAGGCGGAGTGGGTGCTGCTGCCCCAGGCCGCAGAACAGCTGGCCGCCCACATCGCCACGGAAAAGGAGGAGCATCTGTGAAACAGGATTTATGTGCCCTGCTGCGGGGCAATCCCTATCCCGGCCGTGGGATCGTGCTGGGCATGACGCCGGACGGCAAGTCGTCCGTGGCCGTCTATTTCATCATGGGCCGCAGCGCCAACAGCCGCAACCGCGTCTTCGCGGAGGAGCCGGACGGCATCCGTACCCAGGCGGCGGACCCCGCCAGGATGGAGGACCCCAGCCTCATCATCTACCACCCGGTACGGCAGATGGGCCGGGGACTCATCGTCACCAACGGGGACCAGACGGACACCATCCTGGAGTTTTTAAAGCAGGGCCTTCCCATGGAGCAGGCCCTCCGCACGCGGGAATTCGAGCCGGACGGTCCCAACTGGACCCCGCGGATTTCCGGGCTGCTGGGGCCCAACGGCAGTTACAAGCTGTCCATCCTGAAAGCCGCCGACGGGACCGGCAGACGCTGCCTGCGGCAGACCTTCGAGTATCCCGGCCAGCCGGGGACCGGCCACTTCCTCCACACCTACGCCGGAGACGGCGATCCCCTGCCCTCCTTTGCCGGAGAGCCGGAGCAGGTGGCCGTGGAAGGGGACATTGACAGCCTCGCCAGCGCCGTTTGGGACGCTCTGGACGAGGCCAACAGGATCTCCCTCTTCGTCCGCTTCACAGACCTGGAGACCCGGGACTTCCAGCAGCGCATCGTCAACAAGTATTCCGGAAAGGAGACCCAGGCATGAACGAACTGGAACTGAAATACGGCTGCAATCCTAACCAGAAGCCCGCCCGCATCTTCATGCGGGACGGGTCCGACCTGCCCCTCACGGTGCTGAACGGCAAGCCGGGATACATCAACTTTCTGGACGCGCTGAACGCCTGGCAGCTGGTGCGGGAACTGAAAGAAGCCACCGGCCTGCCCGCCGCCGCGTCCTTCAAGCACGTGTCCCCCGCCGGGGCCGCCGTGGGCAACCCCCTCAGGGATGTGGAGCGGCAGATGTACTTTGTGGAGGAGGGCGCAGACCTTTCCCCCATCGCCTGTGCCTACATCCGGGCCCGGGGTGCGGACCGGCTGTGCTCCTACGGTGACTGGGCCGCCCTCTCCGATGTGTGCGACGCCGCCACTGCCCAGTACCTCAAGGGCGAGGTGTCCGACGGCATCATCGCCCCCGGCTATACCGACGAAGCGCTGGAAATATTGAAAACCAAGAAGAAGGGCAATTACAACGTCGTGCAGATCGACCCGGACTACGTCCCCGCCCCCCAGGAGTACAAGGATGCGTTCGGCGTCACCTTCCAACAGGGGCGGAACAACTTTGAGATCAATGAGGCGCTCCTCACCAACCTTGTCACGGAGAACAAGGACCTGCCGGAAGCGGCCAAGCGGGACATGATCGTGGCCCTCATCACTCTGAAATACACCCAGTCCAACTCCGTCTGCTATGTGAAGGACGGTCAGGCCATCGGCGTGGGAGCAGGCCAGCAGAGCCGCATCCACTGCACCCGCCTGGCGGGCACCAAGGCGGACACCTGGTGGCTCCGCCACCATCCCAAGGTGCTGGGCCTGCAATTCGTGGAGAACATTCGCCGCCCGGACCGGGATAACGCCATCGATGTATATCTCTCCGACGAGTATGAGGACGTGCTGGCGGAGGGCATCTGGCAGAAGACCTTCGCCGTGCGCCCCGACCCTCTGACGGCGGAGGAGAAAAAAACCTGGATCGCAGCCCTCACCGGCGTCACATGCGGCTCCGACGCCTTCTTCCCCTTCGGCGATAATGTGGAGCGGGCACCGCCGACAAATACGGCATGGTCCTGGCCTTCACCGGCGCACGCCTGTTCCATCACTGAGCCGCTTTGAAGAAAGCGGGACCGGCATTGCCGCCGGGTCCGCACTGGGACGGAAAGGGGCAATGAAGTTTCCTGCCCTGATTTGCGATGGTAAATCAACCGGGAAGCCTGTCCGGTTTTCCCCGGAAGACGTCGCTTCAGCATCCAAATACACGAAGCAAGGGAGGACCATGAACCTTCTGGTTATCGGCGGCGGCGGCCGTGAGCACGCCATCGTCAAAAAATTGAAAGAGAATCCCGCTGTGGTGGAGACGATCTACGCGCTCCCGGCAACGGCGGCATCGCCGCTGACGCTGTGTGCGTCCGGAGATCGGCGCGAAGGATATTCCGCCAGGTGGACTTTGCCGACCCACAGCATTGACTTCGCCGTGGTGGCCCCCGACGACCCGCTGGTGCTGGGTGCGGTGGACGCGCTGGAGGCCGCCGGGATCCCCTGCTTCGGCCCGGAGGCGAAGGCCGCCATCATTGAGGTGCAGCAAGGTCTTTTCCAAGGACCTCATGAAGAAATACCACATCCCCACGGCCCAGTACCAGGTCTTTGACCGACATGGACGCAGGCCTGGAGTACCTGCAAACCGCCCCCATGCCCCCCACCGTGGTCAAGGCCGACGGCCTGGCCCTGGGCAAGGGTGTCACCGTGGCCATGACCCGGCAGGAGGCGGAGGACGCCGTCCGGGCCTGCATGGAGGACAAGGTCTTTGGTGACAGCGGAAATCACATCGTCATTGAGGAATTCCTCACCGGGCCTGAAGTCTCCGTGCTCTCCTTTACCGACGGCAAGACCGTGGTGCCCATGGTATCCTCCATGGACCACAAGCGGGCCCATGACCATGACGAAGGTCTGAATACCGGCGGCATGGGCACCGTGCCCCCAATCCCTACTACACCGAGGACATGGCCCGCGTGTGCATGGAGACCATTTTCCTGCCCACCATGGAGGCCATGAACGCGGAAAATCGTACCTTCCGGGGCTGCCTCTACTTCGGACTGATGCTGACGCCGAAGGGCCCCAAGGTCATTGAGTATAACTGTCGCTTTGGCGACCCGGAGACGCAGGTGGTCCTGCCGCTTCTGGAAAGCGACCTGCTGGCGATCATGCAGGCCTGCCCCAACGGAACGCTGGCAGAAACTGAGGTGAAGTTCTCCGACGGTGCCGCCTGCTGCCTGGTCATCTGGCCTCGGAGCGGGTATCCCAAGCACTATGAAAAGGGCTTCGCCATCACCATGCCCGCCGAGGATCTGGACGCCCAGGTCTCGTCGCCGGGGCCAAGCTGGAGGACGGCGTGCTCAAAACCTCCGGCGGCCGGGTCCTGGGGGTCACGGCCCTGGGGAACACCCTGAAGGAGGCCATCGACAAGGCCTACCAGGAGGGGGCGGGTCACCTTCCAGAACGCCTACTGCCGTAAGGACATCGGCGCCCGTGCACTGGGGCGGAGGAAGAGGTAAAGTAAATGGTATATCGGGTATATGTAGAAAAGCGGCCGGGCCTCACCGCCGAGGCCGACGCCCTGGCCAGCGACATCCGCACCCTGCTGGGGATCTCCTCCCTGAAGGGGCTGCGGCTGCTCAACCGCTACGATGTGGAGAACATCTCGCCGGAGCTCTTTGACCACAGTGTCCGGACCATCCTGTCTGAGCCCCAGCTGGACCTGGTGACGGACACCCTCCCGGAGGGGGGCATCCTCTTTGCCGTGGAGTACCTCCCCGGCCAGTTTGACCAGCGGGCGGATTCTGCCGCCCAGTGCATCCAGATCCTCTCCCAGGGGGAGCGCCCCCTGGTCCGCTCCGCCCGGGTCTACCACCTCACCGGGGACCTGACGGCGGAAGAGGTGGGTGCCATCAAGAAGTACCTCATCAACCCCGTGGAGTCTCGGGAGGCCTCGCTGGAGCCCTTTGACACCCTGGCCATGGATTACGCCATCCCCGAGACGGTGGCCACCCTCAACGGCTTCGGGACCTGGACGAGGAGGGCACTGGCCGCCATAGTGGCCGACTACGGCCTGGCCATGGACCTGGACGACCTGCGTTTCTGCCAGGGATTACTTCCGACTCCGAGGGGCGGAACCCCACCATCACCGAGATCCGGGTCGTAGACACCTATTGGTCTGACCACTGCCGCCACACCACCTTCCTGACCCACCATTGACGCCGTGGAGTTCCAGAGTCCCATCCTCCAGCAGACGGTATGAGGACTATCTGAACACCCGCAAGCGCCTGGGCCGCACCAAGCCGGTGAACCTGATGGACATTGCCACCATTGTGGCGAAGTACCTGAAAAAGCAGGGGAAGATGCCCCACCTGGACGAGTCGGAGGAGATCAACGCCTGCATCGGTGAAGATCAAGGTGGACACCGACCACGGCAAGGAGGACTGGCTGCTGATGTTCAAAAATGAGACCCACAACCACCCCACGGAGATTGAGCCCTTCGGCGGCGCGGCCACCTGCATCGGCGGCTGCATCCGGGACCCCCTGTCCGGCCGTGCCTATGTCCATCAGGCCATGCGGGTGACCTGGTGCAGCCCCCGTGCCCCATTGGAGGAGACCATGGCCGGTAAGCTCCCCCAGCGGACCATCGTCACCAAGGCGGCTGCGGGGTACTCCTCCTATGGCAACCAGATCGGCCTGGCCACCGGCCAGGTGGACGAGCTCTACCACCCCGGCTATGCCGCCAAGCGCATGGAGATCGGCGCGGTGATCGCCGCTGCCCCTGCCGCCAACGTCCGGCGAGGAGCGGCCTGCCCCCGGGGATGTGGTGATTCTCCTGGGCGGCCGAACAGGCCGGGACGGCTGCGGCGGGGCCACCGGCTCCTCCAAGTCCCACACCACCGCCTCCACCTGCGGGGCGGAGGTGCAGAAGGGCAACGCCCCGGAGGAGCGGAAGCTCCAGCGCCTCTTCCGGGATAACCCCGAGGCCTCCCGCCTGATCAAGCGCTGCAACGACTTCGGCGCCGGCGGGGTCTCCGTGGCCATCGGCGAGCTGGCCGAGGGCCTTACCATCGACCTCAACCAGGTCCCCAAGAAGTACGAGGGTCTGGACGGCACCGAGCTGGCCATCAGCGAATCCCAGGAGCGTATGGCGGTGGTGGTGGAAGCCCAGGACGCTCCCCGGTTCATGGAACTGGCCGACCAGGAGAACCTGGAGGCCACGGTGGTGGCCACGGTCACCGACCAGGGCCGCCTCACCATGACCTGGAACGGCAACACCATCGTGGACATCGCCCGCGCCTTCCTAGACACCAACGGGGTGGAGAAGCACACCACCGCCATCACCGCCGCCCCGGAGTCCATCCTGAAGGACCAGGTGAAGGACTTCCGCCAGGGCTACCTGGATCTGGCGGCGGACCTGAACGTCTGCTCCAAGCGGGGCCTGTCGGAGCGGTTTGACTCCACCATCGGCCGGGGTACCGTCCTCATGCCCTTTGGCGGCAAGTATCAGCTCACCCCCACCCAGGCCATGGTCAACAAGATCTCCCGGGGGGAAGGGGGAGACCGACACCTGCTCCCTGATGGCCTGGGGCTATAACCCCTATATCACCGAGAAGAGCCCCTACCACGGGGCCTACCTGGCGGTCATCGAGTCGGTGTCCAAACTGGTGGCCACCGGCGCCGATTTGAAGGAGACCTACCTGAGCTTCCAGGAGTACTTCCAGAAGCTGGGGAAGGATCCCCACCGCTGGGGCCAGCCTTTGGCCGCTCTCCCTGGGGGCCTACCGGGCTCAGAAGGAGTTGGAGATCGCCGCCATCGGCGGCAAGGACTCCATGAGCGGCTCCTTTGAGGACCTGGACGTCCCCCCCACCTTGGTGTCCTTTGCCGTGACCACCGACAAGGTGAGCCGTATCCCTCTCCCCCGAGTTCAAGGGGGCCGGCCATCCGGTGGTGTGGCTCTGCCCCGAGTACGGCCCGGACGGCCTGCCGGTGGCAGCCTCCCCTGAAAAAGGTCTACCAGACGGTGAACCGCCTGGTGAAGAAGGGCAAGATCCTGGCCGCCTATACCCCCCGGTTACGGCGGGGGTGGCAGAGGGGATCTTGAAGATGTCCCTGGGCAATGGCATCGGCCTTGGCCTTTGACCCCGGCTGCACTTTGGATGAGCTCTTCTCCTATGCCTATGGCTCCTTCATCCTGGAGCTGACCGACAATAAGGAGGCCATCGGCCTGTCCCTGGGTACCACCACGGAGACCGGCGACCTCACCTGGAATGGCCAGACCCTCACCGCCCAGGAGCTGCTGGCGGCCTATGAGGGCAAGTTGGAGCCCATCTACCCCTGCAACATCCCCCAGGCGAGGGGACCATCCCCGCCCTGGTTTACAGAGAAGCGACAGCTGGAAGAAACCCCTCATCAAGGCCCCCCAGCCGGGTGCTCATCCCCGTCTTCCCCGGCACCAACTGCGAGTATGACGCCGCCAAGGCCATGGCCCAGGCGGGGGCCGTGCCGGAGATCGTGGTCATCAAGAACCTCACCGCAGGGGACATCGCCCAGTCCATGGACCTGGTGGCCCAAAAAGCCATGGCCCCAGGCCCAGATGGTCTTCCTCCCCGGCGGCTTCTCCGGCGGCGACGAGCCCGACGGCTCGGCCAAGCTCATCACCTCCTTCTTCCGGGCAGAGAAGCTGAAGGACCAGGCGGTCCACGACCTGCTTGAAAAACCGGGATGGCCTGATGCTGGGGCATCTGCAACGGCTTCCAGGCCCTCATCAAACTGGGTCTGGTACCCTACGGGGAGATCGTCGACACCGACGAGACCTGCCCCACCCTTGACCTTCAACACCATCAGCCGCCACCAGTCCCGCCTGGTACACACCCGGGTGGCCTCCAACAAGTCCCCCTGGCTCATGAACACCAAGCCCGGGGAGGTGTACACCGTGCCCATCTCCCACGGGGAGGGGCGGTTCCTGGCCTCCCAGGAACTGGTCCAGCAGCTGGCAGACAACGGCCAGATCGCCACCCAGTACGTGGACCTGGCAGGCAATCCCACCGCCGATATCCACTTTAACCCCAACAACTCCGTCTGGGCCATCGAGGGCATCACCTCTCCCGACGGGCGGGTCCTGGGTAAGATGGGCCACAGCGAACGCACCGGCCCCGGCCTGTATCAGAACGTCCCCGGTGACTATGACATGAAGCTCTTCCGCTCGGCGGTGGAGTATTTCCTGTGAGAACGAAAGGAGGAGCCCCACATGGCTTATTACTATCCCGAACCCTCCCACACCTTCAGTGAGTATCTGTTGGTGCCGGGTTACACGTCTGAGGAGTGCATCCCGGACAACGTCTCCCTCAAGACCCCCTCTGGTGAAGTATCGGAAGGGGGGGAGGAGGAGTGCCCCATCAGCCTGAACATCCCCCTGGTCTCCGCCATCATGCAGGCCGTGTCCAACGACACCCTGGCCGTGGCCCTGGCCAAGGAGGGGGCCTGTCCTTCATTCTACGGCTCCCAGTCCATCGCCGATGAGGCCGCCATGGTCCGCCGGGTGAAGAGCAGCAAGGCCGGCTTCGTCATCAGCGCCTCCCAACCTCACCCCGGACCATACCTGGCGGATGTGCTGGCCCTGAAGGAGAAGAACGGCTTCTCCACCGTGGCCATCACCGAGGATGCCACCCCCAACGGCAAGCTCCTGGGGCTGGTCACCAGCCGGGACTACCGGGTGACCCGGATGAGCACCGACGTTCCCGTGCGGGACTTCATGACCCCCGGGAAAAGCTCATCACCGCCCTGCCTCCACCACCTTGAAGGAGGCCAACGACATCATTTGGGGACAATCAACGCCCTGCCGGTGGTGGACGACGAGATCACCACTTCGTCTTCCGCAAGGACCCTGAGCACAAGGGAGGCTACCTGGTGGGGGCCGGCATCACCAAGGACTACGAGGAGCGGTGCCCGCCCTGGTGGAGGCCGGGGCCGTGTGCCCTCCGAGGGGACGTCTGGCAGAAAAGACCATCGACCATCCGGGAGAAGTACGGCGACACCGTCAAGGTGGGCGCCGGCAACGTGGTGGACCGGGAGGGCTTCCGCGCCCGGCCGGGGCCGACTTTGTGAAGGTAGGCATCGGCGGCGGCTCCATCTGCATCACCCGGGAGACCAAGGGCATGGCCGCGGCCAGGCCTCCGCCCTCATCGAGGTGGCAGCGGCCCGGGATGAGTATTTCAAGGAGACCGGCGTCTATGTGCCCATCTGCTCCGACGGTGGTATCGTATATGACTACCATATGACCCTGGCACTGGCCATGGGCGCAGATTTCATGATGCTGGGCCGTTACTTCGCCCGGTTCGACGAGAGCCCCACCAACAAACTCATGGTCAACGGCGCCTACGTGAAGGAATACTGGGGCGAGGGGTCTAACCGCGCCCGCAACTGGCAACGCTATGACCTGGGTGGTAAGAACGACCTTGGCCTTTGAGGAAGGCGTGGACTCCTACGTGGCCTACGCCGGTTCCCTCCACGACAACGTGGGAGAAGAGCCTGTACAAGGTCAAGTCCACCATGTGCAACTGCGGCGTGATCACCATTCCCGACCTGCAGCAGAACGCCAAGCTCACCCCTGGTCTCTGCCACCAGCATTGTGGAGGGCGGCTACCATGACGTCACCCTCCGCACCACCACGGCCAGTAAGCCCATTGATCCAGCCAAGTTTTCCAGAAAAGAAAGGAGAGGATTCCCATGCGGAGTGACATTGAGATCGCTCCAGGCCTGCCCCATGCAGCACATTCGGGACATCGCCCGGGAGGCCGGCATTGCGGAGGAGTACCTGGAGCAGTACGGCAACTACAAAGCCAAGATCGACACCAAGTTTTTCCAGGACCACCAGGGACCAGACGGCAAGCTGATCCTGGTCACCGCCATCAACCCCACCCCTGCCGGGGAGGGGAAGACCACCACCACCGTGGGCCTGGCCGACGGCCTGCGAAAGATCGGCAAGAAATCCGTGGTGGCCCTGCGGGAGCCCCTCTCTGGGCCCGGTCTTCGGCCTGAAGGGCGGCGCTGCCGGCGGCGGATACGCTCAGGTGGTGCCTATGGAGGACATCAACCTCCACTTCACCGGCGATTTCCATGCCATCGGCGCGGCCAATAACCTGCTGGCCGCCATGCTGGATAACCACATTCAGCAGGGCAACGCTCTGGGCATTGACGTAAAGCAGATCACCTGGAAGCGCTGCGTGGATATGAATGACCGCCAGCTCCGCCACATCATTGACGGCATGGGCGGCAAAATGCAGGGCGTCCCCCGGGAGGACGGCTTTGACATCACCGTGGCCAGCGAGGTCATGGCGGTACTGTGTCTGGCCACCGGCATCACCGACCTGAAAGAACGCCTGGGCCGGATGATCGTGGCCTACACCTACGATGGTAAGCCCGTCACCGCCCACGATCTGAAGGCCGAGGGCGCTATGACCGCCCTGCTGAAGGACGCACTGAAGCCCAATCTGGTGCAGACACTGGAGGGTACGCCCCGCCCTGATCCACGGCGGTCCCTTCGCCAACATCGCCCACGGCTGCAACTCCGTCACCGCCACCCGCATGGCCCTGAAGCTGGGCGATTACGCCGTCACTGAGGCCGGCTTCGGCGCGGATCTGGGCGCGGAAAAGTTCCTGGACATCAAGTGCCGCATGGCGGACATCCGACCCCGATGCGGTGGTGGTGGTAGCTACTGTCCGGGCACTGAAAAGAACCACGGCGGCGTGCCCAAGGCCGAGCTGAACCACGAGAATCTGGACGCGCTGGAAAAGGGCCTGCCCAATCTGCTCCATCACGTAGACACCATCCGCAACACCTTCCACCTGCCCTGCGTGGTGGCGGTCAACGCCTTCCCCACCGACACGGAAGCCGGGCCTGCGGCTGGTGGAGGACAAGTGCAAGGAACTGGGGGTCAACGCTGTGCCCTGTCCGAGGTCTGGGCCAAGGGCGGCGAGGGCGGCAAAGCTCTGGCTGCCGAGGTGGTACGCCTGTGCGAGGAGCCCTGCCCGAGCAGCCAGCCCGGAGGAGTTCACCTTCGCCTATCCCGACAACACCTCTCTCATCTATAAGCTCAACGCCATTGTAAACCGGGTCTACGGCGGCGCGCAGGCCGTCCTGACCCCCGCCGCCCAGAAGCAGGCCCAGCAGCTCTTTGATCTGGGCTTTGGTGATCTGCCGGTGTGCATGGCAAAGACCCAGTATTCCCTGTCCGACGATCCCACTCTGCTGGGTGCGCCCGAGGGCTTCACCGTCACCGTGCGGAACCTGGTTGTAGTTTTGGTGGTTAAAGACGGATGGGATTCTGCGTATACTCATTCTTTCCAGGGGTTTGGCTGGCGGCACAAATCGTAGAGGGCGGTGCACCGGGCCTCCAGCGCGAAGAGGCGGCGGGCCTCCTCCGGCAGGCGGGCGGCGTGGGCGGGCTTCACCAGAATGGGCAGGGGAGGCGGCGGTCTTCATCTGCCTCAGGAGAATCTGCCCCCGTTGGGTGAAGCCCAGGACCCGAAGATAGGGGGAGGGCAGCAGGCCGGTCCTCGGCTGTGAGCCCCAGGAAAGCCCACAAGACCAGCCGCCGAATCCGGGCCAGGGGATAGCGTTTGGTCTTGGCCAGGCATAGAGCTGGGGCAGGGACGTGGCAGCCTGGGCGGCGGCGAAGAGGCGGTGGTGCAGCCCCTCCCCGCTGTCAGGCAGCCGGGACCAGTCTTCCTCCGTCATGGTCCGCAGCCGGGCCAGCACCCCCCGAAGCCCAAAGTCCAGCGCGGCGGGATCCTGCCGCAGGGTGGCCTCCTCTGGGGCGGGGAGGTATGGGGTGAGGGGGCGGGGTCCCCGGCCAGGATCCTCTCCCGCAGGTAGCTGGCAGAGGCATGGGGGGAGGAGGGGGAAGGCCCCTCATCGTGCCCCGCCCCCTGGCGAGGGACGGTGTGAGGCCGCAGCGGGCTCTCCAAGGCACGCAGGGCGAGCAAGTACTCTACCCCTAAATTATTGTTGGGTCCCTGGAGACAGCGGGCAGCGTCCCCGAGAAGGGCCGTAGCGGCCTGCTGCCGGGCCACCGGGAAGGAGAGACCCTCTGCCAGCCCCTGGCGCAGCACTTCCTGCCAGGCAGGGGGAGGCCAGGCAGTCCGCTGCGGCCTGCAGAGGGGGGCAGCGCCCCTGCTTCGCTGCCAAAGCTCAGGGTGTCCACCACCCCGGTGGCGGTGAGCAGGCCCACCCCGCCTCGGGCGAAGGGTTCCGCCGAGGACACCGCCCAAGGGGTGGGCAGTTCCACCACCAGGTCCACCCCCTGCCGGAGGGCCAGGGCAGTCCGGGTCCACTTGTCGCCAAGGCGGCCTCCCCCGCTGGACCCAGTTGCCGCTCATGGCACAGACCACGGCGCAGTCTGCGCCAAAGGCCTGGCGCACCGCCTGGATGTGGTGCCGGTGGCCGCTGTGAAAGGGGTTATATTCCGCGATGATGCCGATTGTACGCATGGCCCAACCACCCCTCGGAAAAATTTCGAAATTTGGGAAAAAAACAGTTGTCCTTTCCCACAAAATGGGCTAATATATTCCTGTATGAACTATTTTACCCCCAAGGGGGCAAACAAGCAAGCACCATCCCAAGGATTTACGAGTAAGGAGTGGAACGTACCATGAAAATTCTGGTCATCAACGCAGGCAGCTCTTCCCTGAAGTATCAGCTGCTGGACCCCGATACCAAGGAAGTGCTGGCCAAGGGCCTGTGCGAGCGCATCGGCCTGGACGGCCACATCAAGCACACCCCCCACCGGTAAGGACGTCTACGACGCCGACCGTTACATGCCCGACCACGAGGCCGCCATCAAGCTGGTCATGGAGGTCCTGACCCACAACTACTACGGCGTCATCAAGGACATGTCCGAGATCGACGCGGTGGGCCACCGTGTGGTCCACGGCGGTGAGGAGTTCACCCATTCCGTGATCATCGACAAGAACGTGATGAAGGGCATCCGGGAGTGCATCCCCTGGCCCCCTCCACAACCCCGCCAACATCACCGGCATCGAGGCCTGCAAGGAAGTCATGCCCAACACCCCCATGGTGGCTGTGTTCGACACCGCCTTCCACCAGACCATGCCCCCCAAGGCTTACATCTACGCCGTGCCTTACCGCTGGTACACCGAGAACAAGGTCCGCCGCTACGGCTTCCACGGCACCTCCCACCAGTACGTCACCGAGCGGGCCGCCGCCCTGCTGGGCCGCCCCATTGAGGAACTGCGCATCGCCAGCCTCCACCTGGGCAACGGTGCCTCCACCTGCTCTGTGAAGTTCGGCAAGTCCATCGACACCTCCATGGGCTTCACTCCGCTGGACGGCGTGCTGATGGGCACCCGTGCCGGCGCCATCGACGCGGCCATCGTGGACTACATCGTGGACCAGCGGGGCACTCCACCAAGCGCGTGGAGAGCGCCCTGAACAAGAAGTCCGGCGTGCTGGGCATCTCCGGCGTGTCCTCCGACTTCCGTGACCTGGAGGCCGCCGCTGCCGAGGGCAACGAGCGCGCCCAGCTGGCTATCGACGTCTTCTGCTACAAGGTCACCAAGCGCATCGGCTCCTGTGCCGCCGCCATGGGCGGCCTGGACGCGCTGGTCTTCACCGGCGGCATCGGCGAGAACTCCCCCACCCTCCGCGCCCGGATCGTGGAGGGCCTGGAGTTCCTGGGCCTGAAGCTGGACCCCGAGAAGAACAAGGTCCGCGGCAAGGAGGCCATCATCTCCACCGACGACTCCCCCAACAAGATCCCTCATGATCCCCACCAACGAGGAGCTGATGATCGCCCTGGACACTGCCAAGCTGGTCCGTGCTGCAGAGGCGGAGAAGGCCCAGCCCGAGGGAAGAGGCCCGAGCTTCTATCCTTCTGTTTCCAACGATATAATCGCAAAAAACCGGACCCGTCAGGGGTCCGGTTTTTTGCGGCGTTGGGAGAGGGGCGCGCCTCTCGTTGTGGTGCTCAGGCAGCGCGCTTGCCGCCCCCTCTGCTTTCTGCAGAAGGAGCAGGAGCCCCTCCAGGGCCTTGTTCAGCAGCCAGATCACCGAAGGGATCAGCAGGGTAAACAGGATCAGAATGAGATATCCACCGAAGGACAAGGGGGACAGGGAGAAGAGTCCCGGGAGGAAGAGGACAATGAACACCAGGGCGGCGATCAGTCCGGCCATCATGCCCACATGGAGCTTGTTCACAGGCTTGGCTACCTTCCAGAGCATGAAGAAGCCCACAATGGTCACCAACAGCGCGGTGATGGTGGAGATCTCATTGTTGTTGATCTGGAAGGCCTGCTGGAAGAGCAGGACAAAGATGATAATGAATAGGTCTGTGAAAGCCGCAGGGAGCGCCCGGAGAATGGCGTTTCGGAGGAACTTCCCTTGAACCAAGTTCTCGTTGGGCTCCAAGGCCAGGATCAGCGAGGGGATACCAATGGCCAACAGGCTCATCAGCGTGAGCTGGGAGGGGGTCAGAGGATAGGAGAAGGCCGCTGTGATGGAGATGACGGCGAGGATCAGGGAGAAGATGTTCTTCACCAGGTACAGCGAGGCGGCCCGTTCAATGTTGTTGATGACCCGGCGTCCCTCGGCCACCACAGAGGGCATGGAGGAGAAGTCGGAGTTCATCAGCACCAGGTCAGAGATCTGGGCGGCCACGTCACTGCCGGAGGCCATGGCCACGCTGCAGTCGGCCTCCTTCAGGCCAGCACGTCGTTGACGCCGTCACCGGTCATGGCCACGGTGTGTTTTCTTGCTTTGGAGGGCTTGGATGAGCTGTTTCTTCTGATTGGGCTTCACCCGGCCAAAGACGTTATAGGTCTCGCAAGCGGCGGCGACCTCGGCCTCCGTGGTCAGGGTGGAGGCATCCACGTACTTGTCGGCCCCTTCGATCCCAGCCTCCCGGGCGGCGGCGGCCACGGTGACGGGGTTGTCCCCGGAGATCACTTTGATGGTCACGCCCTGGTCCCGGAAGTAGGCAAAGGTCTCCTTGGCGTTTTCCCGGACGGGGTTGCGCAGCAATACGAAGGCCAAGGGATGGGGGTCGGCAATGCCCCGGCCGTTGGGCCCCGGGCGGCAGGCGGCCAGGAGAAGCACCCGGCTGCCGTCGGCCATGGCCTCCTCTGCCACGGCCCGGTGGGGGGCATAGCCCTCCGCCCCTAGAATGAATTCCGGGGCCCCCAGGACGTAGCTCTCCTCTTCGCCATAGGAGACGGCGCTGTATTTGGTCTCAGAGGAGAAGCCCAGGACCTGCACGGCCTTGCGGAAGTCATCCCGCTTCAGGGCCTTCTGCAGGGCCTGCATGGTTTCGTTGTCCGGCTCCATGTTGGAGACAAAGTCGGACAGGACGGTTTCCAACCCCTCCTGGGTCAGCTGGGTGTCCAGAGGGAGCAGGCCGCAGTAGGCCATTTCCGGCTGGGTGATGGTGCCGGTTTTGTCTACGCACAGCACGTCCACCCGGGCCAGGGTCTCGGTGCATTTGAGGTCCTGTACCAAGGTGTTTCGCTGGGTAAGGCGCAAGACGCTGGCGGCCAGGGGCCAAGCTCACCATCAGGTACAGCCCTTCGGGGATCATGCCGATAACGGCGGCGGCGGTGGTCTCCACCCCTTCCTTTACAGTCAGGTGGAGGAGGGAGTACTGCCGGTAAAAAACAGCAGCCCTCCGATGGGGACGATGAGGATGCCGATGCCGATGAGCAGCCGGTTCAAGGAGCGCATCATCCCAGGCAGGTGGCTCTTTTTGGATTTTTTGGCCTCGTTGGTCAGGCGGGAGGCATAGGACTCTGCCCCCACATGGGTGAGAACGGCGTAACACTTGCCAGAGATGACAAAGCTGCCGGAGAGCAGCTCGCTGCCCTCCCCTTTGGTGATTTCGTCCGACTCACCGGTGATCAGGGACTCGTTCACCTGGACACTGCCGGAGACCACTTTTGGCATCGGCCGGAATTTGGTTGCCGGCGGAGAGGATGACCAAGTCATCCTGTACCAAGTGGCTGGTGGGGATGGTGCCTTCGATCCCATCTCGAACCACTTGGGACCGTGGGGCAGAGAGGAGGGAGAGGGAGCCCAATTTTTTCTTGGCATGGAGCTCCTGGATGATGCCGATGGCAGTGTTGGCGGCCACCACCAGGAGGAAAATCAACTCTCCGAAAGAGCCCACCGCAATCAGAAAACCGGCGATGATATAGAAGATGATGTTACAGAAGGAGAAGAGGTTCTCCAGGACAATCCGCTTCACCGTTTTGGTGGGAGATTCTGGCGGGGTGTTGACCTGGCCAGCTTGGATCCGTTTTCGAACCTGGGCGGTGGTGAGGCCCGCAGGTCCCTGTCCGGAGGGGCCGGCGGGTTGGTTCAGTGCAGGCATAGGCGTGCCTCCGATTTCTGGGAGTTTGGGAAACAAAAAACCGGAGGCCCAGGGCACATGGCCCATTAGGCCTCCGGTCCGTGTAACCAAAGGTAGTATACTATTTTTCGTCAGGAATAACAAGGAATAGATTGTAAACTTTGGATTACTTCCCCCGCAGCCATCTTCTGGCAGGAGGCACAGCCGTGGGAGCATTCCCACAGGCGGTCGGCAGTGGGCTGCCAATTCTCTGCGTAGCTGTCACACTTGGCGCACAGATCGTCGACCTCTTCCACAGCAGTGACATCGCTGGGATGGGCGCCGGACTTGTGGACGATCTCCCCGCAGCTTCTCGGGATTCTCCAGCATCGGGCAGGGGCGCAGATGGTTCTCGTTGAACGGCTGGCCGTCGTGGTAGGCCATGAACAGGGGGGGAGCGCAGGGCCTCCAGCAGGGTCTTTTCCCGGATGTTGGAGTCGGAGTAGTGAATGAACACGCAGGGGTCGCAGTCGCCATTGGCGTTGATGTGGAGGTAACGCCGGCCGCCGGCGATACAGCCGCCCACATACTCACCGTCGTTCTGGAAGTCCAGCATGAAGATGGGCTTCTTGCCGCGCAGGGTACGAATCTGGTGGTACATGTGCTCTCTCTGCTCGGGGAGGGGAGCAGCTCGGGCACGGCGTCGTTGCCCACGGGCATGTAGTGGAAGTACCACACGAAGTAGGAACCCCAGTCCACCAGCTGGTCCACATAGGCCTCGGTGCTGACGTCCTTGATGTTGACGCTGGTGTAGCAGGCGGAGATGCCGAAGGGCAGGCGGTGGCTCTTCAGCAGGTTCATGGCCTTCACGGCTCTCTGGTAGGTGCCGTCACCACGGCGGGAGTCCATGGACTCCTCGTACCCCTCCACGCTGATGACGGGGACAAAGTTCTTCACCCGCATCATGTCGGCAGCGAACTGCTCGTCAATGAGGGTGCCGTTGGTGAAGCACATGAAGATGGCGTCAGAGTGGACTTCGCAGAGCTTGATGAGGTCCTTCTTCCGCACCAGGGGTTCACCGCCGGTATAGATATAGAAGTAAGTGCCCATTTCCTTGCCCTGACGGATGATGCTGTCAATCTCGTCGTAGGTGAGGTTCAGCTTATTGCCATACTCTGCGGCCCAGCAGCCCTTGCAGTGCAGGTTGCAGGCGGAGGTCGGATCCAGCAGGATGGCCCAGGGCACGTTGCAATTGTATTTCTTACGGATTTCGTCGCCCTTCTTCCAACCAGTGATGTTGGCGTTGAGGAAGAAGTTGGACAGCAGGGTTTCGGTGAAGCCGAGGTCCATTTCGGTCATCATACGAACCACCAGCTTATGGGCGGTGGAGTTCTCGTTGGTGACAGCATCGCGGATGGCTTTACGCTGACGGGGGGAAGGACTGGGGACCATCGCCCGCGAATTTGTCCACCATGTCCATCACGTGGACCAAGTTTTTTGATGGGATCCTTTTCAATGTAGGAAAAGGCCTGACTCAGTGCAAATTTTTTGATGCTGTTGCCTAACATAATAAAATTTCCTCCCTTTTTATGTGCGATATCAGGAAACTCCGATCATTGGGAAAGCAGAGTGGAAAATCAGAGACCAAAAACTATCAGCCTACATCATAGTACGTTCTCTCTCTTTTGCAAGGGTCAACCTATACAAACTGTGAGAATAGAATTTGTTGTTTGCCGCTAAAACTGATCGAAGATGAGGCAGGAAAAGCCTATCGCACATTATAGGACTTTCTTTTTTTTATTTTGCAAGAGTTTTTTTACAAAAAGTCTTTACAAAAATAGAAAAAATAATTTGATCATCCATATTTTCCCAAGTAATGCAAAGCGATCTGCTTTGTGATAGGATAAAAACCAGCCGCTGCGTTGGGACAGGCAGGGGAATCTCCTATGGTTCACTTTGCCCCGGCAGCAGAATCTTATGCGTGGGGAGGTCATTTTCTCCCCAGTCCAAGGAGATCATAGAATGTTTCAAAGGTTTTTCACAGGCCACCAATGATTTTCTCTGGGGCATTCCTTCAACAACGAGCGCCCTTTGGTTTGAGGCCCACAAGCAAACCTATCTGGACCATGTGCAAACCCCGATGCGCCAACTGGCCCAGGAGGTATACGAAAAATTTTCGGCCCGCCACGAGGCATTGCCCCTCATGGTGCGGGTGAGCCGGATCTACCGGGATGCGCGGCTCTGTGGCCGGGGGGGCCCTACAAAAGCCATCTCTGGTTTTCCCTGCGTATGGCTGGGGACCGCTGGGCAGAACGGCCGGTGCTGTGGTTTGAGATCTATCCCGCCGGCTACGCCTATGGCATGGGATTTATGAGGCGAAGCCCGCCACCATGGCCCGGTTCCGTCAGGACATGGATGAGCATCCCCAGACCATGATGAAGCTGGCCCGGGCCTTCCAAAGCAGACGCGGTTCCGGCTGGAGGGGAGGAGTACAAGCGGGCCAAGGGCCATCCCCAGCCGCCCCTGGACCAGTGGTACAACCGGAAGACCATTGACCTCACCTGCCAGCGGGAGATGGATGCCCTCCTCTACAGTCCTGGGCTTGTGGAGGAATTGCTGGATGCCTTTGAGGAGCTGCTGCCCTACTATCACTACTTCACGGCACTGTGCAGCCGGGGAGTGAGCGGCGCAGTCTGTTTCGAAACCCACTTTTGTAAACCGGTGGAAACACAGTTACTTTAAGATACGAAACTGGTTGCGATGATAGTCTAAAACCCCTTCCTTCCGGAGGTGAGACAGCTCGGGACAGGGCGCTGCGGTCGGCCCCCAGGAAATTGGCCATGCTGGCCCGGTCGAAGGGACGGTAAACGTGTCCCCCTGGGCCGTGGCGTATTGGGACAGGAAGGTGATGAGTTTTTCCCGCAGCGTGCGCCGGGAGAGGATTTGGATGCGCTGATTCAGGGGAGGGTGCGGGAGGCCAAAGCCGCCACAAACCGGTTGGCCAGCATTTGGTCCCGCTCCTGGAGGGGGAGGCGGGGCGCCTTGACCCGGGTAGGGCGCATCAAAGCACCTCTGCCTCGGTGACCGCACAGATGTAAATGGGGGCATCGGTGCCCAGGAAGCAGTAGGCCTCCCCGAAGAGGCCGCCGGCGCTGACGTTGTTCATGATGATATGGTGGCCATCCATGTCGTCCATGGAGACCTGGATGGTGCCGGACAGCACCAGGCCAAACCGCTCTAAGGGGAAGGAGACCTGGTGGAGAACGTCCCCCTTTTTCATAGGCTTTGACATGGGCCTCAAAGTAGGACAGGGCATAGTCCAACGCGTCCGGCGGGAGCCCTTTGAAACAAGGGACATTGCAGAATCATGGGGTGGTGCAGCATGGATGGGTCCTCCGTTCTTCCAAGGGATGCCCTCTATTATAAAGAAGTCCGTTGCTTTTGCAACGGACTTCTTTGCTTTCTACGGTATCTCCATGGGTTTGTCGAGGTTAGGCGGCCTCTTGGGTGGGGGGGAGTCCCGGCGGTGTCGTACTGTTCCCCTAGAATGGTGTGGCAGCCTTCCAACGCGTACTCAATTTGGAATAGACGTCGGCAGTCACCAGGGAGGTGTCCCCGGCGTTGTAGTCGGCCATGGCGTCGTTGACGTCTAGGATGACATACTGGTCTGCCACGCCAGTGCCTCGGTTCAGAACCAGCAGGGGGGACGTAGCTGACGTTGGTCACCGTGGTCTCTCCCGTCTCAAAGTTTTTGGTGAGCTCCAAGTTGAGGATGGCGGTGGTGTCGGTGTAATTCACCTGCACCGTGGCGGGACTCTGGTTGGAGACCAAGTTCCCCAGGGAGTAAGCCACAAAGGCAGACCGGGTGGACCCGTCTCCAGGGTGACCGTGCGGGTCTCCATGGGCTGAGGCACATGGGAGTGGCTGCCCAGGATCAGGTCAGCCCCATGGGCGATGAGGAAATCGGCCACTTCCTCCTGGTAGGCGTTTTGCTGGGTTTGGTATTCAATGCCCCAGTGGATCATCACGGCGATGAGGTCGGTGTTCAGCCCTTCCACGTAGGCCAGCGCCTGGGAGAGCCCCTCCTGATCCAGGGTTTCACAGTTTCCGGTATAGTCGGTGTTGAAGCGGTTCAGGCAAAGTCACGGTCCTCGGGAATGGCAATGCCGTTGGTGCCATAAGTGTACCCCAGGAAAGCCACCGAGATGCCGCCCACATCGGCCACCACCACGCCGTGGTTGGCGTTCCACTCTTCCTGGGTACGGTAGCTGCCTACGTGGGCCAGGCCGGCGGCATCCATGGTGTCCAGGGTACGAACCAGGCCATCGTACCCCTTGTCCATGGAGTGGTTGTTGGCAGTGGTCACCAGGTCAAAGCCGGTGTCCTTGATGTCTGCAGCCAAGGCGTCCGGGGCGGAGAACTGGGGATAGCCGGAGTAGGGTGGGCCGTTGAGGGTGGTCTCAAAGTTGGCCACGGCATAGTCGGCATTTTCGATCCAGGGCTTCACATATTGGAAGCAGGGGCGGTAGTTGTAGGTGTCTGTGGCGGCGTCATAGGCGTCGTTGGTCTGGGGGAATGGCTCATAATGTCCCCGCACACCGACAAGGTGGCGGTGATGGGGGCTTGGACCTCGGTCTGTGTAGAAACACTTCCCCCCTCTGTGGTGCTGCCTGTGGTGAGCGCACCGCTTTGCCGCAGACCGAGAAGGATGAGAACCACGCAGAGGGCGACGAGAATAATGGCAGCAAAAAGATATTTCTTGCGCATGGTGGCACCCTCCCTTATCGCACAAAGTTGGTGTAGACTTTTTCTGGGCAGGGGAGGCAGGGGGACCTGCGCTTTGCCGGCGTCCAGAACCTTCATCACATAGACCATTTCCTGGGCTAACACTTGGAGAGTCTGGATGCCCTCCGCATCCTGGGCCACTTCCCCAGGGGCCTGCCCAAAAGGCCAAGGGCCAGTAGGGAACCGGGGATGAGTATCTGGGCGTAGTTGAGGTAGTGGAAAAGCTCGTCCACGGCGTTTACGGCCCCTGCCGGCATGGGCCACGGCCACCGGGACGCCCACCTTCATCCGCAGCTTCCGGCCGTTGTTCATGTCGATGCAGCCGATGCGGTCCAGGAAGCAGCGCATCCCGCTGGTCACCGAGGCGAAATACACCGGGGAGGCCAGGACGATTCCGTCTGCCTGGATGAGCTGTTCATACATGGCATTCAGGCCGTCGTCCGGGAGGGTGCAGGTGTGGGTTTTGGCGCAGCGGAAGCAGCCGGAGCAGGGGGGAGAGCTTGTGGCCAATGTGGAGGATGTCAAATTCCACCCCTTCCTGGGCAAAGACCTCTCCCATGGTGTCCAGTGCTTCAGGCAGGTGTTGCCCCTTGGCCCGGGGCTGCCGTTGATACCAATGATTTTCATAGTGGTTCTCCTTTGTAGTTTCTTTCGTTTGCAAAGGGGTCAGCGAGAATAGGAGGGCCTCGGCGGCGGCACCGGTGGGGAGCATATTCTCGCCATAGCATAGCGTGACGGAAAGACCCAGGGTGTCCCGCAGGTAGGTCTGTACCTGGTGTTCCCATGCGGCCTTCACCGGGGGAAGGAAAAGGCGGCGCCGTGCAGGCCACGCAGGCCGGCGCCTTGGGATCCCGTCCGGCCCCTACGAACTGGAGGACCGAGTAAAGGCCTACGCACAGAAGTTTGGCAGCCCGGTCCAGGACGGCCTGCCCCACGGCCAGGCCGACTTCCCGGTCCTCTGGCTCCCGGCAGAAGTGGGCTAGGGTGCCTCCTTTTTCTGGGTCGGTGAGAAACTCGGCCAGGGTATCCAAGTCCAGCCACCGCAGGGAGAGCACATCCCGGCTGCACCCGAAGGAGAGGAGTTTGGCCTCGGCGGCCTTGATCATCACCAGCCGGTAGACCTCCCCAGGCAGTCGGTGGAGACCATCTTTAGATAGAGATCTTTGCCAGGGGCATAGCTGTCCCGGTCCTTGGAGAAATCCACCTGGCCGAAGGGGACGCATTGGGCCTGGGAAAGTCCGCTGTCAAACAGCATTAGGGTCCCCAGGGATGCCGCGCCACCGCAGGACGATGCTGCCCGGGGCGGCGAAGCCAACATCGACGCTGCTGCCCCAGGTAAGGCCCACGTACCGGCTGCACCCCGGCTGCTGGACCCCAGCGGCCAGCAGGACGGCGTCGGGCTCGCTCACCAACGTCATGGGAAGGGGGGGGACATCCCCGGTCCTGTAACTCAGCCTGCAAAGCGGCCAGTACGGGCTGCTGGGAGAACTCCGTCACCGTCATGGTGCCAGGGAAGCGGCGGATGATACCGTCTCCCTTCCCGTCAAAGTCCACGGGGAAGGGCAGGCACAGGGCCAAGGCCTGGGCCTGGTCCAGCAGGGGCTGGATCAGCTCCGCCACGGCGTAGATCAGGTCGGCCAGGGGGCGGGATAGTCCCGGCCGGGGACAGGGAAGCTGTCCTGGCTGGTGCACTGAGCCTGGCCGCCGCGGAAGGTCACCAGGCTTACCCGGACTTCCTGGTCATCCACCTCGGCCACCGCAACGGGCACACCGTCGGCCAGGGCACCGAAGGGCTTAGAAAAGGTGGGAAGCATGGGGATGGAACTCTCCCCCGTAAAGGGAGATACGCATTTGGGAGAGAAAGAGTTGGGTCAAAGTGGGCCCGTCTAAGGTATCTGGGGTCATGCTGTTGGCCCGAAGGAGATTGGTCAACGCTTGTTGGGTGGTTTGCTTCATGGAATACCTCCTCAGGCAGGGAAGGGAACCCCCTCCCCAATGGATCAACTTTTATATATATTATACCATCTTTTCCCCTGCCTGCAAACCCAGCGGCAGCAAAAAGCCGCACCAAGGCGGGATGTGCGCGGAAAAAAAAGACCGGCCGAAGCCGGTCTCTTTATGGTTTGCGTATCCCAATCCCTCAGAAGGATTACTTGTCGGCGTACATAGCCTTGTGATACAGGGCCTCTACGTCCTTCACGGTGGTCAGTCTGGGGTTGACGGTGACGTTGCCGCTCTTCATAGCGTCGATGGCCATCTGAGGATTCTTGTCCTCGGTGACGCCCCGTCAGTAAGGCAAGCGGGGATGCCCAGATCCTTGTTCAGCTGGCGCAGAGCCTCAACCAGCATCTCGGGCACGAAGTCGGGGCCGGCTTCCTTGCCGGTGATGTACTGATAGATGTTGGCATAGCGCTCGTCAGCAGCCAGAGCGTTGAACTCGAAGATGGTGGGCATCAGCACAGCGTTGGCCACACCGTGAGCCACGTGGAAGAAGGCGGACACGGGGTGAGACATAGCGTGGATGTCGCCCAGACGGTTGTTGGCGAAAGCAATGCCGGCGAAGGTGGAACCCAGCATCATAGCGCAAGCGGCATCGGCATCGTTGCGGCGAGCCACGAACTTACGGATGTTGCCGCCGATGAGCTCCATAGCCTTCTCGCCCATAGCCATGGCGAAGGGGTTGGCATCGGTGTTGATGTAGGACTCCATAGCGTGGATCAGAGCGTCAACGCCGCAGGCAGCAGCCACGGAGGCGGGAGCGGTCATGATCAGCTCGGGATCCAGAACGGCATAGGTGGGGAGATTTCGGGGCCCAGGACGGACAGCTTGTAGTTACGAGCTTCGTCGGTGATAACGGCAGCCACGGTAACCTCGGAGCCGGTACCAGCGGTGGTGGGCACGGCGATCAGGGTGTCGATGGGGCCGGGAACCTTGCCCACGCCTTCGTAGTCGCCGATGGTGCCGCCGAACTTAGCGACAACGCCGACAGCCTTGGCCACGTCCATGGGAGCCGCCGCCCAGAGCGATCAGAGCGGTGCAGCCGTTGGCCTTGTACTGGGCAGCGCACTCGTCCACGATGGTGGTGGTGGGGTTGGGCAGCACGTCCAGATACTCGCTGTACTTCAGGTCAGCAGCCTTGATGATCTCGCGGACCTTGTCCACAACGCCGATGGCTTCCAGGCCACGGTCAGAGATCAGCATGACATTGTCAGAGCCAGCGGCCTTCAGGAAGTCAGGCAGCTTCTTCAGAGCGCCCATGCCGAACTGGCAGTTCTGAGGGATGATAAAACCAAAATCTTTGATCATAGGGAATCGCATCCTTTCCAAATACTCAATGGTTTTATACGGTTTGCCCACAAAGTATGGGCAAACCATCTATGGCTTTAGTATACCATTGATAAAGGGAACTGGCAAGTTGTAACCAGACGAAAATATGCAACAAGAATTAGAAGAGAAAAAATTGGGCATGTTGTACACATAGACAAAAGGCTGCGGAAATCAAATTGAAAAAACAAACGATCCCCGTTGTTTTGCTGAAAAGAATTCAGGGAAACCGGGAAGAATTACAAAAAGGCCCCCTTTTTCAAGGGGGCGGAGCAGGAAAAAGAGGAAGAAAAAGTAAAAACAGAAAGCCCCGCTCTGGCCGTGCGGACCATTTAAAACCTGCACGAGATGGCAGGTGGGTTGCCTCCGCCAAGTTTCGTTGCTTCCAACTTCCAGCTGAAGCCGGGAGGCCTGCAGTCCACAGGGCGAGTGAGCATCCCGTTTAAGAAATGTGGGTTTAAAAAGGGTCCAGATTCCACGCACCGAGCAGGGCGCCTGATTGTGTCATGTATGGGGGGGAGTGTGGTGGGAAAGAGGGGATTAGGAGTCCTCCTCATCCTCTTCGGCGAAGAGTTCCTTCATGAATTCCTCATAGACGGCATCCATTTCCTCGTCGCTGTCCAGGGTAGAGAGGATTTCCTCGCCGTTTTCCTGGATGGCTTTTTAGAATGACCAAGCCCAGTTCCTCTTCGGGGTTTCCTCCCCTTCCTGTTCAGCAGGGAAGAACGCCAGATAGGTTTGGCCGTTCCACTCAATGGTGTCCAGATGTTCCAGTTCGAATTCGTTGCCGTCTTCGTCGGTGACGGTGATAAAATTCCCGCCGTATTCTTCTTGCATAGAGATGGTCTCCTTTGCTGTTCTGTCTGTATTGTACCCTGTCAAAATGAAAAAAAGCAAGACCAATGAGACGAAAAGTTTCGGTAAAGTTTCCTGAAAAACCTCCTTTTCCACGGATAGACAAATTGGAATCCTGTGGTATAATACATAGAATAAACGCGGTTTTTCCCTTTCTGGCGCAGGCCAAAGAAGAAAAAGCACCCAAACAGAAACGGCCGGCCGCTTCTAGGCAGGAGCGCGTCGGATTCCACGATACAGAACTTTTGGAGGTGTCAATTTGGACCGTAGAGACACACACGCTTCCGCTGACCGGCGCGACCCGCGGGATGCCCGGGACCGGCGGGGCGCCAGTTCCAAGCGAAAACGGAAAACCACGGTCGGGGATTCAAGGCCGTGATGACCGTTGTGCTGATCCTTGTCATCACCATGGTCATGCTCCTGTGCATGGCAGCCATCTACATTAAAAATGTAATCATTCCTGAGGCAAGTTTGGAGATGGCGGACTTCAACCCCAACCTGACCAGTACGATGTACTATAAAGATCCCGATACGGAAACTATGAAGTGATGCAAACCCTATATGGCAGTGAAAACCGCGTTTGGGTCGATCTCTCTGAGATCCCGAAGAACCTGCAAAACGCCGCCGTGGCCATCGAGGACAAGCGATTCTATGACCACAACGGGTAGACTGGGTTCGTACCGCAAAAGCCATCCTGCTGATGTTCACCGGCGGTGACATTCAGGGGGCTCCACCATCACCCAGCAGCTCATTAAAAATATGACCGATGACGATGAGGTAACCGTCAAGCGAAAGGTCATGGAGATTTTCCGGGCCCTGGAGTTTGAGAAAACTACTCCAAAGAGGAAATCTTGGAGGCTTACCTCAATTATATCTACCTGGGCCAGGGCTGCAACGGGGGTATACACCGCAGCGTACACCTACTTTGGAAAGCATGTGTCGGAACTCTCTCTGGCAGAGTGTGCCAGCTTGATCGCCATTACCAACAACCCCTCTAAGTACGATCCCCTGAGCAAGCGGGAGATCACAGATGCCGAAACCGGCGAGACCAAGACCACGGCGCAGTACAACAAAGGAGCGCCAGGAGTTGATCCTCCAAGCCATGCTGGAGCAGGGGATGATCTCCCAGGAGGAGCACGACCAGGCGGTGGCCCAGGAGCTGGTGTTCAACACCTCCGGGGACGATGGCGAAAGTGAGAGCACACAGACCACATCCACGGTTTATTCCTGGTATGAGGATCAAGTCATCAACGACGTCATCGATGATTTGGTGGCAACCTACGGTTGGTCGGAGACGTATGCCCAAGACATGGTGTTCTCTGGCGGCCTGGAGATCTATACCTGTATGAACCCCGATGTGCAAGCGGCGGTGGATTCGGTCTATCAAGACCAAAGCAACCTGAACTACACATCCAGCAGCGGACAGCAGCTCCAGTCGGCCATTACCATTGTGGACAATTCGACCGGCGAAGTGGTGGCCATGGCCGGCGAGATGGGAGAGAAAACCGTCAGCCGCGGTTTGAACCGAGCCACAGGCAGTTTGCGGCCCCCAGGGGTCCTCCATTAAGCCCTTGTGTCCGTGTATGCACCGGCCATTGAGCTGAACCTGGTGACCCCCCCCTGACTGTGGTGGAAGACAGCCCCCACAGCCAAGTGGATGGCAGAGACTGGCCGGTCAACGCCATCGGCGTCTATAAGGGGGACACGACCGTGTCCCAGGCGGTGAAGGAATCCACCAACACCGTGGCTGTCAAGGTGCTGGATATGGTGGGGGCAGAAACCAGCTTTAACTTCATGCAGGATAAGTTCCACATTGAGTTGGTCCGCTCCCTCACCAAGAACAACACCACCTATACGGACATTAACCTTGCCTCTCTGGCCCTGGGTGGCCTGACCCAGGGGTCAGAACCTACGACATGGCCGCTGCCTACTCTACCTTTGCCCGCCAGGGCACCTATATCGCACCGAAGACTTATACGATGGTTACGGACAACAATGGTCAAGTTCTCCTGCGCAATGAGAGCGAGGAGGAGACCATCCTGCAGCCGGAGCGCACCACCTACTACATCACAGAGATGCTTCAGCAGGTGGTGACGGGAGGTTCCGGGGCCACCGGTAAGGCCGCCAACTTCAGCGGCCAGGAGATCGCCGGCAAAACCGGTACCACCACCTCCCGGCGGGACCTGTGGTTTGTAGGCTATACCCCTATTACACCGCTGCAGTGTGGACGGGGTATGATCAGCAGGAGCGGTTGTCCAGCAGCCTGGGCAATCCTTCTACCGGGCTGTGGCGGCAGGTCATGTCGGCCGTTCACCAGAACCTGGCCTATAAGGACTTCACCCAGCCGGTTCCTCCAATCTGCGCACCGTCACCTACTGCCTGTCCAGTGGGATGCTGGCCACCCTGCCTGCGGCAGCAATGTGGCCACGGGTACCTTCTATGCCGACGATGTGCCCACCAGCTCCTGCACCTATCATCGCGTAACGGTGCCGACAACGGACCCGGATACCGGTGCTACCGGAGACGAGACTGGCGATAACACCGATCCTGGCAACACCGATCCCGGTACCGATCCTGGGACGGATACGCCGCCTACCACCGATCCTGGGACCGATCCTACCACGCCTCCGGCAGAAAGGGGGCACCGAGACCACTGGCCGGCGCCGGCTGTACTACGCCCTTCGCCCCGTCAGTTAGCATCCTTCCCCTCAAAGTTGAAAGGGACTCTGCTTTGGCAGAGTCCCTTTTTGCAGGAAATGACCGAAACGACGGCCATTCCCCAGGAAAAACTGTCGTTCAGACAAGTACTTTGGGTTGCCATGGAAGGACAGATGTGATAGAATATCCCTCGCACCAACCTAAGCGGCGACGAAATGGAGGCGAACTATGTCCAAGACGCCAAACTATTATATTGTAGAAGCCGATGCGCTGCCGGAGATCTTCCGCAAAGTGGTGGAAGCCCGGCGCATGCTGGACACAGGGGGAGGCCGAAACGGTCAACCAGGCGGTCCAGCTCACGGGGATCAGCCGCAGCGCGTTTTACAAATATCGGGACGCGGTCCGGCCCTTCCAGGATATGCTCCATGGCCGGATCGTCACCTTTCAAATCATGATGAAGGATGAACCGGGGATCCTTTCCCAGGTTCTGAACTTTTTGCCGACTCTGGGGCCAACATCCTCACCATCAACCAGGGCCTGCCCATCAACGGCTGCGCTGTGGTGACGGTGAATGCAGAGACTTCCGGCCTGCGCGGGTCTTTGCAGGAACTGCTGGCCCAACTCAACGAGGGCAGGGGGGTTCTCCGAGGGGAGATCCTGGCAGGCTAACGGCGCAAGCCATAGAATATAGAACAAAGGATGGAAACAAACCATGGTAAATGTTGCAATTTTAGGCTTCGGTGTTGTGGGCTCCGGTGTGGCGGAGGTCCTCACCGGCACAGGTGAGGGGATCCACAAGAAAGCAGACGATCTGCTGGCACTGAAGTATATTTTAGACGTCCGTCAATTTCCGGACAGCCCCTTTGCCGGCTGCTTTGTCCAGGACTTTTCCGTGATTGAAAATGATCCGGAGGTTCAGGTGGTGGTGGAGACCATCGGGGGCATGGGGGCCGCCTTGGACTTCACAGAACGGGCCCTGAAGGCGGGCAAAAGTGTGGTGACATCGAATAAGGAATTGGTGGCGACCCACGGCCGCCGGCTGCTGGCTTTGGCGGCAGAGCACCAGGCGGTCTACCTCTTTGAGGCCAGCGTGGGTGGGGGCATCCCCATCCTGCGCCCCCTCAGTGAGTGCATGGCGGCCAACGCCATTCTGGAGATCTGCGGCATCCTCAACGGTACCGCCAACTATATCTTCACCCGGATGGTCCAAGACGGCATCCCCTTTGCGCAGGCTCTGAAGGGGCCCAGGCCAACGGGTATGCTGAGCAGGATCCCTCCGCCGACGTGGAGGGGAAGGACACCTGTCGGAAGCTGTGCATCCTCTCCTCCATTGCCTTCGGCTGGCAGCTGCTGCCGGAGCAGGTGCCCACCACCGGCATCACCCAGATTACCTTGGAGGACGAGGCCTATGCCGCCGCCTGCGGCCGGCGGATTAAGCTGCTGCTGGGCCCATTGCCCAGGCGGACGGGAAGGTCTGTGCCTATGTGGAACCCCATTTTGTGGGCCAGCAGGACCCCCTGGCCGGTGTGGAGGATGTGTTCAATGCTATTTTGGTGAAGGGCGATGCCACCGGCGACGTGATGTTCTATGGCAGAGGGGCCGGGAAGCTTCCCACCGCCAGCGCGGTGGTGGCCGATGTGATTGCCGCTGCCCGGCAGCTGGAGCGGGCCAGCTATCGTCCTTGGAGCCCCAACCGGCCGGAGGCCGTGGTTTCCCGGATACCTTGGCCCCCAGTGGTATGTCCCGCCTGGCCCAGGGGACGCTGGAAGGGGAGCGGCTGACCATCCCCGGCGCAGCCGAGGGGGAGAGCGGCTGGCTTACCCCCGCCATGACCCGGCCAGAGCTGGAGCAGCAGCTGGCGGGCAAAGCGGTGCTGGCCGTCATCCGGGTGTTGGACTGACGGTTTCTCCCCCTGGAACATAACATGGGGAAAGGTGATCTTGAGCAATCTCGTTCCCAATGGGCGGTATGTGAGATGGGCTGATTGGGCCGTTTGACTGGAGGTATGTGAGATGGGACTGATTGTACAAAAATTTGCCCAGGGGGAGGGACCTCCGTAGCCAATGCAGAACGGCTGCGGGGAACGTCCTTTCCACCGGGGAAATCATTGCGGAAACCCGGAAGCTGGAGGAGATCACCTTCGATGAAATGCTGGAGCTGGCCAGCTTGGGGGCCCAGGTGCTCCACAACCGCTCTGTGGAACTGGCCAAGAAGTATCAGGTGAATTTGGAAGTGCTGTCCAGCTTCGAGAGAAAGCGGCACGAAAGTCAAGGAGGTTGCAAAGAACATGGAAAAAAGACCCAGATCAGCGGCGTAGCAACAGACAAAAACGTGGCCCATGCCTGGCCCCTGGTGGGGGTGGAAGACCGGCCTTAGGCATTGCCTGCACAAAGTGTTCTCTCTGCTGGGACAGAAAAACATCAACGTGGACATCATCGTCCAGTCCATTGGCCGGCAGGGGGACCCAGGACATCAGCTTTACCGTGCGCCGCAGCGACGTGGACCAAGCGGTGGCGCTGCTCCAAGAGCACAAGGAGAGCTTGCCCTTCGATCACATCGACGTGGATCAGAGCGTGGTGAAAGTTTCCATTGTTGGCGCCGGCATGGTGGACAACGCCGGCGTGGCTGCCAAGATGTTTGGTGCACTGTACGATGCAGACATCAACATTCATATGATTTCCACCAGTGAGATCAAGGTTTCTGTTCTGCTGGACGAGTCGGATGCCAAGCTGGCGGTCCAGGCCATCCACGACAAATTCTTTGGCGAATAAAGGAAAAAATCGGGAGAAAACAGGGGAGCCAAGGAGCACGATTGGCTCCCCTGAAGATTTCCTTGTCATATTTAGGCGAAACGCCTAAAATCGACGAAGAAAGCGGAATTTTTTTCTCAGATGCGATACATTCCCTGCTTGTAATTTGAGAAATCCTTTGCTATAATACACCACGTAACGTACAGGAGGGGTGCGCGATTTGACACTCTTCCAAGAAACGTCTGCCACCGGGGAAACTCTGGGTCGGCGTTTATCTGGCGGGTGTGCTGCGGCTGCCCAGCGGAACGGAAAGAACGCAAATGCTTCTAGTCTTC
>VOFI01004131.1_pt1 | contig 30837 bp, 36 predicted proteins | sample 5384131 | NCBI WGS metagenome assembly VOFI01 (sample SAMN12384728, study PRJNA508395) | human gut metagenome | isolation source: healthy gut H | host: Homo sapiens
ACGATTGGACTTCACGGCAACATTTCGTGAAGCAGTTCCCTGAGCGGCATTTTTATTGTGATTGTCATGACGGGGTTGGATCAGGATATGATGCAGAAGAATCTCACGTGCAAGAACCTGCATGATGCGCAGAAAGACATGTGCTCGTACGGCTTTTCGTTCATACCCTTGAATATGCTGTTTCTGGGAGGGGCGTCCTGCTGTTGGCTTTGGCACGCGCGAGGGTATAGACTTGCCCGTGAAGGGAGATGACATTTTGCCCTTTGTTTTGTGCGGAAGGCCATTTAGGGAATGGAGTGTTGGTACTGTTTACTATCGGTATTATCGCTGCGGCGTTCAGCAGTGGATTCCGCACTGACGGCCTTGACCACCAGTTTTTTGTGTGGACATTCTGGACGTGGAGCGGAGGTTTACCCGTCCGGAAGCAGTAAGAAAGAAGGTACACGGAGTAATAGCTTTGCTCTTTGTCGGTTTTATCTTTGTGTTTTGAGGCCGTAAACGATTCCAGTGTCATCGATGCCATTTATGTGGTGGCTTTACACTTACGGGCCGTTGTTGGGCTTGTTTGCTTTCGGCATGTTTACCCGGCGCAAACTCTGGCTTGCGGCTGTCCCGTGGATTTGTGTCGCGGCACCCATGGGGTGCTACTTGTTAGACGCCTGGACCGTTTCGGCCTATGGTTATCGTTTCGGATACGAATTGCTGATGTTGAACGGATTGTTCACGTTCGTGGGGTTGTATGCGTTTTCCAAGGCTTATTCTCCGGATATGGATAAACGGTAGTAAAAATCCCCTTTCCGATGCAGCATACCGAACAACCTGAATGTGAAAGAGTTGCGTTTTAAACGGTAGAAAAGCCTTTTCTCGCTTGTTTTTCAGGCCAAAAACCGTCCGTTTTGCCGCACCTTTCACTTGAATCAGAACCAACGGGAAAACTGCTGTTTCCCGTCTGAAGTCCACCTGTTTCCTATCCGTTGCGAAGGTACGAAAATAAGTGGTAATTTCACCAACTGATGTCAACTAAAAACAAGATGCAGTCACGAAGATTTTGCAGCCAAAAGAAAAAAAAACAGGCTGTATCATTTGGTAGACTTCGGCAAATCGGTCTGGTCTGTTTGGCGGAGCCATCTCTTTTCTTCCCTCTGTTTTGACTTTACTTTAATTGGCGTATATATGAATACGGGGGATAAAGTAAAGGTGCTGATTTCATGGAAAAGTGTAGATTTTAAGCCTCAATTTTGATGGAAAAGTGTAGACCCGCTTAAATACCATATCTTCTATTCTTGCGGTTTTTTCACCTATAATACATCATTAAATAGATAAAAGTAGTATATTTGCATATTATATGATATATTGAATATGGCAAAGAATACAATGGGCACCAAGTTGCCAAGAAAACTGGAGCAGAAGATGCAGATAGTGGGTGAGCAGATCAAACTGGCTAGACTGCGCAGGAATCTCAGCATGGCCCAGGTTGCCGAACGCGCAACCTGCTCACCGCTTACGGTTGGCCGGATTGAAAAGGGTGTACCGACAGTCGCTATCGGTATTTATCTCAGAGTTCTCTATGCGCTTCAACTGGATGATGATATACTTCTGCTTGCCAAAGAAGACGCGATGGGAAAGGCTTTTACAGTGATTTGAGTTTGAAAAAGCGAGAGAGAGCATCCAAAAAGAATAAGCTATGAAACGACTATATGTGTTTGCTGACTTTGATTGGCTTAAAGAACCAAGGCTGATCGGAGAACTGAGCTATGAATCACTTCGTGGCCTGTCAGACAGTTATGGATTTTGCTATAGTGATGACTGGCTAAGGGACTATGGCAACTTGTTTCTTAGTGATGACTTGAACAACTATCCAGGGCAGCAATATACAGCTCCTGGCAAGGATATTTTCGGATGTTTTTCTGATGCCCTTCCAGACAGATGGGGGACGCACATTGATAAATCGCAGGGAACAGATTCTGGCGAAAGAGGAGAAGCGTCCTGTTTCGCCGTCTTTCATCCTTTGACTATCTTGTCGGAATCGAAGACTACTCCCGCATGGGTGGGCTCCGTTTTAAGGACTCCTTGGACGGAGAATATATCAATGCAAAAGTGAAGTTCTAGGATACCACCGCTAACCGATATCCGTGAACTGATTGCTGCCAGTTCTGAGATCGAAAAAGTGAAGAGGAGAACCAACTGCCTGAAAAGACGCTGGATCGAGCAGCTTGTACAACCGGGTTCATCCCTTGGCGGGGCGCGTCCAAAGGCAAGCGTAATTGACGAGAACAAAATCCTGCATATAGCAAAGTTCCCGTCACGCAAAGATGATTATGATACTGGGCTTTGGGAACATTTCTCACACCTATTGGCAAAGAAGGCCGGCATACACGCAGCAGAGACAAAGAGTAATCTTCACAAACGACAAATACCATACATTGCTTTCCCGACGATTTGACAGAAAGGAAGACGGTAAACGCATACACTTTGCTTCAGCCATGACTCTTTTGGGCTTAAATGATGGTGATAATGCCAATACCGGCCATGGCTATCTGGATATTGTCGATTTCATACTTCAGAACTGTACCAACGTGGAGGATAATCTGCAAGAACTGTATCGCAGAGTTGCATTCAATATCTGCATTGGTAATACGGATGACCATTTTCGTAATCATGGTTTCCTTCTGACATCCCAGGGATGGACTTTGGCTCCGGCTTACGATATGAATCCAACGCTGAATGAGTATCAGAGTCTGTTAATCAACAGCTATACCAATAAATCTGATTTGAATGAATTGTTAAATTCGTGTGAGGAATATATGCTACAGAAAAGCATATTGCTCAGCAAATCATTGGTGAAGTACTGAATGCAGTTAAGGAATGGAGAAAATTAGCCACGAAATTGAGAATTGCGAAAAGCGAGCAGGAACGTTTTTCTTCTGTCTTTAATAGGCAAAACTTGTCGATATAAATCACAAGAAAATATAAGCACTGCAAAAAATAGTATGTGTCATTCCTGAAAAAAGTTGACTCGCAAAATCAAAAACAAATACGAATCAAACATTCACTCAAACGGGAGCTTTATCAGAAAGCGATGGATCTATACTTCAAGGAAGGTATATGCGGAACCCATATCTGCAAGATTCTGCCCATATCTCGCGCCACTAAAAATCATGGTTGCAATATAGTAATATTTTAAGTAGAAAAATATATTGAATATACTTTGATATTAAAATAATAGCTATCTTTGTGCTATGAACAATCCATTGCGACAATTAGGAAATATCTGTTACAGCTTCCGTATTGGAGTCCCTGTTTCCTCATATCAGGGGTGGAAGCCAGAAGCTTAGGACAGCAGGCGTGACAAACAGATAATACGTCTCAAGAAGGGACTTTATGTGTAGTCCGGAAATAACAGGGGAAAACCCTTTCGACAGAATTGATAGCCAATCATCTGTATGCCCCTTCGTATGTTTCCATGTCATCGGCTCTGCGCTATTATGGGCTGATACCGGAAAAGAGGTTTACATCAAGCAGTCCATGACTTTGAAGTATGCCAAGAACTTTGACACGCCATTTGGACGGTTTGAATATACGCATATCTCGAAGGCCGCATTCTCTGTTGGGCTGACAAGCATCAAGAAAGATGGCTACGCGTTTGTGATGGCTACGCCGGAAAAGGCTCTGTGTGATCTGATTGCCAATTCTTCAAAAGTAAATTTGCGTTATCTGAAAGATGCCGAATTTATCTGGAAGAGGATATCCGGATGGAATGGGAGGATTTATGCAGATGGATGCCCGGTTGTTTGAGGAATATATCAAGGTTGGCAAAAAGGCAGATTCAATCCGTACTTTACTTAAATTGCTGAAAAAATGAAGAATGAGATTTATGACAATATGCTCTCTGCATATGGTGCAACAACGGAACAAGAAAGGCGTAATGCCATATTTGAAGTGAATCAGCAGGTGATACTTGCCGGGGCTCTACAATGCCGGCGGTTTTCTTCGAGTCGGCAGTTCGATTTTACGAAATACTTTCCTGCTATCGTTGATGCTTTTACAATGGTAGGCCGTGAGGTTGAAAATAAAGAAAAAAGGACAAGAGGAATTTCGGAAAGGTCGAATCGGCATTTCTTAAGGATAATACCGATGTGTATGATGTGACTTTCCAAACAGAGAAGTCTATAAAGATAAAAATAGAAGTAGATACTCGTCCACCGTTGAACTTCAAGACGGAACAGAAGCTATTGCTTCAGCCACATTCATTTATGACCCGTTGTTTTACACAACGATGCAAGCAGTTTAACAATGAGGATATTACTCCAGAGTTATTCAAGGAGAAACTTATTGAACGTTTCTCTACAGCTGATATAAAACAAGTGAAAGAAGATGTATTGCCTTTCGTTCGCAATCCAAAGAACTTGATATTTGGTCGAATGATTATTTCGTGCAGTTGGCCAGGGATGGTAAGAATAGGATCATACAACATTAAAGTTTTAAGAACAAAGATAATTTCCTAATGTGTTCAATCTGGGATTATAATAAAACGAAATGCAATGAGACATCTATACATAATCGGAAATGGTTTTGATATTCATACTGGGCTTGCTACACGATATGCCGATTTTCAGCTATGGTTAGAGAATAACTATCCTTTCATTTACGAAAATATGCAGGCGGTCTATGATATAGATGCAGAATGGTGGAATGATTTTGAAGTGCAACTTTGGAAAGTCTAGATATCAATAAATTTGTATCAAAATTTACTCCACTAGCCAAGCCCACGTTGATGAAATTATAGCAGGGGCAAAACGAAAAAGGGAATTTGAGGAAAGGTACAACATACCACCCAGTTTGCATTTGATTCTTATTGTGCAAAACGACTTAACGGTTTGCTTGATGTGTTGCAATATTGTTTTGAAAAATGGGTGGATAACTGCCAGAAATCGATTACTGCTCCTAAATATATCCATATTGAGAAAGAAGATTCTTTCTTTTATTAATTTCAATTATACGGATGTATTAGAGATGTTGTATAAAAATACCAGAAGAAAGAGTCCTTCATATTCATGGTCAATCTTCAAAACACGAACGTCTTATATATGGACACAATACGTTTCTTCTGGGAACCTCAATGAATAACGATGAAGAGCAAGTATCATTTGAATTAAGTAAATATCATAAGAATCCGTATGAACATATTTATAAACATCAAGAATTGCAAGAGATACTCAAAGATGTAGAGTGTGTGCATATATATGGCTTTTCATTTTCTCCGGTAGATGAAGATTATATGGATTGGTTTTTCAACAATGTTTCCGCTACATCTCAATGGGAAGTTAGTTGGTTTTCTGATGAAGATAAAAACAGAATAGATAAATTCATATTGGATCACTGGAGTTTGAAGGATAGGCTAAAGATTATCAAATTAGAAGAAATAGCCCAAAGCAGGAAAACCTTATCATATGAAATCATAAGCATTAATCATATAAAAAGAATCTAAATAGTTAGGATATATATGAGTCAGTCACCTATAATAAACATATTGACTAGCGGATTACCTGGTAATGTTACTCGCCACATCTATCTTGAATATAATAGCAGGAGAAACTTGACCGAATATGGGCTAATCCTGAATAATTATCAGATGCTTCAAGACTGTTGTCCACCAGTAGAGGCATTGTTGGCAATCAGTATATTTTACAGACATGTGATGGGACACATGCAGGGTGCTGTATCTTTCTATAAGTCTGTTGAACGGAACTCCGGTAGGGAGAAGGAATGCGCAATCAAAATTGGGGAAACGATATTTGATAGCAAACAACAAAGATATCTCCTTTCTGCAGTAATCAAATTTGAGCAGATTCAAGAAAAGTATCAGTTGACACCTATGTTCTTTGAGTTCTCTGAGACAATCCAGTTTATGAGAAATTGTAAGGATTTGTTTTATAAAGAAGATGGAAAACGACTCCATTTAAAAGCACCGTCAGACTTTGAAAATATGAACTGACTGAGTTTTTCAAACAAATATAAGTATTGCTTGCTGATCATTCAAAAGAATAAGTGACTATTTTGAGATGAGTTGCTATAATTTTGTCATCCGATACACTATGAGAGAAAGGTTATAAGTTGGACGTACAAAATCTGCAGGGTGGAAAATTCAAATTCAAGTGTAGCCCAACAGGACTACTAAAGAACTTCTCTTATTTTAAGGCGACAAAAAGGGTAATCAAGATGTTGATGAAGTTGTTTATATCTACCATAACGCTACAGCGCAATCTGCGTTTGATGAGAAGGTTTTTACGACTCAGACATTGTGGTATCAAACTCCAATACCCCAGCGGAAACGAAGGACTACTATTCTACCAAGAAAACACTATCATATATTCCCAAAGAGAACCTTGTAACTTTTTGTGAGGCTAAGCATTTGACACCTTTTCCAGAATTGATGCTGAACTTTATCCGGGACAGTTCATGAATTGAAACCAGACTGTGTGGATGATAATGAAGGTCATCTTGATGTTGAACATATAGCCCCTTCGCTTATGATGTCAGGTTCTTTAGGTAAACCAACAAAAAGAATACAGATCTCTTTCGAGAAACGGTATTACGTGAACTTCTTCGATAATCTGTTTGAGGACATTTCTGTTAGATTGTTCTTATCTAAGTATGGTATTAAACAAATTGCTACTTTTAGAAAAAAGTAACAAGGATCCGTTATTGGAAGACGAGAATAATACCTAAGGTACTAGGATATTTTGGATTCAAAATGATTGTAAAAAAATAGAAATACAATATTGATAAATTGTCAGAAATGAATTTTAGTAACAGAAGACAATGAAAATTGGAGTGGCCAAAGCGGATTTCAACGAAAATAAATTTGAACCTTTTATATTTGCATATCATATGATATGATGAGCTATGACAAAAAGTACAATGGGGACCAAGTTGCCAAGAAAATTGGAGCAGAAGATGCAAATTGTGGGTGAACAAATCATACTAGCACGATTGCGTAGGAACCTTAGTGTTGCACAGATTGTTGAACGCGCCACTGTTCACCTCTTGACGGCTTCACGCATCGAGAAAGGGAGTACCAACAGTGGCAATAGGCATTTATCTTAGGGTGCTTTATGCGCTTCAGCTGGGTGACGATATTCTTCTGCTTGCAAAAGAAGATGTAATGGGAAAGGCCTTGCAGGATTTGAGCCTTAAGAAACGAGAGAGAGCATCTAAAAAGGAATAAAAATTAAAATGAATTGGTAAATATGTTGTATATCTATCCGGAAACAGTAGAATCAGTCAGAAAATTTGTAAATAAAAAATGGCCAGATAAGAATAAAGAAGTGTATTGCCAAGAAAATGAAAGTGCTTGGCATCAGAATAGGTGGATATTGATTACCGTCTCACCCCTGATTAACTTTAAAGTAGTGCATTATGAATATATTAATGGCTACTTGGAGTTGCATCTGGAGGACGAATATTATGGTAATACATTCAATCAGAGATTGTATAAATATCTTCGTGATAACATCGATACGGAATCGGGCGATTATTTATGGCATAATTGGTATGGGATGAGACAAGGACGATTACGCTATGAATATAAGATTGGAGATCTTCTGGAATTAGTAGATTATCTTACAAAATTTATTAGTAAGATTGATCCATTGATTGAAGATTTCCTAAACACATATTATGACGGAAATAATGATACTCAAAGAATAGTTGTACGGTATCATCTGTTGATTTTAATGAAATTGAAGATGCTACTTCTGTCAACATTAATATCACAGAAGGAACTGAAAGCAAAGTTGTCCTTCATACGATGTCATTAAGAGATGTTCTTTCATTAAAAGCTGAAGATTCCAGATTATCAACGTATATATTGCTGGCCGCAGAAGAATGTAGAACAGCTGCTGGATGATATTTTTATTCCAAGAAATCATAAATATCATTTAGGGACATTGATTCTTCAAAAGAAAGGTGATGATTATGATATCATTGATGGTCAGCAAAGAACTGTTACTTTGGCACTCATTTTACGTGCTATGGATATTGATGACATTCAGTTATTAAAGGAAAGATTTGATTCTGTTGAAGCTCAAAGATATGTAGGATACAACCGATATATTATGAAACGTATCTTAACAGGCGTTGTCCTGACAGTGACGAACGTAGGAATAGAGGCGGAAAGTATTCTTGATACGATTTCCTTTGACGTACTAGTACTTAATGACTCGTCACTTGAACTTGCCTACACATTCTTTTCAACACAGAATGCCCGAGGCAAGGCTTTGACTGATTATGAGTTGCTAAAATCACATCATCTCAGATTTATTCCTGAAAGCCATGAAGATCAACAACGTCATTTGGCAAAAATGTGGGATAAACTTCTCGTGAAAAGTGAGCGGGATAATGGAGATCGAAGCATATCAATTATCTTAGGCATATATTTATATTGTCTCCGTAAGTGGACTAGAAAACAATATTGGTATATAAATGAACCTAATAGGGTTAAGAACGAATTTGAAGCTGCACCGACTATACCGGAGATTCCTCCTTTTGGCGAGAGATTTGATTTTATGGACCCGATACAGGGAGGTGCACATTTCTTTTCCTTTGTAGATACGTTTATTCAGCATTATAATCATTTTATTGAGACAAAGCAATACCAGATACTTTGGAAAACGATTTCTTGTTCGGGATTACTTGAAATGGAAATTGACAGTAACAATAAAAAATTCTTGGAAGGAAAGCGACGGACTCATTGGTGGTATGGGGATGTAATAGCGGCATTTTTATTCGCCTATTATATGAAATTTGGAAACCAATATCTATCTGAAGCTTTAACTTGTATAACAAGGAATTGTATCACAATTAAGGTATGAGAAAAGTAAAGCCAATAAGCAATCCATAATGGACAAAGCAGGGGAGATGGAAATTATAGTAATGATAAATCAGGCTACATCACCAACATTCTTCCTTGCAAGTGCACGGGATATCATAAAACGTCTCCCATATTTTGATAAAAATCTGAAAGGAATAAGAGCTGATTATTTCAATAAAGAAATGTCACTTTATGAACAGAACGAAAAAATTATCTTATTGACTCATTTAAAACACTTCATAACAAATGACGAATATAAAACAAGCTTATACTCCAAGAAAAATTGTAGATTCAGGGTTAATATTCAGTATTCCTTTATATCAAAGAGATTATTTGAGTGGGGAGAGGATCAGATAATCCAGCTACTTGATGACCTTTATTCTTCGTACAAAAGAGATAAAGAATCTGCATATTATATTGGAATGCTTACAGTCAAAAGGACTGAAAGCAGTATAGAACTTGTCGATGGCCAGCAACGCTTTACCGCAATGATTCTTCTAGGGATCCATTTCAAGTGGAATGATTTTCTATATGTCTCTACTGAACATGATAATATCTTGCGTCTACAGTTTAGCGCGAGAAGAAGACAAAAAATATCTTGAAGCAAAGATCAAGGGAATAAAGTGTTCGTTCTTAAATGAGAAAATGGAAAATGGATTGAATTATATTTCAAAACACCTGAAGAAAATACTACAGAATAATTCAGATAAAGATTTTGAGAATTATATTTTCGAAAAACTAACATTTTTTCTTTCTGAACTTCCAGGAAACTATTCCCCTATGGAATTGAATACTTATTTTGAAAGGATGAATACCTCGGGTAAATCATTGGAGAATTATGAAATACTCAAAGTCGATATCATCCGACGTTTACGCACTGATAAGGAAAAATATACACTTCTTTGGAATGCTTGTAGCATAATGGAGAAGATGATTCTCAGAAAACATAACAATGAACAAGCTCGACAGGTTTGAGGAATCGTTATAAAAATGCTATGATTGAGATAATCCAAAACGGGAATATAGATAATGCATTTGAAAAATATCAAACTAAATTTGATATTGAAGAAGAGGATTCTGATGACAATCAAGACTTGGAAGCTACCTCTATAGCTATTGGCGACATAGCCATCAATACTGAGAATCCATATAAGATAGTAAAACGGCGTACCGATGAACATGCACTCCTTACATTTCCGGAATTTCTTTTGCAGGTATTATATATATGTCTTAATATGAACATTTCTGAGCAAGAAAAAGGATGGAAAGGCAGTAGAAGGTATGCTTGTAACAGATTTCTTTGATGTGAGAAAACTATGTGACACTTTCGAGTGGGCTTTTGACAAACGAGGTCTTGAAGCAGAGACTTTTATGCGGAACCTTGGATTGTATCGCCTGATTACAGACTATTTCATTATAAGAATGAACGATGAAGATGAGGAGCCTTACCCATTTAAGTTATATAAAGTCGAAGACAAAGAGAAGATGAAAGTGAGGATGTATATCGCTATGCTATATTCAGCGTCATCGCCCATGACATATTATATGTGGATGCCTAAATTGCTCACATATTTGGAATGCTTTGTTTCAAGTAATGACTGTCTTGATATTGACGCTGCAGAATATCTTGCGAAGCTTAAAGAGATAGATAATGAATTGGCATCCAGAACGAGATGTTGTCGATAAGAATCTGACATACGTTGCCATTGACAGATATTGGTTTTGGAGAATAGATTACTATTTATGGGAGCAAAGAGAGTTGTTTTTTAAGAAGGAGCTACTCAATGTGGTTGAGAAATATGTGTTCAGAAGGAACCGTTCGATTGAGCATATTGCTCCACAGCATCCTAAGGATGAGTTTGGCGATAAGGACCGATTCTATTGGGATGATGAATCTAGGCCGGAAATCGCCGTGAAACGGGATTGCCTTGGGAATATGGTTATGATATCATCTGGACAGAACAGTACATTGACTAATTCATGTTTTGAAGTTAAACATGCAGTTATGCAGAGATATGCATCCGGAAACGGAACTGTTGAAAGTCTGAAAATGTTATATGTTTATTCAAAATATAGCAGTTGGTCTTTAGATAATATTGATGAACATCAGCGTTTTCAATGAATGTATTGAAATATTCGCAACTGCTTTAATCCCAATGATTGATGTATTTATTATTGTACCATATCCAAGCTGTTAATTCAAAGCTTGTTTTAATGTTTCCCTATTAGAACTATCTCAATAATAGAAATAGCTCCTTATCTATCACTGCATATTTGATATACTTGCGAATTGTCCCTGCTGAATATGGATTTCCTTTTTTGTAGCTTTTACGATAGTCATATATCCTCCTTCATATGGAATCAGTTGCCAAAATGGTTCTGAATTAAGATGCCAAAATGGGGTTCAGCTTTTGGCTTAAATATGGATATTACCTCTTTCACATATCGTTTCCAGTTCTTCAAAAACATTTTCCAATTCCTCATTGTAAATAATCTCATTTGTAGTGATATGCTGAGAAGATATAAGATCGATGACACTGAGTAACATGATAGCCTTTGAGGAGCACTCTTTCCATGTTGTTTATTTGTAGGCAAAGTTTGAAAATAAATCTATATAATCAGCCAATTCATAATTCCTCTCTAACTTAGAGATTAAATTAAAAACGAGCTGTATCTATCTCCATCTGATAAATCTTTATATCGAGGGTTCAATGTTTTGCTAGTTGAGTTATTTTTTTCTTTTTCGGTTTGTTCAATATTTACACCCAAATAGATGGACTCAAAACACTCAGCTTTTAGTGGCATGTAATGGCGTATCTCTTTCCAATCCCATATCTCTTTATTCTGCTTGGCTTGTTCAGGTGTAAAAAGCAGCATACATAGCACTCCGGATTCTGCATTACCAATCTGACCTCCTGGCTCATATTGCCACTCCCTTCGCTTTTGTTTTCCATTGATATAGAAATATATTTTCAGCACTTTGGTGAGCATCAGGGCGCTCTATTATATTTCGGTATTGGACTTCAATAACAAACGGTTTAAGATATATTGTACCAAACATTGGGGGTAATGGATTGCATCACTTTATCGATATCAAGTCCTATGCAAACACCTTTGTGATTATAACAATAATGGCTCACATAAGCAATGAATCATAAACCTTCGACAGACTGCAGAGCCATGTTCCATTACGTAAAATTAAGAGCATCATTTTCCTCTTTCTCCATCCACCATTCTTTAGGTACCCATCCTTGAAGTTTACTCTCCGAACATTTGAGTAGTCAATTAGTTTTGGATGACAATCAAACGGATCGTTTAGTTGAGACGCATTAGTGAATTGGAGATTCTGGTTACCAATCATGCACTTTGCGCCATTGATATCAAGATATTTATATAGAATATTACTCATGGAAACAAAATATCTACACTACTCTAATTGTTTTCTATAAACAGAATCCAATGTGTTACCATCTTTGTCCTTCCAGTCTGCCCAACCATTAGATGGACGACCTAGGGCAGAATGATGAAGCTGTACTTGGACTTGCAAAAGTCTTATCGGAAGTCATTACCAACTTGTCTTCCGAGAAAATGCATATTCATGCATTATATTAGTACGCTTTTTATCCCACTTTAGTGAGGGCACAGAAGTTTTAGCAATCACGCTGCCTTTTAAAACAGTAAAACCATTTGAACCATAAATTCCTTTGTGCATCACATCCGCGTCCTTTAGTGTAAAAAACAAACGCTCCGCATGGAATTTAGTTAACTCAAAAGATATTACAACCTATGAATGATGTCAAGAACTTAACATCTTCAAAGAACTCATCCATTGCATCACGCTGGTATTCGGGCAAATTGGGAGCTTTGGGTATCTGCTTGTTTTCATTGAGCACAAAAGCGTTTGTTTGCTTTTGCTTCGGCAATTGCTTTATATTCCAAATATTGCACATCAGCTTTAGTCATATCTGCATCCTTTGATACGAAGATAAGAGCCTTTTGCCAGAAAGTCTTTTTGCTGTCGTGGTCTTTGACACGCTCTTTGAAGTTTTCTGTTTCGCCGATATAAGCCTGTGGTTTTGTTACCTCATCTTCGCCTATAAGAATATAGAATGCCGGTTTTTGTAGTTTCTCTTGCTCATTGAGATATGCAAGATTAGAGCGTGGCACAACAAACATCTGGCAAATCTTATTGCTGATAAACACATATTGAGTCCCCTTAGGATCTCCATCAATTAGATATGTGGTTACTGTTTTGCCCATGATTATTCCTGTAGATAAAGTGTCCGTATATCGTTATGTGTTTTTAATATTTCCTCCATGTCATCATGTTGAATGTCAAATTCATTGAGACTACAACAGATTTGCATATCCTTCTCTGAAATATAATGTTTGCGTATAAATTCTTCGGAAACCATTTCTTCTACAGAAGAATAGGGACTATCTTCAACAGAATAATTTCAATTAAAAAAACTTTATAAGCTTGTTCTATAGAGGACTTCGTTTTTTGATGTATTTCTTCTGCGAATCTCAAAACATCTGATATTCTCACATCAACTGAATCTTGCTCTTTATAATAAATATTCCCGTTTGAGTGAGCAATATTATTCCGTTCTTTGACAAGTTTTTTATATTCTCCTATTCGTTCATTTAATCCCCAAAAACTTAAAAAATCCGCAGAATCCTACTTTCTTCTTGTTCCTCAGAAAAACCGAAAGGAGAAGTTGCCTTATTAAGACAATCCTCAAAACCATACGAAATTTTTTCAAAATCTTCAGGATGTATACTTTTAATCTTCCATATTGTGAAATAGACAAAACACATAAAAGCATGTGATAACCCATAAAAGCAAATTGATATTGTTCGTTTTGATAGTTATTCTCAAATGCTTTCCAAAGATATTGAACGTATTCTACCTCTTCAATAGTTTTATAAATGAAGAGGTAGATATGAGAATATTTTAGAGGTTCCTTCCATTTTTTTTTACATTAATGCGCCTTTAAGGTTTGTTAATCCGGGTAAGAATAAAGACCCTGAAATCTGGTTTAATTCCCACGATATGTTTGAGAATATTAATTTGTTTTTAATCTGTTCTTTTTATTTCGCTAGATTTATAATACTCATTTATAAAACTGGCAATATTCTGGATAAGATTATCATCAAGCATTACCATCGTATTATTTTTACTAGCGATGCTAATCTTTAATGCATTGATTGCATTAGTTATTGCTAAATAAATCTCATTTGCAATAGCATCTATCTTTGCTTTGCGTTGATTGTTTATATTTTGTTCTTCATATTGTAGTTGTAATTTGAAATTTAATTCATTCTTTAATTTCAGCATAAAAAATTTCTGCTTGGAGGGCCGATAAATTTCGTCTAGTCTCATTAACTCATTTTTATAAGTCCTGGCTAGATTCAATGAATTTAACGCACTGTTGCTAAAATATAATCTATTCATTGCCTTCCTTTTATTATTTGTATCCGGTTTCCTCTGATATTCTGTAATAAGAGATTCAATTATACTAAGTTTACTTTTGAGAATTTTCAATAAGATTTTCAATAGTCTCCTTTGTATGAATCTTTTGTACGGTTAGTTTGCTCTATTAACCCATTAAAATGTTTGTTGCATTAGCAATGGTTCCGTTTATATCTTCTTTCTCCTTTTTTTCTTAGGTCTTCAATTTCCTGACTGCTCAATCTTTAAATAAAGAAAAGAAACTGAACACAAGAAATATAAATTGTCAGAACAGAAGCCCACATTGTAATGTTAGTATACTATGCTCAATCTGTTTAGATGTAGTTCTAACATTTTTTTTCAGACATGACAGAAGACGCTATATTCTATAACGTAGAGAAAGAGAGTCAGATGCAATCTTGTTATACACTCATTCTGTTGCCCCTCTTAGATATTCTATATCAAAGCATATAATTTTGCATATTATTTTTTCTGCAGATAATGAATCTTTGAGGAGTATACTCAAACACTACATCATCTGTTTGTCCAGACATGACTGTAATTCCTTCCGATGAGCTACAAAGGTTGCTCAATAAAAAGCATTGTTTCCCGTTTGCTTTGATTTGGCATAGCTATTTACAATTCGTTCTTGGGACCTCTTTAGATTTGAATTCGCGATTCCAAAGAAAGACCTTATTATGTAATAAATAGCCAATAGCTATCACAACACAAAAAGAAAAGAGTGGATGCTGATTTACAAATTTCGAAACGCCCTTCTGAGCTGGCTATGTCTGGGTGTGGAAAATTGACAGTTATTGACTGAGGCTGAGTCCCCCCAAATTTGATCTATCGGTTTCCTGAGAGCTTGCTGTTCCCTCTGTTTGGGATTGCTTTTTTGCCATAATCATTATATTTCCCAGATTTTTTGGCAATGCGTGCTGTAATAGCAGCTTTTTTTTTTCTATTTGTTGCTTCAATTTATTATTTTCTTCTTCAATAGTTTCATTCCCCAGACAATTGCGTTGTTCGTTTATTAGCCGAAGAGGAATAATTACCCTTTTCTCACTTAATGCTGAATTTAGATTATTTACGATCTCCACCTATCGCTTTATTTTCAAAAATTGATGATAAAATATCATCGGATGATAAATAATAAAGATATTTTGACAAAATAATTGTTTTTATCTCCCGGAGAACTAACCACCCATCATGAATACAACCTTCTATTGCCATTATATATGGACGACCAAAGCTCATAGAATTGATAAAATGAAATACCAATGTAAACCTTCCTTGATTTTAAAAAGCCCTTCAGGTTTAATTTTTTCTTTAGTCTCGCGTTATATTACATAGATCCTGGAAGTGCGTCACTTATTTTTATCCAATTGATACCATTCTTATCATTTGTAATATGTAATCATTAATTGGCCGTGGTGAAGCCCTCTCTATATCACATACATCTCCTAATTTTACTGAAACGATAGTGACATGATAAATGGACCTATAGTATTAATATAATTTTCTATACATAAATTAAATGTTCCTTTGATTTTAGTTTTCAACCAATGTATAATGGCATTACTTGCACATTCCTACATTTCTTGGTGTATTTTAGTCCTAAAATCTTTGATTGCAGACGCAATACTCTTGAGTTGGACTTCCTTCGATATGTGGGACGTCGTTTGCCCTAAAGAGAATCCATCATTTTCAATCTTGCAAAAGGATTTTATCGGTAAGTTTGGCTATTACGTCAAGTGTATCGACGTCTTTACGCCACTGTAAGTGATTAAAAACCCTTGCGGTAAGTGAGATGACACCATAAAGATAATTGTCATTGATAAGCATCTTGTAATTTGACAAATGGGAGTTCAGTTTTAAATATCACGCCCTCGGGGCACAATTACCGCCCCTCGGCCTGTTTTGGTAAGAGAGAGATGCTCAATAATATATCTACAAACACAACGCCTCACCCGTTTGCTTCTTGGATTGAAAAACGAGTATGAGGTTTTATACCACCTTTAGGAGACATAAAGGGTGGATTGGCAAAGAATGACATCGAAATACTCATTCCATTTTGCATCGCTGGTCAGGGTATCATATTCGGCAATGCGGGTTCAGTAATACGATGTAAATACATATTGACTAATGACAGACGTACCATATCAGGAGAGATGTCATAACCACATATATTTTGAGCCAATTGCTTGCGCTGGTCGGAGTAAAAGCAAATCTCCGTTACTTTTTCCTTCGCTTGAATTATGGCGCAAAATATATTTATAAGCCGAAATTAAGAACCCGGCAGTAACAGGCAGGATCGAGAATGGTCTCACCTGATTTTAGGCTCAACAATATCGACCATAAAGTCTATGATATGCCGCGGAGTACGGAACTGTCCGGCATCTCTGACTACCAAGTACGCTTAGCAGATACTCGAAAGCATCGCCCAATCTTTCACTATGATCGTATTCAAATTGATCAATGATTTTCAGAAAACTTTCAGAGTCTCCGGATCATTATATGGTAAATAGGCTTGGCGGAAAATGGTGTGAAAAATCTGAGGAAGAGTAGGGCTCTCACTCAATTTTTTGCAATGCTTCCCGGTAATCTAGCAGAATTTCCTGTCCCGCCTCGTGTTTTATTGAAAAAACTCTCCAGCCCTATATTTTGATATTCACCTGAAAAAAACTTGGCCTCGCCGCCGAGTTCCTCGCTTTCGGCATCCATGTCGTCCATGAATTGGCAATAAATCAGGGCGATTTGTGATTTGCTCGACTTGGCTTTAGGGTCGGGAATCTTTCCAACATATATCTCTGGCATCGTCAATACGACGTTTTGTTACTGCATCCAACATATAATATTTTTAAAATTTTAATATTCATTACATAAATCGATTCATCGAAACATAATTCTTGATGTATTCCGGAATCCACTGTTTCCAACCATTGGGTACGGCTTTAAAATCGGCCATTGTAAACGAAGAAAGCACATTGAGTTTCTCCATATTGTTTTCTTATCTATAGCTTCCCGCACCTTGGAATCACAGATATATGCCTTAAAATAGTAGCGCATGGCTGCGATATCTACATCTTCGCAAAACGACTCTTGTTGTCGTCGATAAATCGCTCAAACTCATCCTCCAATATTTCATCTTTCATCTTGATTTTAGAATCAAGCCAAAAATATATATTCGAGAACCTCACGAACCGAAATTCGACGATCTATACTCAGGCTTCGTTTTATCTTCTCCAAGTTAATATAATCATCTGGTTTATCAAACTTCTCTTTACGCACATAATTTTCTGCAGCATCCCAGTTCCGGGCATCTACGGCCGATTTAACAAATTCATCATCCTTGATGTTCTCCTCAAATTTTTGAAAAACATTCGATCAATTCGCATTCCTCCTCCAATCCGATTTTTTGTTTCAGTCAGGAGCGAAACAGAATCTGTCCCTGTATGTTCATATTTATCTAACCCAGGATTTGGGTGGAGTCTGACGAACTTACGATATGAGAGATCTGAGGAAGTTTTAGGACTTCGTCGTAGTTAAATTTCTCCTCAAAATACTCGCAATTGGCAAAAAAATCGAAAAGTTTAAAATGCGTTTTTCACATTGGGCATATTGAGCTTTCAACTCCTTGTCTCCAACGATACATTGGGAAAAATTGAATTTACGCGTACCTCGACCCTTAATCTGCACAAAATCAGTTGGAGAGAAAATAGGCCGCATAAGACATAAGTTCAAAACGTCGGAACAAATCATAGCGTTGTCATCATTCCTACAGTAACACAAACTCGTGTTTTGCTAGTGCGATATATGTCACTTGCGTGGCTGTACCCATTAAGTTTATTATTCCTGAAATCAATAGTCATGCTTTTTAGCATCAGGAATCAAAGATGTAACTTTTGCACAGCAAAAATCTGAATTATATAACCCAGGATACATCCGGTGGGCAATTTCATTCAGAATCTGAGTAAGTTTGGCTGCATGATTCTGACTAACTGCAAACACAATTGTTTTTCCTATCTCATTTGTAATGAGATCGTGCATCGCATTATTCATGAATGTCTCGCAGAACACTCGGTTGGTACTGTCTGAGAAAAAGCGTTTTTCGAAATCTCGGCCTCTGAATATTTCTTCTGCATCTTCTCCATTATCAGTTATATCCACGGCAGAATAACCTTCATCCGACAGCAGTTGTGTGGTTATTTCTGTACGAGCATCAATTACAGTGGATTTACGAGAAAATTATCGCGAACTCCATCTAGCGGCGAATAACGAAACGTCGGCTCTCCGCTTTCACACCCAAAGGTCCGATATGTATCAAGCAACAAACGTCTTTCGTACTCTCGTTGTTCCCCTCATTCGCTTTTTAAGGTAGTCTTTAGGTGTTGCTGTAAGTCCTAATTTATAACCCACAAAATATTCGAATACTGATCTGGCGTTCCCGCCGATGGAACGATGGGCTTCGTCAGAAAATTACTAAATCAAAATCAGTTGGAGAGAAAATTTCTTATACTTATTATTGAATAGTAAAGGACTGAACCGTTGTTATGACAATCTCGGCTTTTGCGCCAATCCTCTTTATTTTCTTTATAAATAACCGATTTATAATCTTTTGACAAGTAAGCTACCATATCTTTTTCTGGGCTTGATCCTCCAATTCAAGACGATCAACCAAAAAGAGAACGCGTCGTGCATTTCCGGTTCTTAAGAACAGTTTGATAACGGCCGCAGAGGTTAAAGTCTTTCCCGTTCCCGTAGCCATTTCAAATAAAAATCGAATGGCTCCATCCTTTACAGCTCTTTGTATAGACTGTAACGCTTTTACTTGGTATGGTCGCATGATTCTTACCCCTGTCCGCTCAAAATATTCACCTCTAGTCAACGGATTGATATATTCCGGATTAAGGCTGTAGGATGGATCTTGAGTTAAGGCAATATAATCGCTACCACAAAATTCATCTATTAGTCTCTGCTTGTTGGGGACAAAACTCTTATACTGTTTAAACGATTCGGGAGTTGGTAATGTGGTTATGATGGTTGGATTTCCATTCTCTATATCCCAAAAATAATGCAAATCGCCATTTGATAAAATGACGAACCGACAATTCATACTTTTGGCATATCGACGAGCTTGTTCTTTTTCCCTACTAATGGATTTTTATCATCGGATTTAGCTTCAAGAACAACTAATGGAAATCCTTTATCATCAAGTAATAAAAAAGTCAATGAATCCATTAACAGTTTCTCTGAAATTTTCGCCGAGTTCATCGAATGATTCTTTGTGATTTTCACATTGTTTTCGAATAGCACATTGGCTTTCTTTTCGGGAGAATCAAGTAATTGCCATCCTGAATCTTCGAGTAATTTATTTATTTTTTATTCTTGCCTTTGCTTCTTTTGCCATAGCTATAATTCTTTGCTGTCGATTAATTCTTTGGGATTTACTTTGAAGAATCTTGGCTATCTCAAACAACACTTCTAAAACTCGGTTGCCGTCGATTACATACGTAGGAGTTGACAATACAGAAACTTTTTTCCAAGTTTCTCTGCCACCAGATCTGTTTGATGCCTTTCTCTTCAAGCACCTCTTTGATTCTATTCATGTGTTTATCCATACTGTGTATAGATTGATTCATTTAAAATACAAAGATATAAAATATTATGCAATAAAAAGATAAAAGCGGGAGATTTCTTTTCCGCTCACTATATATTTCTATGACTAGGTTCCCATGAATACCGATGAAAGTTTTAAATAGATTCTTTTAGTTCGTTTTTCGGTTAATTTAGCCAATAAATTTAGCAAAATTTATTTGACTTTTCATCTGTCCTCAGTGCGCTATAAGCCAAGCATAAATTGCTAAAACCGGCCGGTTGCATTGTTGGATTGGACATATTAAACGATATACAATCATTGATGTTGCCAAAGGGTTTAGCCTGCGTTTGCCGGATTTTCAAGATGGATTATTGCAGAGATTATCCAGTCAAAGGAAATCATGTTTACCAAAGTACATGATAGAAGTTTGCCATAACATGCACCATTTTTTGTAAGTGAGTATGTGGTATACTCATTGGACATACGTAACATGATGTTTATAACGAGTTGGACTACAGACATGGCAAACCAGGCTCGGAAAGTAGGGGATACAAAATCGGCAATATGTCCAATAGCCAAAGCATGGGACTGTTCGATATTCTGCCAGATGGATTCAAGAGTTTTTGTTGAAGACCTTGCACTAAGGTATCGCTAGATTATCTCCAGTTTCACATGATGTGGTTTTGCCCTGCCGTAGCTATTTCCTCAATATGACAATTTGCTAGAAGTTCTAACCGTCCTTTTGTGGAAAGTATGAGCATAGAGAAGTAAGGTTGGCAAAACGAGAGATAAAATCTTTCGTGCTCTGCCTAATCCCGACAGCGATTTTCCCGTGCCCAGCTTGCTGTTCCAAGTGGCACGAATCCCGCCGCTGAAAGGCGAGTGGGGTATTAGGCCCCCCATAGGGTTTACTACTGGCAGACGGGCAAGCCCGGCATGGGTATAGCTTCACTTCAAATAGTGCAGATGCTGTCCGGTTTCCAGTGTACATACAAAGGAAGTATGGCAGATTGCACCTGGTATGATGAAACCTGCCATAGCTTTGCTTTATTCCTATATCTACACCCCAGCATTAAAGTTAAAGCCGGGAAATGTCACAGAAAAATGTCACACTGGGATTTGATGGTATAGGGGTTAATAATGGAAATCTCTGTTGAATTTGTATTCTTTCCCTTCTTTTACGACCATCCGCTTGTTGCATAGGAACTTTGCCAATTCCACCGTCTTGTTGTACCCCAGTTTTATCCCCGGCCGTCCGTAGCTTTCTTTCAGCCTTTCGTAACCGTTATAGCCGCTGATGTTCCCGTCCTCAAAAGCGGCGTTCAAAGCGGAACGGTGTGAATCCTCAGGTATTTCCTTGTACGGGTCGAACGGTTCCTTAGGCGGGCGTCCTGGTTGCCTTTTCTGGGGCTGATATGACTCCACCAGTTCGGGCAGGGAATCATCGTTTACCTGGAAGGCAAACGGTTCAAACTCACGGTCACGGCTGTGTATGACTTCCACCACGCTTATGGACTTGTCGTCCTTGTCCGCTTCAATCTGCATGATGGTTTCCGCCTTGTTGTTCAGTTCCGTGCCGACATGTCCGCGTGCGTGTTCATCATTCTTGTTCTGATGCAGGATGGTATGGATGTGTATTTGCCTGTCATCGGTCCATTGCATGAATTTGGATATCACATCGGTGGATTCACCGGGTGAATTGATATCATGGATGAAGTCCCGGATGCCATCTATGATGACCAGACCTAAATCGGGTATCATGCCGATAGCTTGTTCCGTTATTGCCAGTCGTACTTCTGGCGAATATTTCCGAAGTGCCAAAGCATCATCAAGTTGTCTGCATCACAATCTTTCGGCAGCCCTGCCAGTCTCAGGATTCTATTCAGAACAATCTGGCAATGGTTCTTGCCTTGTTCCGTGTCAACATAGAGAATCTTCCTTTTGTTCTCCGGGAAGCAGGCACGGTAATGCAGCACCGTGCCATATATCAGAGCAGCCGCAGTGATAGCCGAGACATTGAAGGTCTTCTTGCTTTTGGCTTTTCCGATGGACGCACTGAAGTTTCCCAGAGTCCCGATTGTGGAATCATCCACCATCAGCACGGAAGCGGATTGCTCGTATGTCCCTGTTACGCTGATGACCGATTCATCTATGTAGGCTTTCAGTTCCTCCGGAGTAGGAATATTGCTGTTCGTCTTTTCCATATTCCTACAGTTCTCTTGGTTTTGCCTTATGTCTTGTCGCGGCGAGCATCTGCTCGTGTTCTTCCTCAATGCTCAGAGGCACCAGGCCTTTTCTTCCGGTCTCCAGCCATTTGTCCAGTTCGTCCCGATAGACGAACAGATGCTTCCCCTGCTTGATGAGGAATCCCTCCATGCTTGGCCTTGTAATAGAAGGATGACTTGGATATTCCGAGATAGCTGCATACTTCCTCCACAGTCATGGGGACATGCAGGTTTTCTTTGACGGAACCTGTTTTGCAAAATTGTCCTTCAACGCATTTTCGAGACTCTCGATTCTTTCGCAAAGTTTGCCTACCACTTCCGGCAAATCATTGAATGTAAAGGTTTTCTTTTAGCATGACTAAACGATTTAATTGTTTAACATGCTGCAAACCAACATAATGATATTATGCAGATTATAATCAGCAGAAACTAATTATCGCTGTCTGCTGAAGTTTGCATACAACTGAAATGATAGTCCCTGTTCTCCGGGACATCTATGGCAATTATGGCGGGAACTGAGTCACGAAGATTTTTATAAAGGTATTCGATTGTAGCATTTTCCAGTTCATGCGGGAATATTGTTTTTATGAACTTTGCCCTGTCGATTAAAGGGATATCAAGTCTCTCCCCGATATTCCATGCATAATGTCTTAGCGAAGGGGACTTGATTTGATTATCGGGCTTGGAACGAACCGGTTTATATGGTTCCGTTTGTCCGTATGCCAGAGATTCTATGTTCTCATGGAGAGTTTCAAGATCGTCTATGGATAAGAACTGTGACATTTCGTGTGTGGTGTATTCATGTATCGCATGCACAATAGCGGTCTTCTTCTCCATTTCATTGCGCCGCAATTCTTCTACGCGGGCTTCATATTCCTTAAGATATGGACTCTCGACCTGCTTTTTCACTGGTTGAATTATCAGTTTGGGACAATTCTACCTGGGTGTCAGGATTTGTCCCGGAAGGGACAGTTCCTCTTGAGGATAACTCCTTGCAGCCAAAAGAAAGACAGCTTTGGAGAGTAAAGAACAAAACAGGCGTTGCAGTGCAGCGCATGACATGATTGTAGTTACGGTTCCTAATATGACCGGAGTGGAATAGTCAATCAGGTCAATCTGATAATTGTTGTACAATATTGTTGCCACTGTCGTATAGGCGACACATGTAATTGCAAGAACCCGGCTTGTCTTTTTGATGGATATTCGGTTGTTATCTGCCATAAACTGTTATTGTTTAGAATTATGATAGGACAAAAATAGATGTCCGGTTTCAAACCATTGTAAATAATGACAGAAAATCATCCGGGAATTAAGAAAAAATATGGTTAGAGTATGATTTTCAGCGAAAAGAACAGTATAAAAAAGCAGATTTAGGCAATTTTGAGCATTCCTACTGAAAGTCAGGAAGTTTGGCATGGATTGGCACAAAGTGGCATAGATGTGGAAGACAGCTTTGGGAAGAATATGGAAACAGATGCACTTCCAAACCATTACCCAGAGTCGTATGCACTTTTAACACTAACGGTCTCTATTTCTGCGTTCTGCGTAGGTTTACATTCTGCCTTTACAACTCCCATAAACTAATTTTGCACCAAACAAAAAGCAAGGATTATGAGGAGTACTTTCAAGACCGTCTTCTATGTAAACGGAAGCAAAGAGAAGAATGGAGTTGTCCCCATCATGGGGCGAGTGACTATCAACGGGACTATCGCGCAGTTCAGTTGCAAACAGACCATCCCCAAGACGCTTTGGGATGCGAAAGGCAACCGAGCCAAGGGCAAGAGCAAGGAGGCACAAAGTAAACTTCGCGTTGAAAACATCAAGGCGCAGATAGCGAAGCACTACCAGCGCATTTCCGACCGTGAGGCGTATGTGACCGCCGAAATGGTGCGCAACGCCTATCAAGGCATCGGCACTGAATATGAAACCTTGTTACGTGCCTTTGACAAGGAGAACGAAGCGTTTGCCAAACGTGTGGGCAAGGACCGCGCCAAACGGACATACCAGAAATATCTCACCGTCCGTAAATACGTTGCCGAGTTCATCAAGTCGCATTACAGGCGCAACGACATTTCCATGAACGAGTTGACGGAGGATTTTATCCGTGACTACTGCCTGTACCTGCGCAACGAGGTGGGGCTTGCTCAGTCTTCCGTGTGGATATACTCCATACCGTTGAAACACATCGTCACCACGGCGCATTACAACGGCAAGATACCGAGAAACCCGTTTGCGATGTATCATGTAGACCCTGACCATAAGGGAGCGCGAGTACCTAACGGAAAAAGAAATACGTGCCATAAGCGAGGTCAATGGACAGCATGAGCCATGCGTTGGCGAGGACTTGTTCCTGTTCGGATGTTGGACGGGCATTTCATTCGTGGACATCAGAAACCTTACGACTGACAATATCGTGGAAATGAACGGCTCGCCATGGATTGTGTCGAAACGGCAAAAAGACAGGAGTGCCGTTCAGCGTCAAACTGATGGACATCCCAATGCGGATAATAAAACGCTACGAACCTTTAGAAAGGACGGCAGACTGTTCAACACGGGTGCCTTGAACATGGTAAACCGCCATCTCAAGAGCGTGGCGGAGAAATGCGGCATCAGCAAACGGGTGTCGTTCCATGTCAGCAGGCATTCGTTCGCAGTCATGGCATTGAACTACGGTATGCCGATAGAGAGCGTGAGTAAGATTATCGGACACACGGACATCAAGACCACTCAGATTTACGCAAAGGTGACAAACACGAAACTTGACAGCGACATTTCCGCCTTTGAAAGCAAAGGTGAGCGGACGTTTCTCATTATAAAGCAATAACTATGGAACGTGAAACCATTACAATGGACGAGTGTGGCAGGGGTTGTCGTACCGTCCGACACCGCCAATATATGGATGAGCGAAATGGATTTGGTGGAGTTGTTTGGTACAACCGCCCCGACACTCCGTGCCGCCATCCGAGCCGTATATAAGAGTGGAGCGTTGAAACAACATGAAGCAGAACGGTATATCCGTTTGCCCGACGGGTACGGCACGGACAGTGTACGCCCTGCCTATGGTCGTGGCACTCGCTTTCCGCATCAATACCCCATGCGCGGCAAGAGTACGCAAAGCCCTGTTGGAAAGGTTGTACGGGCGAAAAGAAAGACAAGTCCTGTGGGTGTCAATTGACAGACCGATGTGCGAGTGTTAGAGCGTGGGTACGTACCTACGCTAACCGCCCGAAGAAGCTCGAGGGAATGCTTCTTCGGGCTTTCCATTTTTTTCTTTCCTGCCCGTTTCCCTTATGCGATTTTCTGCATTTTCTTGTCAGCTTGTTACGATTGCGCCGTTCCGCTTCGTTTTGCGTATCAATGTTTTATGCGTTGCATCATAACTTTGCACCCGATTGTTTAACCCGTTGCCGACACTGTTGTCGGCAGCACAAAACCAAGCAAAGCCTATGGCAGAACAAGACGAATTCATCCGCGTGGGGACAACCCTCTACAAGATTGTTGACCAGCCACTGATTGACGGGGGCTGTGTGAAGAAACGCATCGCATGGAACTCAGACCTTGCGACGAGGACTACGGCAAAGACCGCATGGCGACCGTGCCGAAGTATGACGGTTTCTGTACCGTACCCGACCATGTGGACTACAAGCCCGTAGTCGGGAAGTTCCTCAACCTTTACGAACCGATAGGGCACCGACCCACGCAGGGGGATTTCCCCTGCATCCGCTCGCTGGTGGAACACATCTTCGGAGAGCAATACGAGTTGGGCATGGACTACCTGCAACTGCTTTACCTGCAACTCTGTTCAAAAACTGCCTATCCTATTGTTGGTGTCCGAAGAACGTAACACGGGCAAAAGTACGTTCCTGAACTTCCTGAAAGCCATCTTCCAAGACAATGTGACGTTCAATACCAACGAGGACTTCCGCAGCCAGTTCAATTCCGATTGGGCAGGGAAACTGCTCATCATGGTGGACGAGGTGCTGCTTAACCGCAGGGAGGATAGTGAGCGGTTGAAGAACCTCAGCACCACATTGTCATATAAGGTGGAAGCCAAGGGCAAAGACCGTAACGAAATCGGCTTCTTCGCCAAGTTCGTGTTGTGTTCCAACAACGAGCACCTGCCCGTCATCATAGACGCAGGCGAGACACGCTATTGGGTGCATAAGATAGGGCGGTTACAGTGTGACGACACCGACTTCCTGCAAAAGCTGACGAAAGAAATCCCGGCTTTCCTGTACCATTTGCAGCACAGGACAATGGCAACGAAAAAAGAAAGCCGGATGTGGTTCTCACCGAAGCAAATAGAAACGGAAGCCTTGCGGAAGATAATCCGCAGCAACCGCAACCGCCTTGAAATAGAGATGGCAGAACTTGCTGCTTGACATCATGGCGAAGATGGAGGTGGGAAACGGTGTCATTCTGCCTGCATGACATCATCCCCGTTGTTGTGTTCGCAGGTCAAGGCGGAGAAGCCGCAGGTGCGGAAAGTGGTGCAGGAGTGTTGGAAACTGTCCCCTGCACCCAACGGGCTTACCTATACCACCTACGTGTGTATGGCGGCGAGGACGCTACCAACCACGCAAGGGAGTGGGCAGGTATTACACCGTGACCAAAAAAAAAGGACTGTTAGAGAGTCTTAATATTCTGTTGAAAGTTGTTGAATATATATAATAAAATGTTGATATATAGTAAAATACACTCTCAACAGGAATGCCAACAACGCCAACGGACGATGAAGAGGGAACAGCAGCATCGGTTCTGCCCTCACTTCTTCTTTTCGTTGCCGTTTGTTATGCGTTTGTTGAGGACAAGTTGAGCGCGTATCACGAAGCAATAACTACCAATGTGTTATGTGTGTCATATTCAGCGCCACCGCACATTCATGCCACTGTTGTACCGATAGTAACAGGAGAGCGCAGGAAAGCCAAGAAAAAGCAGACGGAAGGTAAACGCTCGTACCGCAAGAAAGCCAATACCGTGCGCCTGTGTGCCGATGACGTGCTGACACGTGATAAACTCGTTGCCTACCACGACAGTTACGCAAAAGCAATGGAGAAATATGGCTTGCAACGTGGTGTGCGTGGCTCGGAAGCACGCCATACGACAACCGCCCAATACTACCGTGATTTGAAACGGCATACGGGAGAACTGGAAGCCAACGTGCAGCAGTTGCAGACCGAACAGCGACAGGCGGAACAACAGCTTGACGAAGTGAAACGGGAAATCAAGTCGGAGAAGCTGGAAGCCGCCAAGACGGAAGCTAAGACCGCACTTGTGGCAAAGGTCGGCTCTCTTTTCGGCAGCGGCAAACTCAAGGAGTTGGAAGCCGACAATCATGCCTTGCAAAGCGAGGTTGCAGCCCGTGACGAGAGAATAGAACTATTGCAGCAACAGATTGAGTGGCAGCAGGAGGAACACAACCGCCAGCTTATGGAAATGCAAGCCAAGCATCGGAAGGAAATAACGGACAAGGAAGCGGAACACCAAAAGAAGGTATCATTTTTGAAATCCATCATTTCAAAAGCCCAAACATGGTTTCCGCTGTTCCAAGAATTGGTGTATATGGAGAAGTTCTGCCTTAAAGTCGGTTTCAACGAGAGGCAGACCGCTACGCTCATCAGTGGCAAGCCGCTATTCTACGAGGGCGAACTCTATTCGGAGGAACTGGCCATCAAAGATATGTTTACCCGATTCAACGAATACATGGGCGCATCACTTTTGGGCAACAAAGGACAACTCTTTGTCTTGGAAACGACAGAGCGCACACGCGCCTTGTTCCCTCTCGAAAAACAAGGGCGAAGCGACATCTATACCGCAGACCGCAACCTGCGGCAAAACCGTTATCGCTGCCAGACAATGCGGCAAGGTCTATATGGTAGGGGAAAGAATCTGATTATCAGACTATCATGAATTTGAAAGAACAAAGGTTGCAGTGTATGTGGAAACATAACTTTCGACAGGTTGCATAAAAAAAGTAATATGACCAACAAGCAATATCTTCCATTAGGACATCACATACTTGCAGACTTCTACAACTGCGACCCGAAAAGGTGGATGATGTGGAACAAATCCGAACATTCATGCACGAGGCGGCGACACATGCAGGGGCGACCATTGTGCAGGAGAACTTCCACAAATATGCGCCCTTTTGTAGGCGTGAGTGGTGTCGTGGTCATCCAAGAATCCCATTTGACCATACACACGTGGCCGGAGTGTGGTTATGCCGCTGTCGATTTGTTCACATGCGGCACCAATGTCCGCCCATGGACTGCTTTCGACTATTTGCAGGAACGGCTCGGATGTGCGAAAAAGTTGAATACAGTGATTTGATGCGGGGTAGCAGAAACCTATGAGCGGTTGAGCTTATTGCGATATTCGGATATGGAACAGCCCGTCATGCGGCGGAAAAAGCGGCTAAGGTACGATGCCTCTTCAAAGTGGAACAAGCGTGCCAAATCCTTGACGGACTGCTCTGTGTTATCCAAATATCTTTTGAGTTCCGTCACGATGAAGGTCGATAATTTCTTTTGGCGTCCGATGTTCTATTTTGTTGGTTACCTTATAAAGATAATCGGTCGTTATGCAGAGCCCTGTCCGCATAATATTTCACATCCCTTTTTTTTTTCATGGAAATTTTTAGTCAGCAGTGACATGAACTTGCCGAACAGCATCCTTGACTGGTCTTTCTGACTACACTTAACCAAGTCTGGGAACATTGATTTGAACACTATATCCAAAGCCAAGAAAACATTGTAAATGCAATTCCGCAGAATATTCTTCCGGCTTTCTTCGTCACCGTTCTCCATTGCCCATGCCATCTGTCCGAATGCTCCATCTACCAGTATGTATTGCGCTTCAGAAAGTCGGCAGACAGGGTGTTCATATAGCCCGTCCCAAAATGCAGAAGATGTCATTTTGTAAAAAACCTCCTCTACCAAGTCCAATGAAACAGATATATATTCCGCCACAAACGAAGAAGAAACACACAATGGCGCAAACAAGGTGTCTGAAAACAGCACAAGCAAATCACCTCTGGGAATGTGTATTTCCGGGTATTGGCAACTATAATGGCTCTGCCTTCAGAACATAACAGCATGGTACACCCTGTTTGCCACAAAAGGCAATTTCCCAACAACTCACGCAGGCTTGTTCTTCCATGCTTGTATTGTCTCGCCATGCGAGAGGGCAAGACTTTGTGTGTCATGCGTTCTCATAACAATTTCCTTTCCATCGTTACATGAGTTGGCTCGAAACAATGCTTTTTATACAAAGAGCGCATCGGTACATTTCCAGAATGAACCTTTGCCTACAAACATAGGTCACCTTGCACTCCCTTGCGTATTCTATGCTTTTCTCAAAAAGTCGTCAACAATCTGCATTCCTCTAATGCTTTTATCCGCATAAATAGACTTGAAGTTGGCATAAGCCTCCCTGTCAGGCTGTTTTGCTTTTTCTCTATCCACACCCAACCCACTATTTTACCGGATTCCGTATTTTCTATCACAATCATTCCTCGGCGGTCTTTTGCCTTGGCCAATTTCTTTTGCGGTGAAACTCAAGGTCGGTAATAGCTTTTTTCCCCGAATGAGATTTTAGAAATTTCTATCTCAAATTGAGCCACTGCTTCAAAAATCTTCCTCTTTTATTTCTCGTATATTATACATAATTCAACTCTTTTCCAGTTATTATGCCATGAAAATTTGATTTGGACATCGTTCAAAGAAACAACTCTCTGAATTGGGAATTGTAAACCAAGCTGCAAAGATACGTTAAAAATCTAATATATAGTATTTTGTGGTAATCTTTATTTGTAAAATAAATAGTCCATAGCTTTGTACATTATCAAAATTATTGTACCCTTTGTTTTCTGAAAAGAGTTGTTTGACAGAAATGCACTGCACATCGCAGAATTTATGACTGCCAAGTCATTACCTCCTTTTAGCGGAAAGTATGCAAGTCGCTCATTTCTAAATTATTTCCCTCGTTTTATTGTTGATTTTCTACGAAAATCATACCTAACCGATAAAACAAAAGTAGCTTGAAATCAGTCAGGCTCGCCCTTTCTTCTTGTCAATGTGATTTTGGTGGTCGCCTCACGCTTGTTGCTGTCGACTACTTTCATGTAGCGTTGAGTGGTAGCGATGCTCTTGTGCGCCATGTTGCTTTGGATAGTACGAATATCAGTACCCGCTGCAGATCTTGAAGAGTCGCGTATGTCCTGCGGTATGAGTGGAAAGTTATGTTTTTGGTAAATTCCTGCGGAACGGATTCATTCCTTCATCGGCTGCTGCGTCCAAATTCCGTTTCAGACCTTTGAACACCAGGACCTCTTTTTTTTGACCTGTACCCGACAGTTCCAAAAGCTTCATCGTTATCGGGATGCGATGTCTTCCGTCTGGTCTTCTGGGTGATGGTAAGGGACAATATTTCCTCCAGCTGCAAAGTCAACGATTTCCTCCCCCAGGGAAAGTATATCGCTGAGCCGCAAACTGGTCAGGCACGAAAATGAAAAGAGGGAAGCAGTTCTTTAGAACAGTATCTTGCACGTGGAGTTTCAGTTGTGGCAATACAGCTCTTTTCCACACTCAGGTATTCCCTTTGGCAACATCTTCCGGTTCGATTTTTTCCAGAAAGTCATTGACATTGGGTCTTTACCGCTAATACGTAACTGAACGAAGCATACTGA
>VOFI01003627.1_pt1 | contig 30828 bp, 53 predicted proteins | sample 5384131 | NCBI WGS metagenome assembly VOFI01 (sample SAMN12384728, study PRJNA508395) | human gut metagenome | isolation source: healthy gut H | host: Homo sapiens
TTTCGGCCAGGTTCTCGGTAAGGGGCAGTTCGTGGTTTCGACACAGGCTGGTAAGTCCCCGTTCTACTTTCCAGTTTCTGCCGGAGTACGGGCACCAGAGCCGCCGTATCCGGGCCCCTTCCCCCACTGGCGGCGAGGCAGGGAATTCCCCTTCCAGGTCCGTCAGGCTGTAGCTGGTGGAACCGGGTTCGTACAGATAGCCGGCCAGGGCGGGATCATCGGTGACGCCCCGGAGCATTTTTCCCTGCCCCAGCATATATTTGTACAGTTCCTTGGGGGCGGCGATGGCCTTGGGGATGTCCCCATCGGCCAGCAGCTCCAGCAGCATGGCCTTCCGGCCTGTTCCGGCCGGAAGTGATAGTGCCTGCTGGCAAAGGCCAGGTCCAGGGTATCCAGTGCCAGTCGAGGGCAGCAGGCCACTGGTGGCATAGGTGATGGCCACCTGCTGTTTTTGCTTGCCGGATGGTCTGGAGCAGCGTTCCCTGCCTGGGCATTGTCAGTCACTTCCACCGTTTCCCAGGTTTCGGCAGCAGCAGGGGCTCCAAACAGGGACATGGGGTCGTCAGATCCCGGATCTTCCGTTCCTGCTGCCAGACCCAGCACCGGTACAAACCGGTCCCACAGATTCTTGAACTGGAGTTCCAGCATCAGATGGTGGCTCTCGGCAGTCAGCCCCTTCAGGGGTCCGGGGTCTTTGTCGATGGGTGCGTCCAGGCAGATGGTGGCCAGCTCCCTTGGACAGCAGGGCCTGGTCCCGGTAGGTTTTCAGTTTTTCCTGAAGGGATTTTCCCTTCACTTCGTCCGCATGGTCAGGACATTTTTCCACACTTTGATAGGCGGTGAGCAGCTTCATGGCGGTTTTGGGGCCTACCCGGGCACCCCGGGAATGTTGTCGCTGGTATCCCCCATGAGCCCTTTCAGGTCGATGATCTGTGCAGGCACCAGTCCCTGGTATTCTTCCTCGAAGGCTTTTTCATCGTACACGGCAATGTTGGAAATGCCCTTTTGGTGAACAGCACTTCCACATTGCCTCTGATCAGCTGGAATTCGTCGGTCACCGGTGACGATCTTCACCTCCCATCGGCCGGAGCAGCGGCGGACAGGGTGCCGATGATGTCATCGGCTTCATAGTTATCCAGCTCCAGGGTGGGGATGCCCATGGTCTGGAGCAGTTCGATGGAAAGCGGGAACTGTTCCTTCAGTTCCGGGGGCGTGGCTTTCCGCTGTCCCTGTACTGGGCAAATTTTTTCCGTCCGGAAGCTTTTCCGGGATTTGTCGAAGGCCACCAGCATGTACCTGGGCTGGATCTCCTGGAGCAGTTTCAGCAGCATGTTGCACAGTCCGTATACGGCGCCGGTATTGACACCGGCTTTGTTGGTCAGCGGCGGCAGGGCAAAAAAGCCCGATGGAGCAGGCTGCTGCCGTCAATCAGAAGGAATTTCTCGCTCATGATACACCATCCTTGGTTCAAGATTGCACTTGTCATTTTCAAATCCTACCTATTATACCATACTTGGAAAGCCCTGTTTGACTGGCCTGGAAGAGCAGCCGCATCTGCAAAAAAAAAAAAAAAAAAACGCCGGGCAGTGATTTCCGGCGTTTTCGGGCTTCAGGCCCTGCTCGTTCTGTTTATTTGGTTCTCGGCCAGCAGGGGGTATGGATGCCCAGGATCTTTTCTCCATCAAAGGGGTCGGTGCTTTCGCTGACGAAGTGTTCTTTGGCTTTCAACACGTACTGGAATCCTTTATACAGCAGCGGAATGTTGCAGTAGACCATGACGATATTGGCCAGGTCGGAGAAAGCCCACAGGTTCCCCAGGTCGTACCCGGCAATGTTCACCAACACCCCGAAGGTGGCCACTGCCAGGCACAGGCACCGGACGATAACGATGACTTTGGGATCCCTGCTCAACCGGGCAGAGGCGATTTCCGAAAAAGGAGATCATGCCGATGAGACGAGGTGTAGAGCAAACAGGCAGAAGCACAGGGTCAGGGCCAGGGTCACCATCAGGTTCAGGCCCGGCGTATGGGTCAGTGCGTTGACGGCCATCAGGTACCTGGGCAGCTTCCCGGCCGCTTTCCAGGCATCCGGCTGCTGCAGCCAGCTGTGGGCCATGATGATGATGAATCCGGTCATGGTGCAGATGATGTGGGTATCCAGGAACACCCCGGCAGCGGACAGCAGTCCCTGTTCACAGGGATGCCGGGTATCGGCGGAGGCGGCGGACATGGTGATGGTCCCCTGCCCGGCCTCGTTACTCATCAGGCCCCGTTTCACACCCTGGACCAGGACGGTGCCGAACACACCGCCGAAGAAGGCATCGGGCCTGAAGGCCCCTTCAAACACTGCTTTGAAGAAGAAGGGGACGGAATCCACGTTGGCCACAATCAGCAGGATGGTAGTGGCTACATACACCACGGCCATCACCGGCACCATGGCATTGGTGATCTTCGTGACCTTCCGGATGCCCCGAAGGACAGGATGGCGGTGCCGATCAGGACCACTGCAGCCGTTCCATAGTAGAAGAAGGATTTCGTGGGGATTTCCACCCCGCCCAGCATGGAGCCGATGGCTCCAATGGAGGAGACTACGTTGAACCCCTGGGCGGGCAGACACCCCAGGGCGTAAAAGATGTACAGCAGGGAAAGGAAGATTCCCACGCCCCGGCTGCCCCGGAACAGAGCCCGGCCATAGAAGGGCAGGCCCCTACGAATTCCCCGTTCCGTTTTTCCTTGAAGATCTGGGCCAGGGTGGCTTCCACGAAGGCTGTGGCCATACCGGAAGAAGCCCGAGATCCACATCCAGAACAGGGCCCCGGGGCCCCCCACAGAAATCGCACCGGTGACCCCCAGGATGTTCCCGGGTCCCACCCGCATGGCCGAGCTGAGCATGAAGGCTGCCAGCGGCGAAATCCCTGTTTCCGCACTGCGCCGGTTAGCCAGGATGTGAAGGGCCTGCCCCATGTGGGTCAACTGGATGAAATGGAGACGCAGGGAAAAATAGATCCCTGATCCCACCAGAATGATAATGGCGAACGAAAAGCTTCCCAGCAGAGGGATGTTTTTGTACCACCCGAACATGGTGGGAACATCCCAGAAGAAGATCAGACAGCGGTCCTACAAATTTCAGGACGGAGTTGATCCAGGCAAACAAAATTTTCCATATACATCTCCCCCATTCAATCAACTATGGAATCATTATAACATAGTGTGGCATTTTTGAAGAAACTGCAGAAAAGTTGTGAATTCCACCCTAAAATATGATAAAATAATACAGATTTTTAGCCATTTATCCCACACAATTGTATCCAATCACAAAGGAGACCATCATGCAACCTGTAGACGTAGGGATCCTGTCCCTTCTGCCCCCAATCATTGCCATATCCCTGGCACTTATTACCAAAGAAGTCATTTCCTCCCTGATGCTGGGCATCCTGTCCGGCGGCCTGATTTACGCCGCAGCCAGCGGCGGCGGTCTGGTGGCCATGAGCCTGTCCGCCTTCGAAATCATGGCCAAGACCGTAGGCACCCCCGGATAAGTTCAACATCATCCTGTTCCTGGCGCTCCTGGGCTCCCTGGTGGCCGTGGTGAACAAGGCCGGCGGTTCCCGGGCCTATGGCCAGTGGGCCACCCGGAAGATCCGGAACAAGCGGGCCGCCGAACTGGCTACCAGCGTGCTGGGGGTGCTGATTTTCATCGACGATTATTTCAATTGCCTCACCGTGGGGACCGTCATGAAACCGGTCACGGACAAGTACCGGATGTCCCGGGCCAAACTGGCCTATATCATCGATACCACTGCCGCCCCGGTGTGCATCATCGCCCCGTTTCCAGCTGGGCTGCTGCCGTCGGCTCCACCCTGTACGAAACAGGGGCCTTTCCCAATGAAATGGCCGCCTTCCTGGCCACCATCCCCTACAACATGTACGCCATCCTGAGCATCCTGATCGTACTGGTGCTTTCCTTCAGCGACCTGGAATTCGGCCCCATGGCGGACGCGGAATACAAAGCGGAGACCACCGGTGAACTGGGCTCCATCGATAAAAAATTCGAGAAAGAAGAAGCCGCCGTCACCAGCAAGGGGACGGTCTGGGACCTGCTGATCCCCATCGGTGCCCTGATCGTATTCACCATCCTGGCCATGCTGTACACCGGTGGATACTGGGAAAAAGGGCCTGACCTTCCAGGAAGCCATCGGCGCCAGCAACTCCTCGGCTTCCCTGGTGCTGGGCAGCTTCTGGGCCCTGATTGTGGCCTTTGTCCTGTTCCTTCCCCGGAAACTGCTGACCTTCAGAGAATTCATGGACAGCATCGGTACCGGCATCAACACCATGGTGCTCGGCCTACATCATCCTGACCCTGGCCTGGACCATCGGCACCCTGTGCCAGAAGTACCTGGGCACCGGTCACTACATCGGCATGCTGGTACAGACCAGCCACCTGCCCATGGAACTGCTGCTCGGCCATTGTCTTCCTGGTGGCCGCCGGGCTTTCCTTCTCCATCGGTACGGCCTGGGGACCTTCGGACTGTTCATCCCCATCGTGGTGTTCATCTGCCAGAATGCCACGCCGGAAATCATGACGGTGACCCTTTCCGCCACTCTGGCCGGAGCCGTGTTCGGGGATCACTGTTCTCCCATTTCGGATACCACCATCCTGTCTTCCTCCGGGGCCGGATGCAACCACATGCAGCACGTCAGTACCCAGATTCCCTACGCCTGCCTGGTGGCAGCCTGCTGTTTCGTCAGCTACCTGGTGGCAGGGTTCAGCGGCGGCAGCGCCCTGTTGACGCTGCTCAGCGGCATCATCCTGCTGATGGGGGCCCTGCTGGTATTGCACAAAGAGAGCGCGGGGAGGATGGAGTCATTAAAAAAGTGGTGTCGCAGCTGCGGCACCACTTTTTAATGATTAGTGGTTAGTGGGTAGTGATTCGTGGAACAATGAAAAAATGGAGGGTGCAGATTGCACCCTCCATTTTTATTTCACAATGGTCACCGGACAATGGGCACTCTGGGATACTTTGGTGCTTACGCTGCCCAGGAAGAACCCGGCCAGCACACCCATGCCCCGGTTGCCCATGACAATCAGGTCCACATCGTCCTTTTTTTCGGCTTCGGCGCAGATCCGTTCAGCCGGATCGATATCCACCACTTTCTTGAATTTGATCGCAGTGTAAGAGGCTTTGTCGGCCACCCGCTTGGCTTCTTCCACCGGTGTGGGTACCACCACTTCCGGCGGGACGATATTGCCATTCTTGTCCTTGTGAGGAGGTTTGATGCGGCTCAGATCATAGGGCACATCGATGTTGACCACTAGGATCTGAGAATCGAATTTGCGTCCGATTTCCATGGCGAATTCCAACGCCCGCAGGGCAATCTTCGAACCATCCACCGGTACCAGAATTTTATTGATCATACGCTTTCCTCCTTACTTCCAGAAATCCGTTTCCTGTTATTTTACAATCAGTACAGGAACATCGGCGTATTGGGACACCTTGCTGCTGACACTGCCCAGGAAGAATTCCGCAATGCCGCTCAGGCCCCGGCTGCCGATGACGATGGCAGTGCATTTCTTTTTTCCTTGCACACGGCCAGCACCCGTTCAGAAGGATGGCCCACTTCCAGGTCGAAATCTTTCTTGCCCTTGAAGTCCTTCAGTTTTTCCCGTGCGGTATCCAGCACTCCATTGCCGATTTTTGTCAGTTCGTTGTTGCCCTGGTTGATGGTTGCCTGATCCAGAGGAACCACGAGCATGGCCGAATTATTGTAGGGCTGGATCACGTTGATGACCAGCAGTTCACCATTGAACGCTTCTGCCAGTTCCCTGGCTTCTGCCAGCGCCCGCCAGGACGTTTCAGACCCGTCCACCGGTACCAAGATTTTTTTTCAAACATACAATCACCTCCAGGGGATGCTTTACAGTATTCTCCTTCTTATTTCTATTATTCGCCAAAGGACTGTAAAATCCTGCTAGAATTTCAAAAAAAATGAAAAGGGGAAGTGAACTGCATCACCTCCCCTTTTCGTCATTTCACCACGACCACCGGTACCTTGGCGTATTGGGACACCTTGCTGCTGACACTGCCCAGCAGGAATTCCTCCACACCGCTCAGGCCCCGGCTGCCGATGACGATGGTATCACACTTCTCCGCCTTGCACAGATCCAGGATCTGTTCGGCCGGATTGCCGATTTCTTCTTTGTACTCCACCTCGCCCTTGTACCCGGCCAGTTTTTCTTTAGCCATATCCAGGGTGGCATAGCCTGCCTTCTTCATGGCGGCATTGTTCTGGTCGATCAGGGTCTGGTCCAGGGACATCTGCAGCAGATTGCCTGCCCCATAGGGGAACCATCACGTTGGTCACCAGCAAACTGCCCCCGTACTTTTCAGCCAGGGACTCAGCGGTTTCCAGGGCCTTCCAGGACGTTTCAGACCCATCCACCGGAACCAAGATCTTTTGGAACATATACTCACTCCCCCTTTGGAATGTACACTATTTCACAATGAACACAGGGATTTCAGCGTACTGGGACACTTTGCTACTGACACTGCCCAGGAAGAATTCCGCAATGCCGCTCAGGCCCCGGCTTCCCATGACAATGGCATCACAGTTGTCCTTTTTGGCCTTTTTCAGGATCAGTTTGGCCGGATTGCCATCCATTTCCACATACTCAGCCTTACCGGTGAATCCATACTCTTTGACTTTCCCTTTGGCAGCTTCCAGTACACCCATACTGGCTTTTTTCATTTCTCCCAGGTTGCTGGCCATGATTTTAGGGTCAAGGTTCATGGACATGGAACCGATGGCATCATAGGGTTCCATCACGGTCATGACCAACAGTTCTCCATCAAACTTTTCCGCCAGCACAGCGGCCGTTTTCAAGGCTTTCCAGGCTGTATTGGAGCCATCCACCGGTACTAAGATTTTCTGGAACATGATATCATCCCTCCTCCATATTCCTTTCTTTTTATGGAACTTATTCGCTTTCGGAGGGAAAATCCCTTTTTATTTTTTCGATTTTTTTGAGTTGTGTGCGGCGTCCCGTTTCTGGTGTTTGGGGGCGGCCTTATGGGATTTCGCGCTCTGGCCGTTCTGCTTCCGTGCCAGTTCCATAGGGGTGGGCGCCGGTTCATTGTACTTGAATTTGGCATAGAGCAGCATGCCCGCCACCGCCACAATGGGCAGGGCCCCCAGGATCGGCCGGGCAATGCCGTTGCGGGTGATCACCAGGAAGTTCCACCCCACCACCGCCAGGGGCGTAATGATCCACTGGGCCACCTTGGACCCGTGGAAGAATTTCAGCGTCAGGCCATAACACAGGATGACCACGCAGAAAGAAATAACAGAAAGCAACAGGACAAAAATGAAAAATGCCATATCACCATACCCTTTCTACTAAATTCCCGGTCAGCAACACAGACTTCTTTGTCCGGTGCTGCCTCCTATTTCTTGACGATTTCATTAAAGAACTGGACAAACAGCGTCTGTTCGTCGCTGGGAGGCATATTTGCAATCTCCACATCCTGGGGCATCAGGACCACTTTGCTGTCCGTCATCCCTTTGGCAGGAATGATTTCCCCACATTCCTCCAGTGCAAAGCTTCCCGCAGGGGAGACCAGCCGGTCTGCGGTCAGCAGGAAGCCTTCTTTGGCACTGCCAAACAAGGTACAGTCACAGAGCACCAGTACATCTTCCGGCCGGATTCCGCCCCGGGTCCCATAGCTTGCCATGGCGTTCTGCAATTTTTTCTCCGGGATATGGGGCGTGCAGCGGAAATAGTATGGGTTGGAAAATTTTCCTGGAATTCCCGGCAGAAAGCCAGAATCGCCTCCCTGTGGTCCTTCCCTGAAGGATTTTGTCCCTGCTCTTCTGTAGACCGGTCTTCCGGAACCCCCTGAGGCTCCAGGGGATTTCCGCATTGGGCACAGAATCGGGCCCCCGGCTTGACGGGAGCCCCCGCACCGGGAGCATACCCGTTTCTCCTCCGATCCTGGAACCGGCCGGGCTGCAGGTGGTTCTTCCCGCGGGGCAGAAGGCTCCTCTGCTTCCTGTTTTTTGGCATGAGGCAGCAGGACGATTTCATTGAACAGACTGCAGAAATCCTCATCTCCCAGTTCCTGGGTCTTGAAGTGAGCCAGGACCGTACCGGAAGCAGCTTCCACCAGGGCGTTGTTCTCGTATTCCACCGGTCCCATCTGATCCAGAGAGACCCGGATTCCCTGGGAACTGATCAGCTGTCCGTTGCGGGTGATCAGGAATCCCTGTTCGCCCTTCCCCCACAGGACAGAATGGGTGGAATCGCACAGGAGCACCACCTGGTCCCGCTGGACACCGCCGCTGCTCCCATAGGCCTGCATGGCATTGTCCAGGGGACCGGAAAGCCGATTTCCCACATAATAAAAAGGAAAATCTTCCTGGTCCTGTTCGACTTCCTCTGCCAGGCAGGCCACCCGATCTGCCAGAGGCACCCGTCCTTTCCGATCATTCCATTCTTCCTGGACAGCATCCGGCTGCCGGGACGCCCGGATGGCCTTCCGATAATCATCCAGTGCCTTCCCCAAATCATATGTTTCCTTTTGCGGATCCACCCGGAGCCGTGCCGCCTGGAGCCGTGCGTCCTGGCTGTCCAGCGCCATGGATTCCTCGTAAGAGGCCAGGGCTTCCTGATCCCGGCCCTGCTGCTCCTTTTTCTTTGCCAAGGGCCAGCGCCAGGTCCCTGACTTTTTCCCTGGCTCCGTCCTGTTCCTGGTCCAGGGCCTTCCGGTAATAGGTCAAGGCCCGTCCCCTGTCCAGGGACGCCTGTTCCCCGGATTCACGCCCGGCTTTTTCTCTTCCGCCTGCTGTCCCAGGGGAAAAAGCCAGTTCCCCCAACTGTTTTCGTGCCTTTTCACAACCGTATTCCACAGCTTTCTCATACCATTCCAGGGCTTTTCCGGCATCTTTTTTCCGTACCTTCTCCCTGGCTGGCCATCCATCCCAGACGAAAGCAGGCTGTTCCGTCTTTTTTTTCTTCTGCCAGCTTTCGGTACCAGGCGATGGCTTCTGTATAGTTTTCGCTGATTTCCAGATCCCTGACCGCTTCCGCCGCCAGTTTCAGGAAGACCCGGCTCTGTTCCGGCCTGGCTGCCTTCAGCATCTGGTACACCTGCCAGGCGGCTTCCTGCTCTCCCAGCACGGCAGCTTCCACAAAAGCCCATTCCGCCGCTGCTTCCTGCTCCTGTTCCTGATGGAGCAGGCTCGGCCTGATAGGCGGCTTCCCCGCTTCCCCATTCCCGGGCAGCCGTAAAAGCAGCCAGGGCTTTCTCTTTTCTCCCCGGCCTCCAGGGCTTTTTGGGCTTCCTGCAGTTTTTCTGTCTGTTCCTTTTCTGCCCAATCCCCGGCTTCCCCCGGCAAAATCCACCAGATGGAAATGGACGTCCTGGCCGGCCCAATCGGTCTTTTTCAGGCTGTTCCAGCTCCAGGATTGCACAACCTTTTTCCATACCCCAGAAATCGATGTGTTCCGCCCAGGAAGGGATCCAGTAATGATCCGGGGTCCCCATCAGTGCGATATCCACCCTTCCGTCCCTTGTTTTGCTCGAAATCTCCCGGTTCTTCACGAAGAAGGAGCAGCGTGGCTTCCAGCATGCCGGGACCATAGACGGGATACACTTTCAGAGGAAGATTTTGGGGCATCCAATCCGGGACCTTGAACTTTTTCACGATTTCCTGGTTGTCGATATATTCGTCCCGGATCTGGCGGGCCAGAGACAGTTCATACCCCTCTGCCGCCGCCATCTGGAACACATCCCTGGCCGCTTCCGGATCCAGGAGGATCATCTGTTCATAGACGGGCAGCGAATTCCCTGTGATTTCCAGACAGCGGCAGAAGCCCTCCATCATCTCTTCCTGGGTGATTTTTCCCCCGCGAACCGTTCCAGCAGATTTTTCCGGCGGCTGTCAGCTTTGTGGGTATCAAAGTGGGTAGCCGGGACACTGCCCTTTTCCACCAGCATCCTGTGGACCAGGGCGAACAGGTCGTACCGGCAGATCCCGCTGATGAAATCCCAGGCCATATCCGGATAATCCCGCTGGCTGATCCGGTCCTTGATGAACCGCTGGAGCCGGGCAGAATACGAATTGCCGGTGAGGGTCCGTCCCAGAGAACTGAGGGCGTCCTGGGCCGTATTGAGCATCTGGGCTTTGATGGCTCCCTTGATAGCCCCGGTGATCCCGAAGCCCCCACCCTGCCAGTTGGCTTTATTGGCCTGGGCTTCCACCGCCAGCTCCTGCTGGTATGCCTGGATGGCTTCCTGGTCCTCCTGCATGGCCCGGACCAGATCCGTTTTTCCCATGGTCTCTGCCAGCTTGTCACGGAGATCGTCTTTGGTGACATAATCGATGCCATATTCCAGGAGCAGATCCACGGCTTTTTCAAAAACGGATCACAGACCGCCATACAGTACTGCAGCACCTGAGAAGAGAACTCCACCGGATTGTCCACTTCATGTTCCTTCAGGTGGTCACTCAGTTCCTTCTGGGCCCGATCGGCTGCCCGCAGCCCTTCCCGGTTAAAAGGCGCCCACAGCTGGTTGTACAGCGCCGTGGCCCGGGGAAGTTCCACCTGGTATTTCCCCAGCACCGTGAAATGGCTGCCGGGCACTTCCTGGTCTGCCGCCGGCAGGGCATTTTCTGCAGCTGCAGGCGCTTCCTCTGGAACGGCGGGTTCCACGGGAGCAGTGCTTTGCGAAGCAGCAGGAGCCGACGGTTCCGGGCTTTCCGAGGGGGCTGTTCCCAGGTTTTCCGGGATCTTCGCCCCGCAGTTGTAACAGAATTTGGCATGATCCGGCAGTTTGGTGCCACAGTTCATACAAAACATGGTATCATCCTTTCCTTCTCTGTACCGGAAGCTTACAGACTGATATTGTGGGCGTTGGCATTTTCGTGGAGGGCCTGCATTTCCGTCAGGACCAGATTGGCCAGGTCCACATGGCTCTGTTCCTTGAGGACATCATGATAATGGGAAGGCCGTGCGCCCCGTCCCGTATTCCAGCATTCCTGGAACCACCCGGCCCTCTCCGTCGAAAGAATACTGGGCATAGATGGGGATCACATGGCTGATCCCATCCCAGTACCCTTCTTTTTCATCCTCTCCGGGCTTCTCGTTGAGGACCCGCATCTGGAAAGGTCACAGGCGGCCGGCTGCCGGTACGGTTATCGATGAAGCGGTACAGCTGGGAGGTGGCTTCCACAAACGCCTTCTGGTGATTTTTTCATCGATGACCAGAAGACGGCGTCCCTTCCGCCCCCCGATCAGGCTCAGGCTGCCCTGGGCATCATGGCCATAGGAGGTGGCCATCACTTTGCCTGAAAGGCCTTCCTGATCCATGATCTTCTGAACGGCAGCAATGGGATCTTTGGTGCCCTTGGTATCCGCCCGGCTTTTCCTTCTTTTCCTGCTTCGCTTCCTGGGCCGCTATGGCTGCGGCCTGGGAAGCCTCCCAGTTTCTGCTGCTGGAGATAAAAGCGCCTCCTCCCAGGAGAATCAGTACGATGAGTCCGCCTGCCAGGATCCCGCTCCTTGCACCAGAAGGAGATTTCCTTCCGGCCGGTGCAGAAGTCTGGCCCCCCGCTGCCGTTTGGCTCTTTATTTCCTCAACCTCTTTCCCACAGGAAGGGCAGAACCGATTCCCCGGCTCCAATGCCTTCCCGCAATGAGGACAAAATTTGGCCATCTTTTTCCAACCTCCCATCATCGATTTCTTGTTTATTATAGCAAAAGTCGGGGTTGTTGCATACAACGTGCAACAACCCCCCGACTACATGCTTTTTGACTTTATCCCAAAATCAGCGCTCCGATGGGATAACCTACAAAAGTCATGGCCAAAATGGCCAGCACAGCGAATACGCCACCCCCACACGAACATATCCCGGGCGCTGGTCCAGCCGGACCCGATGGCTACGGTGTTGATGGTGGACTGACCGGCCGGAGTCATGTTGCAGATCCCCTGCGCCGAAGCCGATCAGGCACACCACGGCACCCACGGAGATGGTCCCGGCCGGAAGGGCCTGGCACACGGACAGCGCCACAGCGCTGACCACGGTGGTGGTCACGATGTTGGAAGAGAAATTGGTCTCCAGCACGCACCAAGCGAAGAAGAACAGGATCAGTCCCAGGATGGGCAGGCCGCTGGCCACCGGTGCCAAAAGGCCGCTGAGCCAGGCCTTGATGCCCATTTCGTTATGGGTCAGAGCGGAACCCAGCATGGTGGCAGCGCCGGTCATGACGATGGACGCCCACAGGACCCCTTTGGTCATGACTTCTTTGAAGTCCATGATGGGCTTGCCTTCATGACGGGTGATGAACAGGATGATGCAGCCTAGCAGCGGCGGCATGGCCGTCGTACACTTGCTGATGGCCTTGTACAAGCCGGGGTTGATGCCCTTCACCAGGCTGGGCCCCACCCACAGCAGGACCACCAGTGCCATGGTCCCCAGGATGATCCATTCCCGGGCATCCGCCTTGGGTACCATGCCCCGGAGGCTCATGGCCTTCTGGGGATTGATGGTATGGATGTCACCGGGACGATACAGGAATTTGAACACCAGCAACAGAAGCACCACCAGCAGGATCCCGGTGGGGATGCCCATGGCCATGTACTGGAACTGGTTCATCCCGGCCGGTAGCCGCCGTATAGTACCCGATGGCCATGGTGGGCCACACGTGGCCGATGGCGGTCATACCGGAGGACAGGCTGATGCAGAAGGCCGTTCCTAGCATGATCATGTTGGCAGAGGGGCTCTCTTTCTTCAGCTCCAGCACCTGGAAGATATCCTCCAGAAACGGCATGAAGGCCACGAACAGTACAGAGGGCGAGATGAACAGGCCCATGAAGGTGACTGCGAAGAACAGGAAGCTGACAAAAGACCAGGGACCCCGCCGGGCAATGGCATTGGTAATGAAGGTCACGGTGCAGCGCCGGACAAAGTGGGTCTTGGACAAGGGGTACACCAGCATGAAGGTGAACAGCAGGAAAGCCACCGTGGTATTCCCGAAGGTCCCTTTCAGGGTACCCGCAAAACCGAAATGGGGCAAAAAAGCCCAGCAGGAAAAAATGGTGATCAGGCTGGGCCAGTCGATGGAAATGGTGATCCACATGAGCAGGGGAGCTGAGGAAGATGCCCAGCACCGCCAGCCCTTCCGGAGTCAGGGGAGATGGTGCCGGAAAGAGGCGCACAGCGAATCCGGCCGCCAGGGAGATCACCAGCCAGAGACAATCTTTCGTGGATTTGCCCATGGCCGCACCTTATTCACAGGCCAGGATCTTAAAGTCCTGGCTTTCTTTGGACAGCTGGAACATGAGCTTCTGCATGTTGGTTTCGCTGAGATTGCCCAGAATGGTCAGGTCGAAGGTGACCGTCTTCTCGGGCCGGTTGAAACTCAGTAGCTGCATATACTGCATGTTGTAGCCGTAATCCCCCACCATATTCAGGATGCTGCTCATGGCATTGGGCTGATCCGGACGGGGGTCATGCGCACCACCACTTTGGTCCCGTCGGCTTTGATCTGGATATCCCTGGCCAGGTCAGCGAACAGCTGGGGATTCCAGTCAAACAGCATGCCGTACTGGTACATGCGGCTGGTTTCCATGATCTTGCGCACCACGGCCAGGTATTCGGGCTTGCGGTCCTCCGGCACACCCTGGCTCAGGCGCTGCAGGATGGCCTGTTCCCGGTCGGCCCGGTAGATATTGGTTTCGCCGGCGGCCTGTTTGGCCTCAGCCACCAGTTTGGAGCAGTCCATCCGTTCCATCAGCAGCTGCCGCAGCTGGGGATCGATGGCATCGATTTTTTTTGCGTACGTCTTCCAGTTTCATAAGAATCCTTCCCTTCTGCTTTTCTACAAATCTTCCTTATTATAGCAAAATAATCATCCACCCGCATAGCGGGTGGTTTTTCCTTTTCGGGCATAGCCCTAATACTACTGGCAACGTACAAGTACGTTAAAAAATTGGCCTGTCAGCCACGCACAGGATTACTTGCTACCCGTAAACGGGTCCCTGGAGTCGAAGATACTTAACTGATCTGCTTCCCTATCCTGCTTCAGCTGATTGGCAATATAATTTTTAATTGCCACAGTATTTTTGCCGACAGTATCGACATAGTATCCCTTGCACCAAAATTCGCGATTTCGGTAAGCAAATTTCATATTTCCAAACTTCTGGAAAATCATGAGACTGCTTTTGCCTTTCAGGTATCCCATGAATCCCGAAACGCTAATTTTGGGCGGGATACTTACTAACAGATGCACATGGTCAGGACAGATTTCTCCTTCGATAATCTCTACCCCTTTCCATGAGCAAAGTTGTCGTAAGATTTCTCTGATCGCCAACCTTTTTTCTTCATAGAAAACTTTTCTCCGATACTTTGGAGCAAACACAATATGATACTTACAATTCCATCTTGTGTGTGCTAAACTATGGTTAACATTACTTTGCCCACTTGGCATTGTAGTGCACCTCTAATGTTTTTTACTTTGCATGACTGACAGGTCAATTGCATCGTACTACATTGGGAGTTTTTTCATAGCTATAAGCTTTTTCCGGAACCACGCCACTATGGCGTGGTTTTCAAAAGAACACAAAAAAGCTGTGAAAAATATTTCCACAGCTTTTCCAGTTACATGGCGGTGCAGGGTTCAGCCTGCAGCAGCTCTTCCTTTCCTCTTCGATCTGTTTGGGAGATACCCGCTCCAGCCACTTCAAATCGTAGGGTTCGAATTTGCAGCGGGCATAGGCATCCAGATCCATGACCGTACCATCCCAGTCGGAATCGATCCGGCCGTTCTGCTTGATCAGGATATCGTACAGGATGGCATAGACCTTGCCGTCTTCGGATCTTTTTTCCACAATGGTACTGTATGGCAATGTCTTGTGGTACACCAGTTCCAGGTCCTTGTACCTGAAATGGAACCCGCACCGCATCCGGACTCGGCGGAACCGTTCCATGAAGGGGATCAGCTGTTCCCGGGGATACTTCTTGTACAGCACGCAGTTGATCCGGAACCGTACCGGCAGTTTGGCCAGCAGGGCATCGTTGGATTCTTCCACGTAATGCTGCATATGGCGGGAAATGTTCAGGCAGCTGATCTTGCAAGTTTACGGCGTTACGGTCCAGGAACGCCAGCAGTTCCCCCTTCGGTCTGATGGGCATTCACCGGCAGGGTGGTGTTGATGTAGATGTGATGGGTGGACGATACCTTGTCCAGCATCACCTGCAGGCTTTTTTCAGATTGGCCAGGGGCTCACCCCGGTAAAAACGAAATCACAATAAGGGGTCATCTTGTCCATGATTTCGATGCTGTGGCAGATGGCCTCCAGGGAAAAGCCGGTGGTATCGGCATATTCTTCTTTATTGACACAGAAGGGGCAGTGGTTCTGACAGTCGTACGGCACGAATACCGTAACGGTGGCTCCCCCTGTCCGCGTCTTATACGGATGGAACTCCGCTTCCAAGGCAGTTTTTTCTCTCTTGATCATACAAATCCCCTCGTATTTCTTCTCTGGCTGTTTCTTACGAAACAAGTCATGACTCACAATTCACTAGCTTATATTTTACCATACATCGTCAAAGAAAATTCCAATGTTTTCCCCAAGTGCCGGGATTTTTTCATGATATAATGGATTCCATCACATAGGAAAAGAGGCTGGGTTTATGATTTCCCTGATTCCGGACGGATTCAACGATTTCCACTGCAAAGGGAGGTGCCTGCCTAGGCACACCTGCTGCCAGGTTTGGATCATCGACATCGACGAGGATACGGCTGCCTATTACCAGCACCTGGAGGGCCCTCTGGGCGAAAAGCTGCGAGCTTCCATGGAGAAAAAAGCCGGGAAGGATGGCATTTCAGGCTGAATGACAGGGGCTTCTGCCCCCTGCTGGAACCGGACGGACTGTGCCAGGTAGTGAAAGAACTGGGGACGATGCCCTGTGTGACATCTGCGCCGTCCATCCCCGCCGTCACTAGTCACGGAGAATGTGGGGAAAGTCAGAATAGCCGATGGAAGCCAGCTGACGCTAGCGAAATAAAGGCGCTGTGGATGATTTTTTCGTCCTCTGTCCACTGGGGGGAGGCCCTTGGGGGGTCTTGCAATAGTATTTGATGGGTTCCAGGGTCTCCCCGGTCCCATTCAGATGGGGTCAGGCCGATGTGTCCTACCCGTGCTTCGGGGGATCAGATCCAGCACCGCATCCAGGAATCCCAGACCGGCCCGCAGGATGGGTACTACCGTGATACCGCTGACCGCCAGTTCATATCCGGTGGTTTCCGCCAGGGGCGTGGTCACTTTCGTTTCCCGCAGGGGCAGATCCCGGGTCACTTCGAACAGCAGCAGCTGGGCAATTTCGTCCAGCAGGCGCCGGAAGTTCCGGGGCTGGGTCTTTTTTTATCCCGCAAATGGGTCATCTTTTTTCTTTGATCAGGGATGGTTCACAACTTGGACTTGCATGGATTTTCGGGCTCCTTTCCCAATTACAGATTCGGATACAGGGGATATTTTTCACACAGGGCAGCCACCCGGCCGGCTGCTTCTTTCTGGGCTTCTTCTCTGCCGGGATTGCTCAGCACCAGGCCGATGATCCTGGCCGCTTCCCGGAAATCGTCTTCCTTGAAGCCGCGGGTGGTGGCAGCAGGGGCACCCAGACGGATACCGCTGGTGACGAAGGGGCTTTCCGGATCGTTGGGGATGGTGTTCTTGTTGCAGGTGATGCCAATGGCATCCAGCATATGTTCCGCATCCTTGCCGGTCAGGTTCTTGGACCGGGTAGCCACCAGCACCAGATGGTTGTCGGTGCCGCCGGAAACCAGCCGCAGTCCCTGTTTCGTCAGTTCATCCGCCATAGCAGCGGCGTTTTTGATGATCTGTTTCTGGTATTCCTTGAATTCCGGTTTCAGTGCTTCGCCCAGCGCAACGGCCTTGGCTGCAATGATATGCATCAGCGGGCCGCCCTGAGTGCCGGGGAATACTGCCTTGTCAACCTGCTTGGCATATTTTTCCGGGCACAGGATCATGCCGCCCCGGGGCCCGCGCAGGGTCTTGTGGGTGGTGGTGGTCACCACGTCCGCATAGGGAACCGGGCTGGATGCAGTCCGGCAGCCACCAGGCTTCGGCAATGTGGGCCATATCGATCATCAGGACGGCGTCCACTTCATGGGCGATGGCCGCCATCCGTTCAAAGTCGATGATCCGGGGATAGGCGCTGGCACCGCCGATGATCATCTTCGGCCTAGGCATTCTTTGGCGATCTTTTCCAGTTTGTCATAGTCGATCCGTTCCGTTTCCGGATCCACCCCATAGGGAACAATGTGGAAGTATTTGCCGGAAATATTGACAGGGGATCCATGGGACAGATGCCCGCCTTCGGACAGATTCATGCCCATGACCGTATCACCGGGCTTCACAAAGGCGAAGAAGGCAGCCAGGTTGGCGTTGGCGCCGCAGTGGGGCTGTACGTTGGCATGTTCCGCACCGAACAGCTGGCAGGCTCTCTGCCGGGCCAGTTCTTCCACTTTATCCACGAATTCGCAGCCGCCATAGTACCGGTGACCGGGATATCCCTCTGCGTATTTGTTGGTGAGGACCGTCCCCATGGCCTGCATCACAGCCGGAGAGACGAAGTTCTCCCGAAGCGATCAGTTCGATCTTATGCCGTTGTCTTCCCAGTTCTTCTCCGATAGCTGCAGCTACCTGAGGATCAGCCTGATTCAAAGGTTGTTGATTCATGTCGTTCCTCCTCCAATGGAATGTCCCGCTGGATCAGCCGGAAACTTTATTTGTAGACGGCCCGTTCTCCGCCGATCAGAGGCGGACGGGTGCGTGCTGCCGTAAGGATGGCACTGCCCAGTTTCTTCCGGGACAGTCGTACCGGCACGGCCACCCGTTTCAGGTGCATGCCGATCAGGGTCTGGCCGATATCCAGTCCCAGATCGGCCTGGATCTCTTCCACCACCACCGGGTTCTTCAGTTCATTGTAGGCATTGGCTGCAAAAGCGCCGCCGGCGTGTTCGATGGGCCGTACGGTGACCTGCTGCCAGCCGAATTTTTCCATAGCCTTCCGGTCCACCACCAGGGCCCGGTTCAGATGCTCACAGCACTGGGCTGCCAGGATCAGCTTGTGTTTGCGGCAGACCTTGTGCAGCAGGTGGTATACAGCACCTTGGCCAGCTTCATGGAGCCGCCGGTGCCGATTTTGTTGCCCAGCACTTCACTGCTGCTGCAGCCCACCACGAAGACCTGACCGGATCTGGCCTTGGCTACGCTGATCAGTTCTTCCGCATCTTCCTCGATTTCCTGTGCAATCTTTTCCAGATTCATGGTTTCGCTCATCCGATCACCCGCTTCTTATTTCTCCAGGGCCATGATCTTTTCTACCCGCTGGGTATGGTAACTGCCCAGGAAGGACGCACCCAGATAGGCGTCCACGATCTGTTCGGCCAGGCCGGTGCCCAGGACCCGTGCGCCCAGGCACAGGATGTTGGCATTGTTGTGCTGCCGGGTCTTTTTCGGCGCTGTAGCAGTCCCCGCAGACAGCGGCCCGGATGCCGTGGATCTTATTGGCAGCGATGCTCATGCCCAGGCCGGTGCCGCAGATCAGGATGCCCTGTTCCGCCTTGCCGGCAACCACTGCTTTGCCCACTTTTTTCAGCATAGTCCGGATAGTCCACCCGCTCCGGGGTATAGGACCCGGCATCTTCCACTTCATATCCTTTGTCCTGCAGGTATTTGATCAGAACCTGCTTCAGTTCAAAACCGCCGTGATCACAGCCGATCATAATTTTCATATCCATTGGCCCCCTTATTTTCATCCAAATGCATTCCTGCATATCAGGAATATTGTATCACAAAAAGGGAACTGGCGCACCTTGTACGTCAGTTCCCCTTGATTCATTCCAGCATGGCCTGGAGAAATTCCGGTGCCTGGCCGCTCTGGAGACGGTACAGGCCGTTTTCGTAGACCAGGATATTGTGCCCGGCGCTCTTGCGCATCCGATTCATGATGGCCAGTCCCAGGTCATGGGTAGCCACCCCTTCGCCCAGGATCACATCCACCTGCTGCCGGTCGAATTCCCGCAGCTCTGTGTACAGGTTCTCCGCCAGGGAAGCCAGGTCATGGCCTCCGTTGCAGATCACCAGATTGGGATGGACCCGGGGCAGGTGTTTGATGGTCTCATCCAGGGCCAGCACCCCCACCTTCAGGCCGCTGGCTTCCGCCAGGATGGCTGCCCGGATCACTCCCAGGCCGGCTTCTTCCGGTCCTTCGATCAGGTACATGGGCGCCTTGGGTGCATAATGACGGTACTTCATCCCGGGGGCCTTGGGTTTCTGGTCGGGACGCACCAGCCCCGGATCCAGCTTCACATCCCCCATGACCTCCTGGATCATCTCTTCGGTGATCCGGACGGAGGTGATCACCGGTACAGGACCGGTGGTATCGATGATGGTGCTCTCCACTCCGATGTCACAACTGCCCCCGTCCAGCACGCCGCCGATGACCCCGTCCATATCCTGGAGCACATCCTGGGCATTGGTGGGACTGGGCTTGCCGCTTTTGTTGGCAGAAGGCGCTGCAATGGGCCGCCCAGCCAGATGGATCAGTTTCCGGGCCACCTGGTTGCTGGGGAACCGGACTGCCACCGTTTCCTGGCCTGCCGTCACCACTTCCGGGATGATGGAGGACTTGGGTACGATCAGGGTCATGGGCCCTGGCCAGAAAGCCGCCATCAGCTTTTTCGCCATGGGGGAGACGGCCCGGAAGTCAGGGGATCAATTTCCTCCATTTCGCTGATGTGCAGGATCAGCGGATTTCCGCCTAGGCCGCCCCTTGGCTGCATAGATTTTCCGACAGGCATCCCCGTTCAGGCCGTCGGCTCCCAGACCGTAAACGGTCTCTGTAGGGAACGCCACCACTTCGCCTTCCCGCAGCAGCTGGGCAGCCTGCTCCAGCTGGGGTTCCAGCGGTTCATCGTTCTTTAATTTCCAGTATTTCGTGACCATAGTCCGAATCCCCTTTCCCGGCAAAGACCATCCGTTCCACATCACCATAGTCTCTGCAGACTTTCACACAATCGAAACCGGCTTTCCGGCACAATTCCCTACCGGCTCCCCTTCATGGATGCCGATCTCAAAGGCCACCATGCCTCTGGGGTCCAGCACCTGCCAGATATCCTGCAGGATCCGCCGGTAGAAATCAAGCCCGTCTTTGCCCCCATCCAGGGCAGCCGGGGTTCCTTCTGCACTTCCTGCTGCAGCCCTGGCAGATCTCCTTCCGGGATGTAGGGCGGATTGGAGACCACCACCTGGAATTTGGGCTCTCCGGGCACCCGGGCATACAGGTCGGAGACCCGTACCTCCAGCCGGTCCGCCACCCCGATGGTTTCTGCATTCTCCCTTGTCACTGCCACGGCGCCGGGATTGATGTCCACGGCCATCCCGGTGGCTTCCGGCAAACCGCCCAGCAGGGAGTCGATGATGGCCCCGCTGCCGCAGCCTATATCCAGGATCCGCCGGGGGCCCTTCTCCCTGTTGAGCCGGATCAGGTTCTCCACCAGCAGCTCGGTTTCCGGCCGGGGGATCAGGGTGTCCCTGGTCACCTTGAATTCATAGTCCATGAAGCCTTTTTCCCCCAGGATGTAGGCCACCGGTTCCCGGGCGGCCCGCCGGGCCACGTAGGTCCGATACTGCTTCAGTTCGTTTTCCTGCAGGGGCTCGTCGAAATTGGTGTACAGCTGGATCCGGCTTTTGCGGAGCACCGCACAAAGCAGCACTTCAGCATCCAGGCGCGGGTTCTCCACCCCTTTGGAAGCAAAGTACTGCCGGGTCCAGTCCAGGATCTTCAAAATGGTCCAAACCGTCTTCTGTGCCTGCATTTATTTCACCTGCTGCAGTTTTTTGACCTGCTCGGCATTCATAAGAGCGCCCAGCAGCTCGTCCAGATCCCCGTTGATGATGTCAGTTAGTTTGTGCAGGGTCAGACCGATCCGGTGATCGGTGACCCTGCCCTGGGGATAGTTGTAGGTCCGGATCCGCTCGCTCCGGTCGCCGGTACCCACCTGGCTCTTCCGGTCCGCATCCAGTGCCTCCTGCTGTTTTTCCGTTTCCATCTCATAGAGCCGTGCCCGCAGCATCTGCATGCATTTTTCCCGGTTCTGGAGCTGGCTCCGTTCGTTCTGGCACTGGACCACGATGCCCGTGGGCAGATGGGTCATCCGCACAGCGGAAGACGTTTTGTTCCCGTGCTGGCCGCCCATGGCACCGCTGGCCCGATAGTAGTCCACCCGCACATCGTTCATATTCAGGTCCACATCCACTTCCTGGGCCTCGGGCATGATGGCCACAGTCACCGTGGAAGTGTGCACCCGGCCCTGGGCTTCCGTTTCCGGTACCCGCTGCACCCGATGGACACCGCTTTCGAACTTCATGTGGCTGTACACATCGGTTCCGCTGACCATGAACACCACTTCCTTGAAGCCGCCCAGTCCGGTGGGACTGGAGTCCATCAGTTCCACCTTCCATCCCTTCTGCTCGGCATAGCGGGTGTACATGCGGAACAGGTCTCCGGCGAACAGGGCTGCTTCATCGCCACCGGCTCCGGCCCGGATCTCCATGATGATGTTCTTCTCATCGTTGGGATCTTTGGGCAGCAGCAGGATGGTGAGCCTGTCTTCGTACGCCTCGATCTGAGGCTGAAGTTCCTTCAGCTCTTCTTCGGCCATGGCCGCCAGTTCGGGTCCTCCTTTGCCTTGACGATCTCCTGGTCTTCCTTCCAGGACTGGGCCAATTTCTTGTATTCCCGGTACACCGTGACAATCTCTGTCAGTTTGGAATGGGCCCGGGTATACTTCTGCCACTGGTCCTGCCGGGCAATGATCTCCGGATCGCTGATCTTGGCTTCCAGATCCAGGTACTTGTCTTCCAGGTCCTGCAGTTTATCCATATTCTCAAACATATGTATTCCCCATTATTCAATGATTTCTTCCGGCGGCAGCACCGCTTTCAGAGAAGCGATGGCCACCTCGATCTGGTCGTCGTCCGGCTGCCGGGTAGTCAGTTTCTGCAGGGCCAGACCGGGCAGGATGGCCGTCCGCACCCAGGGCCTGTCCATGTGCTTACCGGCAAACCGGATGATTTCGTAGCTGAGGCCTGCCACCACCGGCATGAGCAGGATCCGGGAAAGGATCCGCTCCACAGGCTGGGCCAGCCCAGAAAGGTAAAGATGAAGATGCTGATGAGCATGACGATCATCAGGAAATTGGTGCCGCAGCGGGGGTGCAGCGTGGAAAAGGGCCGCACATTCTCCACCCGCAGGGGCAGTCCGTGTTCATAGGTATAGATGGTCTTGTGCTCCGCTCCGTGGTACTGGAACACCCGCTGGATGTCCTTCTGACGGGAGATCCCCCAGATGTAGAGCAAGAAAATGCAGAGCCGCAGCAGCCCTTCGCACAGGTTCAGCACCACCGGATGCATCCCCGCATTCTGGAGCAGCTTCATGGCCCCCGTGGGCAGCACCACAAACAGCAGGATGGCCAGCCCCACAGAGAAGGCAATGGTCCCGGCCAGTTCCAGGCTGCTCATCTTTTCCTCCTCTTCCTCTCCGGAGGCCTGGGCCGAAAAAGACAGGGCCTTCATGCCGTAGATCAGGGATTCCACCAGGGAAACCACCCCCCGCAGGAAGGGTTTCTTCAGGATGGAATACCGGTCGCTGATGCTGCCGGCAGGATTCAGGTCCACCGTGATCTCCCCATTGGGTTTGCGCACTGCCACGGCGATCTTCCCCGGTCCCCGCATCATCACGCCCTCGATGACCGCCTGGCCACCGACGCTCAATTTATGTCCCATACACGCTCCTTTATCCGCTTTCAGATACAACAAAAAGGGAGTGCTGCAGCGTCTGCAAGTCACTCCTTTTTTCCGTGCGCTTTTTTTTTTTGCGTCTTTGCCGTACCGTTTGTTGAATTTCTGGATCCGGCCCTGAGCGCTCATATCACGCTGTTTGCCAGTGAAGAAAGGATGGCACTTGGAGCAAACGTCCACGCGCAGTTCCTTTTTCACACTACCAGTTTTGAATGTATTCCCGCAGCCACAAATTACGGTGCATTCACCGTAGTTAGGATGAATTCCTTTTTTCATTCTTCAAACACCTCTTTCTCAAACTTGCATTAATATATCCCGACATTAACGCTTGACAATTATATCATACTCCCCCATCCGGTGCAAGGGTCAGAGCGTTTTTTCCAGCAAATTCGGAAGATTTCCCGCCGGTTTCCCCGCCTTCCGGCCCCCGGCCATGGAAAGGAACAGCTTCATGGCCTGGGTCAGCCATTTGTCCTTATGGTAGAACAGCTGCCGGTACATGTGCATGCGGAAATCCTTTACGTCCAGCACCTGCAGCTGGTCCCGATAGATGCTGTTCTCCACCACATACTGGGGCAGGAAGGAAAGGCCCAGGTTCCGCTGGACCATGTCCAGGATGAATCCGGTATCGCTCACTTCCAGGAGAGGATCCAGGGCCAGCTGCCGGGCGGCCAGGTGCTGGTCCAGGCTCAGCCGATAGTTGTCGGCTTTTCCGTCAGGAAAAAGGCTGGCGGATCACCTCTTCCAGGGGATGTCCTTCCGGGAGGCCAGAGGGGAATCGATGGAAGAGACGAATACGATATTTTCCCCGGCGCTGGAACACTTTCACCCATTTTGTATCATAGAGGGGTTTGTCCAGCACGTAGACCAGGTCCACCTTGTTGTGGTTCATGGCGTCCAGCAGGACACTGGGGGAATCGATGGTGATGGTGATGTGGAGCTGGGGATAGAGCCGGGACACATAGTCCACCATCTGTGGCATCCGGGCCTTGCACAGGCTTTCGATCATGCCCAGCCGCAGGGCCGCTGCCGGAGGCCGATCGTGCATGACCCCTCCAGTTCGTCCACTTCCTGGAGGATGGGCTGGGCCCTTCGGGACAGTTCTTCCCCGGGGGGGCGTCAACGTCACCTGTCTGCCCATCCGATCAAACAGTTTCACCCCCAGTTCCCGTTCCAGTAAATGGATTTGTACACTGAGAGCGGACTGTGAGTATCCCATTTTTTTGCTGCTTCTGAAAAACTTTGCACTTCCGCAATTTTCAGAAAGCTCTTTAACTGTCTTAGTTCCATTTTGTCAAGTTTCCCTTTCAATTATCATTTTTTTTCATCGATTCAATCGAGTTTATTAATTTGATTTATGTCTCTGCTCATAGTACACTGAATACACAGAAAAGTCAAACGCATCGTTCCTGCCGGCGGGAATGAGGTTTGCAATTTCAGAGGAGGTTTATTTTCATGAAACTCGGTCTTGTACCAAAAATTATCATTGCCATCATCATTGGTATCCTGATCGGACAGTATCTGCCCGAAGATGTATGCCGTACTGTCGTGACCTTATCCGGCATCTTCAGTAACTTTTTGAAATTCGTTATTCCCTTGATGATCCTGGCCTATGTGACCATGGGCATCGCGGACCTGAGCCAGGGGAGCCAAGCTGCTGCTGATCACCGCCTGCATCGCTTATGGTTCCACCCTGGTGGGGGGTACCTTCTCCTTCTTTGTGGCTGACAACCTGTTCCCGTCCTTCATCAGCGCCGGGGGTACTGGATGAACTGGCTCAAAACTGCGGGCAAAAGCCTGCCGCCGTTCTTCACCATTTCGATTCCGCCCATCCTGGACACCATCTCCGCAGTGGTGCTGGCCTTCATCATCGGCCTGTGCCTGTCTTCCCTGCGGGGGCAAGACCATCGGGGATACCCTGTATAACAGCTTCAAAGATTTCTCTGCCATCATCGACCAGGTCCTGACCCACGCCATCGTCCCCCCTGCTGCCGCTGTACATCTGCGGCACTTTTGTGGACATGACCCGCTCCCGGCAAGACCTTCGTCATCCTCAGTGTATTATGGAAAGTTTTTCCTGGTGGTCATCGCCATGCATCTGCTCCTGTTGTTCGTACAATTCATGGTGGCCGGCTCCTTCAGCGGCAAAAACCCCTTCACGCTGATGAAGAACCAGATCCCCGGCTATACCACAGCCCTGGGGACCCAGTCTTCCGCCGCCACCATCCCTGTCAACCTGGAATGCTCCAAAGCGGATGGAGTCTGTGAACAGATCCGCAACTTCGTCATTCCCCTGTGCGCCAACATCCATATGTGCGGTTCCATGATCACCATTACAGCCTGTGCAACGGCGGTCTGCCTGATGTACCAGATCCCCATCCACCTGGGCACGGTCGTACCCTTCATTATGACCCTGGGCGTTGCCATGGTAGCTTCTCCGGGTGCTCCCGGCGGATCCATCATGACGGCCCTGCCCTTCCTGTGGATGATCTTCGGCAAAGAGCTGGGTGACCCCAACGGCCCCATCTGTGCCCTGATGGTTGCTCTGTACATCACCCAGGATTCCTTCGGGACTGCCTGCAATGTATCCGGGGATAATGCCATTGCCGTTGTGGTGGACAAAATCTACAAAACCTGGATCAAAAAATAATTTCTGCTGAAAACGCTCTGCTCTTTTCTCCCACTTTCTTTCATCCCTGCAGCGAATACTTGACACTGACTCCTTCGTTGCTATTCTTTCTGACGTATAAGGACATTGCCAGGAAGCCAAAGAAAAGAGCAGAGCGTTTTTTTCTATTCCCTTTCAGGAGGTACATCATGAATATATTCGATATCATCGGACCGGTGATGATCGGTCCCTCCAGTTCCCATACAGCCGGTGCCTGCTTCGGCTGGGACGGGTGGCCAACAAGGTCATGAACAACGAAAAGCCCCAGGACGTGACGGTGGAACTGTCCGGTTCCTTGCCCGTACCTACAAGGGCCATGGCACCGACCGGGCACTGCTGGCCGGCGTGCTGGGCTACCACAGCTATTCCTCCGAAATCCGCAGCATCTTCAAGATTGCGGACCAGGAGGCGTTACCTACCACTTCATTCCAAAGGATATCCCCAACACCCATCCCAATACGGCCCGGATCATGGTGACCGGTGTGAACGGCACCAAATGCACGGTACAGGGGGCCAGCATCGGCGGCGGCAACATCCGGGTGGATTACATCAACGGCATGAAGGTGGACTTCACCGGCGAACACAACACCATCCTGGTGCCCCATTACGATCGTCCGGGGGTCATCGCGGCGGTGACCAACATCATGTGGCAAAAATACAAGGACGTGAACATCGGCAACTTCAAGCTGTCCCGTCCGGTGAAAGGCGGTATCGCCATGATGACCATTGAAATCGACGGTATGCCTCCTGCAGGGATGATCGATGATATCCGTTCCGTGCAGAATGTCACCAACGTGATCCTGATCCGTGCCATTTAAGGAGGGCCCTATGTTTAGCTATTCATCCATTGCAGAACTTGTAGAAGCCGCAGAAAAGAGCGGCAGGAAAATCAGCGAACTGGTACTGGCCGACCAGGCGGAAGCCCCTGGAACAGCGGCCGGAGGAACTGTTCGATAAAATGTCCACGGACCTGGACGTGATGAGCGATGCCGTGAAATTCGGTTCCCGGAAGGACCAGAAGTCCACCTCCGGGCTCACCGGCGGCGAAGGCTGGAAAATGAACACCATGGAGCCGAGCGTAAAGCCATTTTCTGTTTCGCTCATCCGCCGTGAGCCTCGTTCAAGCGAAGCGCGTTGGCGGAAGGCGGAATGGAACGGCGAGGCAGAAAATGGCAGGGAGGCGACTTTGCGTCGGCAAGGGGTGCCCTGCCCGGCGGCGACAAGCAGGCTTGCTCCCCGGTCTCCTGTCATACTTAGGAACAAAAACAACCAATTCCTATTTGGAACCCTGGTTATTTTTTACCATGAACCCTTCCATCTTGAGACAATATCAGTCATGCTGCCAGGGCGGCCTTTTTTTCAGTTTTTTTCGATCGGCAACCTGATGGCCTGGAAGGGGCCCTGGTGGATCAGGTGGCAGGCAGCAGAACAGGACCAGGATGCTTCTGGAGTCTTTGCCGATTGCCCTTATTTGTTGATGCTGCCGGCATCCATCAGGTTGAAAGCCTTGCCAGCTTTGAAAGCAGGAACATTGGCTTCTGCGATTTTAATGGTTTCGCCAGTGCGAGGATTCTTCCCGTTGCGGGCGTTGCGTACACGAGCTTCGAACGTGCCGAAGCCGATCAGCTGTACTTTATCTTTGTTGGCAACCGCTTCTTTTTACCGTATCGATGAAGGCGTTGACAGCTTTTTCAGCATCTTTTTTGGGCAGTGCGGTTTTAGACGCAACTTCAGAGATCAATTCACTTTTGTTCATAAGAAAATCCTCCTAAATAGGTATTGCGCCTACGTTGTGGCGCCTGACTATGGTCATATTAGCACAAACACTGGAAAATTGCACGCCTTTTTTTTTGGGAAAATCTTGAAAACCCGCATGGGAACAGGGTTTCAGGGGATTGTCAAGGGCGTTTCGAGACTTTTTGGCCTGATTCCAGCGATTTTCCAGATCTTCCAGGGAAAGCTCCTTCCAGTCCTTTCCTTCGGACTTCACCTGAGCTTCCATGGCTTCGAACCGTTTCTGGAACTTGTTGTTGGCCCGGTTCAGGGTGGTTTCCGGTTCCAGGTCCAGTTTGCGGGTGTACACGGCCAGAGCGAAGAACAGATCGCCCAGTTCCTCCTCTGTGGCATCTCTGTCAGAGGCTGCAACTGCCTGCTGGAGCTCTTTTTTCCTCTTCCTGCACCTTCTTCCAGGCAGAGGCTGCATCCGGCCAGTCAAAACCGGTTTTCGCCGCCCTGGCACAGAGCTTGTACGCCCGCATGAGCGCCGGAAGCCCTTTGGCGATGCCATCCAGGGCATGGGTCCGTTCGGTCTTTTCCTGGGCCTTCAGGGTCTCCCAGTTCTCCATGACCTCACCGGCGCCGCTGACCCGGGTATGGCCGAATACATGGGGGTGCCGGTGGACCAGTTTCTTCACCACGTCGTCGATCACGTCCTGCATGGTAAACAGGCCCTCTTCCTCGGCCAGGCGGGCATGGAACACCACCTGGAGGAGCACATCCCCCATTTCTTCCCGCATGCCGGCCACATTGTCATCGTCAATGGCTTCCAGCATTTCGTATACTTCTTCCACCAGCTCCCGGCGCATGGTGGCATGGGTCTGCACACGGTCCCAGGGACAGCCCCGGGTTCCCGCAGCACCCGCACCAGTTCGATGAGCGGCCGAAGGTCCAGCACCCCTTTTTCGTGGATGCCTTTTTCATGGAGTGTTTTCATGGTTGTTCTCTCCTCTTGAAATCTGAAATCCGCAGCTCCCGGGTCAATACCAGCATCAGGCCGTAGACCCCCAGCCCCCAGCATCACTTCCGCCATGAGCCACAGGATCCTGTTGGAAAGCACCCCGCTGAGCATCGGACCCAGCGCGTACACAGCCCCGCCCATGACCACAGCCGAAACCGTGATACGGGCCAGGTCCTTCCAGGGCAGGGTCAGCCGGTCGGTGTAGTAGAGAAAACCCAGGTTGGCCAGACCGGCGGCTGCCAGGTTGGCATCCGTAGCCCAGGCGGCGCCCCGGATGTTATATGCCGGGATGGCCGTCAGAGTCCACAGCAGCCCCACCTTCACAATCAGGCTCAGCAGCATGTTGCACATGGGCACCCGGGTATGGCCCAGACCCTGGAGCAGGGCCGTGGACACCTGGTGGAGCCCCAGGAACAGGATGGCCGGGGCCAGGGCCAATGGCTTCGGCCCGGCGAACCGGGTCCCGTACAATACCTGGGAAATGGGCGTGCCCAGCAGGTACACTCCCACCGCCGCCGGTACGTTCAGCAGCAGGAAGAACCGGAAAGCCCGTTTCGTCTTGTTCTCCAGCAGGTCCCTCCGGCCTTTGGCTTTGGCTTCCGCCACGGCGGGCACCACAGAGGCCGCCAGGGAATTGGTGGGGATGGTCCCCATGTTCACCAGAGGCATGGCCATCCCGGAAAGGTAGCCCAGCCCCCGTGTGGAGGCTGCCACCGTAAATCCGGCGGCCAGCAGCCGGTCCGGTACCAGGATCATCTCGATGCCGCTGACCACGGGCACCATCAGATTGGCGCAGGTCACCGGCAGTGCCAGGGAAATCAGCTGCCAGGCCGTGGAACCCAGGAACAGCTCTTCCGAAGGTCCCTGGCACAGCTTTTCCTGCTGCCAGCGCTGCTGCTGCCGGTAATAGAACCACAGCAGGATGGCAAGGCTGGCCACGGCACCGGGGACAGCCCCGAGCTGCCTCCGGCCGCTCCCATGGCCAGTCCCTGAGGCAGCAGCAGCCAGGCCAGGACCACCATGGAAACCACCCGGGTGAACTGTTCCAGGATCTGGGAAACAGCGGTGGGCATCATTTCCTGGAACCCCTGGAAATACCCCCGGAAGCAGGCCACCGGAATGGAAAGACCGATGGCGGGCACCAGGGCCAGCATGGCCATCCTGGCCCGCCCGTCCTTGACGATACCTCCGTCGATCAGCCAGGGAACCAGCACCCAGGCCAGGGCCGCAAAGGCCACTCCGGCCAGGGCCATGAGCCCGGCGGAAATCCCCAGGATGCGCCGGGCTCCTTTCCTGTCATTCACTGCCGCCCGGCGGGAAATCAGGATGGACATGGCCGCCGGGACCCCGGCGGAGGACAGGGCTACCAGAAGCAGGTACAGGGGATAGGCGATCTGGTACAACCCGATGCCCTCCCCGCCCAGCAGCCGGGAAAGCAGGATCCGGTTCACGGACCCCAGAATCTTCACCAGCAGCCCGGCGGCCGTCAGGATCAGTGTCCCTTTCATAAAGCGGTCAGCCATGTTTCTCTCCTCTCAGCGGGCCGGCCAGAAGCGGCCCCTACAGCTTTTATAGCAGTCACTAGTCACTAGCCATTTGCAACCAATCACCAGCCACTAACCACTAATCACACACACTCGCCGCATTATACCATACGGGAAACATTCTTTTTTCCAGCCATTGCAGGGGTTCTTCCTCCTTCAAGCCCCGGGTTTTCAGGATGAAGCAATGGGGTCCCATCTTCTTCAGCGTGGCACGGGGCACGTATTCCCCGGATCAGTGCCTGGAGCACATCCGGGTTGGCCTTGCTGTGGGGATCGAACGTGATCCGATCTCTCCGGGCCGTACGGCGATGCCGGTGATCTTCAGTTTCCGGCACAGATCCCGGGCAGCGCCGCCACCCGCCACAGGTTCACCACCTGCTGGGGCGGATTGCCGAACCGGTCGATAATTTCATCCATCAGGTCGTTCCGGTCTTCATATTTCATATCTCCGAAGCGATGGTACAGTTCCAACTTGTACCGGGGGATTGTCGATGTACCCATCGGGGGATGTAGGCATCCAGTTTCATTTCGATCACCGGATCCGGTGCCACCGGTTCGTCGGGGTTGCCTCCGTTCTGCAGGGTGTTGATGGTCTTTTCCAGCAGCCGGCAGTACAGGTCGAAGCCTACACCGGCGATCTGACCGTGCTGTTCGGCGCCCAGCAGGTTCTTAGGCACCCCGGATCTCCAGATCCCGCATGGCGATTTTGAACCCGGCACCCAGTTCCGTGAAATCACGGATGGCCTGCAGCCGTTTCTGGCCAGGGGGCCACTTCACAGAGCACCCTATCCTTCTTGTCTTCTGGGCCACGCCGAAGCGCTGCTCCTCGTCGATCAGCAGCCCCAGATCATGGAATTCCACATCCGGATTCAGGATCCGGTGGGTCCTGATGAGCACGTCGATTTTACCCTCGGCCAGCCGGTTCATGATGTCCTTCTGTTGTCTGGGGGTCGGAAACGGCTGAGCATCTCCACCCGCACCCCGAAGGGGA
>VOFI01002188.1_pt1 | contig 30816 bp, 48 predicted proteins | sample 5384131 | NCBI WGS metagenome assembly VOFI01 (sample SAMN12384728, study PRJNA508395) | human gut metagenome | isolation source: healthy gut H | host: Homo sapiens
GCTCTCGTCCTTCCTCGAGTACCAGGATATGGTCGGCATGGAGGATGGAGCTGACCCGCTGGGCGATCACGATGGTGGTGACACCCGGATACTGGCCAGGGCCTGACGGAGAAGGGAATCGGTTTTGTAGTCCAGCGCGCTCGAGGAATCGTCCAGGATCAGGATTTCGGGATCGCCGGCCAGAGCACGGGCAATGAGGAGGCGCTGCTCTGCCCGCCGCTCAGGTTGGTCCCCTGGCCGTCAGCCGGTGTCTCGGAATCCGTCGGGCAGCGACTGGAGCGAACGTGTCGCCTAGGCGGCCGCTTTTCGATCTGTTCCCGGGAGAGGCCCCGGCCGAAATCGATATTTTCCCGCGATGGTGTCGGCAAAGAGGATATCGTTTTGAAACACGACGCCGAACTTGGTGTGCAGGGACTTCCGGCGCGGAATCGCCTCCCACCCGCTGCCCGGCCGATCTCGGATCTCGCCCGCGCTGCGCTCGTACAGGCGCATCAGCAGCATGCCGAGGCGCTCTCCGCGCTTCAGGCGGAAAGAGATATCCGCAGATTGGCCTCCTTTTTTCTGATAGGAAAAGGTGACGCGGTCAAATATGATGTGATACGCCCCATCCATATCGTCCGAAGGAAGGAGGGCCAGATCCTCCGTGTCCAGCACCTGCGCGGATCCCGTTCGGCTGAGGCGGTTCCCTTCGACAGCATGACGAACATCCGGGTGATGGAGAGCATGGCGTTGAGGATGATGGTGAAATAGGTGAGGAAGGCCAGAATCTTGCCTGGGGTTGGGTCAGCCCGCTGTCGACCCGGAACGCCCACGATAATGACGACAGTTGACCCACATTCAAAAGGGTTCATCAGGGATTGGTCAGGCCATGGTGATCCGGCCGTCTTCTCCCGCCTGACCACCTCGCTGTTGACGGACGAAAAGCGCTCCTTTTTCATAGTCGGTCTTGGAGAGCGCCTTGATCACCCGGATGCCGGTAACGTTTCCCGGACCGTCGTACCATCGCATCCACCCCTGCTGCAGCCTTGTGAAAGGGGTATCCCTTTCTTGGACACGCCGTATATGACCAGGGCGATCAGGGGCAGGACGGCGATGAGGATGAGGGCCAGCACCGGTTCGAGCATCAGGGTGATAAAGATGCCGCCTATGAGCAGGATAGGGGCCCGGACACCCAGGCGCTGCATCATTCCGATCATCTGATGAACGTTATATGTATCCGAGGTCAGACGGGATTCCAGCGAGGGGATCGAAAAGCTGTCGATCTGCCCGCAGGAGAGATGCGAAATTTTGGAGAAGAGGTCATGACGCAGGGCTTCGGTGGTATGTTGGGCGACCCAGGACGCCATGCGGTTGGCTACGATATTGGTAATGAGTGCCACCGCCGCGCAGGCGACCATGGCGCCGCCCCAGAAAACGATTCGCGGCACCTCTTTCAGCGGAACGACATCGTCGATCATATACGATAGAATCCAGGGGCAGCAGCAGATCCATGATGGTGCCGGTGAACTTGATCGCGAGCCCCAGGGAGATGCGGGGGAGATACGGTCTCAGATAGGGGAAGATTCTTTTTCATGGCAAGTGATCCAGCCTTTCACTGTGTTGGTCGGCCACCCGGTATCAAACAGGCATATCGGCGTCCGCCGCGGGCGCGTCGGCCGGTTCCGCGGCGGCGATGGCCTTCTCGTGACACGGCTCAGTAAAGTGAGGAGGCAGGCCTGTTCTTCGGGATTCAGCTCCTCCAGCAGCAGCCGGTTCCATTCCTCCATGAGCTCGCAGACCCGCGGCAGCGCCGCCTCCGCCTTTCAGTCGGATATACCCGCAGGACCCGCCGGTCGTCCGGATCGGATTCCCGCCGGACGAATCCCGCCTGCTCCAACGCCCCAGCTGCCTGGTGATGTTGCTCTTGTTGACGCAGATGTGACGGGCCAGCTGATCCTGTGAAATTCCCGGCCGTTTGCAGACGTGAAAGATATAGGTGTGCTGCCGTCCGTTCAGCCCCCTCGATCTTATCGCCCCGTAACCGCCCGGAGCAGCGATGGATCCGGCTGATATACTTCATGAGGGAGTCCATGTTTCCACCTTCTCATCAATTGATTGCGGTCGCAACCAATATACCACAAAACAGTTGCGATTGCAAACCATTTTATCCGGCTTGCAGAATCCCGTGGCATCTGCTAGACTGGAAAAAAGTGAACAAAAAAGGGGGAGACGAGTTGATCAAGGCCCTGTTTCTCGATTTTTACGGCACCCTGGCACAGGAGGACGCCCGGTCGTACAAGCCGCGCCGGGAGCTGTTCGATTTGGCGCTCCGTCGGACGGGATTGCAGCCGGGGAGGTCACTGGCACATCGGGGACTCGTTTTCCAGCGATGTCCGGGGAGCCGCGGCAGTGGGGATCCCGGCCGTGTGGCTCAACCGCCGTGGGAAGCCGGCCCCCGGCCCCTGCCGGTTCGTCCCCTCTCTGCGGGTGCTTTTGACGGAGCTGCCTTCTTGATACTTGATGCCGCCGCCCCGATGCGCTATACTGATACTGCTTTCGACAAAGGAACCCACTTCAGGAGGGCTTTATGGAGATACTCACACAGATAGGGACGGCCCGCCGCGGGCGGTTTGAGACGCCTCACGGGACGATTGAAACCCCGGCGTTCATGAATGTCGCGACCTGCGGCGCCATCAAGGGGCGCGGTATCCGCGCACGATCTGAAGGACCTGAAATGCCAGGTGCAGCTCTGCAACACCTATCATCTGCACGTCCGGCCGGGGGACGAACTGGTGCGGGAACTCCGGAGGGCTTCATGCCTTTACAGGTTGGCAGGGGCCGATTCTGACCGACAGCGGAGGGTTCCAGGTGTTTTCCCTGGCCGGCCTGCGCAAAATCCGGGAAGAGGGCGTGACGTTTGCCTCCCATGTCGACGGCCGCCGGCTCTTTATCGGGCCGGAGGAGAGCATGCGGATCCAGTCCAACCTCGGTTCCACCATTGCCATGGCCTTTGACGAATGCGTGGAGAATCCCGCGGCCTATGACTACGCGCGGGAGTCCTGCGCGCGCACCACCCGCTGGCTGATCCGATGCAAGGAGGAGCACGACCGGCTGAACGCCCTGCCCGCTGCCCTCAATCCCCGGCAGCTTCTGTTCGGGATCAACCAGGGTTGCACATTCGACGACCTGCGCGTCGCCCACATGAAAGACATCGCCGCCCTCGGCCTGGACGGTTACGCCATCGGCGGCCTGGCGGTGGGGGAACCCGCCCCGGTGATGTATCGCGTCATCGAAGCGGTGGAACCGTATATGCCGGCGGATAAGCCCCGTTACCTCATGGGGGTGGGCACACCGGTCAATATCCTCGAAGGCGTGGCGCGCGGCGTCGACCTGTTCGATTGCGTCATGCCGGCCCGCAATGCCCGGCACGGGCATGTGTTCACCTGGAGCGGGCGGCGCAACCTGCTCAATCAGCAGTATGAACGGGATCTCTCACCCCTCGACGAGGCATGCGGCTGCCCGGCCTGCCGCCGGTACTCGCGGGCGTATATCCGCCATCTGTTCAAAGCGGGGGAGATGCTCGCAATGCGGCTGTGCGTGATGCATAATCTCTTCTTTTACAATACCCTGATGGAACGGATCCGCGAAAGCCTCGAAAATGGGACATTTTCTGCGTTTTATGAAGAATACCGGGAGATTTTGGATAAGAGGGCCCCGGGATTGTAAATTTTTTCTTTTCCGTGAAAAGGGGTTGCGCCTGTCCCAAAAACCGATATAATAGAAGGGATTTTTAGGAGGTGCTACATTTGATAGACATTATGCCCATTCTCGCGGAAGGGGAACAGGCGACAGAGCCCACCAACCAATTTCTGGCGCAGCTGATCATGTGGGGCCCGATCGTGCTGATCGTGGTGCTCATGTATTTTGTGATGATCCGTCCCCAGCGCAAAAAACAGAAGGAAGAGCAGCGGATGCGCAACAGCATCCGGGTGGGAGATGAAATCACCACCATCGGCGGCATCTGCGGCCGTGTGGTGAACGTCAAGGAGGACGGCCTCATCATCGAAACCGGCGCCGACCGCAACAAGATGACGATCAAAAAGTGGGCGTTGCAGAGCTGCGAGACCATCCATGATCCGAACGAGCTCGACGACGATGACGACGACGATGACGATTGACGCAGCCGGATGAAACCCGCCTGCCTGACTCATCAAAAAAGCCCCAAGGCCAGTACTAAAACCGTCCGCCGGAGAATAAGCTATGGATAAGGGACTCGATTCATAGGAAGGCGGAGGGTGAGGTATGAAAGCAAAATCGCACAACGAGGATTCGGCGATCCTGAAACGGATTGCGCGTCCCATCGTGATCGGCGCCTGTGTGGGCGCGATATCCTGCCTGCTGGTGCTGCTGGTGATGGCGGCCGTTATGGCGGCGCAGAATATCCCCAAGGCCGCCGTTACCCCCATGGCGATCGTCGCCGCCGCGTTCGGCTCCTTTATCGGCGGGATCGTCTCGGCGAGGATTTCCGGGGAAAAGGGGCTGCTTTACGGCGCCGGCGCCGGGCTTCTCCTGTATGTGGTGGTGATCATCGCCGGGTTCGCCGTGCTGCAGGACGTACGGGGCACCACGATCTTGGTAAAGCTGGCAGTTATGGTGGCATCGGGAGCCGTGGGCGGCATCATCGGCGTGAATATGAAACGCCGCCGGTAAAATAGCCTATGTGTATGTACAGTTCTTAGGAGGAATAGAAAATGAAACACATCCAGACGATCAACAAAAAGAACCTGAAGTCCACCGCTGCCAAAGGCGGATGCGGCGAGTGCCAGGCGTCCTGCCAGTCCGCCTGCAAGACTTCCTGCACCGTTGCCAATCAGAAGTGCGAAAAGTAAGCTGACCGGGTGGGGGACAGGGCGGAACATTCCGCCCTGTTTTCTCTGTTTTTCCCGCCGGCGCCGAAACCGAAGTATTGTATGAAGAAACGGGAGTTAAACATCGTATGATCCACTGCTTTGAAAACAACGGCCTGCGCATTGCGTTGGATGTGCACAGCGGTGCGGTCCATGTATTGGACGAGCTGGCCTTCGAGTTGCTTCTTTCTTTTCCGGACGACCTTCCGGAAACCTGCCCCGGCTCTCCTGGAGCATTTTTCCCGGCGATATGGCCAGGATGAAGTACGGGATACATATGCCGAGCTCCTGGAGCTCCGGAAAGGCGGACTCCTTTACAGCGAAGATGATTATCAGCCATATGCCGATGCGTTGACTGCGTCGCCCCTCAAGGCGATGTGCCTGCACGTTTCACACGACTGCAACCTGCGTTGCCGCTATTGCTTTGCCGGACAGGGCATTTATGGCGGAAAACCTCAGACGATGCCGTTCGAGGTCGCCAAGGCGGCTATCGATTTTCTGGTCGCACAATCAGGTCCCAGACGGCATCTGGAGCTCGACTTTTTTTCGGCGGGGAGCCTCTTCTCAACCTGGGCGTCGTCAAACAGACGGTAGCGTACGCACGAGGTCTGGAAAAAAGAGCATGACAAGGCATTTCGCTTTACAATGACCACCAACGGTGTCCTTCTTGATGAGGAGACCACCGCGTTTCTCAATGCAGAAATGCAGAATGTGGTCCTGTCGCTGGACGGCCGGAAAGATATAAATGACGCCATGCGTCCCAACGCGGGAGGAAAGGGCAGCTACGATACCATCGTCCCCCGATATCAGCGCTTTGTCGCCCAGCGCGGAGACCGCGATTATTATGTGCGGGGCACCTTTACACGGGACAACCTCGATTTTTCTCAGGATGTCCTGCATATGAAGGAGCTCGGCTTCGATCAGGTGTCCGTAGAACCGGTGGTGACAGACCCGGACGTGCCGTATTCCCTGCGGGAAGAGGATCTGCCGGCGATTTTTGAAGAGTATGATCGTCTCGCCCGCACCATCCTGGAAATGAAACGCAGGGGGAGAGCGGTTCAACTTTTTTCATTTTATGCTCGATCTGGAACAGGGTCCCTGTGCCATCAAACGGCTGCGGGGCTGCGGCTGCGGCAACGAATATGCGGCCGTAGACCCCGAGGGCCGGGTATTTCCCTGTCACCAGTTCGTCGGGCAGCCCGAATGGCAGATGGGAAACGTCCTCACGGGAGAATACGACCTTTCCAAAAAAGGAGCGGTTTGCCCGCACCTCGGTGTATCATAAAGAGACCTGCCGGTCCTGCTGGGCTAAGTTTTACTGTTCCGGCGGCTGCAACGCCAATAACCAGCAGTATGAGGGCGATCTACTCCGGCCGCACGCCTTGTCCTGCGCGCTCGAGAAGAAGCGCCTGGAATGCGCGATCATGATTCAGGCGGCCCTGGCGGGGGACCGGCAGGCATAAATCGCGGCCTCCGTTCATAGGATTTACAAAAACCCTATGAACGGAGGCCTGCCCATGAATCGGACAAACTCCTTCCGGGAGTTTCTGTCGGATAACCGCCGACTGCTGCTCTTCCTGGCTCTGCTGCTGCTTGGAGTGCTGGGAGGCAGCCTGGCGTTTACCGTATCCCACACCTTGTTTTCGGCCGATTTGACCGTCATGCTGCAGGTTTCGCCGATCGAGGGGGGCATACAAGGCAGCGTTTCAGAACTGTTCTCGTCTTGTTTTCCTCCTTCTGTCTCCTGGCCCTCCTGTTTCTGACCGGCCTTTCCGCCTGCGGTGCGCCAGTGAGTGTCCTGGTCCCGGTGTTTTTCGGATTGGGGATGGGCATGACCGAGGCGTATTATTACGGCTTCGGGGCTGGCGGGGTGGCGTTTGTAGCTTTGCTGGTACTGCCGCACAGCCTGGTCACGGCCGCCGCGCTACTCATGGGCTGCGCGGAGAGCCTGCGCATGTCCCTGCTCATTGCCGGGCAGCTCCTCCCAAACGCCGCCAACTGCGGCGGCCTCTGGCAGGATTTTCGTCTGTACTGTATGCGCTTTTTACTGCTCGTGGGCGTAGCGTTCGGGGCCGGTGTGCTCGACGTCGGATTCCGGCTGGCGTTCCTGAACCTGTTTATCCCCGCCTGACCGGCGGTTGTATGTACCCTAGTAAAATCCCCGACGTGAAAAAAGTAAGGAGAAGGATAACGGTGGCTGGATTTTTTCGGACTGTTCGACTATAACAAACCAGGACCAGGAGTGGACAAAAACGGGCCCCAGAAAAAAGGGATCGTCATCTTTTTTGAGCTTTATTTCCGGAAATTCTGGAAACTCATCCTGGCCAATCTGCTGTATGTGCTGGTATCCCTGCCGGTGGTGACGACCGGCTTTGCCAACGCAGGCCTGACCTACATCACCCGGAATTTCGTGCGGGGAAAAGCACGCGTTTATTTATTCCGATTTTATGGATACCATTAAGAAAAAAACTGGAAGCAGGCGCTGCCTTTGGGCTTGCTCAATCTGGTTTTCGGTGCGATTATTGCCTTCGACGTTTACTTTTTCTGGTTTTTATACCGAAGGATTCTTTGGTATGATCGGCTTGGCGGTCAGCTTCATGCTGGTGATCCTCTATTCCTTCATGAATTATTATATCTATTTGATGATGATTACCTTCAAGCTGACGATCAAGCAGCTGCTCAAAAACGCGCTGCTGCTCGCCTTCGTGGGGCTGGGGCGTAATCTGCTGGTTTCGGTCGTGCTTCTTTTCTTTTACGCGATCGGTATTGTTATCCTCTTTTACGTACCGCTGTATATCTTGCCTTCCGATTCTCTTGTTCGTGTACATCCTGGTTTTTCCAGCCTTCCGCTCCTTTCTGATCCAATTCAACATGTTCCCCGTGATCCAGAAATTTATCATCGACCCCTATTATAAGGATCATCCTGGAGAGGACCGGGAAGCTAAACGCGCCCTGAACATTGAGGATGAGGAAATGGCCGCCGAAGATGAGGAAGAGGCGATTTTCCAGGATCTCGGCAATGAGCAAAGGGAAGAGGAAGAAGAAACAGCCCCAAAACGGGAGCTCCCCAAGCAGTACAACGAGCAGGAACTGCCCGTTCGCAATATTATCGCCGGCGGAGCGGCGGCTCTGACGACGACGATACCATCTGACGCAAAAAGGCTCCGGTCTCTTTAGGACCGGAGCCTTTAAAATCCAATATATGGTAAAATGAGAGGGGAGAGGTCATTCCGAATCCGGGCCCCGTTTCTTGGCCGGGCCGGCTTTTCGCTTGACATGGGACAACGGATTGTCCTCCACTGCCTGCCGGACCTGCGCGCTGGACAAATGGGTGTAAATCTCGGTTGTGCCGAGGTTTTCGTGCCCTAAAACATCTTTGAGAACCCGGATATCCACGCCGCCTTGCTGATACATCAGCGTCGCCGCCGTATGCCTCAATTTATGGGTCGACAGGTTCTCCGCGCCTGGGACCTGATGCAAATACCGTTTGACGACATAGTGAACACCTTGCAGGCTGATGCGTTTTTTTCAGACGGCTCAAAAACAAGGCCTGCTTTTTATCCTGCACGCCGTCGACCGGCCGTACCTTGAGATATTGTTCAATCGCATCCTGGCAGGCTTCGTTTAGGTACAGGATGCGTTCTTTATTGCCCTTGCCGCGGACAATCAGCGTATGATCAGGCCGGATATCCCGCAGATTGATCCCGGCCAGCTCCGCCCGGCGGAGCCCGCAATTGAGAAAAAGAACCAGCATGCAATAATCCCGCTGGGCAAATTCGCCGTCAACCGACTGCAAAAGCGCCATGCTCTGATCCAGGGTGAGATACTGCGGCAGACCCTTTTTTTGTTTCGGCGTGTCCAAGTTCTGAACCGGGTTGACGTCGAGCACATGCTTATAATCCGTTAAATACCGAAAGAACATCCGTAAAGACGTGGTTTTGCGTGCGCGCGTTTTACTGGTATTGTGCCGTTCGGTTTTCAGATAATTCATAAATTCATAGACGTCGTTAAGAGTCACCGACCGGATCAGCGCCATATCCACGTCAAGGATGGAGATATTTTCATCCGGGCCGGCGGCCGCCGGACAAAGGCCGCGGATTTGCTTGATATATCGAAAAAATGTGCGCAAATCGATAAAATACTCGTCTACGGTGTTTCCGGAACGGCCCTTGATGGTTTCCGTATATCCCAAATACTCCCGCAAAACCGGAGGGCATTCCTGTAAATACGCCTTTTTCATGTTGTCCCTCCCCTAAAACTATACAAAAGATTCATTTTGTATAGTTAGATCATTCATAAACGAGAGCAATCCGTTTGTTTGGGTGAGTTTGTTTTTCCTTATGGATAATCTTCTCTTGGTTTGTAGTCCCGCCGTTACATGCATTTGCTAAAGTTTGAGATGGGTTTTTATATGCGAATGTCTATCCGATTTACCTTATTAACATCTGCATATAAACGTTTCCTTTATTTTCCGTCCCAGATTCTCATCAGACTCATTTTGTTTTCGCTTTCCCTTTCCCTTGGCCCACGTACTGTATTTATCTCTGTGTCCCAGACAAATCGATTTTGGATCGCCGTATGTCGGGCTATCCCGCCGGGGCCTTTTTCAAAATCCTTTGCCGGCTTTTTGATTTTTTATGTGCTGATATATGTTTTATGGCTGATGTTTTCGGGTGAATATCAGCGGGATAAATAACGGATATGCAAAGTGCGGATAAAAAGGCATTTATTGAAGGTTCTGCCCGCTGTGAAACATTTGTTTCACAGCGGGGCCAAGGCCTTTGAGTAGTCGGCCAGGCAAGGCTCGAACAGGACGCCTTCCCTTTCAGGCCCATTCTCTCGTTGTGTTTTGACGATCGCATCCGATACGAGTGTCATTGCCAGATGAATGGCATATTCCAGAGAACGTCCATGGAGCAGTCCACCCAACAGTGCCGAAGCAAACAAATCGCCGGTTCCATGATAAGCGCCTTCTTTTCGCTCCCCCATAACATATTGAACCGCGCCGCCCTGCCCCTCCAGACAGGCGCAACCGAGTTCGGACGACGTCAATGCGACACCGGTGAGGACGATATTGCCTTTACACAGCTTGGAAAGGCCCTTTAAAAGCCTCTCGATATAAGGCTTGGTATGAGGCGGCGTCTGGTATACCTCCCCCAACAGGAAAGCCGCTTCGGTGATGTTGGGGACGATCAAATCCGCCTGTGCACACAGATCCGCCATTTTTTCCACCATGTCGGGGGTACAGAGACGATACAGCGTTCCCCATCCCCCATGGCCGGATCCACCATCAGCAGCGGAGGCATGGCGGTGGCACGCAAGAGGCTTATTGCGGTTTTGACTGTTTCAACTTGCGCGGAAGAATACAAATACCCGCTGTACAGAGCATCGAACGAGAGCCCCTCCCGCTTCCAGTGCCGGACAATGGCCAGAATATCCTCTGTCAAATCGCGGCCGTGTACATTTCTGAATCCCCCTGTATGCGTCGACATGACGGCTGTCGGCAGAATGGAGCAGGACACCCCCGCCGCCGATAACACGGGAAGCGCGATCGTCAAGAGCACTTGCCCGCACAGCATATATCCTGGATAACCGCGGCCTTCTTCTGCATGTTCGCCATCCCTTTTCGATTCTGGACATTTCGATTTTATCACAAGATGCGTCTTTTAGAAAGGGATTTCCCAAATTTTCTACCATATATCGATTTGTTCGGTGAACTTAATAAATTGTTAAAAAGATTCCCCTGTATTATTTCCCAAAGATGCTATATACTGATTATGCAATAGTAAAAAATACGGTATGCGTGATTTCCGCAATGAGACGGGGCAAACAGGATGGTTATGAAAAAGGCAATCGAAAAATCGAAAGCAGCCGTTCCGATGGATCCGGACACCCGCCGGTATATACGGCGGCGCCGGATTCTGGGCTTGGTTTCCCTAGCCGTCGTCATCGCTCTATTTGGGTGGCTGACCTATTTCATTATGACGAAATTCCTCGCTTTTAACAACAGTCCGGAGGAATTCAAGGCGTTCATAGATTCCTACGGCTGGAAGGGGCGGTTCGTCGCCCTGGGCATCCAGGTGCTGCAAATCGTCATCGCCCTGATACCGGGAGAACTGGTAGAGGTCGGGACAGGCTATGCCTTTGGAGCAGTGGAGGAACCCTCATCTGCATGATCGGGGTGGCAGCCGCCTCTTCGCTGGTGTTTCTGCTCACACGATTTTTGGGTGTCCGGCTGGTCGAAATATTCATCAGCCGCGAAAAAATCGATGAACTGCGCTTCATCAACAGCGAGGAAAAGCTCAAGCGGATGATTTTTCTGCTGTTTTTTATTCCCGGAACGCCAAAGGATTTACTGACATACTTTGCGGGCCTGACCCGTATCAAACTGCATGAATTTCTGATTATCTCCATGATCGCCCGTATCCCCTCTCTGGTCTCGTCCACGATCGGGGGACACTTCATCGGCCAGTCACGGTATGTCGAAGCCATCATCCTCTTTGTCGTCACCGGTGTCGTCAGCCTCATCGGCATGAAGGTCTACTCTATCATCGTCAAAAAGCACAAGAAGGGCTCCCGTGATGATTCCGATCCCCAACTTCCAGGCACCCCGGCCGGATGAAACCATTTATAATTCCCCATGATGATTCTAGAAAGGCTGGATGACGTTGATTCGAGATCTACAAGCAACTGATCGTGACAATCTGATCCACATGATGCGGGAATTTTATGCCTCTCCCGCCGTATTGCATCCGGTTCCGGATACGTATTTTATCCGGACAGCCGATGCGCTCGATCAAAAAAGCCCGTATGTTGCCGCCTATATCGCTGAGCATCAGGGCGTGCCGGCGGGATACGGCCTCGTGTCGCTGACCTATTCCAACGAAGCGGGCGGATTGGTGGTGTGGCTGGAGGAACTCTATATCCGGGATTTCGCCCGTGGTTTTGGACTCGGCACGGAGCTGATCGGGTATATTGAAAATCAATATCGGGACCAGGCGGTGCGTTTTCGTCTGGAGGTGGAGGAGGAGAACCATGCTGCTGTCCGTCTTTACCGGCGGAAAGGATATACCTCTCTCCCCTATGCCCAAATGGTTAAAGAGCTTCCGAAGTAAAGAATTTATGATCGCTTGGACGGTTAATGAGTAGTTCATATACACCCTACTGTGCGTTGCCAGATGCTTGTCGGCAACGCATTATTTTTATGTATATAACTTTATACAGACGTCTTGTCAATTAAAAAGGAGGGAATAATGAAAAGACATGGAAAACTGCCGTTTACTCTAAATGTACCGTTTCGGGCCTATCAGGGCGAGGCGTTTGCCGCGGGAGTCCTGAAAGCCAATGTGGCTGATTTTTCCACCTTGTTGTGCGATATGTTTATCAACTGTACCCATAACCATGATGAGGGCAATGTTTATTGCCTGCTGGACTATGACGGTTGGTGCGTTGAAAGAGGGGCAACATCCAGGCAGGAGATGTGGCTGAAGCCCGATATCCTGAACCGCCGTTCCATTGATCTGATGGCACTGAATAAAGAAATGCTGGATAACGGGCATTATATCAACGGCTCTTTCAACGATTATTACATACCACGCAAGAGCGCTTATCGGCAATTCGACTTCAACCACGATTATCTTCTTTTTGGGATATGACGACGAGAGAGGAGTCTTTCATTCGGTAGGGTATTTGGATGATGGGAAATACGACTATTTCGACATCCCTTATGAGAATTACCTGGAAAGTGTGAAAAATATTTCAGAAGCAAGCTTCTTTATTGCCTATCGGCATCCGGTCGAGACGTTTGTGCCCGTCATAAACCCGGATGTCATCGAGTCGAGCTTACAGAGCTATCTGCATTCCCGCAATTTAGGCCCCGTCATCCACCCGGATAAATCCTTCGGTATTGCGGTTTGGCGGGAATATGCCCAATCCCTCGCCGCCGCGGATCCGAACGAGCCCATCGACCTGCGCGCCGGCCGCTGCTTCATGGAGCACAAACAGCTGATGCTCTTACGGCTCCGGACTCTGCATGAAAAAGGCTTTCTGCAAAACGCGGAGCTTATCGATGCTTACGAAACCCTGGCACAGGACGCCGCTTGGCTTTTCAATCTGACATTCAAATATACTCTTGCGCCCGCTTCGGCACCGCTGAAAAAAAATCCATGACCATGTTGCCGCGATCAACCAGAGGGAACCGGATATCCTGGAACAGGTGAGCGACGAGCTTTCCGCCGGGCGGCGATGACCGGTACAAAAAGGGGAAAGCGGGCAGACCCGTTTTCCCCTTTTGCTCGTCTTTGCCGTTACCCTTTCAGCAGCTCCCGGTACAGCTTCATGTATTCGTTGGCGGAACGGCCCCAGCTGAAATCGCTGCGCAGGGCGCGTTCGACCAGGATAGGCCAGTCGTTTTTATTGGCATACGCGCCAAGGGCTCGGCGGACGGCGTACAGCATGTCGTTCGCGTTGTATGTCTTGAAGGTGAACCCATTGCCGAAGCCGTCTCCGCAGTCCTGAATGGAATCCTTGAGGCCGCCGGTTTCCCGCACCACCGGCACCGCGCCATAGCGGCAGGCGACCATTTGGGACAGCCCGCAGGGCTCGCTCTTTGAAGGCATGAGGAAAATATCGGAAGCGGCATAGATTTTTTGGGCCAGCTCCGGAACGAAGCCGGCGCAGTAGCGGAATTTGTCGGGAAAACGCCCTTGCACCTCACGGAAGAAGTTCTCATAAACCCAGTCGCCGGATCCGAGAATGACCATCTGGAGCGAATCCCCCAGCAATTCATCGATCACGTATTTGACCAGATCCAGGCCCTTATGTGTGACCAGGCGGCTGACCATACCGATCAGCGGCAGCTCTGCCGTCTGCGGAAGGTCCAGCCTTTCCTGCAGCGCCCGTTTGTTCTCCGCCTTGCCGGAAGGATCCTCCGCGGAAAAATGGCGGTAAATCTGTGGATCGGTTTCGGGATTGTACTCGTCGGTATCGATGCCATTGAGGATTCCCGAAAGCTTCCACTCCCGCAGACGCAGGATGGGGTCGAGGCCATGGGAATACCACGGATCGAGAATCTCCTGGGCATAGGTCGGGCTGACTGTCGTCACACGGTCGGCGGTTTCGATCGCCCCTTTCATCAGGTTGACACAGCCGTCCTGTTCCACAATGGGACGGGCAGACTGGGGAATACCAAACACATCCTCAAGATCTCCATCCCGTATTTGCCCTGATACTGGATATTATGGATGGTGAATACGGTTTTGATGTCCTCATATCCCTCCTGCCCGGCATAGAACAGGGAGTAGTAAACCGGAATAAGTGCGCTCTGCCAATCGTTTGCATGGATAATATCAGGCTTAAAATCGATGTACCGGATCATTTCAATAACGGCGCGGGCAAAAAAGGCGAACCGCTCGGCGTCGTCATAGTGGCCGTACAGCCCCGCCCGTTTGAAATAGTACTGATTATCCAAAAGGTAATAGATCACACCGTTGTGCTTGGCCTCGAACACCCCGCAGTACTGGCGGCGCCACGCAACCGGCACCGAAAAACTGGTCAAAAACGTCATCGTCTCCCGCAGCTCCTGCGGCACCGATTCATAGAGCGGCAAGACCACACGGCAGCCCACCAGACGGACCCGCAGGGCCTTGGGAAGAGAACCCGCGACATCCGCCAGCCCACCCGAGGCGGCAAAGGGCTTGGCTTCGCTGGTCGCGTACAACACTTTCATCCGATTTCCTCCCTTTTCATGCGTTCCGGGTGGGGAATCAAACCACCGCTCCTTTGCTGATGAATACCGGATAGCTGTCGAAGCCGCGCAGGGTGCGGTCGTCCTTGATTACGACGTTTTTGTCCGTGACGACGCAGTTCAGGGAGGAATCCGCGCACACGAGCGTTCCCTGCATCAGAATACAATTCTCCACCACCGCGCCGCGGTCCACCTTCACGTCACGGAACACGATGGAATGGCGGACCGTCCCCTGGATGTCGCCCCCATCCGCGACCAGGGGAATGGGATACCTCCGCGTGCAGGCCGTAGATGGCGGGGGCGCAGTCCCGTACCTTGGTATAGATCGGGCGGCTTCCGATAAACAGCTCGCCGCGGACATCGGGATCCAGCAGCGCCATGTTCGCCCGGAAGTACCGTTCCAACGAGGAGATGACCGACACGTATTCATTGACACAGTAGCCGTACAGGCGCTTATCCTCCACATGCCGGAGCAGGATATCCCATTCGAAGCTGCCGTGATGCCGGCTGACGGCCGTATCGACCGCGCGCATGAGCTCCTCTTTCCCCATGACGTATAACCCGATGCCGTACCGGCTTTCCTCCGGCCCCCGCTGCGGATGACCATGTCGGTCACCCGCCCGTCAGGCCGTCCAAAGCAGCACGTTCTCCATATCGGCCGGTGGCGCGCCCTTTTTTTGTAAGCGATGGTCACGTCGGCGCCGGAGGCGATGTGCTCCTCCACCAACCGGTCGTAATCGATGTTCCCCACGACATGGCAGTCGGAAACATACTCTTCCTTGGAATTGCGCAGGAAGGGCATGATGCCGCTCAGGAGGCCACCCGCCCGTTATACATCTCGTCGCTGGTGCCGAAGGGGGGGAGGAAATACAGCCCTTCGTTTTTCCGGGAAAGGTCCCAGGATTTCCCGGAACCGATATGATCCATCAGGGGATTGGTAGTTGCTCTTCGTAATCACGCCCACCTTGGAGATGCCGGCGTTGACCATGTTGGACAATGGGAAATCGATCAGACGGTACCGGCCGCCGAAGGGGACTGAGCCCAAAGCCCGGATCCCCGTGAGCTCTCGCAGGGCCTCGTCATGCATGTTGAGAACAGCAGGCCGAGCACATTGTTGTTACGCATGCAGCACACCCGCCTTTTCCATGTCGGTATCGATCATCGCTTTGCCGGCACGACGCATTCCGCGCCCGTGGACGCCGGAGGCGACCACCGCGACAGTCCTTGAGATTCTCCACCGTTTCAGGACGGGCGCCGACCACCGCCCCCTCCCCAATCACGGCGTTTTCCGCCACGATGGCGTACTGTACCACGGCACCTCTGCAGATCCGGGAACCCGGCATAATGATGGAATCGCGGATCTCGGCGCCCTCCTCCACGCCGGAAAGAGAACGGAGAAATCCACTTTACCGTAGATATTGCCCCCTTCCGAGATCATGCTGTTTTCCACCTTTGCGGTATCCCCGATATAATGCGGGGCAGGCCGGGATTGCGGGAGTAGATTTTCCATTCGAATCGGAGATCCAGCGGGATTTTGGGATTGAGGAGATCCATGTTGGCTTCCCAAAGGCTGTCGATGGTCCCGACGTCCTTCCAATACCCTTCGAAGCGGTAGGCGAACATCCTCTCCCCTGCCGCCAGCATGGCGGGCAGAACGTTTTTCCCGAAATCGTTTTGGGATTTGGGGTCGCGTTCGTCGTCCGTCAGGTAGTCCTCGCAGCTTCCGCCAATTGAACACATAAATCCCCATGGACGCCAGGTTGCTTTTTTTGGCACCTTGGGTTTTTCGTCGAACTCGTAGATCGAGCCGTCCTCACGGGTGTTCAGGATCCCGAACCGGCTGGCCTCCGACATCTCTACCTCGATCACCGCAATGGTGCAGTCGGCGTTGTTTCGCTGGTGTTCCGCGATCATTTTGGAATAATCCATCTTATAGATATGGTCGCCCGACAACACCAGGACATATTCGGATCGTAGCGTTCGATAAAGGCCATGTTCTGGTAGATGGCGTTAGCCGTCCCTTTGTACCAATCCGCCCCCTTGTTGCGCTGATAGGGCGGCAGGACGTGGACCCCGGCGTCCATCCGGTCAAGATCCCAGGGCTGGCCGGATCCGATATAGTCGTTGAGCTCGAGGGGCTGGTACTGAGTCAGCACCCCCACCGTCTCGATACCCGAATTGATGCAGTTGGAGAGGGGGAAATCGATGATCCGGTATTTTCCGCCATAGGGAACCGCCGGCTTGGCGATATTCCGGGTCAGGGCATACAGGCGGCTTCCCTGCCCGCCGGCGAGCAGCATGGCGACGCACTCCTGCTTGCGAAACATGAACACGACCTCCTTGAAGAGTGATGAAAGGGGAAAACGGCTGTCAGCCGCTTGTTTTGGTTACTTTTTGGATGCCCCGGCGCCCTTCGGCTTTCCGGAAGGCGCCTTGGCTAGTTGTCTTTTTCTCCTGTTTTTGGGGATATGGCTTTTTCCGTTTTCAGCTCCAGAAACAGGACGGACAGAGGCGGCACCGTCAAATTCAGGGACTGGGCGAAGCCGTGCATGGAGACCGGCTCGGTTTCGATGACCCCGTTGCTGATTCCCGTCCCGCCGAATTCGGCCGCGTCGGTGCTGAACACCTCGGCATAGGTGCCGAAGACCGGGACGCCGATCCGGTAAGGCTTGCGCTCAACCGGAGTGAAGTTGCAGAGAACCGCCAGCTCCGTCCCTTATGATCGATGCGGCGGAACACAATGATACTTTGCGCATAATCGTCGTGCGCAATCCAGGAAAAATCCGTCCCAGGAAAAATCGTTTTCCCACAGCGCCGCGTTCTCCCGGTAAAACCGGTTGAGGGAACGGACGAAATGCTGCAGCATTCGGTGGGATTCGTAGTCCAGCAGCAGCCAGTCAGGCCGCTTTCAAAATCCCATTCCTTGAACTGGCCGAATTCACAGCCCATAAAAAGCAGCTTTTTCCCCGGATGTGCCATCATATACCCAGGAAAGACCGCATCCCCGCGAATTTCTCCTCATAGCTGCCCGGCATTTTGTTCATCAGGGATCCCTTGCCGTGCACCACCTCGTCGTGGGAAATCGGCAGGACAAAGTTTTCCGAAAAAGCGTAGAAAAAAGGAAAAGGTCAGGTTGTCGTGGTTGTATTTGCGGAACAAGGGATCCAGGGACACGTAGCGGAGCATATCGTTCATCCAACCCATGTTCCATTTATAGTTGAAGCCCAGGCCCCCGTCCCTACCGGCCTGGAAACCATGGGCCAGGAGGTGGATTCCTCCGCGATCATCATGGTTTTGGGGTGGGCGGCAAACACCGCCTCGTTGAGCCGGCGCAGAAAATCCACCGCCTCCAGGTTTTCCTTGCCGCCGTATCGGTTGGGCAGCCATTCTCCCTCCCGCCGGTTGTAGTCCAGATAAAGCATGGAGGCCACGGCGTCCACCCGGATGCCGTCCACGTGGTACATCTCCAGCCAGAACAGGGCGTTCGAGATCAAAAACGCCTGGACCTCCGGGCGCCCATAATCGAAAACGCAGGTCCCCCACTCCCGGTGCTCCCCTTTGCGGGGATCCGCATATTCATAACAGGAGTTCCGTCGAAACGGTACAGGCCGCATTCGTCCTTCGGAAAATGGGCGGGCACCCAGTCGACGATCACGCCGATGCCGGCCCTGTGGCAGCGGTCGATAAACCGCATAAAAGCCTTCGGTGTCCCATAACGGGAGGTGGGCGCGTAGTATCCGGTCACCTGATAGCCCCAGGAGCCGTCGTAGGGGTGCTCCATAACCGGCATCAGCTCGATATGGGTATACCCCATGTCCTGCACATAGGGGATCAGCTCGTCCCCCAGCTTGTCATAGGAAAAGGGGGCGCCGTCGGGGTACCGGCGCCAGGAGCCGAGATGGATCTCATAGATGTTGACCGGGCAGTCATAAAGCGAGCCATCCGTCTTTTTTTTGCAGCCATTCGCCGTCCCCCCACTCATAGCCGTCCAGGTTATATACCTTGGAGGCGTTCGAGGGCCTGGTCTCAAAGTGAAAGGCGTAAGGATCGGATTTCATCACCCCTTTGCCGCCGGTGCCTCGATATAATACTTGTACACATCGTATTCGCGGATATCCTGGGTCACACATTCCCATATACTGCCGTCGCCCACACGGGACATAGGCAGGGCATCCGGATCCCCCAGGCGTTGAATTCCCCCACCAGGGGAAACCCGCCCCGCATGAGGTGCCCACACGCGGAATACATAGCCTTCGTCCCCAGTGTAATGGCATCCCATCCACTCATAAGCCCGGGTATTCCCAGCCAGATGGGCAGATTCGGTTTCCCGTCCCCAAAAAACAGCCTGTTCCATATCGCACTTCCTTTCCGCGAAAGGCAGAAATTCCCTGCTTTCATCTTACCAATTTCCATCGAAAATTCAAGAGAATTTGTGAATATTCTGAAAATATCGCCAAGCCAATCTGTAAATATTTGTAATTTTCATATAAATTATTATCGAGTTTCCAGAGCAAGGAATCCGATGTCCTCTCTTCTCCCGCCATAACCCGTTCAGTATACCGCTTTTTTGTTAAGAAATCTGTCGAATGTGGAATAAAAAGGCCTCCTGCTCCCGGAAGGATATCCCGGCAGCAGGAGGCCTTGCACAGAGAAGCCTGTTATCCGTTCTGGGTGTTTGGGCCGGCAAATTTTTGTCTCGCACTCTGGATCTTCTGTTCTTCGGCCTGCTCGGCCGGATACCATCCGCGTTTTTGCATCTCGGACAGAATATCCGCCCCTATGCTGTGCTCGTCATGCAGAATATTGAGCAGTTCGTTGCGCAGAGGAGTCGATACGCATTCGTTGGAAAAGGTGTTGTAGATACCCGTGATCTCCTTTTGGGAAGCCAGAGAGTCGCAGAGCATGTCCTTATCCTGCATGGGGATATGCGCCATTGGATGCACGTCGTCTCCCTCCTAATTCAAAAAACTCAGCAGCCGGTCAAAATGATTCTGGTGCCGTCCGGCGGTCTGCTCGTATTGGGTCTTGATCTGGGGATCGGTTGAGAGCAGCGCATAGGTTTTATACTTTTTGATGAGCAGCCGCTCGGCATTCAGTGCGTCTTCGAGAGCGCTTAGTTCTTTTTGAGGTCAGTTGCGCTATGTCACGCGACATGCCAGTCCATCCTTTCCTCTGCTTGTGTATACGGCTTGTCCAGCCCGAATCCGGACGGTTTAGTATGCGGAAACGGGCGGCCTTTATACATTATCGCCGCCCGTTTTCAAGTCGCCTGATTCTCCCTGCGGATGTCCCGGCCGGGATCCGTCATCAGTCCGAAACTTACCTGCAGGGCCTGATTGACGCGCTTCATCGAAAAATCATCCAGACGGCCCATATGTTCCTTCAGGCGCTTTTTGTCGATCGTCCGGATTTGTTCGAGCAACACGATGGAATCCTTCGCCAGTCCGCTTCCGACCGAATCCACCTGGATATGGGTGGGCAGACGGGCTTTGTCCTTCTGGCTGGTGATCGCCGCCGCGATGACGGTGGGACTGAATCGGTTGCCCACATCGTTTTGCACAATGAGCACCGGACGGACGCCGCCCTGTTCGGAACCCACCACCGGGCTCAGATCAGCGTAATAAATATCTCCTCGGCGGATGTTCATTTGAGGTCCTTCCTTTCCAAATGGCCGGCTATTCCTGCATCTTGTTAGTATTGTGAGCAGACCACCCCCGCTTTAATCGCGGGCTGTAAAAAAATTTCCGGATAAAGCCGTCGTGAAAACTTGTACAGTACAGTCTATGCCCGTCCATATGATTTGACAGAGGAAGTTTTTCGCGCTTTGGGCGCGGCCCCGACGCGGCCGGGAATTTCCTCTTTTTCGAAAATTTGCGGATAGACACCGCCGCAGGCCTTCCGAGACGCAAACAGGAGGCGTATCCGTGGGATACGCCTCCTGTTTGCATTTGCAGGGCTCAGAGGAAAGACTGGAATTCTTCTTCGCTTCCCGCGAAAACGTTAAGATCGATAAACCGTTCCTCACCCCGGTATCCGTCCAGGCGCGCCCGGTCGGCATACTGCCAGAACGTCCAATTCCGTCCGTCCGGCAGTTCCGGTTTTGTCAGGATATTCCGGATCCAAATAGGATGCTCCTCGTAAGCATCCTTGAGATAGAGGTCATATGCCCTTCCGGTGGCGTACAGGACGGGTTTGGTCCCGTATGCTTCCTCGAGCCGGTCCAGGAGAATATCCAACTCCCTCCGGACATCGGCCTGATGGGGTGGGTTTTTCGCCTTCTCCCCATAAAACTCCACATCCACAGCAGGAGGGAGGCTGTCTTTCTCTTTTGGGACCGTTCCGATGAATCGATCCGCCTGTGTGTCGCCTCCGCTGTCGAAGCTGAAGAAGTGATAGGCACCCACACGCAGTCCGGACCGCCGCGCCCCTTCCCAGTTGTCCGCAAACATCCGATCTGTAAAACCGCTGCCTTCAGTGGCCTTGATATAGGCAAACTGCACATCCTGTCCGGCAAGCACACTCCAGTCGATCTCGCCTTGGTGGGCGGAGACATCGACACCCCGGACAGGATAGCGGCTTCTGGAGGGATAGTGGAACCTCAGGATCCCTTCGGAAAAAATACAGCAACAAGAACAAAGGCCGAAGCCTAAAAACCTCAATGGCTAGCCCCAGCCGCCGTCGTTTTTCATATAGCTCTCCTTCCCCCTATCGGACCGTACCGATGTCGTCCGCGGCCTCAGGAGCATTTTCCCAAGGAGCTTAATATGAATCGATTACAAACAGCGCTTTATTCCAGATCTCAAACTGGTTTTCCATGCGCTGCCTTTGCTGCTCCGTCACGCTGTCATACTTGGTTTTAGCCGCCTCAATCGCCGCGTTGATGATCTCCACGCGTTCTACCGTATACATCTCGCTGGGCTTACAAGGGATCTCGCAGATACTTTCCGCTTCACAAAAACTCACTCGTATCCGCTAGAGCCTTATAATAGTCATACATCTCCTCCGCGGCGGATCCATAGAGCTTCCGGCAGGAATCGTACAGGATCTGCTCACCGGTGAGACTGCCGTCCCACATCCCCTTGGCCGCCACATACCAGAGCGGCCAGCGGAGGGGATAGCTCTCTCCGTCTCATGGTAGCCCGACCATGGCCCTTGATCGTAAAAGACATACTCGACGCCGTTCCGTTTCCAAAGCGCCTGGTTGCGGGTCGCGACATTTCCCTGTACCCAGGGGAGGTACTCCCAGGACGCGTCCCAGGCAGAGACACAGTACCATTCCCAAATCGAAATATGCTGGAGGCTGGCGTTCCGAATATACTCTTGAAAGTTCCCGAGCCAGGACTGGGTATAGGTGTTGTGGGTGAGATCATTCTTTCCGAGTACCGCTTTATCCAGATCCAGCGGTGTTGTCATACTCGCCTCCCGGCAGAACATCACTTCCACATTCGGATGCGCCTTCACCTTTTCCGGCGGGAAGAAACTGTTGTGATAACTCAGGATCGAAATCGTCTTTTCCGGATATTTTTCCGACACGATCTCGGCGACGCGGTTGGCAAACGTCAGGATCTGATCCGTGGGGTTCCCCAACACGGCGCAGCCCTCGCATTCGCACCAGCCCTCTTCAAATCCATCATTAGCCGCTATGGAATAATTGGTGAGCCGCGGTTCGGCGTCCAACTTTTGAATGACCTTTTCCGCCACTTCTGAGACGAGCTCCAAATTGGAATAGTCGTACTGCCATCCGTAATGAGACAGCGGATCCCGCTTTGCCGTCCACCAAGGCGAACCATTCAGGATGACTTTCCAGGTAATCGTCCACCGGAATCAGAGACTGTATGCCATGGCCGGTCGAGATCTTATCCTCCCAAATACCAGCGGCATCCCACTTCGGGATTCTGCGCATATACCTGCGTGAACCGTGCGCGGAACTGCGGCGTATGTTCGATATCCAGTTCCCCGACCGCCAGGGTCGGATACTCCGGCACCACCTGCCACAGCTCCTGCGGACCGTACCAGCCGCACCCGAGATTCTCTAAGAACATCGTTACCGCATATCCCGTACCCTCATAGGGATCGTCGTCGTTTCCGAGGAGCGCCACATAATTCTTGTCCCGTTTGAGGATCACCCGTTCCTTATTCGGGTAACCGGCCGGCTGTTCGATCCCCATCGCCGCCGTCTGTTTGGTCGGCCCGACCAGGATGCCGTTCTTTCCGGAAAGATCCGCCGCGTCGTTCTCGATCGCCAGACGCGCGCCCGTGATCTTTTCCAGATACGCCTGAAGGTCCTCAGCCGCCGCCCGCACCTTGTCGCTCGGCTCTTCCGGGACTACAATGACGGCCTTTGCCGTCCCATTCTCCGCGATCAGGAAATCCCTCTCACCGGGGCTGGTGACGAGCATCTTGTTTTCCGGCAGCTCTGGAAGCGCCGGAGAAGACACGGCAACGGAGCTATCCGCCTGCGGCGGTGTGCTGGAGGACACATCCGCCCCTGCCTGCATCCGGACGTGGAAAGCAACCAGATGGCTGTCAGTGTGATACACACATCTTTACAAAAACGGTGTCCAACCTGTGTCATGATACGCTCTCCTTTTTTTAATAGTTTTATCGTTTTACTATTAAAAGGCATCGCGCCTGTCTGTTTCGATTATTCTATTATATCGAAAGGATTATGGGAAGTAAAGTAGATAGTCATTTTTGAGAAAAGCGCCTGCAGACGCAGGCGCTTTTCTCGAAAACACTTAATAATAGTCGATCATGAACAGCGCTTTATTCCAGATTTCAAACTGGTTTTCCATGCGCTGCTTTTGATCCTCCGTCACGCTGTCATACTTTGGCTTTAGCTGCCTCGACAGCCGCGTTGATGACTTCCACGCGTTCTTCCGTATACATCTCGCTGGGCTTGCAGGGGGATCCAGCAAATGCTGTCCGCGCGGCACTGCTCGCTGCTGTCCGCCAGGGCCTTGTAATATGCAAACATCACATCGGCCGCGGAACCGTAGAGCTTCGTGCAGGCCTCATAGAGAATCTGCTCGCCGGTGAGACTTCCGTCCCACATCCCTTTAGAAGCCACATACCAGAGCGGCCAACGCAGCGGGAAGCTGTCCGACGTCTCCCGATAACCGGCCAGAGGGCCCTGATCGTAGTAGACATACTCGACACCGTTCTGTTTCCAAAGCGCCTGGTTGCGGGTCGCGACATTCCCCTGTACCCAGGGGACGCTTTCCCAGGAGGCATCCTCCGCCGCAATGCAGTACCATTCCCAGATGGAAATGTGCTTGGGTTCGGCCTTCTGGACATACTCCTTGAAGTTGTCCAGCCAGGACTGGGTGTATGTATTGTGGGTAATGCTGTTCCTTCCGAGCACCGCTTCGTTCAAATCGAGCGGCGTGGTCATGCTGGCCTCACGGCAGAACATGATTTCGACGTTCGGATGGGCTTTTACTTTTCCGGCGGGAAATAGTTGTTATGGTAGCTCAGGATGGAGAGCGTCCGATCCGGGAATTTCTTCGACACGATCTCCGCGACATTATTGGCGAAGTACAGCAGCTGGTCGGTGGGATTGCCGAGCGCGGCGCAGTCCTCGCATTCGCACCAGCTTTCCTCCCAGCCGTCGTTGGAGGTGACCGGATAGCTCATCATGTTGGGATTGTTTTCGAAATAGTCGATCATCTTTTTCGCTACTTCGGCCGCCAGCTCTTTGTTGGAGTAATCATACTGCCACCACTTCTGGGTTTTGGGGTCGCGGCTGCCGTCCACGAGCGCAAACCATTCGGGATGGGAGGGATAATAGGTGTCGATCGGGATCATGCCCGGAAGCCCGTGCCCGGTCATGACCTGCATCCCGCCCTGATACCAGCGGATATTCAGCTTGGCATGCTGAGAACCGATGCGGGTGCCGCGTGCGCTGAACTGAGGGGTGTGGTTGATATCCAGCTCTCCCACTGCCAAGGTCGGGTACTCCGGAATCACCTGCCACAGGTAATCCGTACCGAACCAGCCGCAGCCGAGTTTTTCAAGGAACATGGTCACAGCCATCTCGGTTCCGCGGAAATTGCCGTCGTCGTTTCCAAGAATCGCCACATAATTCTTGTCCCGCTTAAGAATGACCCGTTCGTTTTCCGGATAGCCGGTCGGCTGTTCGATCCCCATCGCCGCCGTCTGTTTGGTCGGCCCAACCAGGATGTAATTTCCCTCGGTGCGGTCGACATTGTCGTATCCGATTTTGATAACCGTCCCCGTGATATCGTTGAGATGAGACTGAAGATCCTCAGCCGCAGTCCGTACTTTATCGCTCGGATCCGCCGGTATCACAATGGTGGTTTTGGCCGTCCCGTTCTCCGCGATGAGAAAATCGCTTTCCCCGGGGCTGGTGACGAGCATCTTGTTTTCCGGCAGATCCGGGACGTCAATCGGGCTGGCGGCCACAGAACTGCCGTCCCCCTGAGACGGAACGCTTGACGGCGTCCCCTCCTGTTTACACGCGGTCATGGACATCAAAAGTCCTCCTACCAATAGTATCGGCACTCCTGAACGGAGCCAACGTCCTGCTTTACCCATGATGCACTCCTCTCTCACAATCCGTGACAATCTTGTTACGTCCGATAAGCCGGAGCCCATTTCATGTATCATTATACGGAATGTGTTGCTTTCCGGCAAGGTAAAAACGCATCTACCGACAGGTTCAAATTTGCTGTTTTACGGGATATAGCGGGGAATATTCCTTACATATCGCTCACCATGTCGGGATTTGCTCTTTTTCGGAAAAAAGAGGATATCTCTCCTCCCTCCCGGAAAAACCCGGCCGGTTCTCCGGGAGGGAGACTGCTTAATAATTATAATAGCTGATGAGGGCCGCCTGCTTCCACAAGGAGATCTGATTCTCGATCCGCTGCTTCTGCGCATCGGTCACCTCGCCGAGCTTGGCTTCGGCGGCCGCGAGGGCAGCGTCGATGATTTCCACCCGGTCATCCGTGTACATCTCCCCGGGCTTGCAGGGGATCCAGCAGGTGCTGTCCGCGCGGCACTGCTCGCTGCTGTCCGCCAGGGCCTTATAATACCAGTACATTTCGTCCGCGGCGGTGCCGTAGAGCTTCCGGCAGGAATCGTACAGGATCTGCTCACCGGTAAGGCTGCCGTCCCACATCCCTTGGCCGCCACGAACCAGAGCGGCCAGCGGAGGGGATAGCTCTCATCGGTTTCACGATGCCACGATGCAGGGCCCTGGTCGTAAAAGACATATTCCGCGCCGTTTTGTTTCCAAAGCGCATGATTGCGGGTAGCCACGCTTCCCTGTACCCAGGGGACGTCCTTCCACAGAGGCCTTTCCGCCGCGATGCAGTACCATTCCCAGATGGAGACATGCTGAAGCTCCGGTTTTTGGATAAATTCCTGGAAATTCCCGAGCCAGGACTGGGTGTAGGTGTTGTGGGTGATCGCATTTTTTGCCGAGGATCTCTTCCCCGAGATCCAGCGGTATCGTCATGCTGGTCTCCCGGCAGAACATCACTTCCACATTCGGATGCGCCTTCACCTTTTCCGGCGGGAAGAAACTGTTGTGATAACTCAGGATCGAAATCGTCTTGTCCGGGTATTTTTCCGACATGATCTCGGCGACGCGGTTGGCAAAGGTCAGGATCTGGTCGGTCGCGTTGCCCACTGCCGCACAGGTCTCACATTCGCACCAGCCCTCTTCCCAACCGTCGTTGGCGGCCAGGGAATAGTTCGTCATCTGGGGATCAGCGTCCCACTTTTCCAGAACCTTTTTGGCCGTTTCAGCGGCGAGCTCCGGGTTGGTGTAATCGTACTGCCACCATTCGACGGACATGGGATCCCGCTTGCCGTCCACCAAGGCGAACCATTCGGGGTGGGCGGCTGCGTAATCCTTCCGCGGGATGAGTGCCGTAATCCCGTGGCCGATATGGGTTTGATCCCGCCCAGATACCAGCGGCGCGCCAGAACGTCATTGCTGTTATAGACATTGTTCTGCCGGGACCGGAACTGCGGCGTATGTTCGATATCCAGTTCCCCGACCGCCAGGGGTCCGGATACTCGGCACCACCTGCCACAGCTCCTGCGGACCGTACCAGCCGCACCCGAGATTCTCTAAGAACATCGTCACGGCGTCCGCCGTTCCTTCATACCGCATGTCGTCGTTTCCGAGGAGCGCCACATAATTTTGTCCCGTTTGAGGATCACCCGTTCCTTATTCGGGTAACCGGCCGGCTGTTCGATTCCCATCGCCGCCGTCTGTTTGGTCGGCCCGACCAGGATGCCATTCTTTCCGGAAAGATCCGCCGCGTCGTTCTCGATCGCCAGACGCGCGCCCGTGATCTTTCCAGATACGCCTGAAGGTCCTCAGCCGCCGCCCGCACCTTGTCGCTCGGCTCTTCCGGGATTACAATGACGGCCTTTGCTGTCCCATTCTCCGCGATCAGGAAATCCCCCTCACCGGGGCTGGTGACGAGCATCTTGTTTTCCGGCAGCTCTGGAAGCGCCGGAGGGTCACGGCAACGGAGCTATCCACCTGCGGCGGTGTGCTGGAGGGCACATCCGCCCCCTGCCTGCATCCGGCCGTGGACAGAAGCAGCGCTCCCGCCAATAGCGCCTGCGCACCTCTGCGAAAACCATCGAATCGTTTTAGTCATGCCGCATTCCTCTCTTTCACCCGTTTTCGTATAATTTGCTGTCTGCGAAAAGCGATTCCCCTTTACCTTTAATAGTCATTATAGGAAAAGACCGGGTATCCGGCAAGGTTCTATTCTGGGGTTTAAGGGTTTCAATTTGTGTATTTTGTGAAATAGTGACCACAATTTTATTTTCTATTTTTCCTTAAAGAAGGACGGGACAGCCCTGCCATCCTGTGGTATACTGAGGATAGAACAGACGGGATGTCGTTTTCCGAAGAGAAAAGGCGGGAGGCACGGGACATGCGGTATCATCAAAAAGCATATAAATCCATCCTCTCGCCGCAGAACGGGATGAACCTCTACCGCGGATGCACCCACGGCTGTATCTACTGCGACAGCCGCAGCCGCTGTTACCAGATGCTGCATGATTTCGAGGATATCGAGGTCAAAACCGACGCCCCTGTCCTGCTTGAGGCCGAACTGCGCCGAAAGCGGCGTCCCTGCATGATCGCCACCGGCGCGATGTCCGACCCCTTATCTGCCGCTCGAAGCCGAGCTCCAGTTGACCCGCCGCTGCCTGGAGATCATCGGCCGCTATGGGTTCGGCCTCTCGGTCCTGACGAAATCCAATCTCATCCTGCGGGATCTGGAACTGCTGGCCGCTATCCATCGCAAAACCAAATGCGTGGTACAGATGACCCTGACCACGTACGACGAATCGCTCTGCCGTGTTCTGGAACCCGGCGTCTGTACGACCAAAGCGCGTTTTGACGTGCTCAGAGCCATGCGGGATCACGGCATTCCCACCGTGGTATGGCTTTATCCCCTCCCCCCTTCCTCAACGACACGGAGGAGAATCTCCGCGGCATCCTGGATTATTGCGTCCGGGCGGGGTTTGGGGTGTCCTCACGTTCGGCATCGGCTTGACATTGAGGGAAGGAAACCGGGAGTACTTTTACGCAGCCCTGGACCGCCATTTTCCGGGGCTGAAGGCGGCTTACCGGCAGACCTTCGGCGAACGCTATCAAGTGACCAGCAGCCACAGCCGGGAGCTTATGCGGATTTTCCGCGATGAATGCCGGAAACACGGGATCGTTTGTGATCCGGATGAAATTTTCCGGTTCCTGCACACCTTTCCGGAAGAGGTGGAACAACTGACCTTTTTCTAAAAACCCGCTAATCCGAATACAGTGTTGAGAGAGGCCGGCCGGGCTTTTCCGGGTGTGACGGATAAACGTGTTTTATATTTTTCTATTGACAAGGATATAAAATGCCTATATAATGTCATTAGTTGATATAATAGTGAGTTTAGACCAGTTTTGTTCGGAATATATTTGTTTGTTTATATTTTTTGATCTAAATATGTCATCGTTTGATATATAGATGGGTTCCAGCTATGCTTGACCCTGCTGTTCCCGCACGACACGAGATGGCCTGTTCCTCCACCGTATTCCAACCGAAAGAGTGGAAGCCCATGAGCCCATAACCGGTTGCTCACGCTCCGGGTGGGAGCCGTATGGAAACCTGTCCCCCACCAGGCAGAACGAAAATGAAAGATCAAAGAGAAAGAGGTGTACTGAAAAATGAGAAACAAGACCCGGTTAGGTGCCCTTTTTGTTGACGATGGCTCTCCTTATCGTTATGCTCACCATCGGTATTGGTGCCACGGCCGGGCCCGTCGTCACCGATACCCCTCCACCGCCAGGCCGGTCCTGGATTTTTCCTATCTGCCCAAAGATCAGGTCCTGACCGAGACCGAGGGATCAGGCCTCTCTACAGCAGTGAACAGGTGGACGAGGACCTGGTTGTCAAGGCTGAAAGCCGATCCGGCAAGGACTATCTGCATTACGATGTATTGACTCAGGAATGGTGCTCCGGTAAATATGTGGATCTGCTCGTGGCCAAAGACGGCGGCAAAGCCGTCACCGACTGGAGCGGCGCCACGATGGTCTGGTTCTACGTGGAGACCGAGGGAACCGTCTACTGCGATCTGCTGCTGGGCGTGGACAACAGTGGCAGCGGTTCGGTACAAGGATGGTTCAACAGCCTGTTCGAGGGTGCGAAATACTATGTCGAGCAGGATGGCGCCTTTGTCGCCAAGGCCACTACGTCGGATAATTGGAATCACATCGTCCTGCCCGAGAACTACACCGGCTGGGTCGGCGTGGACGTGGCCGAAGGTATCGCCTGCAAGGCAGGACACTTCGAGGATCAGACCTTCGAAGGCCACGACGACACCATCTACGGCCTCGGTTTCGATGTGGATGCCGGCGATCTTTATGTCCGCGATTTCCGTGTAAGCGGCATTGCCGCAGGGCTTCCGAGAAAAGGTAACTATCAGCCCGGACGACGCCAAACCGGTTCTGAACTTTTCCTATCTTCCTAAGAATCAGGTTCTGACCGAGGTCGAAGGCGTCCAGTCCTTTTATCCGTCTCGCCAGCCGGTGGACGAGGACCTCGTAGTCTCGGTGAGACCCGCTCGGAGGAAGACTGGATCCATTACGAGATCATTTCCAGCAATTACTGCGCCGGCAAGTATATCATTCATGCTCGTAGCCAGAGATGGGGGCAGAGGCGTCACCGATTGGACCGGTGCCACGACGGTCTGGTTCTATGTGGAGACCGAAGGGGCTGTCTCCTGCGACCTGCTCTTGGGCGTGGACGATCAGAACAGCGGTATGGTACAGAGCTATTTCAGCAGTATGTTCACAGGGGCGAAATATTATGTGGAGGACGACGACGGTTTCAGCCACCTATACCACAGGGGCTAACTGGAACCATATCGTCCTGCCCGCAAACTACGCCGGTTGGGTCGGCGTGGACGTGGCCGAAGGCCTCAAGTGCATGGCGGGACATTTTCAGGATCAGACCTTCGAAGGCCATGACGACACCATCTACGGCCTCGGCTTTGATGTGGATGCCGGCGAACTCTATGTCCGCGATTTTCGTGTGGACGGCATCGCCAAAGGGCTTCCGGAAAAGGTGAATATCAGCCCGGACGACGCCAAGCCGATCCTGGACCTCTCCTATCTGCCCAAAAGATGAGATGCTGACAGAAATCAGCGGCGTGGGCGGCATTTTCAATAACAATGTCGATCAAGACGTGGTCGTGTCGGTGGAAGAACGGGACGGCAAGGATTGGCTCTTCTACGAACGGATTTCGGCCCAATGGCACGCCGGTGTGTATGTCGACCTGTTGATGGCCGAGAATCATGCCGTCACGGATTGGAGTGACGGAAGCGTTTTCTGGTTCTACGTCGATACCCTCGACAAGGTCTTTATCAATCTGTGCCTGGCTGTGGACAATGATCCGGAAACAGGCATGGTACAAGGGTATTTTAACAGTGAGTTTGCCGGCGCAAAATATTATATGGAACAGGATGGAGGCTTCATAGAACTGAGTACCACGGCCGACAACTGGAACCATATCGTCATCGATGCGGGGTATTCCGGCTGGATCGGCGTGGATTTGCAGGAAGGGCTGCAATGCAAAACAACCGAGCTGGCCGATCAGACCGTTGATGGAAACCTGGGCCACCATGTTTATGGCGTCGGCTTC
>VOFI01001984.1_pt1 | contig 30780 bp, 42 predicted proteins | sample 5384131 | NCBI WGS metagenome assembly VOFI01 (sample SAMN12384728, study PRJNA508395) | human gut metagenome | isolation source: healthy gut H | host: Homo sapiens
TACTTCGTTCGGTGCGTATTGCTCTGTTTTGAGGTCATCTACAAGTATCATCCTTTTCCGACAGAGGATCATCCCTGCACATAACAATCTGCATTGGTTCCTGGTTATGACATGGGCCTGGCAGCCATTGAGATTTCCGGCAAGCAGAAGAACAAAGCCGATATCATCACAGTGGCTGGCCTGTATGTCATTTAGGATTTCCATGGGAGGGCTTTTCCCCTGATATTGACGGAAACGCCGGGGTAATTAACTGCAAAATGCCGTATCAGATCCCGGAAAAAAGTACTGGCGACGACCATAGTACCGATATTTACCGTACCACAGGCAAAGGAGGAGGAATCTTTTGCGATTCCGTAGAGATCCTGAAAACGGTTGTAGACATCCCGGGCATGCTGATAAAAGAGTGCTCCCTTTGTCGGTTAATTTGAAATAGCTGGTACTTCTGTCAAATCAGCTTAAACCCCAGTTCATCTTCCAGCAGCTTTATTGATTTAGTCAGCGCAGGCTGTGTTGTGTAGAGTGTGGTGGAAAGCTTTTGGAAAACTGCTCTTAGAATTGACGATCTCAATATCAATAAAAATATTTCAACTGTCTCATCTCCATATCTGAATCCCCCATTCATTCCGGTTAACGACAGTTACTGTGGTATTATCTATTATCATATAATAAATTCAATGAAAAAAATCACGACAAAACAATGAAAATGGCGATAATATTTAATTATAAGGCTGATAAATTCTATTCATTTCTAATAATAAAAAGTTTTGATATGATTAACTTACAAATTTGGATAGCCGGCCGGACCTGAAAATGTTGAATTGGAAAAAGGGAGTAACTTTTTCAAGTGATAAAGGGAGGGAGTGAATGAGATGACAAATATGCCGGAGCTGGAATTTATTCAAATTTCAATTCCTGAGGAAGCAATTGTTGCAATTACCCTTAACCGCCCTCCGGTTAATGCTTTTAATCCACAGATGTATCATGAAGTCAAGCTTGCGTTTGAGTATGCGAATGCTCCGGAGAACCGGTACCGCTGTATCATTCTGAATGCCAAAGGAAAGATGTTCTCTGCCGGAAATGATATCAGCATATTTTCAGATGATGCAGTATATCAAAATCCCAATTACTCGTCGATTGTGGATGAAGCAGGTAATGCAGTGTTATTCTCTCGGAAATTCCTGTGGTATGTTCTGTGAACGGAGCCTGCGTGGGGACAGGATTTTGCCTGGCGGCAGTTTCTGATGTTGTAGTAGCCAGCGAGAAGGGGAAATTCGGAATCACTGAGTTGAATGGGGGGGTTATAGGAGGCGCTCCGAGGCCGGCTACTGCCTGCCGCCGAAGGTCGTGCGTTATATGGCGCTGACGGGAAATCTTCTGACGGCTGAACAGATGCACCAATATAATATGGTCTGTAAGGTTGTGCCGGAGGACAGGCTGGCGGAGGAGGCTAATACTTCAGTTGCACGCGATATAGCAAAAGCCATCGATCCTCTGGACTGCGCTGTGTGCGAAAAGGTGCTGCTAAAGATTTATGATCCGAACGAACTGGGGGAAAACGTGGATTATTCTTCCGGGCTGAACCGGGAACATAAAAAAACGGAAGATTTCAAAGAAGGGTTGTGCTTTCAGAGAAAAAAAGGCGGCCGGTATTTTGGGGTAGATAACAGCGGTTTCCAGAAGAAAGGAACTTTCTTTATGAATCAGTATGAGAGAGAAGAATATGAGCTAAAAAAAGTGGAGCTCACTCAAATCTACGATATGATCCGACCGGTGATTTTATCTCATTTCATATAATGCGTTGGAACCGGTGGGATTTCAGGAAACATACATTAAAGACCGTGTGGAGTGGAGAATGTGACACTGCGCCACGGAGGTCTTTTGGTACGATTATCCTTTTGCGGGCAAAGAGGACATGAAGGGGCATTTTAAAGCGCTACCACATTTTTATGACTTTCTTTCTGCCGCAGTCACCATACCTGCCGGCTGGCGAGTCTGGTGCCTGGTAATATGCATAACAATACGGAGCGAGTACTGGAAGACCATCATATTAACATGTATTACGGCCTGGCAGCACCGATGGATAAAACGGATTTGTACGTGTTCCTTTGAATTTGGTCTATGAGATGGATGCAATCCGTTCTGCTGACATTGTAGTGCTGCAGATTGACAGGAATCTGCCGATGGTGAAAGGGGAAAATCTGGTTCATATCCGGGATATTGATTATATTGTAGAGATGGACGAGCCGGTGATTACGATAGAAGACACGATTCCATCGGAAGCAGAAATGCAGATCGGGCAGTATGTGGCAGAACTGGTACCGGATGGAGCAACAATCCAGTTGGGAATCGGGAAAAATCCCCCAATGCGGTGGGCAGCCATCTGGCATGGGGAAAAAAAAGATCTGGGAGTACATACTGAGATGATTACCAGCATTATTGCCGAGCTGGCTGAGGCCGGTGTGATTACAGGCCGAAGAAAAAGACATTGCACAGAGAACTTATTGTCGGCGCCTTTGCACTGGGGTCGCAGCGGCTCTATGATTTTCTGGACGGAAATCCCCAGATTTCGCTGAGGAGCGCCAGTTACGTTAATAATCCGTTTATCGTACCAGAATGAAAAGATGACGTCTATCAATACCTGCCTGCAGATTGATTTGATGGACAAATCTGTTCAGAATCATTGGGAAACAAGACAGTTTTCAGGGACCCGGAGGAGCTGCGGACTTTGCCATTGAGCAAATCATTCAAAGGAGGAAAATCTATATTGCCGTGAAGTCTACAGCAAAGAACGGTACCGTATCCACAATCCGAAAGCCGACACTGTATCCGGGCGGAGTGGTGACAATTACCAGAAAATGATATAGATTATATTGTGACAGAATACGGAGGTAAGATGAAGGGGAAAAAGTATCGATGAGAGGGTAGACGGTCTGATACAGGTGGCTCATCCGAAATTCAGAGAGGAGCTGCGCTTTAAGGCTGACGAAATACGAAATCTGGTAAAGATAAACTGTAGATTAAATGAAAACCGGGATAAACGATCTGTTAGGAAGGAGACTTATGAGTGGTAAGGAGACAAAATCTTTGAGAAAAGACGGCGCATGGAATTCCCGGATACTTATATTATTCTGATTGGACTATGCCTTTTGGCGGTAATTTTAAACAATTGTGCTGCCGGCTGGTCAGTATGACCGTGAAAAGAGAGGAATGGGCGGACAGTAGTAGTGGCAGGTACCTTTCATGAGGTAGGAGGATCACTCTATTTCAATACTTTAATCTGCCGGTAGAGATTCACAAAGGGATTTATAGACGGCGCAGAAATTATTGGTTTCATGCTTATTATGGGCGGCTGTATGGGGATCATTACAAAAAGCCGGAGCCATCAATTTCTTTTTTCAGAATTCATTGGCCAGACGCGTCAGGGGAAAGAAAAGATTATTATCCGCTGCTGATGGCAATCATGGCAGTAGGCGGATTCACCTTTGGCATGACTGTAGAGGGGTTGCTTTTGTGCCCGCAGTAATTACGCTCTGTGTTGCTCTGGGATATGATGCCCTGGTCGGAATGGCAATTGTATTTATCGGAGGTAACGCCGGATATACTGCCGGAATTTTTAATCCTTTCAACGTTGGGGTAGCTCAGTCCATTGCAGAGCTGGACGCTTTCCGGCGGTTGGTACAGGTGGATTCTTTTGGCGGTATTGCTGGTTGTATCGAGCATCGGAATCACAAGGTATGCGGTCCGCGTAGATCCCACGCGCAGTGTGGTATATGGAACCGGCAATACGGAATCGTGGCACACAGAGCTGGATCTTTCGGCTAAAGCAACCAGTAAGGAATACATGGGACTGGCCGCTTTTGTCATTGGCTTTGGATTCTTAATCTGGGGCGCCAGTTCACAGGGATGGTGGTTTGGCCAGTTTTCGGCCGTCTTCTTCTGGATTGCGGTGGTGACTGGTGCTATCTATGGCTATTCGCTCAACCAATGGGCCGGATATTTCGTGGACGGCATGAAAGACATGGTAAGCGGAGCCGTGGCAGTCGGTTTTGCAAAGGCGATATCGGTTATTCTTGCCGATGGGGTCATTATTGACACCGTGGTGTATTATCTGGCAAAACCGCTGGAAGTGCTGCCAGGAATGATTACGTCGGCCGGAATGATGGTGGTACAGACTATCATTAATCTGGGAGTTCCGTCAGGCTCCGCCCAAGCGGCAGTAACTATGCCGATTGTAGTACCTCTTTCGGACTTGTCTTGGGGTGTCCCCGGCAGACTGCCGTATTTGCTTTTCAGTGCGGCGACGGGATCAGCAACTGCCTGATTCCCACCTACACCTCAATGATTACCTATCTGGCCGCGTCCAGACTGCAATATAAAACTGGCTGAAATTTGCCTGGAAAATTGTGGGAGCCGAATGGCTGGCCGCCCTCCTGATGACGGTGATTGCGGCGGCTATCGGGTATTAACTAATACCGGCAGGGTATTATCCGGAGCTGTCTGGCAGGGTATTATCCGGGAGTAATTGCGGCTGAGCCGCAAACTTCCTTTTCGACAGCTAATCTCTGCCAATTGAGATCCCTGCGCGGGACTAAAAGTCAAGCACTTTTTGAAAATTTTTGTGAAGTGATTTTATGGCACAACTCTAAGACCGCCTCATCAGCCGGTCAAAAAGAAAGCCGTAATAGACGGAATGATTATTCGTTTTGTTCCAGACTGCGCAGATGTGCTTTTACCTTGCCGTAGTAGATGCGGAGGAACTTATTCGCACCAGCAGTCATGTACACATAGTAAGGTTTTCCTTCGGAACGCTTCCGGTTCAGAAACTGGTAGACAGGTTCATTCTCCGGGGCATTCTGGAGCAGGGTGGTCATGACCTGGAACAGGGTCTTACGGAGCCTGCCGGTTCCACATTTGGAAGCTTTGTTGCTCTTTGAGTTGTGCTGCCCTGACTGCTCCACACCGGGATCGACACCTGCAAAAGCAGTGATTGCCTCCCGATGGGTAAATCTTGAAACATCGCCAATCTCAGCAATGAGCTGGGGACCGTAAGTTTTGCCCACGCCATACATGCCCATGACAACCTCGTATTCTGGGAGCGTGGAAGCAAGTGCATTCATCTCCCTGCGGAGCTGTTCGATATGGGCAGAGGCAAGATTGAGCTGCTGGATACTCTGCTGGATCAGAAGCTTATAGGACGTCTCCTTTGGGAACACGGCAACAAGCTCTTTAGAGGCGTTAAACAGTTCTTCTGGTTTGGAAGGCTGATAAATATAATGGTGTTTCCTGCAGAAAGCTTCATAGCGCACTGTAAAAGCTTTCAAGCCGGTTTTACGGACACAGTCCACATGCCAGAATGAGTAAGCGTAATCGACCCATTTTTCACTGCCATCTTCACGGGCAGGGCTGTTGAACAGTTTATTTACACCGGGGTATGTATTATCCAACAGTGCAATCAGGTTTGCCTTTGCGGCAACCTTCTGCTTCATAAAGAAGCTGAATTGTGAATTTAAGGTTTTCAATTGGTTACGTGTATTGTCCATACATGAATACTGCCGCAGTTCAGCCCAGTTGTCAAGGGTATAGCGTGCTATCTTTTTTAGCATCAGCAGGGTCAGATTTGACCTTGCGCAACGTATTGTTACCAAAGTTTTTAATCAGATGCGGATTGACGACAGTTACAAAAACCCGGCATTAGAGAGGGAGTTAGCCATGGACTCATGGTATCTGCCAGTACACTCCATTACAATCCTTGTATCCCCTTCAAGTGAAGCCAGATAATTTGATAGTTCTTTTAAGGATTGGGAAGTGTGAAAAACATCTTGGCGGCAGTTCCTTTCCTATGATTCTGATTTTCTTCACCAGTTTTGCCACGATTATGGGAGCCGGCAATTTTATCGGGCCATGCCGGAAGCGGATATGAGCAGGGAATCGGCTGGCTGGCTTTTTATCCTGGGCGAGCAGGGCTCAAGATTATTTTTGCCCTGGTTTTCGCCGGTTTAGCAGGACATTTTACTTATAATACGATGCCGGAGATGATTGATGATCTTATCGTCCGCGACCAAATTTACCAGGGCTCTCTGCGGAATCTGGGCGCCTGCATCATGATCGCATGGGTAGGCCAGGGAAAGGCGTTCGGAGAACTGTTCCAGGTCTTTACCAATGCCAACCCAATTCCAATTTTTTTGTTTTCTGTTATTTTATTGTCTATACGGTCATGCGGCGGTGTCAAGCAGCGTAGTGTGGACCGGACTGTTTCGCTGAATTATCTGCCTTGTTTTCGGAACCGTGTTCTACCTGTTTGCCTTCAGCAAGGTGGATTTCAGCCTGGCCGTACTGGGAAGCCGTCTGGCGGAGGTAGGAAAGGGCGAACTGTGGAGCAGCCACCGTGATTTGATGGGCAGTGTCAACAATGACCGGTCTCATCGGCGTTTTTGGTATCCCAGACATACTGGCAGCGCTGCTATGCCCTGCAAGAATGCAAAACCGCCTGTAACGGCCTTGCTGTACAGCGGGATTATCTGTGTGGTTATGACAATGATGACAGCACTGGTTGGTTTGATTATTCGACAATGAATCAGGATCTGAGCAGCGAAATGCAAATGCCTTGGTTCATGATGCACGCCGCCGCTTATCGCCGCAGGAATCTTCACCTTTGATTCTCTGCGCAGGCATGTCCTCGGCGGATTCCCTGCCTGAATTCAGCGGCGGTTCTGGTTGTCAATGATCTGGTCCGTCCGTTCAGCCGCAGCTCCGATCGTGATCTGGTGAAGGATGCGAAGATTGCAACCGTTATCATCGGCGTGGCATCTTCTCTGGCGGCTATCTATGCATCCTCGGTTATCTCCCTGTTTGCCAAAGCTTATTCCATGGCTGGAGCCGGGATGGCCCCTTTGCTCTGCATCGGTCTGGTGTGGAAGGAGCGGAAGGGAAAAAGACGGAAATGAGCCGGTGCAACAGCAGGATTACCCCCTGGGGCGCCCGGGCAGGCATTGTGACCGGAGCCGTGCTTTCCCCAGCTCTCTTTCCTGGGGAAATAACGCAGTGCTTATCGGCCTGGCGGCCTCCTCTGTAGTTATCGTGGCAGTTTCTCTTTTTGACGAAAAATGTCCCTGTCGAGCCGGTTTTCCGGAGCGAAGGGACGAACACCGATTCCCAAGATGGAGAAGTAACATATAGTATCAGCTGCGGTTCAGAGTCCTGCCTGTTTCAGGCAGGAGATTTGAACCGCAGCTGTTTCTCGGACGGTGACCTGTGCGCGGGCGTGCAGGTTATCGTTTCATCCTTTTTTCGAGAAACGTAATTCCCTGATACAGCACTGCCGATACGATACAGAGTATCACAATCGACATAAACCACCATATCCATTTTTGAACACCTGTGAACCATAAATTATAAGATATCCAAGCCCCTTGTTCGCCGCCAGAAATTCTCCGATAATGACACCGACAAGGCATAGTCCCACATTGACCTTCATATTACTGATAATCAGAGGGATTGAGCCCGGCAGAAGCACTTTGGTAAGTACGTCCTTCCGTTTACCGCCCAAAGAATAAATCAGCTTTGATCTGATCCGATCCGTGTGGCTGAAACCGTTGTGCAATGTCATTATTGCCCTGAATACAGCCACGGAAACGGCAGCCACAATAATCGTTTTGATATTATTGCCTAACCAAACAATCAGAATCCGGAGCAGCGCAGATTTTTTGGCACCGTTGAGTCGTTGACCAGGACCGGTAAATGGCGCCCAGGAAGGCCGATGACGACAAGGAAGAAGCTCATGTTGCCCCATAATTGTGACACCGGTGTGTAAAATACTGCCGTTTCCCAGAGTGCGATGCGGACGGAGAACTGAAAATAAAGTCGTTAATGATATCCGAAAAATTTCCCAGAAAAGAAGCAGAATGCGGCAGATTGTGACCATTCTGCGGCGGCGTTTCTGCCTTGCAATAAATGCCTGCTGGGCCAGGGTTTTCATGTAATTCCATGAGACACCTCCTGATAAGGATAAAAGTAGGCGGTTTACAGGGCTGAGCCCCTAATGGGCCTGCAAAGATGCACCTGCCCGGTAAACGGCGCGATCCGGCGCTGTCAACCATGGAGTGTTTAGTTTTGCAGGATCTTCCAGACTTCATTAAAATAACCTGAAAATTCAGGATCATTTCTCCTTTCAAGAGGGCTTAAACCCGGTGTGGAAAATGGGATGGGCAGTATTCCTTTGATCCTTCCGGCCTCTTTGAAAGAATGATAATCCGATCCGCCACACTGACGGCCTCCGACAGATCGTGGGTAATCAGAATGGCAGTTTTATGGCGGCCTCTGATGATTGTGCTGATATCATCGCATACGGATAGGCGTGTCTGATAATCCAGTGCAGAAAAAGGCTCATCGAGGAGAAGGATATCCGGCTCCAGAGCCAATGTCCTGATAAAGGGCGGCACGCTGGCGCATTCCGCCGGAGAGCTCGGAGGGGCAGGAATTCTCAAAATTACCCAGTCCATAGGAATTCATCAGCTCCCTCCCTCAGGTCGTTTTTATGGCGTTCATCCATCTTGTGCTGAATTTCCAGTCCGAGCTGCGTTGGAAAGGATTGACCGCCATTCGAACAGGTGATCCTTTTGGAGCATGTAACCGATATTGACTTTGCTGTCGGGGAGGAATGCCGTCAATCAGGATTTCTCCTTCGTCCGGTTTTTAACAGTCCGCTGAAAATGGAGAGCAGAGTTGACTTGCCGCAGCCGGACGGCCGACAATTACAATGAATTCTCCAGTGTCTACGGTAAACGATATATTAGAAAGGGCCTGAGTCTCCCCGTCCATGGAATGGTAGGAATAACTGAGGCCTGAAACTACCAGTTTCACGCAGTCATATAACACCTCTAAAACATACTGGCTTTAGTTTAAGATATGAAAATTTGTCAGGGACATTGAGCTTTAGGGGGAATGAAGTGCAATGATTTTTGATTGCCCTCTGCCTGTCTGTAGTAAAAATAATGATCAGAAAGAAAGACCGGTCGATTTTTTATCGGAAGCGCAGGTATTTCCTGTGAATATATTAGCCAGGAACCGGGAAATGAGAGGGCAGAAGTATGGCGGGACTAAGATAAACAGGGACAGTGAGAAGACAGAGCCGTCCTTTAAAAGCGGCGGGCCTGAAGATAAGACAGGCAGAAAGCAGGATTTCACCCAGGGAAACATTGTTAAACAGATAGTGGCTTTTACACTGCCGTTAATCGCCTCCAGTCTTCTTCAGGCTCTTTATAATATGGTGGATATGGTGATGGCGGGCCGCTTTGCAGGCCAAATCCGCAATTTCGGCGATCAATAATTCGAGCCAGATTCTTGTTATTATTACGAAGATTGCCATTGGCATCACCACAGGGGGGATGTGTGCTGATCGCCCAGTTTTACGGGGGAAAGAAGATAGGAGCAGGGAGGAGGCAGCCGGTACCCTTGTGTCTTTATCGGCAGTCCTGGGCATTGCTTTTTCCGTAATACTGGCTGCATCATCCGGAGGAATCTTAAGGATACTTCAAGCCCTGCTTATGATGAGGCGGTGCTATATCTGAGAATCTGTTCGGCCGGAATGTTTTTTGTTTACATATACAATGCATTTTCATCCATGCTGCGCGCCGTCGGAGACAGCAGGGACGCCGATGCGTATCGTGATTGCCACCACCATACTCAATGCAGTCCTGGATCTTGTATTCGTTGCAGGGTTCGGAATGGGAGTAGCCGGAGCTGCCTGGGCAACTGTGATCGCCCAGGTGCTGAGCCTTGCTGCTCAGCCTGGCCGCAATCATGAAAGAAAAGAATTAATCCGCTTTACAAAGGGGAATTTTGCGCATCAGAATGGGGATGCTGAAACAGACGCTGAAAGTCGAATTCCCAGCGCGGTGCAGATGACCATAGCCGGTTTTCCTGGCTCCTTGTGACATTTCTGATCAACCGTTACGGGACGGATGTCTCAGCGGGCAATGGAGTGCAATTAAAATTAAAGACCTCTGCCAGCTGTTAATCAGCGCCATGTCTACGGGAGCTGTTTCCGTAATCGCCCAGAACCTTGGCGCCGGACTCTACGACAGGGCCAAAGAAGTCATGTATACGGCAATGAAGATGGCTGTTGTGGTGAGTTTGGCTACGATAGTGATAGTGGAGTTTGCCGGACCGTGGCTGGCTGCTATTTTTACCGACGACCGGACGGTAATCGCAGGCGCGGTGCTGAATATGAGGATTGAGATTATCGGCCAGATATTCTATGCGATCTTCATGATATACCATTCCATGATGATCGGGGCCGGACATTCGACTTTTGCAATGATGTCCAGTTTTACAAACTGCATTATATTCAGGGTAATCCTGGCAATTACGTTTTGAAAAAATATGGGGGGCTGGAGGATTTATATCGCATGCGCAATAGCACCGTTTTCCTCGGTGCCGTTCGGTTATTTATACATCAAATCAGGCATCTGGAAGAGGAGCCTTGTTAAAGTAAAGGAGAGAGAAGATTGATTAGAAAATACATGTTGGCAATGATACAGATGGACACACAGAATGATAAGGGCATCAACCTGGAACAGGCGTCGGCCTGGATTGACGAGGCGGCCTTACGAGGCGTTAAGCTTGTCTGCTTTCCGGAAGTCATGAACCTGATTGGCCGCAATGTGGGAGAAGGCGGCGGCAGGGAGCAGATTCCGGGGTATACGACAGATATTTTATGCAGGAAAGCAAAGGAGCATGGAATTTATATCCATGGAGGGAGCATTACCGAGGAGCTGCCCGGCGAAAAGCGCTCGGCCAATACCAGCGTTCTGATTTCACCGGAAGGAAAAATACTGGCGTCCTACAGCAAACTCCATATGTTTGACATCACGCTTGCGGACGGTACACCGTTTAATGAATCGGATAAAGTCCGGCCGGGGAAAAGATTGTGACGGTGGAGACGGAGCTTGGCGTTTTGGAATGTCTATCTGTTATGATGTGCGTTTCCGGAGATGTACCGTCTGATGACATTAAAAGGGGCGCAGGTGATTTTTGTTCCTGCCAGCTTTACGATGCCGACCGGGAAAGATCACTGGGAACCGCTGCTTCGGGCCAGAGCCATCGAGAACGGCTGCTACATTGTGGCGCCGGGGCAGATTGGAAAGAAACCGGCTTATGTGGCTTATGGCAACAGCCTTGTCGCAGATCCGTGGGGGACCGTAATAGCACGGGCAAAAGGATGTACCTGGGCTCACATATGCGGAGATCGATCTGGACTATCTGGATCAAATCAGAAAACAGATTCCTTCCCTGGAAAACAGGAGAACAGATTTGTATGATGTGGAGGACAAAAAATCATAGTCAATAGAAAGGGGAATAAGAATGGATGCATTACAGGCTATAAAAGGCAGAAAAAGTTATAGGAGCACGTTTAAAACGGAACCGATCCCGCGGGAGGATTTGAGGGAGATTGTGGAAGCCGGTTTCCTGGCGCCGTCGGGCTGCAATCTTCAGACGACCAAATTTATCGCAGTGGACGACCCGGAGCTGGTAAAAACTGGCGGAGATTTACGGGCATGAGTGGGCGGCGACAGCTCCGCGGCAATTCTTTTTGCTGACAAAGAAAGTAATTGCTCCCAGCGGCGAGACCTATTATATTCAGGATTTTGCTGCTGCGGCCGAAAATATTCTGATTGCGGCTACGGCAAAGGGATATGCGACAACCTGGATCGAAGGACAGCTCCATCACAATGGCGAGGACAGAAAGATGGCACAGCTTCTGGGTGTGCCGGAGGATTTAAATGTGGCAGTCTACCTTCCGATTGGAATACCGGATTCCGCGGTTCCGGCTCCAAAGAAGATGGCTTTTGAAGAGAGGGGCCTGGTTTAACGGATATGGGGGCTGAGCCGGTCGCCGCCGGTACGGCCAGCGGACGGGCAATGTCATTAAGATAACAAGACATAATTATCCACCCTATTTCTGTTTTTATTAAAAACAAGGATAGGGTGATTCTTTTTGCGGCACTATGGATTTTTTTGAGCAACACAATGAAACAGATGTTTTCATCTGCTTCAAAAGTTGTATATTATATTTGATGTTAAGCTACTCTGTATAGAAAACTAACTGCTTTCTTGTGATCGACTTTGCGAGGGTCGTGACGTCAGGACGAACAGGTAAAAATTTCTTTACTTATCAATGCTTCTACATCTGGCGGAGATTTCTCCGCCATTTTACTATAAAATATTTGCATATGTGTATGGCAAATGTATAATTGATTTGATATACACGTGCCTGTTCGTACATTTGGTTATAGTAACGTAGACTGTGATTATCTCACAGAAATTATATAAGATAAGTCTTGCCCATATCTCCTGAGTTATATACTCGCTCTTTTTTTGAATGAAAGCTTGTTAATCAACTGCATACTTCAGTTCTCTGAAAGAAGTCTCGATGCCCCACCTCATTGCATATAGTTTTTTTTTATTTCTTCGGCATTGAATTCTATAGAGGGAAGATTGGTAATTACACATTCGTAGTATCTTCGGATATAGAATTCTCAACACCTAAACTCCATTTTATAGTAAGGATTTTTTCTCCAAATCTATGTAATCAAAACAAGCTTTTTATGAAAGATTTATAAATTTCGGATGATTTACAACCTCGTTTGTACATTTGCGGTAAGCATAGTTGAAATATTACAGTCAAACTGCTCCGTTGCAGGCAATCTATGTTTTTAGACCAGACAATATTCCGCTGCTATTGATATCTTTACATCTAAACAAATAAAAAGCACCTTTTTCTTGTACATGTGCCAAGATTGTTATATGACTCATAGCCTCTATCAACAGAAAGAGCGTGTTTTGTATTCCGGTATATCGGTCTACCATATCTAAAAAGCTTTGTGTTCATTTTCGATCTTACCCGGTTGTATAATGATATCCGTGTAAATCTTATCTAATAAATCATACATTGCATTAAGATGCAACTGCAACTGGTTCATCGGATTATGCGCCCAGAACCATCACAGGCTATAATCTATAACCGATTTTTTACTATTTTGTAGCTCTTCTAAATGATGCTGTGCTTGGAAATCTGTAGTATAACCAAAATATAAGCTTTCAGAGTCTTCCGTCCCCGGCGATGAAAAGGCCTGAACCAGGGAAGTAGGCGGAATCAATTGCGGAGGGGACATACGGGGAGTCCGCCGGTGCTTAGCGAGGTCCTCACTAGAAAGTGGAGCTTACAAAGCCCACAATGCTGCGCACCTCCAAAGAGTGCAAACGGTCCCTGGTGGACGTGGAATATGTCAGGGAGGCAGCAATTCATTCCGGCCGGATTAAATTCTTTACTGACAGCCTGCAAAAACCACTTTGGAAAGGCAGATAATGTAAAGGTTACGATCAACAGGGAAACCGGTGATTTTTCCGTTTATGCCGAGAAAGAAGTCGTTGAGAGCGTGGAAGATCCGATGCTGCAAATCAGTCTTGCTGAAGCAAAGATGATGAACGGCAGATACGATCTGGGCGACATCGTCCATGTACAGATACAGATTAACTCCAAAGAGTTCGGACGAATTGCTACACAGAATGCCAAGAACGTGATTCTCCAGAAGATCCGTGAAAAGAAGAAAGAAAGGCCCTGTTCAATGACTGGTACTGCAAAGAAAAGGATGTTGTCACAGGAATTGTACAGCGCTATGTAAACCGTAATATCTGTATCGACCTCGGAAAGATAGATGCGATTTTTAAATGAAAGCGAGCAGGTAAAAAGGTGAGGTATTCAAACCGACAGAGCGTATCAAACTGTATGTTCTGGAAGTAAAGGATACCAATAAAGGACCGAGGATCACCGTTTCGAGAACGCATCCTGATTTGGTAAAACGACTTTTTGAATCGGAAGTGGCTGAGGTCAAGGACGGAACTGTCGAGATCAAAGCGATTGCCCGGGAGGCAGGTTCCAGAACTAAGATTGCAGTGTATTCCAACAACCCGGATGTGGATCCGGTAGGGAGCCTGTGTAGGACTGAACGGAGCCAGGGTGAATGCAATCGTCAGTGAGCTTCGCGGTGAGAAGATTGATATCATCAACTGGGATGAGAATCCGGCTTACCTGATTGAGAATGCCCTGAGTCCGGCAAAGGTTATCTTTGTCGCGGCCGATGAGGACGCGAGGGAAGCACAGGTAATTGTACCTGACTACCAGCTTTCACTGGCGATTGGTAAAGAAAGGACAGAATGCGAGACTGGCAGCCAGGCTGACCGGGTACAAGATTGATATTAAGAGTGAGACACAGGCAAGAGAATCCGGACTTCTGGATGACTTGGAGCTGGGATATGAGCAGGGCTTTGAGGGATATGCCGAGGAACCCTTTGACAGTTCAGCAGAAGAAGCCGGTGCGGATGAGAATCACGCAGAGGAAGACGGCACGGCAGCTTTCGGGGATGTGGATTTTGCAGGCAATGAGGCAGAGGAAGGCCTCGGGGAGGAAAACTACCAGGAGCAGTAAGATTTGACGGGCGTCATTAAAGAAAAAGAAGATTGGGAAGTGAGAAACGTTGAGTACAAAAAATACCGCAGAGACAGTGCATCGGGTGCGGAGAGATGAAGAATAAGAAAAAAGAAATGCTCCGGGTTTTAAAGACAACCGATGATCAGATTATAATTGATGCCACAGGCAGGGAAAAACGGCCGCGGCGCCTATATCTGTCCATCTAAGGACTGCTATAAAAAAAAGCGGTGAAGAATAAAGGACTGGAGCGTTCTCTGAAAATGGCCATTCCAAAGGAAGTATATGAAGCACTTGAAAAGGAGGATGGACAATATTGGAGAACAGTGAAAAAAAATATTGAACCTTTTGGGCCTGGCAACAAAGGCGGGCAAAATCGCAAGCGGTGAGTTGCTGCTGAGAAAGGGTGAAAAAGCGGAAAGGCTCATTTGGTGATTGTATCGGAAGAAGCATCGGACAATACAACAGAAAGATGTTCCAGAATATCGTGTACTTACTACAAGGTCCCGATTTACTTTTTCGGATGAAGGAAGAGCTGGGACACGCAATGGGAAAAGAGATGAGAGCATCTCTGGCCTTACTGGATGCAGGTTTTGCAAAGGCACTCGTGAAACAGATGGAGAAAGTTAGATGATTAACGGAGGGCGAAACTGGGTAAAACCAATAAAGAAGTTCGGGAAGGCAGTGCCGGAACGTTTGATGTCAAAGCCATGCATCCAGCATTTCAGATGACCAGGCAGTTGTCAGAAGAACATTGGGCCAGGGCATGCAACAAAGGGCGGTGACGCCGGTGACGGAGACTTCAGAAAACCAGGTACAGGAAGGGGCGGAAAAAAGCGATTGGAAGAAATGAACGAGCCAGTAAAGGCAGAAATAAAAGAAGCAGAATCAAAAGCAGCATCTGACAGGACAAAGGACCGGCTGAACCGCCGAAGAAAAAGAATTGCGGCAGTATACCGCCCACAGAACAGTACTCAGATGAGAAATAACCGTCCGGCAGGCCAGAGTTACGGCGGCAGCCGTCTCAAAGCAGCCGGGCCGTTAGAGCCGGAAACCAGGCTCAGGAAAGACCGGTTCAGGAGGCGTGCCGGGTACACCGAACGGCAGCCCGCGCAGCCCGACAACGGCTCCGGCATCACAGGCAGCAGCTCCGCAGTCACCGGCAGCGGTCCTGGCAGAACAGCGGTACAGAGAGGAGAGCAGCGGCTATCAGGGAAACCGTGATTTGGCCAGAGCGGTTACCAGGGAGACCGTGACGGTCAGGAGGACCGAGGCTACCAGGTCCGCGGACGGCCCAGAGGACCAGAGGCTACCAGACCGTGACGGCCAGAGGACCGGAGGTTACCAGGGAAGACGGTCAGAACCGGAGGCTATCAGAAACCGTGACGGTCAGAGACCGGAGGCTATCAGGGAAACCGCGACGGTCAGAAAGGAGGTTAGCTACCAGGGAAATCGTGACGGCCAGAGGACCGGAGGCTATCAGGGGAAACCGCGACGGACAGAGAAGCGGCGGCTATCAGGGAAACCGCGACAGGACCGGAGGCTATCAGGAACCGGCGGTTACCGGAGGCTATCAGGGGAACCGCGATGGTCAGAGACCGGAGGCTATCAGGGAACCGCGATGGACAGAGACCGGGAGGCTATCAGGGAACCGTGACAGAGACCGGGAGGTTATCAGGGGAACCGTGACGGCCAGACGGAGGCTATCAGGGAAACCGTGACGGACAGAGAACCGGAGGCTATCAGGGAAACCGTGACGGCCAGAGAACCGGAGGCTACCAGGGGAACCGTGACGGACAGAGAACCGGAGGCTATCAGGAAACCGCGACGCCCAGAGAACCGGAGGCTATCAGGAAAATCGTGACGGCCAGAGAACCAGGCTATCAGGGGAACCGTGACGGCCAGAGAACCGGAGGCTAGGCGGAAACCGTGACGGTCAGGGAGGAAGAGTTTGAATATTCCGAAGCCGTCCTTTGAGACGCCTGGTTGTACAGAAACCGCAGAACAACAAGCAGAATAAGAATGCTTATAAGAGTGATAAATACGATAAGAAGAACCATGAGGAAGAAACCACGCAAAAACAGGGCAAAGGGAACAAAAGTCCTGTACTGCCGCCGCAGAAAAAGAGAAGAGCCTAAGGTGGAAGTGGTTAAGACCATCATTATTCCTGAAGTGATTACAATTAAAGAACTGGCCGCGAAGATGAAACTTCAGCCGTCTGTCATTGTAAAGAAACTCTTCCTTCAGGGAAAAGGTTGTAACGATCAAACCAGAAGTGGATTACGGGCAGGCGGAAGAGATAGCCATGGAATTCGATGTACTCTACGAAATGGAAGAAAAAATAGATGTAATCGAAGAACTCCTTAAAGAGGAGGACGAGAACGAGGCAGAGATGGCGGAAAGACCGCCGGTTGTCTGCGTTATGGGCCACGTTGACCATGGAAAAACATCACTTCTGGATGCAATCCGCCAGACCAATGTAACTGCAAAAGAGGCAGGCGGTATCACCCAGCACATCGGTGCGTACATGGTAGAGATCAACGGACAGAAGATCACATTCCTCGATACGCCGGGACATGAGGCATTTACGGCCATGCGTATGAGAGGCGCTCAGTCCACAGATATCGCAATCTCTGGTAGTCGCAGCGGACGACGGCGTGATGCCGCAGACCGTGGAGGCGATCAACCATGCGAAGGCAGCAGGCGTTGAGATTATTGTGGCGGTCAACAAAATTGATAAGCCAAGCGCCAATATTGAGAAGGTTAAGCAGGAGTTAATCTGAATACGAACTGGTATCCGAAGACTGGGGCGGCAGCACTATTTTCGTTCCTGTATCCGCTCATACGAAGGAAGGAATTCCGGAGCTTCTGGAGATGATCCTTCTGACGGCCGAAGTCAAAGAGCTTAAGGCTAATCCGAAACCGTACGGCAAGAGGTCTTGTAATCGAAGCCGAACTTGATAAAGGTAAAGGCCCGGTTGCTACTGTCCTTGTACAGAAGGGCACGCTGCGTGTGGGAGATCCGATCGCCGCAGGAGCCTGCTACGGAAGGTCCGCGCAATGATGGACGATAAGGGACGCCGCGTGAAAAGAAGCCGGCCCGTCCACTCCGGTGGAAATTCTGGATTAAACGACGTGCCGAACGCCGGCGAGGTATTTGTTGCTACGCCGAACGAGAAAGAGGCAAGAAGCTTTGCAGAAACCTTTATCTCTGAGAGCAAGAATAAGTTAATTGAAGATACAAAGGCAAAATTGTCCCTGGACGATCTGTTCTCCAGATCAAGGCAGGAAATGTAAAGGAACTTCCACTGATCGTACAAGGCAGATGTACAGGGTTCTGTCGAGGCAGTAAAACAGAGTCTTGTCAAGTTGTCAAATGATGAGGTAGTAGTAAAAGTCATCCACGGAGGCGTCGGCACAATTAATGAGTCCGATGTCAGCCTGGCAGCGGCGTCCAATGCCATTATTATTGGTTTTAATGTGCGCCCGGATGTTACGGCCAAATCAATCGCAGAGCGTGAAAAGTAGATATGCGTCTCTACCGTGTAATTTACCAGGCAATCGAAGACGTGGAAGCAGCCATGAAGGGTATGTTAGATCCAATCTTCGAAGAGCAGATTATCGGCCACGCTGTAATCCGCCAGACCTTTAAGGCATCCGGTGTCGGAACAATTGCCGGCTCCTATATTCTGGACGGTAAATTCAGAGAGGCTGCAAGGTAAGGATTACCAGGGACGGAGAGCAGATATTTGACGGACCTCTGGCTTCCTTGAAGAGATTCAAGGATGATGTGAAGGAAGTTAAGGCCGGATATGAGTGTGGTCTTGTATTTGAGAGGCTTCAACGATGTACAGGAAGACGACATGATCGAGGCATATGCAATGGTAGAGGTTCTAAAGGGAACCTTCTGCCTGACTGATGGTGAAAGACGGAAGACGTTTTATCATCGTTGAAAGAGAGGCATGAATAATGCGCAAAAACAGCATTAAAAATACACGTATTAACAGTGAGGTTCAGAAAGAGCTGAGCGAGATTATCAGCCGTGAATTAAAGGATCCGAGAATTCATCCCATGACGACGGTTGTATCGGTGGAGGTGACTCCGGATCTGAAATTCTGCAAGGCGTATATCAGCGTTCTCGGAAGCGAGGAGGCTGGCAAAGATACAGTTCAGGGACTTAAGAGTGCGGCCAGCTTCATACGCACCCAGCTGGCCAAAAGAATCAATTTGAGAAATACTCCGGAACTCAGCTTCATCCTGGATCAGTCGATCGAGTACGGCGTCAATATGACGAGACTGATTAACGAAGTGACGGCAGGGATGAATGAAAGCGGAGCTAAAGAAGAGGATTCGGAAGAAGAGCTTTGGAAGACACCTCAAACGAATAATAGATGGTTAAGCCTCCGGTGAATTTCGGAGGCTGTCTGATTGGTGGCGGTGACCTGTGCGCGGAGCGCAGAGGTTATCGTTGAATCCGGTAATCTGTGCGCACAGCGCCCGGATTATCGCTGAGCAGGAGATGATATAGAGGATGAGTAATTTATTAAATGAAGTTCTTGACGGCGTAAACAATGTTGTCCTGTTAGGACACCTCCATCCGGATGGCGACTGTGTCGGCACCTGCCTTGGTATGTATAATTATCTGTCGGAAAATTACCCGCAGCTCACCGTTGATCTGTATTTAGACCATCCGGCCGGAAAGTTTTCTTATATGAAAAATTTTGACCGGATTAAAACGGAGATGGAGCCGGGAAAAGTTTATGAATTATGTATTACACTGGACAGCAGCGATGCACAACGGCTTGGAATCTTCCTGCCTTATTTTCAGGACGCCGGGGCGACTCTCTGCATTGATCATCACGTGACGAATAAAGGGTTTGCCGGTAAGAACCATGTTGTTCCCTTCTGCCAGCTCCTGCAGTGAGGTGCTTTATACCTTGCTGGAAGACAGCAAAATCAGCAGGAATACCGCAGAATGCCTATACACGGGAATCGTTCACGATACAGGTGTGTTCAAATACAGCAATACGTCCAAAAGAACGATGGAGATTGCCGGAAACCTGGTGGACAAAGGCCTGAACAGCGCTAAGATTATCGACGACAGTTTTTACCGGAAGACTTATGTACAGAATCAGGTACTGGGACGCGCGCTCTTTTAGAAAGCTTCCTGTTTATGGACGGACGCTGCATTTTTCACAGCACTGAAACAGAAGGATCTCGATTTTACGGGGCGGACAGCAATGATTTGGACGGTATTATTGATCAGCTCCGGATTACGGAAGGAGTCGAGTGCGCCGTTTTCATTTACGAAAAAGAACCTCATGTATATAAGGTCAGCATGCGCTCAATGATTATGTGGATGTGAGCAAAATTGCCTCTTATTTCGGCGGCGGCGGCCATGTCCGTGCAGCCGGATGTACAATAAGCGGAAGCGCTTATGATGTCCTGAATAATCTTTTGAGCAAAACATATTGAACAGCAGATGAAAAGAGCACGATAACAAATGATCCATGGAATAATTAACATATACAAAGAACCGGGCTACACATCCCACGATGTGGTTGCGAAACTGCGCGGTATATTAAAACAGAAAAAAGATAGGCCATACGGGAACACTGGATCGGAAGCGGAGGGAGTGCTTCCCGTATGTCTCGGGAAAAAGGCACAAAGCTCTGCGATATGCTGACTGATAAGCGAAAGACGTACCGGGCCGGCATGTTACTGGGAATAGAAACAGATACGCAGGATACCACAGGTACGATCCTCCAAAAGAGGGATACGTCCGGCCTGAATGAAAAACAGGTGAGGAAGCCATCCTGAGCTTTATCGGCCATTATGAACAGATTCCGCCGATGTATTCCGCGCTGAAGGTAAACGGCAGGAAACTCTACGAGCTGGCCCGCGAGGGGAAAGAAGTGGAGAGAAAAGCAAGGCCGGTGGAGATCTACGGCCTGGAGATAGAAGATGTGGATCTTCCCAGAGTCACTATGCGCGTCGATTGCTCCAAAGGAACATATATCCGGACTCTTTGCCATGATATCGGCGGCAAGCTGGGATGCGGCGGATGCATGGAGAAGCTGTTCAGAACCAGGGTGGACCGCTTTGAGATAGAAGACAGCCTGCGCCTGGGGGAAGTGGAAAAACTGGTGGAAGAAGGCCGGCTGGCGGAAAAAATCATTCCGGTCGATCAGATGTTTTCATCCTTGCGGAGTTTGTCCATTCTCAGAAGGAGAGGAACTGAGAGACAGGCTGCTTTCACAACGGCAATTTCTTTCCTCTGAGCTTTGTACCTGACGGGACGGCGGCCGGTTGGAAAAAGACGGACAGGGAGACGGCAATCCGTGTCTATGACAGCAGCCGTCGTTTTGTCGGTATTTATCTGTATGCCGAAGATGAGGGCAAATGGAAACCAAAGAAAATTTTTCTGGGAGGAGATTAGTATGCGGGTATATTACCGGCACCAGAGAATTTAACTATAGAAGAACCGACGGTTGTTACACTTGGAAAATGTGACGGTTCACAGAGGTCATCAGAAACTTCTGAATGAAGTATTCCGCTTTAGGGATAAAGGGTATAAAACTGCGGTTTTCACTTTGAGACGGCTCCCCGGGACTCTGATGAAAGGGAAACTCCAGACGATGATTACGACAAATGCCGAGCGGAGGGAAAACCTGGAGAAGGCAGGAGTCGATTATCTCGTTGAATATCCTTTTAACCAGGAAGTGGCCCATATGCAGCCGGAGGAATTTGTTTCCCATATATTGTGCGGCCAGATGAAGGCCAGGGCAACTGTGACAGGAACTGATTTCCGCTTCGGATATCAGAGAAAGGGAGATGCTGGAGCTGCTGAAAAGTCTGGCCGGTAAATACGGCTATGAAATGGTGATTGTAGACAAGGCGCTGGACGGAAGCAGGGAAATCAGCAGCACTTATATCCGGGAAGAGCTGGCCCGGGGAAATATTAAAAAGGCAAACGAACTTCTGGGATATACGTATATGATCCATGGCCGTGTCATCCATGGCCGGCATTTGGGTACGACACTCGGATTTCCTACGGTTAATATCGAACCGAGAGAGCAGAAGCATCTGCCGGCATTCGGGGTGTATCTTTCAAAGGTAGTGATAGACGGAAATATCCATAACGGTATTACAAATATCGGCAGAAAGCCTACAATAGAAGGAAAAACACCGGTTGGAGTGGAAACCTATATATACGACTTGATGCTGATCTTTATGAAAGTGGATTGAGGTCAGACTAACCGATTTTATACGTCCTGAGCAGAGGTTTTCCAGTGTGGAAGCTCTGAAAGAAAGGGTCCTGGCAAGACAAAGCCGGAAGAAGGCTACACGCCCGGCCGTACAGCATAATGCTGAGAATAGATTAAGGTAACAGTTCATGCTGTCTGAACTGTTACGGATTAAGAAAAGAAAAGAGCAGGAGGGGAGCCGCAGAGTCATGAACTGACTAAGGGGCTCCCCTCTTTAATTGATGGCGGTGACCTGTGCGCGGTGCGTACGGGTCACCGTTAAATCCACTTGCATAGCTTCACATGCCAGTCTGATATATACGCTAAGCGGCATATCGCATCCCACCACGGTATGGTGGCAGTGCTGGCTGACAGGTATCAATATCTTGCAGGGCCCGGCTGCTGCCTATGGCCGAGGACGGCTGCCGGTGACAGAGATCTCACCCAGCAATGAATCGGCAATGACAATTCCCAGGGGCCCGATAATTAAATCGGCATCGCGGCAGGCCGTGATAACAGGATTTTCTCCCCTGTGGCACCCAGATCGGCTCCCGCCTTCAGCATAGCAGAAGTGGCGATACTGTTGAGGGTGCCGATGGCTTTGAGAGGCAGATCCGCATGTATTCTTAAGCTGTTCTCATACATTTTTCCCCATCCGGCCGCCCTGGCCGTCGATTTTTGTAAAATTTTTTTCATAAAAATGAAAGCCTTTCTATTTTTAAAATAATGGCTAACTGGGGTCTGGCAGAGCTAGCGATTGGCGGAGGCGCTGTCAGGGTGACGGAAGATCAACAACGCGCGTGAAGGCACCGCGGAGGTGCTTGATTTTTAGTTGATCGGAAAAGCCAAAAACAGCAGACAATGAGAGGGAGAAAACATGAGGAGAAATGACATTCACAAAGTATTGATTATCGGTTCCGGTCCAATCATTATCGGACAGGCGTGTGAATTTGACTATTCAGGAACACAGGCGTGCAAAGCTCTGAGAAAACCTTGGTTATGAAATTGTGTTGGTAAACGCTAATCCGGCAACGATTATGACGGATCCGGAGACTGCTTACGTTACTTATATTGAACCGCTGACTGTTGAGAGACTGGAACAGATCATTGAAAAAGAGACCGGATGCATTACTTCCCGAACCTGGGAGGACAGTCAGGACTGAACCCTTTGTTCTGAACTTGCTGCGGCAGGAGTTCTGGATAAATATAATGTTAAAGTTATCGGTGTTCAGGTAGATGCCATCGAACGTGGAAGACCGTATGGAATTCAAGCATGCAATGGAAAGCCTGGGGAATCGAGATGGCAAGAAGCGAGGGTTGCTTACTCCGTTGAGTGATGCCCTTGAAATTGCAGATGAACTGGGATATCCGGTAGTTCTGCGTCCGGCATACACCGATGGGCGGCGCCGGCGGCGGACTCGTTTACAATGTGGACGAGCTCAAAACCGTCTGCAAGAGGCCTTCAGGCCAGTATGGTAGGTCAGGTTCTCGTGGAAGAATCCATTCTCGGCTGGGAAGAACTGGAGCTGGAAATTGTAAGAGACTGTGAAAACAACATGATCACCGTCTGCTTCATTGAAAACATCGATCCCCTCGGCGTACATACCGGTGATTCCTTCTGCTCCGCACCGATGCTTACCATTTTCAGAAGAAGTCCAGAAACGTTTAGGGAAAATCCATACAAAATCGTAGATTCCGATAGAGGTAATCGGCGGCACCAACGTGCAGTGGGCCCACGATCCCAAGACCGACAGAGACATCGTCATTGAAATTAACCCCAGAACTTCCCGTTCCTCCGCACTGGCCTCCAAGGCTACCGGGTTCCCCGATTGCGCCTGGTATCCGCGATGCTGGCAACCGGCCTTACTCTGGATGAGATTCCGTGCGGTAAATGCGGCACTCTGGATAAATACGTTCCGTCCGGCGATTATATTGTAATTAAATTTGCACGCTGGGCGTTTGAAAAATTCAAAGGCGTGAGGACAAGCTGGGCACGCAGATGACGCGCCGTAGGCGAGGTCATGAGCATCGGAAAACCTATAAAGAGGCATTCCAGAAGGCCATCCGCAGTCTGGAGATTGGCCGTTACGGTCTTGGATTCGCGAAGGATTTTCCATGAAAAAGACAAAAAGAACTCCTTGCGATGCTGCATACACCGACCAGCGAACGCCAGTTCATTATGTACGAGGCTATCCGGAAAGGGCGCAACCAATGCAGAGAACTCTTTGAGCTGACGAAAATCAAAACATTACTTCATCCTGAATCAGATGAAGGAACTGGTAAAAGAGGAGGAGAAGCCTTGCAGTATAAGGGCGAGGTTCCGCCGGTTGAGTTCTCCTGCCAGGCGAAGCTGGACGGTTTGCGTAGATAAATATTTAAGCGAGCTGTTAGGCGTTCGAGGAAGATATCCGCAAGCCGCGCGAACAGCCATATCGTAGAAGGCTGGGAGGGCGTTCATGTAAGCGGAACCAAAGATTCTGCTTACTATTATTCCACCTATAATGCGCAAGGATAAAAGTCCGGTCAGCACCGGATAAAAGAAGATTATGATTCTGGGAGGCGGTCCGAACCGTATCGGTCAGGGTATCGAATTTGACTACTGTTGTGTACATAAGGCAATTGCACTGAAAAAAGTTGGGATTTGAGACAATCATTGTAAACTGTAACCCGGAAACCGTATCTACAGATTATGATACCTCCGATAAACTGTATTTTGAGCCACTGACTCTGGAAGATGTTTTAAGTATCCACGAAAGGAAAACCGGTAGGTGTTGCCCTAAAGTTTGGCGGACAGAACGCAACCTGGCCGCAGATCTTAAGAAATACAGGCGTAACAATCCTCCAAGGAACACGGGGCGATTGAGCATGGCGGGAGGATCAGGATCTGTTCCGCGATATGATGGACAGCTTCGGAAATTCCCAATGCCTGAGTCAGGAATGGCTTGTCAATGTAGATGAGGCTATCTCGTTATTTGCAGAACCGCATCGGATATCCGGTAATGGTTTCGTCAGCACCGTTTCTCCGGAGGACGCCGGCATGGAGGTTGTTCATGACGATGGAAGCTCTGACATATTATATGAAGGAAGCCGTGAGGCGTTCTCCTGACCGTCCGATTCTGATTGACCGTTTTCCTGCACCATGCGACAGAGTGTAGAGGCCGGTTATCGCGACGGAGAATATTGTTGCTTACCGGCTGTAATGGGAACACATCGAGCTTGCGCCCGGTGTCACTCCGGAGACTCAGCCTGCATCCTTCCATCCCAGAAATCTGACGAAAGATCAGGTGAGCTATACAATCCGCGACTATACTAGCCGCATTGCGAAAAGAAATGCGTTGTCGGCCCCCTGATGATTATGCAGTATGCGATTGAGGATGGAGAGGTATACGTACTGGAAGCGAATCCAAGAGCAAGATGCCGCTGGTATCCGAGAGTCTGCAACATCAAGATGGTAAGAGCGCTGGCAACTGACATCATGACATCCGTGAGCGGGCAATGCCAAAGTTTCCGACACTTTGACAGAGAAAGAAGATTCCTCATTACGGGTGAAGATGCCGGTATTCGTTCAAGATGTTCCCTGAGGTTGACCCGGTACTGGGACCGGAGATGCACAAGGCAGGAGTTCTGGGGCCATGTCACTGAAATCACCCAGGGCGAGAGATTTACACAAGGCACAGGAGCTTTAACTCAGACCCGGGAACACCAAGTTCCGGAACCGTACTGCTCAGTGTCAACGGATATGGACAAACCGGAATTGATTGAAGTTGCCAAGGGATTCTATGACTGCGGATTCAAGCTGATGGGAACAGGCAGAACTTACGACATTATGGCAGCCGCAGGACTTCCGGCTGAGAAAATTGCCAAGATTGACGAGGACGTCGAACATTCTTGATAAGATTTACAAATAAGAGGTTGATATTATAATCAACACCCCTCTTGACAAGAAAGGTCTGGGAGATGACAGCTATATCAGGAAGGCAGCCATAAAGGCAAGATTCGTACTTTACGAATATGGCTGCAGCGAAGGCTACAGTTCAGGCTCTTAAGACGATTACAAAAGAATGGAAATATTGAAGTGAAATCACTTCAGGAGTTCCACAGGAGTTCAAGCCAAGGCGAATAGATTAAATAGAGTAAATAGATTAAATAGAGTAAATAGATTAAATAGAGATATAGGTAAAAACAAGGGTGGAAAGGGATAAAGGATAAGCAGCCGGTTTGATATGCCCCAGTCAGAAAGACGAGGGGCATATCATTATATGAATTGCTTTTTCTTTTTACCGGTGATAACGATAAATGAGACGAAGAATAAAATGAGATGAAGAATAGCAATCGTTGAAACGGCTGCGTCGTAGGATAATGGGGCGTTATGTAAAACATGTCCGGATAACCATAGGGACCGGCCAGAATGTTGACAGCCGTTGCAATCCCGCAACATGCCAGAAACAGCCCGGTGGAGCCGGTAATCCCTTTCCATGATACAGAGCCCATACCTGAAAAAGCGATTAATAGTCCGATAAAAACGTAAAATATGCCACATAAAAAGAATGGATGGTCAGGCTCAGTATGGATGCATCATTCCGTACGGACCCGCAAAAAGGATTCCGGGCAGATTATAGCAGTACATGAAAGTACAAGGCAAGCCTTTCCCACTTCCGGCCGATTTTTTGCTGCAAGGGCAGGGATGGGGGCAGAGATACATGGGGATGCTGCAAAGGCTGAAAATGGAAGAAATACCACCAGTCGTATTGTTACGGCCCGACAATATAATAGAAACATCTGTTTACATAACATTCCGAAAGGGCAGGCAGGAATCCCAGAAGAACAAAGAAGGCGTACTCATATGCACCCGCGACGAACGTCATGCAGAGCCATGCCAAGGTGAGCGCCTCAGGCCGAATAGGAACAGATGTGAAATGCTGAAAAGGGAAGCGGCTTAGAATAATTGGCCAGGAGCAGTTTTATCAACCAGTCTTCCATAAAATTTACCTCACTTTCTAGTTTTGTAGTATAAACCTTAATAATTTTGCCAAAGCCAGGGAAACAGTTGGGGATTATTTTGCTTAAACATTCACTTAAACTTGTGGAGCATATAGCGGCGAGTACTTGGGTTAATTTTAAAAATACGTTATAATGAAATACTAGAAAAGAAAAATTTACATTTATACATATTTGATGGCATAAAAATGGCGAATATTACCATAAATATGCGGTCGGAAAGCAGCAGACCGTCATCGTGTTTTATGCGATCCGGTATGACAAGAGGAGGATAATTTATGAAAAACAGATTTTAGCGTATCACTGGCAGCACTGATGGCGGCAGCACTGACGGCACGCCGCAGCGCTCGAAAACCGGCGAGAGACAGCAGGCACCCGGGAGACAACACAGGCGCGACAGCAGAGGCAGCGGGAGACAGAGGGCGAGAGCAGCCGGAAGCTTCTGAGGGAGGCGACAGGCGCGGAAGCAGCCGGCATGCACACTTGTGATGGCTACTAATGCAGAATTTCACTCCATATGAATACTATGTTTGACACGAGGCTACCGTGAGGCATCGATGGTAGAAGTGCACAAAGCAATCGCTGCTAAGCTTGGCATGGAGCTTCAAATAGAAGATATGGCTTTTGGACGCAATTATTCCGGCAGTAACAAGCGAGGAAAAGCGAGATTTCTGGCGCAGCAGGCATGACAGTTGGCCGGAAGAGCGTCGAGAGATCAGTTGAATTTTACAGGATACCTTATGCAAACTCAAACCAGGTTGCCATTGTGTTAGAGGCCGATGATATCACAGGCTCTGATGCACTTGCTGGAAAAATTATCGGCGTCCAGCTTGGAACTACAGGTGACGCTCTTGCAACTGAAATTAAAAGATGCTACAGTAGAGCGTTATAATAAAGGACTAGCAGTACAGTCCCACACAGGGAAAGATTGACGCATTGTAATTGACCAGGCGACGGCAGAGGCATTTGTAAAGAAGACAGAGGCATCAAGATTCTGGAAGAAGAAGATGTCAGAAGAGAATGCAATTGCAATCAAAAAAGAAACATGGAACTGGTTGAAGATGAACGAAGCAATCAAAGAGAGAAGCTGAAAGAAGAAGGAAAAATCCAAGGAAATCGTTGCAAAACAACGGATGCAAGTAAAATAAAGATACGTTTAATACGCTAAATGAGGTCATATCAGCCTCCATAAAACTCAACAGATAAGGAAGAAGGATATGTGGCAAAATTACTGAGGATTTCTATTTTAATTTTATCGAGAAAAGATCAGCTGGCTTACCTGGTAGATGGACGTAAAATAAGCTTGTAACACTGCTGGCAGTAATTCTCGGTATTGTTTGGTCTGATTGTCGGAGTCATCCGTTCCAACTTATGAGAAAACTCATAAACCGAAGATACTCAATTTTATATGCCTCATCTGACCGTGATCAGGACTCCTGAAGTCGGCAGTTAATGATTATTTACTACGTCATTTTTCGGCAGCCTCAGAGTGGACAAAGTTCCGGCTGCCGTGTTAGCGTTTGGTATCAACTCGGGCGCGTATGTGGCGGAAATCTTCAGGAGCGGTATAATGTCTATCGATAACGGACGGTTTGAGGCCGGGCAGCAGGTTAACTATCCTCGAACGATAATGGTACATTAGCCAGCATGCCCCTCAGGCATTTACGCTGCACGCTCTGCAATAGAATTTATTTCCCTGCTGAAAAGAGACATCGGTTGCCGGTTTTTCGCGCTTCAGGATCTGACAAAAAGGCGGGAGCTGGAGTATCACCCCAGTGCAACGATGCGCTACTTGCGGTGGCTGCCATGCTATCTGATTATTGTTTATATTTACCCAGTTGAAATTAAATGTCTGGAAGGAGGCTGAGGCCAGAGTGAGCGCTTTAATATATGGGATCAACCTCTGATCCGGGTGAAAAATCTTCAAAAAGCTTTGGAGCCAATACCGTTCTGGACGTTGACAGTCGATATACAAAGGATGTGGTATGTGTTTATCGGGGCGTCAGGCTCAGGTAAAAGCACATTTCTCCGCTGCCTGAATCTTCTGGAGGAACCGACAGGCGGCCAGATTCATTCGAAGGCACAGACATTACCGAAAAAACAGATATTAATAAACACCGTCAGAAGATGGGCATGGTATTTCAGCAATTTAATTTATTTCCTCATATGACAATCCTCGAGAATCTGACGCTGGCGCCGATGAAGCTTTCAGGGAAAGAAAAACAAGGCTTTGAAGCTGAGGGCAATTTCTTGAACGTCGGGCTCCAAGACCGGGCTGCGGCCTATCGAATCAGCTTTCCGGCGGGCAGAAGCAGCGTATTGCGATAGTCAGGGCGCTTGTATGAAACCGGATGTGATGCTGTTTGATGAACCGACATCGGCTCTGGACCCTGAGATGGTCGGGAAGTTTTAAGCGTTATGATTTGGCGGAGAAAAAGATGACAATAATTGGGTTACCATGAGATGGGATTTGCCCAGGGAGGTAGCGACACGTGTAATGTTTATGGACGGCGGAAGCTTTGCGGAAGAAAATGAACGAATAGTTTTTCGGGCATCCAAAGAGCGAAAGATTACAGGCGTTTTTTAAGCAAGGTGCTGTAAAACGTTCTATATAATTTTATGTTACAGGCAAAACGGGACTGTACAATAAGTCCCAAAAGAGGAATCGCCGGTTCCGGCACAGTGCCGGTCAGGCGATTCTGCTTTAATAAATCACCAGGTAATAATCCGGTCCAGCAGGGCCTTTTGTTCCTAGCTTGAGAACGAGAATCAGGGAAATTCTGGTTGTCTCAATGCTGTCATGCCCCATCAGATCGGCAAAGAAGAAATATCATTGAAACGTTTAAAAAGTTCTTGGCAAATCGGTGGCGGAAGGAATGGGGATAAACGGTTTTGGATTTATCTTATATAGTTTGGCAAAGTGTTTCAATCTGAGTTCAATACCCCCGATGAAATCAGGGTTGCCGTGCTGGTTTAAAAATATAAATCCGCTCCTCGTTCCGCGTTCCGCAGACCAGGGGATGGCTTCCGCGCAGGAGGACTTCGTGGGAGAATACAGACGCCGTATTTTGCCCCCTTTAGTATATGAATCCAAATAACCGAGACGCAAATCTTCTATTTTAATCTGCAGTAATTCACTTACCGGGCGCCAGTTGCACCAAAGAAACGGATGACAATACCGGTACATATTTCCGTCCTGTTTTTAATCTGCGCCTATGCGCTCATAATCCGCTGAGAAATAACGGTATCAAGATAACTTTTTTCTGTTGTTCTTTTGCCAGGCTGCATTCTGTAGACGCATAGTCCCCTTGTTATTTTTAACCCTGATTTAAAGTGGATTGGTTCCTGCCAGTCGGGAGGACCTCCGGAGGGAGTGTCAGTGAAGTAGGAAGCCGGCCGCCTCCTGTAAATAGTCGAGGTAACGGGGAGTTCATACCGTAAATTCTTGTATTTACGGTATTGAGCTGATAGTTTTTGAGCAGATATTCCCTGTATCTTTTAAATTTTCGACTGTAAGCTCACCGCAAAAAGTGAAAATAAACATTGAGACTGAGCAGGCATAGAAGTGAGAGTCTTAGCTGAGCGTCCCCTGCTTTTTCAGGTATATTTTTAAATTGTTCTACTGTATTTTCAAAGTGATTCCTCCATGTATAACTCTGAAGACGGTGGCCTGTTATCTTGTTACCAGTCCACCACCTTGTTGATGATTTCATATTGCTCTGCTGGGCAGCAAAATAAATCCTGGTGGTTTCAAGGGTTTTGTGGCTAAGCAGATCGGAGAGGAGAGAAGACCGCATTTTTCGATAAAGCTTTTGGCAAAACGGTGGCGGCAAGAATGAGGATCAGCCATAAACGGATAATAAAATAATAGAGGTATTTCTCATCACGGAGCAGACAATTTTTGAGGTATTCATAATCTGCCTCGCTGATTACATTGTCAAGATAATTTTTTGCTGGATGCGCACCATAGGAATTTTCCAGATTAAGCTTTAAACTCAATATATGAGTTCAGCGCCCGAATCCGCAGGTTGACGGTCTGCGGTTTGTAT
>VOFI01001638.1_pt1 | contig 30740 bp, 39 predicted proteins | sample 5384131 | NCBI WGS metagenome assembly VOFI01 (sample SAMN12384728, study PRJNA508395) | human gut metagenome | isolation source: healthy gut H | host: Homo sapiens
AATCGCTGGAGAGGCGCTCTCCTTTATTTCGTGAGTATTACCGATGGAAACGGCCGGTCCGCAGCGTAGGAATCAGCGTGTCGGACTTGGCGGCGGGTACAATTTGCAGTCAAACCAGTCTGTTTTGCGATGAGGTAAAACGGGAAAAGATGGAGCGCCTGGACAAGGCGCTTGACCGCTTAAAGGCACGGTTTGGAACTTTTGCGGTACAGCCGGCGGTTTTGCTGAAAGACCGAAAGCTTTCCGGCTTCGATCCAAAGAACGATCATATAATCCACCCGGTAGGATATTTTAAAAAAAATCGGTTTGTTTAGGCTGTCATATGTTCATTAAAAATGATTTTGGAAAGGGGAATGGCTGAAAATGTCCTGTAAAAAATATGTAGAAGTAACAGCAAAGTTTGATGTGGACGGCACTGTCGTTCCTCTTGAAATCCAATGGGAGGACGGCGCCAAATTTGAGATTGACCGGATTCTATATCCGCCGGGCGGCGAGCCTCAAGGCGGGAGGAACGGGAATCCGGTATACCTGCCGGATTCGAGGCAGGGAAAAATATTTGTGGCTGGAAGAAACCCGGTGGTTTATAGAAGCCAAGGAGTCAGATTAAAAATAGAACAGCAAGTAATGAAGTTTCAAATCGATTGAAATAGGAGGAATTTACGATGTGCGGACGATATACCTTGTTTACTGATGAAGAATATCAGGATATCCGCAAGATAATTCGAGCTGTGCAGGAAAAGGGCCACGAGGTGAAAACCGGGGAGATTTATCCGACAAATCCGGCGCCTATCTTGGTGTGGGAGGAGAAAGGGGTCGTTCCCCAGGCGGTAAAGTGGGGATGGCCGAAATTCCAAGGAAGCGGCGTTTTGATCAACGCCCGTGCGGAAACAGCGGAGGAAAAGAACCTCTTTCGCAAATCAGTGTATACCCGCCGGTGCGTGGTACCAACCACCGGCTTTTATGAATGGGATCAGGAAAAAGCCAAATACCGGTTTATTCTTCCTCATGCCAATACCTTATATTTAGCTGGACTTTACAATGAATTCCAGGGAGAAAGACGTTTTTTGATTTTAACCACGGAGGCCAATGCATCGGTTTCCTTTATCCACAGCCGTATGCCGGTGATTATCTTTCGGGAAATGATCGATACTTGGCTGGAGGACACAGAAAAAGCGGTGCACATGCTTCACTGGCAGCAGCCAGAACTTCATATTGCTACACAATAAAGGCATTGAATAGAAAGTGTAAATTAGAAGTGATAAAATTTTATCAGCGCTCATAAAGTTTTCAAACATTTTGAGGGGGATTCAATGCTTTCCTAAATTATAAATTCCTAACAGTTATTCTAAATTTCAAGTATGTATTCCAGAAAAATTGCATGTTTAAAATTTATTTGACACTGTTGCGGATTATTAGATCCCCTGGGACTTGAGTTTTGCTAAGATGGCTTCTATTTTCACAGATACGAAGCAGCTGTTGGACAGAAAGACATCCAATTTCTTGCCTAGAAACTCGGATCGTCGTGAGAGGCGGAGAAGTAATAGGAGTACGGAATATCGTCAAACCCAATTACAGAAATGTCATCTGGAACCCTGTATCCTACTTCTTTCAGGGCTTTTATTGCGCCAATCGCAATAGAATCATTGTCGGCAAAAGCACAAGAGGGCAACTGGGGCTTAAATTTTTGAAGTGTTTTCTTTTAAATCTTTGTATGAACCCAGTAAGGTAGGCGTCAACGAAAATTCGTGCAATGAAGAGCATGACAGGCCCAGAATACGGGAAGATTCATAAAATGAACTTCGGCGTTCTTTAAAGTTCTGAATTTCGAGATTGCTTCTAAAATAAGCAATTTCAGTGTGGCCTAGTGAAATACAGAATTCTAGAGCGCGGTATACATTTCCCCAGTTATCAATGGAAACCGTACTGCAAGGGATACTGGGTACGTTATTATCGACTACTACAAAAGGAATAGGAATATCGAGCAAGGTTTTATAAAGATTCCAATCCAGTTCTGTAGCTAGAACGATCATGCCAATATATGATGAAAAATCAATAGAATGGATTGTTTCCACAAATTGATTATCAGAAATAATAATGTTTAAATCAAATTGGAGCTTTCTGCATTCTGCTTCTATAGAATCCATTATTGCAGAGATAAAACCTTGATTTTCTTCCACGAGCATACCATGCTTTCTGTGCTTTAGAAATAAAATTTTGTTGGTTTCAGCTGAGGATTTTTTGTTTTTAGAACCTCTTTTTTTTTTGAGGATGATAATTATATTGTTCCATAATTCTTTTCACATGTTCTCTTGTTGAAGCACTGACACCTTTTCGATTGTTTATCACGATAGAAACCGCGCGGGAGATACTCCGGCTAATTTAGAAATTTCACGAATATTCATATTCACATTCCTTTTAAAATATTTGTTTATATAAATGTTTAGTTAAAATTGAATACGATAAAAGTATACAAGCGTTGAAGGGCACAAGATATTCGATATTATACACAAATTAAAAAGGAAAATATCGTATAAAATATTCACTTGACACATAGTGTGTTGTTTGCTATAGTTATTACAACAAATACATACCAAAAACAAGAAATTTTTAGTTTAGTAAACTATGGATAATATTATCTAAACTGAAATCTATTATATAAGATAGAAAAAATTATTTCAAGGGAATATAGAATTTATTATATGAATAATTCTGTCTGATTGTTCACAAAAGTATACAATTAGACACTTCTAAAAATTGTGCTTTTTATTGCTATTGTTGCAATAAAAGAGCACTTTTTTTTTTTTTTTGCTCTGTTCTAGTCGTTCTATTAACTATACTACAAAGTACGGAGGTATGAAAAATGAAGTTGAAGAAAATGAACTTGCTTTTTATTCTCGTTCCCCTATTACTAATCGCTTTATTTAAACTATATCCGGTACTGATTGCTATTGTAGAAAGCTTTTTTACCGGGAGAATTGGTGAGGACCGAATTTTTTAGTGGCTTCTCTAACTATGCCAATATGTTTTCAGATCCGGTGTTTTGGAAATCTTTAAACTCTACTCTGATTTTTAATATCTTTATCAATCCTATTCAGATTATAGCAGCGATTATTTTAGCCCTCATGCTAAATACAAAATTTAAGGGTGTGCGTTTAATCCGTACGATTATGTATTTTCCGGTAACTATCTCTGTTACCACTTCTGCTGTTATTTGGGATCTTCTATTAGATCCTAATAGAGGACTGGTAAACGCTATATTGAAAGCAATGGGGTTACCTGCACAACCGTTTTTTACCAGCGATTCTCAGGCAATGCTGTCTATCATTATTTTGGCCTCGTGGAAAGGCATTGCTTATTGGATGATGTTTTTAATGGCTGGTTTGCAAGGGGTGCCGGCCAATGTGTATGAAGTGCGTTAGTTGACGGCAAAGAACACATTTATCACAACATTCAAAATTGTTATCCCGATGATTAAGCGTTCCATTTTGTTTGTGGTGGTTTCTGATACAATTTCTAACTTACTCATGTTTTCTCCGATGTATCTTATCACCAAGGTGGTCCGAATAAATCAACTAATGTATTAATGTATGAAGCTTATAAATCAACTTTTGCTTACGCTGATTATGGAAGAGCTTACGCTTATGTAGTTGTATTGCTGATATTAATTTTTATTATTGTAGGGGTACAACTGAAAGCAATGAGATCTGAAGATTAGGAATACTTCGATAGGAGGGGAAATTCATGAACTCAAAAAAAGAGAGAGTCATAAAAATTGGATCTAGAGTTTTATTTTGGATTGTTTTAGGCGCTTTTCTGGCGTTTATATTGCTGCCTATGTTTTGGGTGATTGGCGCATCGCTCAGACCGAATGCGGAGATTTCGGCTTCCACAATATCTTTATCTATTAATTCCTTTATCCCCGAAATTTTTACTCTGGAGGCATACATTAATATTTTCGCCATCCGTACTTTTGGAAAGTCACTGATAAATACTCTGATTATCTGTGCGGCTACAATCGCTTTAGGAATAATTGTTAATGCGCCTGCCGGCCTGATTTTCGCTAAGTATAGGTTCAAAGGAAAAGAAGGATTGTTTTTTATCATCATGATTTCTTTTATGGTTCCTTTTGAGGCTGTGGCGATTCCTACTTATCAGTTAGTATCACAATTAAATCTGGTAGATACTTATACGGCGATTATTTTACCTACTGTTGCAAACGGATTGATTATATTTCTTTTCGTCAATTTTTTTTGGGATATACCAGATAGTATGCTAGAGGCCGCGACTATTGACGGAGCAGGTTTTTCAAGAATCCTTGTACAAATTGTTGTTCCATTATCAAAACCGGTAATGATTTCTGCAGGACTGATGATTTTTGTATGGCAATGGGAAAGCTTTCTTTGGCCTCTAGTAGTAGCCAGAAAGGACAGCCTTCGAATGATTCAGATTGCGTTAGGTGACTTTAGAACAGAGCACGCGATGCTGTGGAATGAACTGATGGCCGCTTGTGTCATTTCTCTACTCTTGCCATTGGTTTTTTTGATGCCATTTCAGAAATATTATGTGCAAGGCATTGCGAATGCTGGTATAAAAGATTGATTTTAGAAAGGAGTAAATATATGAGGCTTCACTATCATTTTGATGTCCCTGAAGACAAAAAGGTTAGAGTTGTCGTTGATACAGATGCAAAAAAACGAGGCGGATGATCAGTTTGCGATTGTACAAGCAATTCTTACACCAAAATTCCGCCTGGAAGGAATTGTAGCAGCTCACTACAAAGCAGGCTTCGCTGCACAGTATGGAGGCGCTCCTGTAAAAGATTCCATGATGCAAAGCTATGCTGAAGTTGAGAAAATTTTGGATCTTATGAATGTAAAGAATGAAATCCCGCATTTTAAGGGGTGTAAAGTACCGGTCGGTGAAGGATGGGAGGAAGCCGAAGGTGTTGATTTTATCATAGATAGAGCTATGGCGGAAGATTCTATTTTACATCTGATTGTTTTGGGTCCCCTTACCAATGTAGCGGCGGCCCTCAAAAAAAAGAGCCCAGGATTGATGGATTGGCGGAGGCCCTTATCCTTATGGAGAGAATGAATTTAACCTCTGCAACGACATTGAAGCTGCAAATTTTTATTTGCCTCTCAGGTTCCAATTTGGCAAATTACAACACAAGCGTATAAAAATGTCAGGATTGGATTGGCTGAGCTTGAAGATAAAATTCGCCCTTGCGGGAAAGTTGGAGAGTATCTCTGCGATCAGATGATCGACCTGAACAATCGTACCGGATGGTTGTCGGATTGGCCCAAAGGAGAGAGTTGGCCTATTTGCGATATTGCCGCCGTGGGGCTGATGATCGATGAGCATGAATATTTATATGAGAACCATCCTGCTCCGTTTATTACTCAGGATATGCACTATATCCCCAGCCCAATAGAAGGACTATCCGAGTCTATGAGAGTGTTGACACCAGATATATTTTCGAAGACTTAGTTGCAAAACTTCGTATTTGGTACCGTGCGGAAAAGAACAGTAATCCATGAAAAGGAAAGTCTTTTCAAAAAATATAACACTGGAGGGAATTTTATGAAAAAAGTACTTTGCGTTGGTTTTAGCTTCGTTACTCACCATAAAGCTTAGCTGGTTGTAACGATTCAAAAACTAATACCCCGGCAGACGGTTCCTCGGGAAGTACAAATGAAACCGAGACGGTAACCATTTCTTATTATGGAGAAGGCGATGCTCCAAAGATTGAGGCCCGCGCTAAAGCAATTCCACTGTTTGAAGAAGCTACCGGTATCAAAGTTGATGTCCAGGCTTACAATATCACTGAATTGTTTGAGATTATTGAAGTTCAAATTGCAAAAGCAGGTGAAGCTAACGTCGATGTGATCGATGTAGATTCTCCTCTAGTGCACGCTTACCATTCCCGCGGCTATCTAATCCCATTAGAGGAGTATTTCACAGAGGAAGAAAAGAAGCAATTCACGGAAAAAGCTTTGGAAGCCGCCAGCGTAGACGGCACATTGGTTGCTCCGCCTATAGACAACTCCTCTCAGATTCTCTACTATAATAAAGATTTATTGGATCTTGCAGGATTGGAATACCCATCTGCGGATCCTGCGGACAGAATTACTTGGGAAGAAGTAGTTGATATGGCGCAAAAAGGTTATGGATGCGGCTGAAGCTGATGGGCAGGAAGGCGTTTGGGGCCTAACCTTTGAACAGATCAGCCGCCCCTATCAGATGCTCTGCCTGCCTTTGTCTCTCGGCGGAGATGATATTGGGGAGGATACTTCTACAGTAGACGGCATATGGAATACCGAACCTTGGTATCAGGGCTGCTCAGTGGTACTATGATATCCACAATACATGGAATATTGCGCCTAGAGGCGATGATCAGTTTACCATACGGGATCTTTTTGCGTCCGGTAAGCTGGCGTTTATGTTGGCCGGAAATTGGATGCCTGGAAATTTAGCGCTGGCAGACGTAACATGCAACTGGGGTTATGCGGCCCATCCATATTTTGAAGGCGGAAAGGCTGTAACTGCCACTGGATGTTGGAATATAGGTGTCGCTTCTACTTCCAAGAACCCTGAGGCGGCCGCTGAATTTGTTAAGTTTATGACGATCGGTGAAGGTAATGATTTCTGGCATGAGGATGTTAAGTCCTTATCTGCCCGCACAGCGGTTTTAGAGGAAGAAGCGGAATCTCCGGAATTTCAGGAATTCCCTGATTCAATTCAACTGCTCGCGGCGGATGAGGTCTGTCAATACTTCCGTGATTCGGCCTCTGATGGTCGGCTATTCTGAATATCAGGATGTATTCACGGCCTGCTGGGAAGATATTCGCAATGGCGGTGATCCGGTTGAAACTATTGATACTTATACCGCAGAATTAAATTCGCTTCTTGCAAAATACGCAGAATAGAAGTTTAACAAAGATAACTACGGATTGCTTTTGAGTCGTAGTTATCCCGATTAGAGGGGGAAACTAGGTATGCAAAGATTGCTGAATAACGCTGAGAATTACGTTGACGAAATGTTAGAAGGAATATATTTCGCATATCCTAATCAGGTTACATCGGTTGGAAATGATCGCTATGTAAGCAAAAATGTGAAACCAGGAAAAGTTGGAATCGTTACCGGCGGCGGATCCGGCCATCTGCCTCTATTTCTAGGGTATGTAGGAGAGGGAATGCTAGACGGCTGCTGTATCGGTGGAGTATTTCAGTCCCCTAGTGCAGATCAAATACTGCAGACTACTGCGTATGTAAACCAAGGCGCAGGCGTGCTGTATTTGTTTGGTAATTACAGCGGGGATGTTATGAATTTTGATATGGCTGCTGAAATGGCGCAAATGGAGGATATTAACGTTATGCAGATTGCGGCCGGGGATGACGTTGCTTCCGCGGCCAAAGAAAACTCCGAAAAGCGCCGCGGAGTTGCAGGTATCGTATTTCTTTATAAAATTGCTGGTCTTTGCCGCAGAAGCGATGCTGCCCTTGGAGGAAGTTTATCGCTTAACACAAAAAGCGGCTGAAAATACTCGTAGCATGGGTGTCGCATTATCGTCTTGCATCATCCCCGAAATTGGAAAGCCAACTTTCCATATGGAAGATGGCTCGATGGAAATTGGAATGGGAATCCACGGCGAAACTGGTGTGAGGCGAGGAAAGCTAAAAGCGGCTGACGAGGTAACAGAAGAGTTAATGGATAGTATTCTTAGAGATTTGCCATATCAGGATTGCGATGAAGTGGCGGTTTTAGTGAATGGATTAGGTTCCACGCCAAGAGAGGAATTGTTTATCATATATCGAAAAATCGTGGAGATTCTGAAAACCCGGCATATCAAGATAGTCCATAATTATATTGGTGAATTTGCCACATCCATGGAAATGGCGGGCGTGTCTATTTCACTGCTCAGGTTAGATGAAGAACTGAAAAAATATTTGCTGATGCCTTGCTCAACTCCCTTTTTTTGTACAAAAATAGCAGGAGGTTCTATCTATGACAATTCAAGATGCGAAGAAATGGATCGCTGTCATAAATGATAATGTTTTTGGAGAACAAGGCTTATTTAGGGGGAACTAGATTCTCTCATGGGAGATGGGGATTTAGGCCTGACAATGACAAAGGGATTTGCGGCGGCCAAAGAATACGCTGACCAATCAGAAGAAACAGATATCGGAAAATTTTTTATACGGGTTGGAATGGCCTTTTTTAAAAGCTGTCCCATCTACAATGGGCACCTTAATCGCGTCAGCGTTTATAGCGGCAGGGAAGGCGGTGGTATCATCAACGGAATTGACCGAAAAAACTTTTGCACGTTTACCAAAGGCTTTTGCGACGGCGTGATGGACAGAGGCCATTGTAAACCTGGGGATAGAACGATAGTAGATGTTCTATATGCCGCCAGCGAAGGCGGAAAAAAAGCAGCCATTGAGGCGAAAAGTATTCAGGAAATCATTTCCGCTGTTAATCAAGCGTCACAAGAAGCATTGGAAAAGACAAAAACGATGTTTCCCACGACAGGAAAAGCTCTGTATCATTCTGATAAAGCAATTGGAAAACCAGATCAAGGTGCGGTAGTTGGTATGATTATTTATAAAAGTTTGAGCCAGGTGTGATACGGGTTGCAGAACAAAAAAGTGTACAGCGGCCGGAATTTGGAACTCAAAAGTGAGACAATCCAGATTCCGGCCTCTTTTTCTATGCCAAAACTCCAGCGTTTAAGCCGTTTTTCGAGGTTTACCTCTTTTTATAGAAATGGGACATCAAAAAGCAAAAAAGCAGAAAAACGTGTTGTAAAAACAATCAAATGTATCTCTTCTGAGCCTGTGATTCTTTTTTTTTTGCTGAGTGTTCCTTTTGATTTTGGGTTAATAAATTCCTTCAAACGGCATTAGACCAGCGGACAACAATTTCGTCACTCCCTCCCACACCTGCGGTGAGCAATTCGCGCGCCGCAGGTTTTTCTATTTTTGACTTTTGTGCCCACGTTTTAAGCGGGTATCTCTTTTTGTAATAGACGAATGAAGAAGAATAATTTTATTTGTTTGATTTTAAAATTTATTGTATACTATAATTATATAGGAGTGATTATATGATAAACATAAAAAAGCATTAAAAGATAAAATTAAATCGATAATCAGTGATTGGAATGTACCACACATCTATGCAATTTCTTTTTTCGTAGAATCAAACGAAGCATACACATACAGAAATTTTGAAAATGTCTCACGGTTTGCTATTAGCTATAATACTGAGTTAGATTGTATTGGAGCCGGCCAATATGATGAAGAACGCTGGAACTATGCTTATTGGAAGCAAAATGAATTTTTGATTATTGATCCATATTACAAAACTGAATTAACAGATTTGCTTTTTGATTGGTATGCTGAAAATGGCATCGATAATCTTGGCGAAGAGCCAAAAGACAAATATGATGAGAATGCGCACTATATTGGGGAAAGGCCCTGTTGGTCATTATGAATTAGTGACCATTGTATCCACTATAGCAAGAGAGTTGCAGAGCGAAGGATTTATAGAAAAACAGTTTGGTAAAAAAATTCCGATTATTGTCCATGGCTTGGAATATACCTGGTATGATATGGAGGCTACAAGAAACGCCAACCCCAACGGCGAAGCAGAAACATTCTTAAAGGCCTGCAAAGAACTGGAGTTTTGTTAAAATAATAAGAGGTCGAAATTTGGAACTCAAAAATGAGACAATCAGATTCCGGCCTCTTTTTCTATGCGAAAGCCCAGCGTTTAAGCCGTTTTTTGAGGCTTATCTCTTTTGATAGAAATGGGACATTGAAAAACAAAAAAACAGAAAAATGGATTGTAAAAACAATCAAATGTATCCATCCTGAACCGGGGCTTCTCATTTTGTTGAAAGTTTCTTCTGAATCTTGGGTTAATAAATTTATTCCAAGCGGTATTAGACCACCGGACAACAATTTCGTCACTCCCTCCACACCTGCGGTGAGCAATTCGCGTGCCGCAGGTTTTTCTATTTTTGGCTTTTTGTGCCCGCGTTTCAGGCGGGTATCTTTTTTTCAACGCATCCCAGCGGCTGATTGCCGAAGACAGACCGCGCACTCACTCTTGTAGGTGCGCTTTGTTTTTGTTCCTGCGCTGAAAACACCGATTTTTACGGTTCTTTTCAGCTGAAGCCCCGACGCGTAAGCCGCGTTCGGGGGTTTTTCTTTTATTGGATTTTACACTCCCGCTGAAAACAGCTATCCTTTACGCAGTGCAAGCTCAGCAAAGGCTTCTTTCCGGCCGCACGTATTACCGCTTCGTTAGCTTTGGCCGGATCCCGATTTCCAAACAGTTATTTTCCTATTAGATCGATAGCATCATAAGCCTAGCGGAAGGCCGCGCTGCAGGCTTTTTCGGACCAGTTGAAAGCCTGTATGAACCGGAAAGATAAATTCCATATTGGAATTTATGCGCGCCAATTTGGAATTTATAGAAAACGCTTGGCGGCTTGACTTCCGCTTTGTTAATGGTTACTATTTTTAATAGCGTGAGAGGAATAAAAAACCAAATTATGCCTAAATCTGAAGCACCGTTTTCAGGGGATGGCAGAAAGAGGGGAAAGCCGGATGAAATTTGAACAGCAGGCGTGTTATCAGGTAAGCGCCCAGGATAATGTAGCCACCGCGTTAGGGGATATCCCGGCGGGAAGCGTGAGCGTCACCGGGGACATCGGACCCCAGGGAAAAACATAGAGGCCTTGCAAAGAGATACCCTATGGACACAAAATCGCTTTGCGGGATATAAAGCCCGGAGAGTTTATCATTAAATACGGCGTAAAAATCGCCGTCGCGACCCAGGATATCCCCAAAGGGGCTTGGGTTCATCTGCATAATGTCCGAAGCGAGTATGATATGACCTCTGCGAAAATGGATACCAAAACCATGATCTTATCGGATATGGAATACGCCGTATATGACTACGAGGAAACGGAGGAGGCGCGCCATGAAGGATAAGCTGTTATGCCAGGGTTATGTCCGGCCCGACGGTTCCAAGGGAATTCGGAATAAGGTGCTGGTAATCTATACGGTGGAATGCTTTGCCGGGCGCTGAGCGAGCGGATCGCCAGGCATTTTCAGGAGTTAGGCCAGGATGTAGAGGCTGTGGGAACCTCCTCCTGCCTGGATAACCAAGCGGATATTCGCCGGCTGCTCCGGTTCTCCACTCATCCCAACGTAGGCGCGGTTTTAGCGATCGGCCATGGCTGCGAATACACCAAGCCTCAGAAAATCGCGGAATTCGCCCGGCAGAGAGGCCGGGAATCCCAATGGTTTTACCAGCAGGAGGCCGGCGGCAGCGTCAAAGGCTACGACAAGGGCCTGGAGATTGTCCGTGAGTCTGCTGAAAAAGCTGGAAGCCACGCCGCGGGAGCCCATGTATCTTTCTGAGCTGGTGCTGGCCGGCGAATGCGGAGGCTCTGATTTCACATCCGGGCTGGCGGGCAACGCCCTGATAGGCCGGGTATTCGACCGGCTCGTGGATGCCGGAGGAACCGCTATTTTTGAGGAGCTGTGCGAAGGCCTGGGCTTAAAGGAATACTTGGCGGCGCGGGCGGCGACGCCCAGGGTTGCGGATGACATCCGCCGGGCCTACGACAAAACCATGGAGTTCTGCGTCAAATACGGCCACTTTTCTATTGCCCCCGGAAATATGGACGGCGGTCTAACCACCATTGAGGAAAAGAGTATGGGGGCGATGGTAAAAAGCGGAACCAGGCCCATCCGAGGCGTGCTGAAAATCGCCCAGGCGCCGAAAAAGCCAGGCTTATACCTGCTGGACACCACTCCCGATGAAAAGCTGGAGCCGGCTCACCACGAGGCCGCGGATCCGTCGGATATGCTGGATCTGATCGCCTGCGGCGCCCATATTGTGTTTTTGGTCACCGGCCGGGGCCATGTGGTAGGCACTCCCGTGAGTCCGGTGATCAAAGTAACCGGAAACCCCCGCACCTACGAGCGCATGAAGGATGACATCGACTTTTGCGCCGCGCCGGCGCTGACGGGGACCGGTCTTTGGATGATCTGTCAGACGATCTGCTGGAGCTGGTTTCCCGCGTAGCCCAGGGCGAACGCACCAACGCAGAACGCCTGGGCCATCGGGAAGGAATTTTGTACTTCAATTACCAGGATCCGGAAAAGGTTCCCTGCGAATGGCATTTTTAAGGCGGATGCCGGTACTATTTTTAAAGTTTTTTTGGTTGTCCTGTTTTTTTCGCGATCGACCGCCCCAAGAATCATTCCCGGCCTTGCCCAGAAACCTGGGCGAAAGCCGGGAATTTTTATCAGGACCCTCCCTGTCTAATTTGATTAAGGCCCCGACCGCCGCTTTTTTCAAGCAATGATATTCCGGAATTTTAAAACTGCCCTTTTTAAGCCTGTCCTGCCGGCTTTCTCTCCGCTTTTGAGAAAAAAACTATTGACAGAACTGGTAAATAGGTGTAGGATACCTATAAACCCACTGAATAAATAGGTTTATAAGGATGATCATAATGAGCAAGCGGTTTGAAGCGCTGCTGAGAAGGAATTTCCGCAATGGGCGAATGTGCAAAGGGAAGTAACCCGTCCATATTTCTATTTAAGAAAGGAAGTTCCATCATGGCGAACAAAAATTATAAATTTGAAACCCTTCAGCTTCATGTAGGGCAGGAAGCGCCCGACCCGGCCACCGGCGCAAGAGCGGTGCCGATTTATCAGACCACCTCCTACGTATTCCGGGATTGCGCCCAGGCGGCCGCCCGGTTTGGCTTGGCGGAGGGCGGCAATATTTACGGCAGGCTTACCAACTCCACTCAAGAGGTGCTGGAGAACCGGCTCGCCGCCCTGGAAAACGGCGCGGCCGGCCTGGCGGTAGCCTCCGGCGCGGCGGCCATCACCTATGCTATCGAGGCTGTAGCCAGGTCGGGCGACCATATCGTTTCCCAGAATACCATTTACGGCGGCACCTACAACCTGCTGAACACTACCCTGAAGGCCTTCGGCGTGGATACCACCTTCGTGAACATCCATGATCTGGACCAGGTGAAAAAGGCTGTCCGCCCGGAAACCAAGGCGATTTATTTGGAAACTCTGGGGAATCCTAACTCCGATATCCCGGACATCGAGGCGCTGGCTCAGCTCGCCCATAAGCATCAAATTCCCCTGATCATCGATAACACCTTCGGCACCCCCTATCTGATCCGGCCCATTGAGCATGGCGCGGATATTGTGGTTCACTCGGCTACCAAATTTATCGGCGGACACGGCACCTCCCTGGGCGGCGTCATCGTAGACGGCGGCACCTTCGACTGGGAGGCCTCCGGAAGGTTTCCGCAGTTCACCCAGCCGAATCCCAGCTATCATGGTGTTTCCTTTACCAATGCCGCGGGCAAGGCTGCCTTCGCCGCCTATATCCGGGCGATCCTCCTGCGGGATACCGGGGCGTCGATTTCCCCCTTTAACGCCTTTCTGCTGCTGCAAGGGCTCGAGACCCTTTCCCTTAGACTGGAGCGCCACGTCGAGAACACCTTGCGGGTGGTAGAGTTTCTCAGCCGCCATCCCCAGGTGGAGCGGGTAAACCATCCGTCATTAAGCGGCCACCCGGACCATAAGCTTTACGAGAAATATTTTCCCAAGGGCGCCGCTTCTATTTTCACCTTTGAGATCAAGGGGAAAGAAAAAGAAGCTCAGGCCTTTATCGATCATCTGGAGCTGTTTTCCCTGCTGGCCAACGTGGCGGATGTGAAATCCCTGGTGATTCATCCAGCGACCACCACTCATGCCCAGCTCAGCCGGGAGGCCCAGCTGAAAGCGGGCATCCGCCCCAACACCATCCGGCTTTCCATCGGCACTGAGCATATTGACGATATCCTGGCCGACCTGGAACACGGCTTCGCTTACGCCAAATAGAAAAGGATAAAAGCGGTAAGCCGCTTCAGGCTGTCCAAAGCGGACCAAATCCCCCCTTTCCGGCCCTTCTGGACGGTTAGCTTTTGGAACATCCGGTTTTCCCGATTTCCGGGCCGCTCATCAAAGGGCCGGCACGCCGCCGTTTCTCATTTTCAGGAGGCGCTGTTTCAAACCGCGCGGTAAAAGCAGCCTTTCCCCTTCTCTTCTTTTTTTCCAGCCGTTTTCCGGCCAGTTCAAGCGGGCGGCCGGAAAAACGCCGGAAGCGGGAAAATATTTCAAGAAAACCTAATTCAAAAAGAACACAAGGAGGAATCATCATGAAGATTTATCATACCGCCGCCGACCTGGTCGGCAGAACTCCCCTTTTAGAACTGGGACGCATAGAAAAATCCTACGGACTGGAGGCTGTTCTGCTGGCAAAGCTGGAATACCTTAACCCGGCGGGGAGCGTCAAGGATCGAATCGCTAAGGCGATGATCGAGGACGCAGAGGAAAAAGGCCTTTTGCGGAAGGGCTCGGTCATCATCGAGCCTACCAGCGGCAATACCGGCATTGGCCTGGCTTCTGTGGCCGCGGCCAAGGGTTACCGGCTGATCATCACCATGCCGGAAACCATGTCTGTGGAACGGCGGAAGCTGATGCAGGCTTATGGAGCGGAGCTGGTGCTGACAGAGGGCGTCAAGGGGATGAAGGGCGCTATCGCCAAGGCGGAGGAGCTCTCCAGAGAAATCCCCGGAAGCTTTATTCCAGGACAGTTCGTGAACCCGGCCAATCCGAAGGTTCATAAGGCCACAACCGGTCCGGAGATCTGGGAGGATACCGACGGCAAAGTGGATATTTTTGTGGCGGGAGTGGGCACTGGCGGCACCATTACCGGCGTGGGAGAGTTTTTGAAGCAAAAGAACCCTCAGGTCAGGATAGTGGCGGTAGAGCCGTCGGATTCCCCGGTGCTTTCCAAGGGTACGGCCGGCTCACACAAGCTTCAGGGCATCGGCGCCGGGTTTATTCCGGAGGTGCTGGACACTAAAATTTATGACGAGATTATTCCGGTAACCAGCGGGGCCGCCTTTGAAACCGGCCGTCAGATCGCCAGGCAGGAAGGCGTGCTGGTCGGCATTTCCTCCGGCGCCGCGGCTTGGGCCGCCATTGAGCTGGCAAAACGTCCCGAAAATAAAGGAAAAACCATCGTGGCGCTTCTGCCCGACACTGGAGACCGTTATCTTTCCACTCCCATGTTTCGACCAGCCATAAGCCGACGGCAATGTCCTTTATCCCTCCTATCCGATTCAGCCAACGCTTTTTGCAATTTGGATTTATTTTATAATTTTATACTTTTATGTAAAATCGTGCTGTCAAAAAAGGCCCGGGAGTTTTTTGAAGAAAAGAAAACTCCCGGGCCTTTTTTTGATCATCCCACTGCCTTATCCGTAAAGCCAATGAGCTTCGCGTTCCCGCCCGCGCTCCTATAAGGACGTATCAACCGTAAGCAGATCCCTATATTAAAAACAAATAGGATTTATATCGGCAGCGCATCCCCAGCCGTTTCATCACGGCCCCGCTTCGTAGATTGTTTCGTTTCCATCATGGGCAGCCACAGGATAGGGAATCCCCGCCTCCCCTTAGCCGGCGGACCACAGCTCTCCCGGCTTCGGTAAATCCCCCGGCCCCAAAATTCTTTCCGCAGCCCGTAACCGAGGTCATGATCCTCGGTTACGTTCGCGTTGATACCGCCGATAGGGTTTTATCGCTCCGCAGACATACCGGTGTATCGGCAGCCCCAGGGCCGCCGATAAAACGCGCTTCAGCGTTAGGAAAGACGGGTTTTAAAATCCTCATAGCCGAATTTCCGCACAAGCTGAATAGAGCCGTCCTGCTTTTTGAGATAAATGGCCGGCAGGTTCATGCCGTTGAAGGTATTGTTTTTCACCATGGAATAGATAGCCATATCACAGAACACCACGCGGCTTCCGGGACTCAGGGGCTCGTCAAAGCTGTAATCCCCGATCACGTCTCCCGCCAGACAGGTAGGGCCGCCCAGGCGGTAATCATAGGCCTTTTCCCCCAGTCCGCCTCCCCCGGCGATTGGGGGCCGGTAGGGCATTTCCAGCACATCCGGCATATGGCAGGCGGCAGAGGTATCTAAAACCGCGATGTTGCCGCTGTTTTCCAGCACATCCAGCACCGTGGACACCAAAAAGCCGGCGTTCAGAGCGACGGCCTCTCCGGGCTCTAAATACACCTGGACCCCATACCGCTCCTGAACCCGGCTGACGCAGGAAACCAGCGCGTCAATGTCATAGCCGGGCCGGGTGATGTGATGGCCGCCCCCAAAATTCAGCCACTTCATCTGGGAAAGCCAGGGGCCGAATTTCTCCTCCACCACCGCCACCGTTTCTACCAAGGGGGCGGCGTCCTGCTCGCACAGGGTATGGAAATGAAGCCCCTCAATCCCGTCCAGCAGATCGGGGCGGAATTTTTTCAGGGTGATTCCCAGCCGGGAGCCGGGAGAACAGGGATCGTAAATAGCGTGATCCTGGGTGGAGTGTTCCGGGTTCAGCCGGAGGCCGGCGCTTTTACCGGAGGCCAGCACCTTGTCCCTATATTTTTTCCCATTGGGAGAAGGAGTTAAATATCACATGGTCGCACAGGCTTAAAATCTCGTCGATTTCGTCCTCCCGGTAGGCGGGAGAAAAAATGTGGGTTTCCCCGCCCATTTCTTCCTTTCCCAGCCGGGCCTCAAACAAGCCGCTGGCCGTGGTGCCGTTTAAATAGCTTCCGATCAGGGGATAACAGGCGAACATGGAAAAGGCTTTCTGGGCCAGCAGGATTTTACATCCGGTGCGGTCTATAACCTGCTTTAAAATTACCAGGTTCCTTTCCAGCAAGGCCTCATCCACCACATAGCATGGAGTCTGCAAAGAGGAAAAAGGAAGCTCCATCTCAGTCCACCAGCTCAGGGGAGAAGCTTTTCCTTCCAGGGCAGGCCCCACTTATTGAGGGCGTCCATAAAGGGATCGGGATCAAATTCCTCAATATTGTGGACGCCGGGCTTGTTCCACACGCCGGTCATCAGCATCATGGCGCCGATCATGGCGGGCACGCCGGTAGTATAGGCCACCGCCTGGGAGCCTACCTCCTTGTAGCACTCCTGATGGTCACACACATTATACACGTAATAGGTTTTGTCCTTGCCGTCCTTTTTGCCCTGGAAGATACAGCCGATGTTGGTCTTTCCCTTGGTGCGGGGGCCTAAGGAGGACGGATCCGGCAGAACGGCCTTCAGGAACTGGAGGGGCACAATCTGCTGGCCCTGGAACTCGATGGGCTCGATGGAAGTCATACCCACGTCCTCCAGGCATTTCAGATGGGTGAGATAGCTCTGGCCGAAGGTCATGAAAAAGCGGATCCTCTTGATGCCCTTGATATTCAGCGCCAGTGATTCCAATGGCCGTCCTCCCAGTAGCTTCCCTTGGCGGAAACCTCCCGGATATTGATCTCCGGGTTGAAGTTTGTGGCGAAGGGATAACCATGGTCGCCGGCGTTGCAGTCTAAAAATATCTATATAATTGATCTCGTCAAAATAGTGCTTCTGGGCATAGGCGGAAAACACCCCGGTCACGCCCGGGTCAAAGCCGCTGCCCAGCAGGGCGGTAATCCCCGCGTCCTCAAATTTCTTTCGGTAGGCCCACTGCCAGCTGTATTCAAACTTGGCGGTGTCCTCCGGCTCGTAGTTGGCGGTGTCCACATAGTTCACCTTGGCGGCCAGGCAGGCCTCCATAATGGCCAGGTCCTGATAAGGCAAAGCCAGGTTCAAAACCACGTCCGGCTTTACCTGGTTGATCAGGGCAGTCAGCTCGTCCACGCTGTTGGCGTCCACCTGGGCGGTGGTGATTTTGGTCTTGCCGCCGGAAAGCTTTTCCTTCAGCGCGTCGCATTTTGATTTTGTACGGCTGGCGATGCAGATCTCCTCAAAAACCCCGCTGTTCTGACAGCACTTGTGAATGGCCACGCTGGCGACTCCGCCGCAGCCGATGATTAACGCTTTTCCCATCTTGACGATCTCCTTTTCTATTCAGTATTTCTCTCATGACCATGAGGTAATGATATCGTAAATAGGTCCTTCAGAAAGACGCGGCCTTCGCTCCATGGCAAGGCCGTCTTGTTAAAGGGGACAACGCCCTCTGACAAAGCTTCCAAAGGACATTGCCTCCGGCTATCTGGAAAGCAGAAGCAGCAGCTCCCGGAGCACCTTGCAGGCCACGGCGGTGGAAGCGCCGCTTTGGTCGTAGGCCGGGCACAGCTCGTTGACATCGCAGCCCACGATGTTCAGTCCGCTGACCTTGTGGGCCGCTCCCAGCAGATCCAGGAAGCTGACGCCGCCGGCTTCCGGGGTTCCGGTGCCGGGAAAGACAGACGGGTCCAGCACGTCCAGATCCAGGGTAAAGTAAACGGGCTTTTTTTGCAGGGCCGCCACGGTTTCCTCCAGGCCCTTAAAGTCAAATCTGCGGGTGAACACGTGCTCCCTTCCCCACAAAAATTCTTCCCGGTCACCGGACCGGATGCCGAATTGAAAAATCCGGCCGTCGCCCACCAAATCCCAGACCCGGCGGAGCACTGTGGCGTGGGACAGCCTGGCGCCCAGGTAATCGTCCCGCAGATCGGCGTGGGCGTCGAAATGGACTACATGCAGGTCAGGATACCTCTTAACAGCGGCCCGCACAGCGCCCAGGGTCACTAAGTGCTCGCCGCCGATCATCACCGGCAGCTTGCCCGCTTCCAAAATTTCGGCGGCCCTGGACTCGATATGGTTCAAGGCCAGATTGGCGTCCCCGAAGCAAAGCTCCAGGTCGCCGCTGTCAAATATTCTGCAGTCCGTCAGATCCTTATCCAAATACGGGCTGTAGGTTTCCAGGCCAAAGGATTCGGAGCGCATGGCCTTGCTGGCGAACCGGGTCCCCGGCCGAAAAGAGGTAGTGGAGTCAAAGGGCGCCCCGAACAGGACGATCCCCGCGTCCTCGAAGGCCGCGTCGCAGCCTAAAAAAGGTTTCTACGTTAGGGTTCAACATCTTTTAACAATCCTTCCACATAGCTGGGCAGAGCGAACGCCCCGGCGTGCAGCCTGGTGTTATAGTATTGGGTATGGATCCCCAGAAGATTCCACGCCGCGGCGTTCAAATCCTTTACCGGGTGATATTTTTGGAGGCGAAGCCGAACAGCCAATGGCCCGACGGATAGGTGGGAATATGGGCCTGGTAAACCTTGCTGATGGCGAAGCTCTCCACAATCCGCTTGTGGGCCCGCTGCATGGCGGCGGCGTCCTCGTCGTAGAAGGGACTTTCGTGCTGGTTTACCATGATGCCGTCCTCTTTCAGCGCCTTATAGCAGTTGCCGTAAAACTCCTTGGTGAACAGGCCCTCTCCGGGGCCGAAGGGATCGGTGGAATCCACGATAATCAGGTCGTACTCGTTTTCCTTGGAGCGGATAAACTTCAATCCATCCTCATAGTAAATATGCACCCGCTCGTCATCCAGGCGGCAGGCGGTCTGAGGCAGATATTTTTTGCACACCTCCACCACCAGCTCGTCGATTTCCACCAGGTCGATGTGCTCGATCTGGTGGTACCGGGTCAGCTCCCGCACCACGCCGCCGTCGCCGGCGCCGATAATCAGCACCCGCCTGGCGTTGGGATGAACCGCCATGGGCACGTGGACTATCATTTCGTGGTAAATAAACTCGTCCTTTTCTGTCAGCATCATATAGCCGTCCAGAGTGAGAAACCGGCCGAACTCTTTGGAGTCGAACACGTCGATGCGCTGGAACTCGCTTTGAGCGGTGTAAAGCTGCCGGTCTACCTTAATAGAAAATTTCACGCTGGGGGTATGGCGTTCCGTGAACCAAAGCTCCATGGGTCACTCTCCTCGCAAAGTATCATTCAGTGGTTTGAAAGCGTCTTGGGAAATCCGCAAAACGCTTTTTTCTTTCCTTTTCAGTCCTCTTGATTTCAAGACAAAATTCCGTCAAGCAGAAAACATAGCTTCCGCCGCCAGGACCGGGCCGGCCATGACGCGGCGGGCGGTTTCCGTATGCGGCTAACGGGAGCTTCCGGGCCATAAAAAGAGAAATTCAGCACACGTCATTGCTGGCCTCACCGGCCTTTGCGGCCTTTTACCGCGGATTCTTCAGCACGTTCAGCCGGTTGATTTCCAAATCCTCCGGCCCGGTCAGGGAGCATCCCTTTTCCTTAGCGTAATCAATATATTCTAAAATACCAGGAGTAATTCTTTCTCCCGGAGCCAGAATGGGGATTCCCGGGGGATAGCACATGACAAATTCGCTGCATACCCGGCCCGCGCTTTCTTTCAGCGGCAAAGATTCCTTTTCCGCATAAAAAGCCTCCTGGGGGGTGGCGGCCACCTGAGGGCTGATATATTCCTGGCTGAGCATCCCGCCCCGGCCCCGCTTGAAGCGGCGGCGGATCTCCTGCAAGGCGCTGACCAGCCGTTCCAGGTCCCGGACCCGGTCCCCGACGGAGACATAGGCTAAGATGTTGCCCAGATCTCCGAATTCCACCTGGATATCGTATTCGTCCCGCAGGATATCGTAAACCTCGATGCCCGCCAGGCCGATGTCCAGGGTGTGGATTGAAAGCTTAGTTACATCGAAATCAAAAACACTGTCCCCGTTGACTATTTCCCGGGAATAAGCGTAGTAATCCCCGATGGCGTTAATTTCATCCCGGGCATACTGGGCCATATCCGTGACCTTTTTAAAGATCTCTTTTCCATTCAGCGCCAGGTTCCGCCGGGAGATATCCAGGCTGGAAAGCAAAGCAGGTAGGAGGCGCTGGTGGTCTGGGTCAGGTTGATGATCTGGCTCACATAGCCGGGATTGACGTTTCTGCCTGTCAGCAGCAGGGAGCTCTGGGTCAGGCTGCCGCCGGATTTGTGCATGGAGACGGAGGCCATATCCGCTCCCGCCCGCATGGCGGCAGGGGGCATATTTTCCCCAAAATAAAAATGGGTGCCGTGGGCCTCATCCGCCAGCACCAGCATATTGTGCCGGTGGGCAAGCTCCGTGATGGCCCTCAAGTTGGAGCACACCCCGTAATAGGTAGGATTATTCACCAGCACCGCCTTGGCGGATGGGTTTTCTAAAATTGCCTTTTCCACTTGGGCAACGGACATTCCCAAAGCAATGCCCAGCTTATGGTTCATCTCCGGGTTGACGTACACCGGCTCGGCGCCGCTGAGCACCAGCGCGTTGATGACGCTGCGGTGGACGTTCCGGGGCAGAATGATCTTTTCCCCTTTTTGCAGGCGGCCAGCACCATGCTCTGCACTGCGGAGGTGGTTCCGTTCACCATGAAAAAGGCGTTTTCAGCGCCGAAGGCCTGAGCGGCCAGCTCCTCAGCCTCCTTGATGACGGAAACCGGGTGGCACAGGTTGTCCAGAGGCTTCATGGAATTTACATCCACGCTCATGCACTGTTCCCCCAAAAGGCGGTAAGCTCCGGCGTTCCCTTGCCCCGCTTATGCCCGGGCACGTCGAAGGGGACGACGCGCATCCGCTGAAAGCGCTTTAAAGCCTCGAAAACAGGGGCCCTCTGCTGCGACAAGCGTTCCTCCATGTCCCCTCTCCTTTCTAAAACCAGATTTCTAAATTTAGATCTCTATCTTTCGGGTTCTTATCGGTTTTCTATTCTCTGCTTATTGTGTTTTTTTATGGAATTTCTGTTTTCTGTTTTGCTCCCCGCGGCCTTCTACCCCAGCTTTTTTTGCCCGGACGGAAGCGTGATTTTGAATGAAAGCTACTCCATTCACGAAAACCTTCCATACGCTCAATAGATGTTGCTTCCGCTGAACACCTCGATCATTTCCTTCCGCAGGCTGTCGGTGATGGCCAGGCGGGTTTTGGGCGGCAGCTCGTAAACGTCGGTGTTAAACAGATAGTTTTGCAGGTCGATTTCCTTAATGAGCATTTTGGTGTGGAACAGGTTAGCCTGGTATACGTTAATATCCACCGCGTCGTACCGCTGGAGGGTCTCCGTGTCGATGTAGTCCTGAATGGAGGTGATCTTATGATCCATGAACAGCTTTTTGCCGGCGACATCCCGGGTAAAGCCCCTGACACGGTAATCCATGGTGATGATATCCGAGTCAAAGCTGCCGATGAGATAGTCCAGTGTGGAAAGGGGCGTGATCTCCCCGCAGGTGGCCACGTCGATATCCACACGGAAGGTGGCAGGGCAGGTATCCGGGTGGTACTCGGGGTAGGTGTGAACCGTCACATGGCTTTTATCCAGGTGGGCCACTACCGTGTCTCCCTCCACCGGGATCATGGAGCCCTCCGCCACCAAAATGGTCACACTGGCCCCCTGCGGCTCATAATCCTGCTTGGAAATATTCAGAACCTTGGCCCCGATCATCTCCGTCACATGAGTGAGGATTTTTGTCAGGCGGTCAGAATTGTACTGCTCGTCGATATAGGAAATATAATCCTTCTGTTCCCGCTGGGTTTTCGCGTAGCATACGTCATATATATTGAAGCTCAGGGATTTGGTCAGGTTATTAAAGCCGTAAAGCTTCATTTTACCATCCATGATCACCAACCGCCTTTCTAACATGAAGATTCCTAATCCGGAAGGCCCTTTCCGCGTTCGGTCCTGATTTGGGATAAGCCCCGGCGCTCCGGGCGCTCCAAGGCGCGGAATCGCTTTTTCAAGATTTTCGGCCCGCTGAAAACAAAAAAACAGGCAAAACGAGCCGCTGCTCATCTTACCTGTGCGTTAAGTCTGCGTTATTCAGCTTTGGCGCCAATTGGGCGAAAAGGGGCGCCGCCGGTGCAAACTGTAAGCTGATCTCAGAGTCTATATAGCAAAAATTTTACTTTTACTACTCTTATTGATTGTTTCACAAGTATGATGTGCGCCTGGCACACTGGTTTTGAGTAACCAACTTATAAAATTTGAGCGTTCGCTCAATCAATAAGGCAACGAAAGTTGCCGCTTCGGCATTTGACCCGGCTGTCCGTATGGCCTTCGGTCCCTCAGAAAGGGATGGTCAAAAAATCTTTGCATGGAAAACTCTGTGATAAAATTACATTTGCTCTCCACCGTTTATTATAGGAAAGGCTGGAGAAAAAGTCAAGCTTTTCTTTCCCTGAAGAAAAAGGGAAGGGTATTTTGTCGGAAAAGAAGCTTCCGTCCTATTTTTTGCCCGCAGCGGCGGTACGCCTCATCCGGTTTTTTGCACGGATTATCCCATCATCTCTTCAGCTATCGCTTTTACCGCCATGGAAACGCGGTTGCGGCGCGGAAGCCCCGCCGGCCTCTGAAAAGCGCCGGCCGTAAATTTCATCCGCTGCCGGTCAAATCACATAATGGCCGCCGTTCTGCCCCTGGGACTCGCCGGCCAGCTGCTCCAGGGTGATCCCCTCGAAAAAGTCGTCGATCAACTGGTTCAGCCTTTTCCACATAGGATAGGTGGCGCACCTTTCCGCCCGGGGACAGGGGCGCACGTTTTGCCCCAGGCACGCAACCGGCGCCAGGGAACCCTCCGTCACCTTTAAATGCTGCCTACCGTATACTGCGCCGGCGGCTTGGAAAGGCGGTAGCCCCTCCTTTCCCCCGCAGCCCAGTGACCAGCCCTTCTTTGACTAAGCTTTTCATAATGGCTTCTAAATATTTTTCAGAGATCTCCTGATGCTCCGCGATTTCTTTCAGGGGGACGAATTCCTCCAGGCCGCGGGCGGCAAGCTCTACCATCACCCGCAGGGCGTAGCGGCCCTTGGTGGATACCATCATTTCCTTCACCTCTCTAGGTCAACCTATTATACCACAATGTTTATAGGTTTTCAACAGCTCCAAGCCGGTCTGTCCCGGCGGCGCCTGATCAGGCCAGGCTCTCGTGAGCGCTTGATGAAAGGCGTCCTTTTATCTTATTCTTTTAAAAGCTCCTTTTGGGGAACATCCGCCAGGCCTTAAGCGTTTTCGGCCGCTGTGGGCGACAGAGCCCCCGCGGTTTAAGCGCGGCGCAGATTTCTTTCTTACCGGCAAATAAAAAGCCGGCGTCTCACAAACAACGCGCCACCAAATCGCGGCAGCTTCCTGTCCCCATGCCTTCTATTTCCCGGCCCTTTTCTTTCTGGGCTTCGGCTCCGGCAGCTCCCGGCAGGTAGCCTCCAGCAGCCGGGACAGCAGCTCCCGGTCCTCCAGCTGGGTCACCAGCAGGTAAGGCGCGGCGCCCGGGGTACGGCGGTTCCAGCTGACAGGAGCCCAGCGCCGAACCCAGCAACATCCTGCCGCCTGGGGTTGCCTTGAAAAAAAGCTGATTATCGCACACACAGGCGAAATATTTCCCGTGGGCAAAAAGCCCGTATTCCCCGAACATCCGCCGGCAGGATACCTGTTCCCCCAGCTGGTCGCAGACAAACTGAACAAATTCCAAATTAGAAGCCATCGTATTGTCCTCCGTTTCCCGCCGGGCACACCGCTCCGGCGCCGCCCTCCCGGCAAACCGCAATCCGCGCTGAAGCCAGGGCATAAGAAGGCCGCCGTCCGTTCCCGGCCGGCTTGTGAGCGGCGGCACGAAGCGGAAAAACACGGCGGCCAAGGCTTTGGAAGGCCCGGAAAGCCGCGCCGGGAGGCATAACCTCCGCAGGGGCTTTTAAAGATTAAATAGTAATGAATCAGGCCGCTCGCTCTTTAGAAGGCATGACGGCCGGCCTAGTCTGCGGCGGCTTAGACCTCTCTGCCGACCGCCTGGGCCACCCTGCGAACCTCCGCGAACAGCTCCGCATACTGAGCGGGAGTCAGCTGCTGCTTGGCGTCGGACATAGCGCACTTAGGGCAAGGGTGAACCTCGATGATGAGGCCGTCGGCGCCGCAGGCGGCGGCGCCAGGGACAGGGACTGTATATAAGCGCTCTTTCCCGCCGCATGGGAGGGATCGACGATAATCGGCAGGCAGCTTCTCTCCTTGATTACGGGCACCGCGGAAATATCCAAGGTGTTCCGGGTAGCGGTTTCAAAGGTGCGGATGCCCCTCTCGCAGAGGACCACGTTATAATTGCCTCGCTCATAATGTACTCGGCGGCGTCCAGCCATTCCTCGATGGTGGAGGCGATGCCACGCTTCAGCGAAAGGCGGCAGGGCTGGTTCCGGACCGGCACCCCGCTTCTGCCCACCGAGGCTTTGGGGAACTGTGGTCTCCGAGGGCGACGCGCCCTTATACAACAACACCTTCCGCCCCTCCCCGGCCAGTTGGACCTCGGGCTGGGCCACGGTGACGGTTATTTTCTTTCCCAGCATTTCGAGCCTCCTTTCCAGGTTAACGTAATTATCCAATGGTTATTATAGTAAAAAATAAAGCCGCTGTAAAGAGGAGGCCTTTCTCCGCACCCATTTCAGCAGGCGGAAAAGGACGCGCCGGCGTGTGATTTCCAGCGCTCCCCGCGTACAGCGGCACATATTCTATTGCAGCCCGCGCCCAGCAGGCGCCGGCCCTTCTTTATTCTTCCTTTTGAGGCATCCCCTTGGCGTAGGCCAAAATAACCTCAGACGCGTTTTCAATCCCAACGGCCCCGCTGTCCAGGATCAAGTGGTAGTTCTCATAGTCTCCCCCACTTATTGTCCGTGTAATACTGGTAATAGCTGGCCCGGCGGCGGTCCTTCTTGCGGATAAAGTTTTCCCCGGTATCCTTAGGCAGGCCGTAAACCTCGATAGCCCGCTTCAGCCGGATGTCGATATCCGCATGGACAAACACCCTGACGCACCTGGGATTTTCATTGAGCAGATAGTCCGCGCACCGGCCTACGATTACGCAGTCGCCCTCGCCGGCCACCTTGCGGATGATCTCCGTCTGCACCCGGTACACCTCGTCGTTAATAGAATAATTTGGAAGGTGGGCAAATCTTCCCGGGTTATAAATCCCCATAGAAAGGGAATAAATTAAACTGTTGTTAGCGATATCCTCCACATTTTCAAAAATGCGCTCGTCAATGCCGCTTTCCTTTGCGGCCTGGGTAATAATTCCCTTGTCATAAAATGGGATATCCAGTTTCTTTGCCACCAGCTGGCCGATTTCCCGCCCGCCGGAGCCGAACTCACGGGCGATGGCGATCACTAAATTATTTTTCATAGGGGGTTCTCCTTATCTATCTCAAGTTTTCTTTTTCTATAGATATAGATTTTATATTAATTTATTATACTACACTCTACTAATTTTGTCTATTTGTAATGAAAAAATTCGTCATTTTTTCATAAAGAAATCAAGCCTTTTCTGTTTGTTTTTTCGTCCTGTGTTTGTTTCCCGCCGTTTATGCTATAATAAAAGCGTAACCCTGCGCTTTTGCCGCCGAAAAAACAATTTTCCGCGGCCCCGGGATAAAACCCAAGCCTTATCACAAATCTGACCACGGAAGGAGCGATTCATGATGGATTGGATTACAAAAGCCGTATTTTATCATATTTATCCTCTCGGCTTTCTGCGGAGCGCCCCGCTTCAACGCCGACGGGGAACGGGTCAACCGGATCGAAAAGCTGGTGGACTGGATTCCCCATCTCAAGGAGCTGGGACGCTGTGTATCTGGGGCCGGTGTTTGAGTCCAGCGAGCACGGCTATGACACCAAGGACTATTATCAAATCGACAAGCGCCTGGGAGACAGGCACGCCTTCCGCACCGTATGCGGCCGTCTGCATGAAAGCGGCATCCGCGTGGTGCTGGATGGGGTGTTTAACCATGTGGGCCGGGAATTCTGGGCTTTTCGGGATGTACAGCAAAACGGCCGGGGCTCCCGCTACTGCGGCTGGTTCCACAACCTGAGCTTCGGCGGCGGCAGCCCTATGGGCGATCCCTTCTGGTACGACGCCTGGGAGGGCCATTTCAACCTAGTGAAGCTGAACCTGAAGAACCCGGAGGTGGTGGATCACCTGCTGGGAGCGGTAGGCTCGTGGATTCAGGATTTCGGCATCGACGGCCTGCGGCTTGACGCTGCGGACTGCGTGGATCCGGATTTCTTCCGGCGGCTCAGAAGCTTCTGCAAGGAGAAGAAGCCGGATTTTTGGCTGATGGGCGAGATTATTCACGGTGACTATAACCGCTGGGCCAATCCGGAGATGCTGGATTCCGTCACAAACTATGAATGCTACAAGGGAATCTATTCCTCCCACAACGATAAAAAACTATTTTGAGATCGCCTATTCCCTGAACCGCCAGTTCGGCGACGGAGGAATCTATAAAAACATCTACACCTATAACTTTGTGGATAACCACGACGTCAACCGGCTGGCCAGCGTCCTGCGGAATCCTGAGCATTTGGAAAATGTATACACCCTGCTGTTTACCATGCCCGGAGCGCCCTCCGTTTATTACGGCAGCGAATGGGGGCTTCCCGGCATTAAGGAAAATGGTTCCGACTGGCCTCTGCGGCCCTGCCTGGATCTGCACAGCCTGCCCCCTGTCAACGAGAAGCTGAGCCGTCATATCGCTAAGCTGAGCCGCCTGAAGGAAATGTGCGTCCCCCTGCAAACCGGGGATTACCGCCAGATCGTCGTAAAAAACGAGCAGCTGGTGTACCGCCGGGAGGCCGGGGGCCAGGCGCTGTATACCGCCCTGAACCTAGCGGATGGGCCGGCCTCTCTGGGCTTCGGCGTCACGCCGGGCAAGGTGCTGGTGGATGTGCTGAACCACCACCAGGTGTTCTCTCCCGTCAACGGCTCCGTCGAGCTTCCGGTAGAGCCTTACAGCGCCAGGGTTCTTCTGGAGCGGGACGCTTCCGAGATCCATCTGCCGGAAGCGGTGGATTTCGCGGCGCCGCCGATCATTCCTCAAGAGGTGGAGCCCGGACTTTACCGCCACTTTAAAGGCCATGAGTACGAGGTGCTGGGCGTAGCCAGGCACACGGAAACGATGGAGCCCTTGGTGGTCTACCGGGATCCCCAGGATCATCAAAAGCTATGGGCCCGGCCTCTGAGCATGTTCCTGGAAACCGTGAACGCCGGCGGCCGGTACCAGCCCCGGTTCCAAAAGCTGTAAGCTAAAAAGCCAAAGGCTCCCGGCAATACCGGGGCCGCCCCTTTGCTAAAGCTAACAAAGCAAAAAGCCCTCCCCCTTGGAAAGCTTCCCGGGGGAGGGCTTTTTCTCTGCTTAGGCTTGTTCCACCTTTAAGGCCCCCTCAATTTCATCGGCGGCCTGATCCAGCCAGTCTCCGTCGAACAGCTCGATGACGCCCTTGTCGCAGGCGGCGGCCAGCTTGGGATCCACCGGCAGGCGGCCCAGGATCTTCAGGCCGTTTGCGTTGGCCACATCCTCCAGATGGCTGTCTCCGAAAATTTTATACTTCTCGCCGCAGCCCGGGCACTGGAAGTAGCTCATGTTCTCCACCAGGCCCAGAATCGGCACGTCCATCATTTTCGCCATGTTCACAGCCTTTCCGACGATCATGGAGACCAGCTCCTGGGGAGAGGTCACGATGAGGATGCCGTCCACCGGCAGGGACTGGAATACAGTCAGCGGAACGTCGCCGGTTCCCGGAGGCATATCCACAAACATATAATCCACATCGTTCCACAGCACATCGGTCCAGAACTGCTTCACCGCGCCGGCGATCACCGGGCCTCTCCACACCACCGGATCAGTCTCATTTCCCAGCAGCAGGTTGACGGACATAATATCGGTGCCCAGCTTGCTTTTTACCGGCAGGATTCCCATTTCCGTGCCCTGGGCTCTGCCGTGAAGGCCGAACGCCTTGGGAATCGACGGGCCGGTAACGTCCGCGTCCAAAATGGCGGTATGGTAGCCTCTGCGGTTCAAAATCACCGACAGAAGGGACGTAACCATGGACTTGCCCACGCCGCCCTTTCCGCTGACGATGCCGATGACCTTTTTTCACCGAGCAGACCCTCTTTCAGTCGCTGCTCCTTGGGAAAGCCCCCTCTCTGGAAGGACAGCTCTCACCGCAGGTTTCGCAGTTATGGGTACAGTTTTCGCTCATAGCAATACTCTCCTTACGCATACGTAATCTCGTTGTCTCTGCTTTGTATTATAACACACTGTGTCAAAAAATTAAATCCTTGCGCCGTTTTTTCTCCATTCTTTGCCTTTTTGTCAGGGTCCGGGCTTTTAAAACCGACTAGTTTTTGATTCCGCCTTCGGGAAAGATTGTGAAAAAGTTGTTAATCCTGCTGTTTTACCAAGATTTCTCTTGCGAAATTGGACAAGTTTGCTTATAATAAATGTGTATGCGAATATACACGGGCAGTCCCCCGATACCGAAACCGAAAGGAGTACCAATATGAACTATTCCCATGAAGTGGAAAACATGTGTACTGTAGCAAAAGGACCTCACCACGGTCCCGCCCCGATCCCGGAAGAGGGAAAATGGGTAAAATCCTATGAGATCAAGGACATTTCCGGCCTGTCTCACGGCATTGGCTGGTGCGCTCCCCAGCAGGGCGCCTGCAAGCTTACCCTGAACGTCAAGGAAGGCATCGTGCAGGAGGCTCTGGTAGAAACCATCGGCTGCTCCGGTATGACACACTCCGCGGCTATGGCTGCAGAAATCCTTCCCGGCAAGACCCTGCTCGAGTGCCTGAATACCGACCTGGTGTGCGACGCCATCAACGTTGCCATGCGCGAGATCTTCAAGCAGCTGGCCTACGGCCGCAGCCAGACCGCTTTCTCCGAGGACGGCCTGCCCATCGGCGCCGGCCTGGAGGACCTGGGCAAGGGCCTGCGCTCCCAGGTAGGCACCATGTTCAGCACCTCCGTCAAGGGCGTGCGTTACATGGAAATGGCCGAAGGCTATGTAATTTCCATGGCTCTGGACGAGAACAACGAGGTCATCGGCTACAAGTTCGTGAAGGTTGGCAAGATGCTGGAGGATATCCGCCACGGCGTAAGTCCGGACGAGGCCTACAAGAAGAATATCGGTCAGTACGGCCGTTTCGACGGCGCTGCCAAGTACATCGACCCCAGAGAAGAATAAGCCGGACCATACCGAAATAAGGAGGACAAGCTACATGGCTAATGATGTAAAGTTTGAAGGCAAAGAAAGAAGAATGGCCAAAATCGAGAAGTGTCTTGCCGAGTATGGCATCGCCAGCCTGGAGGACGCCCGTGAACTGTGCCTTTCCAAAAGGATGTAGATCGCCGACGCGATCGTCAAGGGCGTACAGCCCATCGCTTTTGAAAACGCTTCCTGGGCTTATACCCTGGGCTGCGCGCCGTCGCCATTAAGAAAAAGTGTGCAGACCGCTTCCGACGCCGCCGCCGCCATCGGCATCGGCCTGGAGGCCTTTACCGTGCCCGGCTCCGTCGCCGAGCAGAGAAACGTGGGCCTAGGCCACGGCAACCTGGGCGCTATGCTGCTGAGAGACGAAACCAAGTGCTTCGCCTTCCTGGCAGGCCATGAGTCCTTTGCCGCCGCGGAAGGCGCCATCGGCATCGCCCGCACCGCCAACCGTGCCAGAAAAGAGCCCCTGCGGGTTATCCTCAACGGCCTGGGCAAGGACGCCGCTTATATCATCTCCAGAATCAACGGCTTCACCTATGTAAAGACCGACTTTGATTTCTACACCGGCGAGCTGAAAATCGTCGAGGAGAGGCCTTCTCCGACGGAGAGAGAGCCGCCGTAAAAAGTGCTACGGCGCCAACGATGTGCTGGAAGGCGTAGCGATCATGCAAGCATGAGAGCGTCGAGGTCTCCATCACCGGTAACTCCACCAATCCCACCCGATTCCAGCATCTGGTAGCCGGTACCTATAAGAAGTGGGCTCTGGAAAACGGCAAAAAGTACTTCTCCGTCGCTTCCGG
>VOFI01003585.1_pt1 | contig 30690 bp, 28 predicted proteins | sample 5384131 | NCBI WGS metagenome assembly VOFI01 (sample SAMN12384728, study PRJNA508395) | human gut metagenome | isolation source: healthy gut H | host: Homo sapiens
AGTTAAGAGGTAAAAAGATTGAATTAATTCATAGGTAAAAGTTTTAGATTAAAGTAGGTAATTAGAAAAAGGTAAAAGTTAAACATTAAGTGTTATTTAATAGGTAATTGAAGTTTGTTTTTTAGAGGTAAAAAGAAAGATTGATTTTCAGGTAACAAAAATTTGATGCAAGTAAAAAAAGAAAAGCCTTTGGGCTTTTCTTACACGAGGCGAGGGGTTCGGAAGAGCTTGCTCGTTTTTTTATTTCTGTATTTTATGCTCACTTTTTTGTATATTCTGTCCAAACTCTTCCCGTTTTTTGTATCTTTGTAACGAATGTCCGGCAGGCAGGCTTTCCGGAACATAGAACAACAGGCTTAAATTGCATGGATTTTGGAACACTTGTTATATACTCTTGATTGGTTGCTATACATTTTATTCGCGATAAATGTGGCATATCTGCTGGTGTGCAGTCTGGCATCACTGTGCCAGTACAAACCGTTCGTTACCGCACCGGCCCGGACAAGCAAGCGTTTGCTGTGTTCATTGCCGCTTATCGCGAAGATGCGGTTATATTGCCTACCGTGCATGCCTGTCTGGCGCAGGATTATCCGGACGACAGATACGATGTTGTGGTTATTTCGGACCACATGCTACCCGAAACCAATGCGGTTTTGTCTTCACTTCCCATAAAGCTGCTTCAAGTCGATTTTGAGAAGAGCACCAATACCAAATCCCTGCAAGCAGCCCTCGGATATCTGGACAAAGCCGCTTACGACATAGCATTGGTAATAGATGCGGATAACATTATTGCTCCTTCCTACCTGTCCGAGCTGAACGATGCTTTCTCCGTGTCCGGCGTCCGGGTGGTACAGACACATCGCGTGGCCAAGAATCTGAATACCGGTATGGCCTATCTGGATGCAATCAGCGAGGAGATAAACAATTCCATATTCCGTTTGGGACATGTCAATTTGGGAATGTCGGCGGCTCTGATAGGTTCGGGGATGGCCTTTGAATATCCCTTGTTTTACGATGCGATGATGGATAACACCTCTGTGGGCGGTTTTGACCGCGTGCTGGAAATGAAGCTTCTTTATAAAGGCATACACATCCATTATCTGCCCGATACTATCGTCAGGGACGAGAAGATACAGAAAGCGAACAGCTTTTACAAGCAGCGTCGCCGTTGGCTGTCCGCCCAGTATTACAGTTTCTTTGAGTTTGCCAATCACCTGCTACCTGCCATTCGCAGCAGGAAGTGGGACTTCTGCGATAAGCTTTATCAGCAAATCTCTCTTTCCAGAGTGTTGCTGCTGGGCTTTGTGTTCATAATTTCCCTCGCACATTCCCTGTTCGCGTCTCCGTCGGCCTGTAAATGGTGGGGGATATTCATTCTGTTGCTGTTGGCGCTGGCTCTCGCCATTCCCCGCAAATATTGGAAATGGCGTTTGCTGAAAGCGGTTTGTTGGGTTCCTTACTCTTTCCTGCTGATGCTTTTGAACCTGTTCCGGCTGAAGGAAGCGAACAGGCGGTTTATTCATACCACGCACGGAGTCGATTGAAAAGATTATGCCATGGAACGGAACATCCCCGAAATATCAGTGATAGTGCCTGTATATAACGTCGAGCAATACTTGGCCGAATGTATAAGCAGCATTTTATCGCAAACGTTTACTGATTTCGAGTTGCTGTTGGTAGATGACGGCAGCCCGGACCGTTGCGGGGAAATCTGTGATGAATATGCGGGTAAGGATAAGAGGGTAAGAGTTTTCCATCAGGAATGCAGGGTTGAGTTGCGCCCGGAACAAAGGGCTGGAGCACGCATCGGGGACTTATATTGCATTTGTCGATTCGGACGATTACGTCACTTCCACCTATTTGCAGGAGCTTTACGCATCATTGCCTGCCGATAAGTCTCAAAGAGGAACGGTAATCTGCGGGTTCGATAAACTGTTTCCCGACGGTTCTTTGCATACCGTTCATGTTCCGCAACAAACCATCTTGCCGATGGACTGTTCGCGTGTGCTTGCAGAACTGGTTGGAAAGTACGTAATGTATGCCTGGGCAAAGCTGTATGACAACAGGCTGATAAAGGAACACGGTATCCGGTTTGTTCCTGCTGTGTCGGGATTGGAAGATATGCTCTTTATGCTCGACTATCTTCCTTATTCGGATTATCTGCTTATCCGCGATACTTCCACCTATATATATAGGGTGGGATATTCTATGGCTACATTATCCACTTGCATAAAAGATTTCCGCAGCGAATACGCCGCTTTTTCCAACTATCTGGAAAGAGTATGCCGATATAAGGAAACATATCGGTTGGAGGATTCTTCTTTGGTCGGGGTATGGGATTCATTAACGGTGTTTTTTCATAAAATCCTGTTGGCAGTCTATAAGAAAGAGAATCATTATAGCCGAAAAGAGCGGATTGTTTTTTTGCGTCAGTTGCTTTCATCCCACAGGAGGTGGATAGAAGAATGCTTCTCTCCCCAGTATAAGGCGGATAAGTTCTCAAGGTTTTTGCTGGTTAATGTCGGTGCGGTTGCTTTTGATGTGTGGATGCGCTGCCTGTGGGGAATTAAGTTCAGGTATATGTTTGGAGCGGAAAGATGATGGAACAATGTGTCATATCTGTAATAATACCGGTCTATAAGGCAGAAAAATACCTTTCCCGTTGTATCGCAAGTCTGCTTGCCCAGTCTTTTACAGCTTTTGAATTGTTGTTAATCGATGACGGCAGTCCTGACAACAGCGGCAAGATATGCCATGACTGGGCTGAAAGAGACTGCCGCATCCGTGTGCTGCATCAGACGAATGCAGGTGTCAGTACGGCCCGCAACAAGGGGCTGGATGAAGCGAAAGGAGAGTATATCGTTTTTGTCGATTCGGACGATTATGTGGGTACGGACTATCTGAAACATCTCTATGAGGAAAGGCCTTTGAATCTGGACTCCATTGTTGTACAGGGATTTACAATTGTGTCGGAGCAGGCAGACAGGCAATATACAACCTCTTTTATTCCGTCGGTCTATACCGGTAGAGAAGTCAGGGAGCTGTTTCTCAATGATGAGATGCGGGATATGCGGGGACCGGTTGCCAAACTTTTCAGCCGGGTTCTCATTGAGCGGTTGGGGCTACGCTTTCCAGCAGAGGCTTCTTTCGGTGAAGATACGATATTCAACTTTCAATATTTGTTTCATTGCCGGCAGGTGGTTGTAGGCAGCCATGTAGATTATGTCTATTGCGACGTACCCGGTTCTTTGACAAAGCGTCTGAATGATTTTGCATCGGAGTATGCAACTTTCAAATTATATAAATCGATTACTGTACGGCTTGCCGGAAAGTTAGACTTGAATGTGGCGGATATGAGAACAGCTTTCTCCTTTGTCGTGCTGTTTTTCCAGCGTGCATTGATTGCCGACTATCGCTCTGCCGGGAAAGTTCCTTTCTCATTACGGACACAACATTTGCGCCGGTTGGCAGCGGAACAGCGCTCTTTTATGAAAGAGTTTTATCATCCCGGATATAAAGCGGACAAGTGGGGCAGGCAGTTCCTGTTGCATGGTTTCTGCTTTTGTTATAATCTCTATATGTCCATACTTTGCAGTTGCCTGTTCAGGTACGTATTCGGTTATCCGAAAAGGCATAGGGCAGGTCTGGTTTCATTTTACGATAAGAAGAAATGGAAATTCTATATTCAATCATTATTCCCCATAAGGACATACCTTGCCTGTTGCAACGGTGTCTCGATTCCATTCCGCCGAGGGACGATGTGCAGATTATCGTGGCAGATGATGACAGTTCTCCGGATGTTGTGGACTTTGCTCATTTTCCGGGCAGTGACAGGACAGATGTGGAGATTCTCTTTACCAAAGAGGGCAGAGGAGCCGGTTATGCCCGTAATTGCGGACTTGCCAGAGCCAAAGGCAGATGGCTGGTATTTGCGGATGCCGATGATTTCTTTCTGCCCGGCTTCCTGAACGTATTGGATACTTACCGGAATACGGACTATGACTTGATTACGTTCCGTGCGGAAACAGTCGATTCGGATACACTGGCTCCGGTTCCGTCACGCCAGGTCCATAATGGGAAAATAGCGGAGGACATGGACCTTGAAATTCTGAAATACCGTAACGACGTACCCTGGGCTAAGATGGTTTCCGCAGAATTGGTACGCAGATACCGTATTCGCTTTGATGAAACGGTTGCCGCCAACGATGCCATGTTTGCCGCTTATGTGGATTATCATGCCCGTAAAGTAGCGGCATGTTCCGGGTATGTCTATTGTGTCACAGTCAGAAAAGATTCATTGCAGTATGGAGTGCGGTCAGACACTCTTCTTGCCCGTGTAAAGGTTGCTTGCCGTTACAACCGCTTTTTGCTGGATATAGGGCGTAGCGATAAGGTGCTTTACAGTTATTCCCGTGTGACGGATTGCCGCAAGCACTTCGGCAGTAAAGGATATTGTAGAGCTTTGTGTATTTATCTTCGGTTTGAAAGTTGGAAAAACATATACAGGACTTTTGCAGAACTGTTAAAAAGTAAGTTTCATTGGACTTCCATAACCAGGTTTTATAAATAATGTTTTACAATGTCAGAATCCCGCCTCCATAAAAGCTATCTGAATGCGCGTGTCAATGTATTCTTTTACCTTGTCACCCTTTTCATCTCCTTTTTCTCTAGGAAGATATTTCTTGAGAAACTGGGGGCGGACTTTGTCGGGCTGACGAGTACGATGCAGAACCTGCTTGGCTTTCTCAATCTGGCGGAACTGGGCATCGGAGCTTCCATCGGCTATGTGCTTTACAAACCGATTTTCGACGGAAATCGGGACAGGATAAAGGAGATTGTTTCGGTACTGGCTTATCTCTATCGTAACGTAGGACTGCTGATTTTGGGTGCAGGACTGCTTTTGGCCTGCTTCCTGCCCTATATATTCGCCGATGCCGGCATTCGCCTCGGAGTAATCTATTTTGCTTATTTTGCATTTTTGACTTCCGCTCTCATCAGTTATTTTGTTAATTACCGGCAAACCCTGCTGGGCGCCGACCAGCGCAACTATGTAGTCACCGTTTATTTTCAAACGGCCAATATCGTCAAGATTCTCCTGCAAATAGCATTGGTATGCTACGTGGGCAGTCTTTATCTGTGGATAGCCATTGAACTGACATTCGGCATTTTGTATTCGTTCATACTGAACTGGAAGATAAACCGGGTATATCCGTGGCTGAAGTGCAGTGTGTCGGAAGGCAGACTGAAATATCCGGAGAATAGGATTATTGTGCGTAAAGCCCGTCAGATGTTTGTACATAAGCTGGCGGGAATGGGCAGAACGCAGCTTTTGCCTTTTCTGGTCTACGCATTTACTTCATTGAAACTGGTGGCGTATTACGGCAACTATATGCTGCTACTCACCAAGCTGAATCAGTTTGTCGATAACTTTCTGGGCAGTACCGGCGCAGGGGTGGGCAGTCTGATAGCCGAAGGGGATATGAAGCGTATCCAGCAGGTATTTTGGGAGTTGAGCGCATTGCGCTTTTTGATAGCCTCGTTTCTGACGTTCGCGTTGTATCATCTGATGGACCTGTTCATTACGGTGTGGCTGGGCGAGGAGTACATATTGCCCCGTTCCGTCTTGATTGTGATTCTTACCAACTTCTTTATCAGTCAGTTCAGGGGTACGAACGACCAGTTCATTTTCGGTTACGGACTGTTTCACGACACATGGGCGCCGGTTGCCACACTGGCGATAACAGTGGCGGTGGCATTGGCAGGCGGCTATTTGTGGGGACTTCCGGGAGTATTGCTGGGAGATATAGCCAGTTCGATAACCGTTATCAGTATCTGGAAGCCTTACTTCCTTTACAAAGAGGGGTTTAAAATGTCCGTGAAGTCATATTGGAAAAATATATTCCGGTATCTGCTGCTTGCCGTTCTTGCATGGGGGCTGACGGATGCGGTACTTTGTTTCCTTCCGTTGGCGGAGCCGTCCCGGGGATATGGCATGTGGATTGTATATGCGCTGGTCTCCTCTCTGGTATTTCTGCTGATATTGTGTAGCAGCTTCTATTGCTGTTCGGCAGGGATGCGTTCGCTGGTGAAGCGTTTGCGGCGTAAATAGAATGCAGACATGTGGAGTTTATTATAATTTATCCCCATTAAACTGAAAGTTTATTCCTATTGAACCGGAAGTTTATTCCTAATAAACTATGAGTTTAATGGGGATAAACTTTTATTGGTACTGAACGAACATTCCCCGATAAGTGCCGCATAGTGTTGCCTTGGCAAGTGTGCCTTGTCCGTGCAGCAGATATATGGCCGCTTTTTTAGGAGCGGCGAAGATGCAGAGGTAGGTGCAAGACAGGTATTTCCTGATACCTCGCAGATTCCGGCGGGCAAAGAGCACGCGGGCGCGCGACAGGTAGAACTCCCGCATCGGACTGCCTCGCTTCGCCGTCATGCTCTCTTTGTGGTAGACTATGGCAGCAGGTTCGTACCATAGGCGGTAACCGGCTTTCCTAAGCTGTGCAGACCAGTCCAGCTCTTCGTAAAAAAGGAAATATATTTCGGTCATGGGGCCTGCATCCTGTAGCGCCTGCCGGCTTACCATCATGGCGGCTCCGTGAAATGAGGCGGTTTCGCAGGGAGTACGGAAGCGCGGGCCGTCCTGTTGCATGAATCCGATGGATGCGTTGCGCAGTGTAAGGGAACTTAGAGGAGTGAAGCCTGCATATTGCAGGATGTCCGGACAAGCGGTGAATTTCAACATGGGCGATACGCCGCCGTTGCGTTGCGGGTCGCACTCCATGCGTCGTACCAACGCATCCAGTACCGGTTCTTTGATGAGGGTGTCGTTGTTGATAAAAAAAGAGATAATCTCCTCCGGCGGCTTTCAGTCCGGCATTGTTGCCGCCGGCAAATCCGTTGTTGATGTTCCGCACCACTTTGACGGGAGGAAAGGAGGCGGGGTTGTCCGATGCAGGGCTGCCTGATAAGGAGCCGTCCGATACGAGGTTACCCCTGTATCGTTCCTGTATTTCTTCCGCTTCGGGCAGGCGCGAACCGTTGTCCACAACGATGATTTCGTAGTGCGGATAGGTTTCGTGGTTGCGGAAAGAGTCTATCATTTCGCAGGTATCGCGCAGCCCGTTATAGTTGACGGTGATGATGGAAACAAGCGCTTTCATGGTCTTTTCCTATTTTTTCTTCAGCCAGAACACAGCCCAGTTTCTGAAGCTTACATATTTTCCGAGCCGCAGGCGCCTGAAGCGGCAGGCGGTTTCTATTTTTTCAAGCAGCGACATCCGGTGTCCCGCCCAGATTACATCGTTCAGGGGTGTAGGACAGGTATTTGCGGATGACCGTTTTCCATTCGGGATGTTCTTGCCCGAGTGCCTGCATTTGGGTACATACGGTGGTGTATCCCTCGATGTTGCGCATTCCGAAGCGACTGGTCATAATGGAGTGGGGACGTATTCTTCGCCCGAAGAAAGCCTTGGGAACGTAGCATACTCTTTGTGCATTCAGATAAATCATCATGGCAAAAGAATGGTCTTCGTGGATAATGCCGGGATGAAAGCAAGTGAAGCATTTTTTCAGGAACAGGCGATTGACCATGCACAGGTAAACGGGAGTGAGGAACAGGCGGTTGCTCAGCTCATAATCCAGCATTTCCATGCCGGAATGTACGGATTCGTCTATTTTCCCTTTTCTGTCATAATTGGGAATATTCTGGCTGTCAGCCGACTCCGTCAGCGGTTTTGCATCGAAGAAGATGAAGTCCAGTTCTCTTTTCTCGCACAAATCATGGCAGTGCCGGAGGGCTTGCGTATCCAATATGTCGTCACTGTCCATAAAATATATGTACTTGCCGGTAGCATGCAGCAATCCTCGGTTGCGTGCAACGGATAATCCCTGGTTGGGCTGCGCGTACCACCGGATTCTTGCGTCGCGTTTCGCGTATTCTTCGATGATGCCGTGGCTTCCGTCGGTAGAGCCGTCGTCGATAAGGATTATCTCCAGTTCTTTCAGGGTCTGGCCGCAAATGTTGTCCAGCGCCTTGCGCAGGTAGGCAGCCGTGTTGTATATGGGGATGATAACGGAAACTTCGGGCATGGTATTTTACTTTTTTATTCGGACAATCTGTTCATACACTTTTTTCATCTGTTCTTCCCAAGAAAGGTGTCGGATGGAATCTCTTATTTCCCGAGGCGTCACGGTCATGTGCTGGCAGAACTCTATCAGGGCGGGGATGCTGACGGGACTTTCGTCGGCGGGCACTTTCAGCGTGTAGGGCATGCGGTCGAAATCATCGTCCGTTTCGGAGTAGACGAAACCGAACCCACGCGCTGCATATTCCCTGTTTTTCAGGGTCTTGATGTTGTATATGCCGCTGCGATGCCGTGCCAGACTGCCTATGGCAAAATCTGCCCGGTTGAAAAGCGCGTCCAACTCCTCGCCATACTTTGCTCCGTACAGGGTGACGAACGGCTGCAAGCAGTACCGGTGGATGAGTGTTGCAATGTCTTTCTCTTCCCGCCTGCCGCTCGGTTTGCCTATCAGATGGAAATAGACTTTATATTCGGGGTTGTTGCCGTAATATGCTCCCAGGCCTTTCAGCAACCGGTCGAAACCATGCCAGAAGTGGATTTCGGCAACTCCTATCAGGTGGAGTTCCTTGCTCGTGCCGTGCTGGGGAGAGCGCAGGGGGATGCGGGCGAAATCTATTCCGTTGGATATGCGGATGGTGGGGCGACCGAATATCCGGTCATCGCTGGAGAAGGTTACAATGAAATCGACGTACCTGCAGAACGCATGGCGGAACAGCTTGTCCATGTACAACTGTACTTTCTCCATGCCGGAAGAATATTCGTGGTCATAGGGATATGTGGGTATCTCCAGCAGCACTCTTACACCCTGCTTTTTCAGCATCCTCACGAAGTGTATGGTAAAGGGATTGGCGTTGTGATAGGAGCGGATATATACGCATTGTATGCCTTCCCGGCGAACGTATTGCAGGATAGGGGCGAACGACAGCCGTTTTTTTATTTTGGCGGGTATTCCTTTGCCCAAATCAGCAAGCACATCTTCGTCTATCATCCACTTCCGGCTGCCGTCGTTGCCAACCTCGTAGTGGCAGGTGCGTACATCTGCCCCGCATAGCCTGAGGGCGTCCGCCTGGTATCTGATTTTCTTACTGATACCGTTGTATTCCTGAAATCCGTAAAAGACAAGAAAAAGGGTTTTCATGGGCGGAGGTCATTTATTATGTCGAGTGATTGATATACTTGAATCAGCTCATCGGCTGTCTTTTTCCACGAGAATTGCCGGGCGCGCAGCAGCCCATATTCCCGTTGCTGCCGATAGAGCGCGTCTTCATTTTCGAGACGCAGCACTGCACCGGCTATTTCTTCCGGCCGACAGGGATCTGCGGCAAGTATGTCCGGACCGCCCACTTCGGGCATGGAAGAAGTGTTTCCCGTAATGACGGGAGTGCCGCAAGCCATAGCTTCCACCAGAGGGATGCCGAAACTCTCGCGCAGCGAGGGGTAGAGGAAAGCGAATGCTGCATTGTACAGTGTGGCGAGGTCGGCGTTGTGGATATAGCCGGGATAGAATAGGTGCTGTTTCAGGCGGTTACTGATGTTTTCCTGTTGCAGCAGCCTGTCTATATAGGTTTCGTTGAGGTCTGCGATGAGCAGCGGACGCCTTACGGACGATTTTTCCAGATAAAGGCTGTAGGCTTTCAGCACCCGCGCCGTATTCTTTTTAGGGTCCGTGTTTCCCAGAAGAACAGGAAGTCTTTTTGGGGGATGTAGCGGTTTACTACCTGCATGTCTATGTCGTCCATCGGACGGAAATGTCTGCTATAGCCGTTATAGATGGTCGTGATGCGGTCGGCGGGAATGTTCAGGGCTTCGCGGATGCGGTTGCGTTCGAAGTGCGAAACGGTAATGATTTTCCGGCATTTCTTCAGAATCCGTGGTACGGTGAGGCGGCGGTAGTGCCGGCCCATTTCCTGATAAAGCGAGGGACTGCGCTGTTGGCGGGGTTCCAGATAGATGATGTCGTGGAGTGTCAGCACCAGCGGAACCGGACAGTAGAGCGGGGCTGTGTTGGATGTGCAATGCAGCAGGTCCGCCCCTAAACGTTTCACTGCCAGCGGCAGGGCTATCTGTTCCCAAAGCGGGTAGGTGGGACACGCCACTTCCACAATGGAGAGGTTGGCAGATTCTTCCAGGCAATGGTCTTTGCCCGGAGCCACGATAATGTAGTATTCATTGCCGTCGTTCCGTTTCTGCAATTCGCGGATGGTTTCCAGTGCTACGAAATCCATGCCGTGCTTGTCGGGACGGAAAATCCGTTGGGCTTCTATGGCTATCTTCATGCTGTGTACTCCTTATTTCTTTTTATAAAAGAACCGTTTTATATGGCTGAATACGGCTGTAAACATAAGTACCGGGAGCGCCCAGATGGCTTTGCGGAGACGTCGGCTTACTTCTCTTTCGGGCAGCGCCATGAGGAAAGCAAGGATAAGCGTTGCAAGCAGTACGTACCACTTGGGAGCCCAGATCCAGTTCAGCAGGGTGACGCCTGCCGTGCATAGCAGAATTAGTGCGATAAGCAGGAAACGGGAAGGCATCAGCCACTGAAAAAGTTTGAGGGCATAGTCCCATTCACCTTTCAGCAATACCAGCGGGAGATACCTCAGCGCAAAGAATGTGCTGGTATATTGCGAACGGATCCAACTGATGCGTTGCGTCTGGTAGCCGTCTGCATTATCTTCTTTCTTGCTGTAACATACCACTTCCGCCAGATATTCGGTGTAGATATTCTGTTCCAGCAGTACGGTTTCCATCGCCTTGCTTATATCGGAGCCTTTCAGCTTGGGAGCACGTTCGTGGAACATGGCGAAATCGAATGCCATTGCCGAACCTATGAGAGCCGAGGAAAAGCCCATGCGGGTATGTGCCAGACGGAAAAGATTGTTGTTGATTTCTTCGCTGGTGGCATTGAGAACAGCGATGCTGGTATTCAGGTTCTCCGCTATGCGGTGTGCCTGGATGGAATCGCAACCGGAGTAGTAGGCGTTGTTGAACATGCTGAGGGCGTTCGGTACGATATGGTTGTCGGAATTGAAGATGACAATCAGGTCGTATTCGTCGGGAGCGTAGCGTTCCATAACCTGCTGGATGGCGTAGACTTTGGTGCAGTATTCCTTGTCGGGCACTACGATGTTTACGGGCATTTGCAGCAGGGTGACAAGGTCCTCTTCGGGCAGTTGGGTGGCTGCTATGGCAACGTCGTATTTGTCGCGCGGGTATTGCTGGGTGTCCAGAAAGCGGTTGACGGATTCAATTACTTCTTTCCGTTGCGCAATACGGTAAAAAGCACTAAGAAGCGGTGCTGTACGGCTGCCGCCGGATAAGGGTTCTTGTACTTTCCGAGCGAGAAGAGTGCACAGAGAAACAGGTAGGCTACCGGAATAGCCAGCAGCAGGAATAGGACGGAATCTGTCATTTGTAGCGCATTGTTGCTCTCATCCATCCACCAGTCTATGCTGAATATGTTAAAAATGTTGGACATCATAGCGTCGAATCTTTTTTAGTTGTGGTTAATAATGCCTGCTGTTTTTCAATCGTCAGACGTTCGTCTATATATTTCCCGTTCATCAGTATGCCCAGGAGCATAATCATCATAATGCCGGTGGGGAACTGGGTGAAGAATGCGTTCCCGTAGGCGCTGAGCATCATGCCGAATATGCCGCAGGCAAGTGCGGTGAGCAGGTGGCGCAGCTCGTCATTCCTTATTTTGAACATGATGCAGTAGCATCCCCATAGCAGGCTGCCCGCATAAATCAGCAGGTAAAGGAGAATGCCCACAACGCCCGTTTCCGTCCATATCTTGACGTAGGTGGAGTCATTGGGAATGGTGGTTGTCAGCCTGCTGCCGAATCTCCGGGCTTCCACACCGCCCAGGCCGAGTCCCTCGCCGAACGGTCTGTTCTGAGATACTCTGCCAGCTTTTTCTGGTTCTGCTTTCTTACCAGATAGGACGCGTCTTTATTGGGACGGAATGCCGTGCGCATGCGCCGTATCATGTAGTTGCTTTCTCCTACGTATGTAAATGCGAAGAAAACATAGATGCAAATTCCTCCTACTGCGGCAGCACTCATCAGTTTGATGTTCTTGCTGATAAGCGCAAAAAGCAGCAGACTGCCCAGGGGTACTACGATAGCTCCTCGGGTACCTGTAATGAACATCGAGTATAATGAGAGTGCGGAGATGGAAAAGTAATATACTTTCAGGCTGGACTTCTTGCAGAACAAACCGGCAATACCGAACAGCGCGCAGGTGAATCCCATGTTGGAACCGTAATTCCCCGCATCGGTAAAGATGGAGAAGTAGCGGGTGATCTGGGGCAGCAAGTGCGTCTTGTACATGCCGCTTTCCATCATGGCATTGTATTCGACGGCGTCGAAACCGATGAATTTCTGACAGAGACCTTTCAGTATGGCGATGAGCGTAAGTATGGAGAACAGGAATATCAGCCGGCTGATTTGCTTATAGGATGTTGCCAGCAGCACCGTGATTAGGGACACGAGAAACGTATTGTAAATGAATCCCCTGGAATAAATCCATGCTTCCAGGGATGCGGTGGGGTTGACGACTTCCATAAGGCAGTACACCGCCAGTACGGCACCCCCTATGGTGAGGATGTTGACGGCCCGTTTCCAGGGAAAACGGTAGTGCAGCGCCGTCTGGATGATGACGATGAGGAGCACGCTCCACCAGATGATGTCCGACAGTACGCTGAGTCCGTCCTGCCGGCTGTAACGCGCCAATGGGGTGAAGAAATAATTAAAAATGAATAGCAGGAATAGGAAGCGTTCCGGTTTGCGAAGGTGCAAAATCAGAATGCACAAGAGGGCGGGCAGTGCCGCCACCAGTCCTGCTATCGCTAAATTTTGCTTCAAAGTAGCTGCGACGATACATCCTAAACCGATGCAGAGTATGGCAAAGGTTAAGGCGGGAGATGATATGTAACTTCGCTTGATATTCATTTTACAGCAGCTTTTTTAGCGGTCAGTCCCAGTTGGGACAATCGGCTGACGAAGCTGTGGAGAGGTGTCTTGGGCGGTAATTCGCCGGTGAACGATTCCACGACTTCACGGTCGGCATTGTTGAGATAAAGCGATAACGGAGTGTCACCCAGCATTTCTTTAATGGATTTCAGGTTGATATCATCGTTTTTGCCCCATAAACGGCAGGCGTTGGCTATGAGCAGGTTGACATCGGCTTGTTTCAGTACGGTCAAAGGCAGGCTGGCAGTGCTTATGGACGGGTATTCCACAAGAATGATGTCCGGTATCTGCTCGGCGGAGTTCAGTTGCCAGAAATCGGATAGTTGTTGTGCCCGGACGTATTTCTTGTCGTTGGTCTCAAAATCGACATCGTGTTTTACGATACGGGTGCGGAGTCCCACGGAAGCCCAATGGTCGGCAAAATATTTGGCCAGAAAACTTTTACCTTCCCGCTCTTCCATACTGAGCAGGTTGATGACGGTAGGGCGTCCTGTTGCCAGATACCTGTCGAGCTGATGGCAGGAATAGGCGGCGGCACGGCGGTTGCATACTTTCAGGAATCCTCGGAACTTCAGGTTGCTGATACCGTTGAATGCGGCGATGACGGGAAGGCCGCTAAGGCGGTGACTGCGTTCGGCATCCCGTAGCGTGCGGTCTGTCAGTTCAATGATGAGGAAGTAGAAAGTAATGAATATCAAACTGCCAATCAGAGCAGCCACGACGTAGAGCAGGCGCTTACGGCCGTTGTCGGTAAGCGGGAACTCGGGCGGAGCGATGATTTGCAGGTTGGCAGTGGTCATTTTTATGTTCTGCAGGCGGAGCCGCGCTTCGAACAGTCCGCGGAGCTGTTCACGGTAGGTGTCTTCGGCTATGCCGATGGCACGTTCCTTACGCTTTACTTGAGTACCCACTGGAGCAAATTCCCGATATTGGTTCAGGATGTCGTTCCGGCGTTCCTGAAGGACTTTCAGTTCGGCCTTTGTCTTTGCTTCGTTGATACATGCCATCAGCCATTCTGTTACCATATTATCGATACCGACACCCTCTTTGGTGAAATTGTATTCGTTGAGGTTGTCTGAAATGTGGCTGATTCTATTTTCCGAGTTTTGCAAATCGGTTCTGTTCTGTTGCAACTGTTCGTTGTCTTTTAGCTCCGTATCCGTTGAAAAGATTTCCTGCTCCAGAATATTCTGGTTCAGTTCCGTAACTTTTTCAAGTTCTTTGAGCAGCTTCGTGTTATCGCGTATAATCTTGGCGCGGATGTCCATTTTATCTTCCAGCATCTGGCGGAGAGCCACGGCGCTTTTGTAGGTTCGTTGGGCAAGTTCCTCACGGTCGTCCAGATTGTATTTGGTTACCGCCAGCTCTTTACTCTGATTGTCGTAGTTGATTACCGAATGCTCTACATTATAGTGCATCAGGTTGTCTTCTTCTTTGTTGAGGTTGATTTTGGCAAGTCTTACTTGCTCCTCAAAGTAAGCGATGGCGCTGTTCGTGGCGCTGAAACGGAGTATTTCGTATGCTTTGATAAGCTCGTCCTCCAAAATCTTGATGGTGTTTTGGGTGATACCCGGGTCGGGACTTGTGTAGGTAAAGCTTATCAGGTCACTTGTGCCCAGACGTTTCACGGTTATCTGCTCGAGTGCGTGGAAACTGTAAAACTCCGTAGGACGGCTGAACATGGAGTATACAAAGTTGGCGGCACTTTCCTGACGGTATGCTTGCAGGTTCCCGACGGTTTTGTCCAACGAGGAACGGTCTACCAAAGCCAGCACTTCTTTGGGTGTATGCTGCAGGAGTTGGCGGTAGTGCTTTGCCTGGATGTACATATTATCCTGCCACTCCTCGCCATATACAAGGTTCGTAACATTGGTTACACCGGCATAGATATTGCTGTTTACAGTATAGCTGAACGGCAGGAACTGGGTGAAGTACGCCACCAGTGCTGTGACAATAAATCCACCCCACAACAGCCAGTAACGGATGCGGTAGAAGAATTGTGCTATAAACTGTATTATATCCATAAGATTTTATTTCCCTTTGATTATTTTTACATTTGTCAGCATCTCAAGTAAAATGATGGCGTTATGCAGCGAAACGCGTGCTTCGGCATAGGAAGTCACCGCTCCGGAACGGCGCGCCCGCTCCAGTGAAAGAGAGATGATGTCTATTTTACCTTGTATGAAATTGTTCTCCGAGATTTTCATCTGAGCGTTGTAGAGGGCGGCGTTCTCCGCTTTGGCTTTGATGGTTGCCAGTTGCGCCGTCACATTGTTATATGCTTCCAGCACTTTGAGCCGCCGTTCTTCCATTACTTCTTCCTGCGTGTATTGAAGCTGCTCGATGTTGTAACGATAGTTCTTCAGCCGGAGCGGGCGGTTGAATAAATCGCCGAGACCTACACTGAAGCTGGCTCCTACGTTGAAGGTGTGCCGGGAGCTGGCTGTGGTGGACTGATACCAGTCGTTGTAGGAATCGCTGTTGTCGTTCAATACGTTGTAACGCCCGTATGCATAATTTCCGTTCAGCCGGAAGTAGTTCCACCAGTTTCTTTTTTCTATGCGGTATTGGTTCTTTACCTGCTCTACCTGGGAGTGTGCCCGCTTTACAGTGGCGTTTTCTATGACGGCATCCATAAATACGGAAAGGGGCGGCAGATCAAAACCTTCTATATAGTGCCGCGTTTCCGGCAACTGGCTTCCTGAGATGCTCTTCTCCAGGGTGGTATCGCTTTCTTTCAGTGCCTCCAGAATTTTGATACGCTCTTCACGGGTCATGTCCGTCTGGGCATGGATGGACTGGGGCAACAGGAACAGAATAAATGTAGCTGTACAGAGATATGATAGGGGATGTGTATGGGCTTTTATCATTTGTCTGTTTGTTTTTTTAGTTTTAATACTTACACGTTCTCTTTCTGTACAAAAGCGGTGAATGTTTTTAGAAGTATCTTCATGTCCAGCCGGAAACAGAATTCTTGTGCATATTTAATATCCAGTTGCTTTCGTTCTTCCGCCGACATCTTACCGGCTCCGCCACGCTTTTCCACTTGCCAGAGCCCGGTCAGTCCGGAAGGAGCCATGAAGCGGTCTATGTATGCGTCGCTGGTCAGCAGTTCGGCCTCATAGAGCGGAAGCGGACGGTTGCCTACGATGCTCATATCGCCTTTCAGGACGTTGAATAGTTGCGGTAGTTCGTCAATGCTGTATTTACGGATGAAACGGCCGATGCGTGTGACGCGCGGATCGTTTTCTATCTTGACAAACGGGCTTTCTTTGGATTGGGCCTTTTGCCGGAAAAAATCTTTTTCCGGTATGATGAAATCATCAGAAATCAGTAAGTTTGCTTCTTCATCGGAAGAGCCTGTGAGGTCGTCGAACCGGATGTCGGGGGTATCGTCTGCCGCTTCTTCTTCCATTTTGTACTGGTTGAGGGCATTGAGTTCCTTCAGCTTCTTGTCCGCATTGGTGTACATGGAGCGGAACTTCAGGAAGTTGAATATCCGGTAGTTACTGCCTACACGTTGCGACTTATAGATGACTTTACCCTTACTTTCGAGACGGATGGCAATGGCAGTGCCGATAAGTAACGGAGATAGTATTATCAGGGCGCATATGGCAAACAAAATGTCGAACGCACGTTTCCATGCGGGCAGATGAAATGTGTTAAGCATCTTTCGGTGGCTTTGGCTGAATTCCTGCATTTTATGCTTTTGACGCACTTGCAGGAACTGGGTCATTCGGTGGATGCTCGTTTCATCGGCTTGTGGCGGCAGTGTATTATTGACGCCTGCCTGCAGATAGGCTTTGCGGGCTTCTGCCGGCAATCCTTCGGTGATAAGTATTATGTATACGCGTGGAAACCTCTTGTGGAGGCAGGTGATGTCAAGGCAATCCTTTTCTGTGTCGGTTTGCTCGTAAAGGATGGATGTGTTATACCGTTCGCGGATGCCGTCTATGATTTTGGCAGCTTTACGGGCACCGGAGACAGTAACGAACATGCCATTGGTAACCTTGCTCAGGTGGTCGATGGCAGTCTGGCTGTTTCCTATGTAGATATAATATAGCATATCTTCCTTTCAGTTCTTTTTCAGATGTATTTCTTGATGCGTGCCCTGAGTTCCAACGGGTTGAATGGCTTGAGTATGTAATCTGCCGCTCCGGCTTCGAGCAACTGGATGCGTTCGACGGTACTTTCCTCACTGGAGAGCATCACTACGGGGATATGTTTGAACAGCTCGTTCCCTTTCAGATAGTACAGGAATTCATTGCCGCGCATGTGGGGCATGTGAATGTCGGAGATGATAAGGTCGTGGCTTTGTCATCAACCAGTAAGATTTTTTTCATTGTTCTGTTTATTATAGCGTTGTTGCTTTGTTTGTTTACTATGCAGTAATAAAAAAACTGTTGTTTTATTGAACTCGTCCAATTACTGACGACAACAATGAATATTTGCTAACCTGCTTTAACGCAAAATGAGAAAAACGTGAGAATATGTTTGCCGGTGTATTTCTTCACGTTTTTCGGGTTACCGTATAGATTGGCTATATTTCAGTCTCTATTAAGCGGAGTCAAATTTTCAATAGGATATACGTCTTTGTTGTGTGACTGATACCAGTTGTTGTCTTGTTGTCCGCCGGTGGTAATCCACGACCGGAACTTGTCATATACCATAGTGACGTTTCTGTTCTCAAAAGGCCATGCAAATTCTTGAGGGATTACAACAGCCCAGGCAAGGTTTTCTTTGCTGAGATAGTATCTGTTTTCGGCAACGGATGAGTCGTCATTACCGCTATTGAAGTAATGAGTACCGCCCAAGTCTGTCGGAGCAAAGCCCGCTACGTGTACTTCCGTACGCCTCCTTTGGGTTGTGGCGGGAGCTGTGATGGCGAAAATATCAATATTGTTGATGTTCAGGTCTTCCGGCTTTACATTGGTGGAGACGGGAAATTCCATGATGATGTTATATTCCTTGGTATCTTTTTTGAACGGACCGTTTTCAAGGGTGTTGATACGCTTTTCAGTATCGGTATACTGACTTCCCCACAATTCGGTGCATGCATCACTGAAGAGGAGATAAGTGGGGATGCTTTGCTTATTCTCGAATGATACGTCTTTTCCATTGGTTCTGAACTTGTCGGGCTTTATATCTTGAGAGAGTTTAGTGAAGCGGATACCGGCCCCCAATGTCTTGGCTGCACCTGCGGCTCGCAGTTCAAGAGTCATTCTGAGGCGTGTCACTATACCGTTTTTATCTACTTGCAGTTTTTTTCCGGACATTACGATTACAAGGTCGTTCATGTCAAAATCGCCGTATGCAGGCCAATTGTCCTCAAAAGCAAACGTATACACGTCGCTGTCTTTGATTTCGATGGGGAAGTCGGGGTCTTTCTCTTCTTCACCCTTATTGCCTTCGTCATAGATTCCGCCGCAAGTCTCGATGGTGTATTTGGATTCATCATAACCGGTATTGACGCTTTCGTTCTTCTTAAACGGGTGATACTGGCTCAGACCCTCTATTTTTCCTTCTATGACCAGATTGTTGCTTAATAATTGGACGTTGGTGGGCTCTTCGAATTTAATTTTTTCGGCCTTAATCATTGACTTGTCATTGTTGGTGACATTCACTGCCTGGAAAATGACGTCACCGCGTTTTACTTCGAACTCTCTGGCTTTAATCATGGAGCCGTCTATCAGCGTGAATTTGGAGTCGGTCAGGCTTTCTATTTCGGGTACAGGCAGCCACTCTGTGTCAGTTTCGTTGGCACGGCCGGCGGTAATGGCCCCCTTGTTTAATGTTACGTTTCTGAACTTGAATTCCTTTTTCACAATAACGGTGCAGCTATTGTATAGGACATCGGATGATGAGTTTGTAAATTTAGATGTTTCGATGAAGCCATCGTTGTACACAGACAGGCCACCCTCTATTTCATAGCCGCTTATCTGGGCCTCATAATGGTTGATGATGACGGTTGCGGTGGAGTTGTTGGTTCTTGTCTTACCGTCAGTTTCATCGAATCTGACACTGCCGTAATTGAATAGCCTGCCGCCATTGAGTTTTATATCGGTAGCACTGTTTAAGTCGGTCTTATTCAAAATCCTGGCATCGATGAAGTTGAGTTCATGAGCGTTTAATGTGCCGTGATTGATGACGTTGCTGCCGTTGATGGTGATTTTGTCGGCGACTTCGATTTTTCCTGCGTTGAATAGTTCCGGTTGCTTGCCAAGATTCATTGTCAGGCTTCCATTGGTTGAAATTGTACCGAAATTCTTGGTAGGACATCCTAAACTGAGAGAAGTGCATTCGAGGCTGCCGTCATGTTGCAGGGTAAGGGTGTTTTCATTACCGATGGTGAGATTATTTGCAATGATTCTGCCTCCACCCATTACATATATATCGAGGTTTGAATTAAGGCTGCTCCAACCGCTTAATTTCCAGACGCCCTGTACGAATACAGTTGCTCTGCCGCTGTTTGTTTTTAGCTGGATGGTATAAGGAGAATCCGATGTGTATTCTTTTCCTATGATATACTTCGCTCCGTTGGCAAGTGTGCCTGTATTCCAAGGGTCAATGTAACCATCCGATACACTTGGAACGGCTGGTATCACTTCCGCTTCCTTATATTCTTTATCGGCGATTTCCGTTATGCCGGCTGCCTGTGCCGCTTCGAATGCCGAGTGGGAATTACCGGCAGTCTTGTTTGCGGCTCTTGTTCTTGTACCGGTTGAAACATTGTACACGTTGCTTGGGATCGGTTTGACGGATAAACAGTCTTGTTGCGGCTTTGGAGACGTTGATTTCCGCGTTGTAATTTCCGTTCTTGTTGGCAGTGCCCACCGCAATGGGGACAGCGCTTATGTCGGATATCGGGTTGGCGGTAAAGATTTCAATAAGATACTTATATCGCCCGTCAAATTCATCGTTTATCTCAACATTCAGATTTACGGTGTTGACCATGGACCAGTCAAAACCATCGGGGGCGGTAAAGTCTTCTCCTAAGGGATTTTCTTTCGGTTTTGTCTGAATGCCCCTTTCAGGATCGTACACATCATCCGTACAACTGGAAAGTGCCAAAGTGCTGACAATGGCTACCACAACTGAAAAACGGTAGAATAATTCCATAGGCTGATCTATAATGTTTTTATGTTTTGTTTGCTTATTGAATAAAATAATCAACTTTTAATTGAATATGCTGCAAAGATAGCCATAATATTCGGATTGTTACTTGTGAATATTGTCTTTTTTGATAAAACAAGGCGAATATTTTGCTTAATCCGACCATTTACCCGTTTTGAAAACTTGTAAATATTGTTTAGAGCGAATAAAAAGGAGAAGTTTGAAAGGGAGTAAAGAGGAAAAGAGGAAAAAAAGGGGAAATTACTCTTTGGTAATTTCCCCTGCCAAATCCGAATTCATCCGGCGACGGATTTCCGCCTGGCTCAGTCCGTGCCCGAGCAGGAACATGAGTTTGGTTACAGCGCATTCGGGCGTACTGTCGTAGCCGCTGATAACGCCGGCTTCGAGCAGATGCAGTCCGGTTTCGTAGCGTCCCATCTCAACACCGCCGCTTTGGCATTGGGTAATGTTGACAATGACGATGCCTCGTTCTGTTGCGTCCTTCAGTTGCCGGATGAACCAGTCCTTTTGCGGTGCATTGCCGGAACCGAATGTTTTGAGAACCACTGCTTTCAATCCCGGAACGTGAAGTACAGAATCGATGATGCTTTCCTGAATACCCGGAAACAGGGTGAGGACTACGACATTGGTGTCGAAAAGATAATGCGGCTTCATCGGGCGTGCAGGGTCGGGGCGGCGGATGAGGTGCTCGTTATAACGGATATGGATGCCTGCTTTTGCCAGAGCGGGGTAATTGAAAGAGCGGAAAGCGTTGAAATTTTCGGCATTGATTTTGGTTGTCCGGTTGCCGCGCATCAGTTCATTTTCAAAGAAGATGCACACTTCGGGGACAAGGCTGTGCCGTCCGGACGTTTGGCGGCAGCTATTTCGATGGAAGTAATCAGATTTTCCTTTCCGTCCGTGCGCAATGTCCCGATGGGTAGCTGCGAACCGGTAAGGATAACCGGCTTTGCAAGGTTTTCGAGCATGAAGCTGAGTGCCGATGCCGTATATGCCATAGTGTCGGTTCCGTGCAGGATGACAAAGCCGTCGAAGTTTTCGTAGTTGTCATTTATAATTGCGACAATTTTGGCCCACAGGGAAGGTTCCATGTCAGAGGAGTCGATAGGCGGATCGAACTGACAGGACGAGATGTGATAGTTGAAGCGCTTCAATTCGGGAACATGCTTGAGCAGGTGGGCGAAATTGAAATTTTCCAGTGCACCTGTTTCCGGATTTTCTATCATTCCGATAGTTCCGCCCGTGTAAATCAAGAGAACGGAAGGATAATCTGCTTTCATAAATATCTCTTTTTTCTTTTTTTCGGGCACAAAGATAATGTAAACCGATAACAGAATAAAATGAACTTGTCCATTTTTTATGCTGGAATGTAGCTTATCTTCGTATTATTCACAGAGATACGTAAAAAAATGGAATTTAAGTTGTCTTACTGTCCTGCCGCTTTACCGCTTTTACCCAAATCTTCTTTCAGATGTGAGATGGCTTTTTGTGCGTTTCCTTTGTATTCGTCGAGCAGGGTAACGAAGCGGCTTCCGATAATGGCTCCGGACGCATGGGAGCAGGCTGTATCGAACGTCTGCCGGTTACTGATGCCGAAACCTACCATGCGTGGGTTACGCAGGTTCATATCTTGAATCTTCTTGAAATAGACTTGTTTCCGGATGTCGAAATCTTTCTGCGCGCCGGTGGTGGCTGCTGATGATACCATATAGATGAATCCGTCGGTATGGACATCTATTTCGCGGATGCGTTTCTCGCTGGTTTCGGGGGTGATGAGCATGATGACCCGGATGTCGTATTTCTGTGCGACGGCCTTATAATTTTCTTCGTATTCCCTGAAAGGCAGGTCGGGGATGATTACGCCGTCAATGCTGCATTCCGTACATTTCAGGCAGAAAGCCTCAAAGCCGAAGTGCATAATCGGGTTGAGATAGCCCATTAATATCAACGGGATACGGACATCTCGGCGGATGTCTTGCAACTGCTCAAAGAGGATGCGGAGAGACATTCCGTTGTGCAGGGCGCGGGTGGCGGCATCTTGAATGACGATGCCGTCTGCCATCGGATCGCTGAAAGGGATGCCGATTTCTACCATATTTACTCCGTTCTTTTCGAGTGTACGGATTACATCGGCTGTGCTGTTGAGCGTGGGGAAGCCGGCACAAAAGTAGACAGACAGCAGGTTTTTGGGGCTGTCTTGGAAGAGTTGGTTGATACGATTCATAGTGAGTTTGTTATTACAGATTTATTGTTGACAGTTACGTTATCTGCTGCCCGCGGTTGTGTCGTCAGCCGGCAGTTTCACCGGTTCTTATTGCCTGGAGGAATTTTCCGATGCGTTCTACATCTTTGTTTCCCGGAGCCGTTTCAAAGCGGCTGTTGATGTCGATACCGGCTAGTTTGGGGTGATGAAACTCCCTGATGGCTTTAACGCTGTAAGGGTTGATTCCGCCGCTGAGCAGAAAAGGCGTCATTCCGCTGTAACGGTGCAGCAGGTTCCAGTCGAACTGGTTGCCGGAGCCGCCATACAGTGATGTCTTGGCATCAAAGAGGTAATAATCGCATAATCCCTTGTAGTCGGAAACGGTTGCCAGGTCTTTTGACTGTGAAATGGAAAATGCCTTGATAAGGTGCAGACCGCTGCTGCGTAAGGAACGGCAATATCCGGGCGATTCGCTGCCATGAAGCTGGATGTAGTCCAGTGCAAAACGGTCGGCATACATCAGGATAGTTTCCTTACTTTCATTGACGAAGACTCCCACGCGTTTTGCGCGAACCGGAAGATATGCCGGTATCTCGCACAGGCAACGGGGAGACTTGGGATAGAAGATAAAGCCTATCATATCTACATCCAGTTGCTCTACATTGCGGATATTTTCCGCTTCGGTCATGCCACATACTTTTATGATGAGAGGAGCCATTTTTTTTAATGATTTATGTAATTAATACTTCATTTTCAGGAACGGAGTGGAGAAATGAAATCTTTTAATGCATCTCCCGGCCGGCGGGTTTTCATAAAGGTTTCTCCGATAAGGAAACCGCGGAAACCTGCAGCGCGCAGCCGGCAAATGGTTTCGGGATGTGAAATTCCGCTTTCCGAAACAAGTAGCGGCAGGCTTGGCTGTCGGAAGAATCCTGGGCTGTGGCCGGTATCTGCCGGAGTTTTTCGGCTATATGGAAAGAGTTTTTCACATCGGTGACGAATGTGCCGAGATTACGGTTGTTGACGCCTACCATGTCCACATCCGCGTTTACATAAGCGAGTTCGGAAAAAGTGTGGATTTCGAGTAACACTTCCAATCCCAGGGCATGTGCCCGGGCGGTGAGGGTGGCACATTCTTCTTGTGTCAGGCAAGTGGCGATAAGCAATACTGCATCAGCTCCTACGATACGTGCTTGGAGCAGTTGGTATTCGTCGATGATGAAATCCTTTCGCAAGATAGGAATGCCGACCAGTGGGCGTGCCATGCGTATATCTTGCAGCGAACCGCCAAAGAATTTTTCGTCCGTAAGGATAGAGACTGCGGAAGCACCGGCTGTTTCGTATGCAGCGGGTATTTCTTCGGCACGGGCCGCCTCATGTATCCATCCTTTCGAAGGAGAACGGCGTTTGAATTCGGCAATGATTCCCGTGGGTGAAGAGGCAAGTGCCTGTTTCATGCTGCGGACGGGTATGGTGACGGAAGTTCCGGCAGTAGCGTCTTTCTGCATCATGGCGGCAACCTCTTCTTGTAACTTTTCGAGGGAGACGGCTCGCTTTTGCAGTTCTATTTCAATTCGTTTATGAGCGATGATTTCCGATAAAATATCTTTCATGGCTGTTTTAGTGAAGAGTTACGGGATATGGCTATAGATACCTTTTCGCACCTCATCCCTTACTGGTTAATTTCTATAAACTTTTTCAATGTTTTCAGTGCCCGTCCGCTTTCCAGCGATTCGCGGGCTATGGCAATACACTCTTCAATCTCTTTTTCCGGTTCCATGACCTGAATGGCGAAGGCGGCATTGACAATGACACATTGGGTCTGGGCGGCTTCTGCGCGGTTGTTCAGGATATTGTCGAAGATACGTGCCGCATCTTCCTTGCAGGCTCCGCCGGAAAGTTCTTCGGGACGTACTGCGCTGAAACCGAGAGCTTGTGGCCGATAGATGCGTTCATAATGACGTGTCATCACTTTGAATTCATCGGTCAGTGAGATTTCATCGTAATTGTCCAGACTGTTGACTACGGCAAAGTCGATGCCGAGTCTGTAGAAAACGTTCGTATAGAGACGCATTTGCGCGAGGTCGGCTACGCCCAATAGCTGATAGGCGGGCTGACACGGGTTTACCAGCGGTCCCAGCAAGTTGAACAGTGTGCGTACTCCCAAGGCTTTGCGGACAGGACCTACGAATTTCATGGCTGGATTGAACAGTTGGGCGTGCAGGTAGGCTATGTTACACTCTTCCATGCTTCGCTTCAATATGTCGGGATTGTTGGTGAAGCGCACGCCATGCTGTTCTATTACGTTGCTTGCTCCACTGACGGAAGTAGCGCCGTAGTTTCCATGTTTGGCTACTTTATAACCTGCTCCTGCCACAACGAAACTGGCGCAGGTGGAGATGTTGAAGGTGTTCTTCCCGTCGCCGCCTGTACCTACGATATCAATGGGGCGGTAAGGCGCAAAGTCTATCGGAATGCGTGTCTCCATAAGTGCTTCGCGAAAGCCTGCCAGCTCGTCTACTGTAATGCTGCGCATCTGAAAAACCGTGAGCAGTGCGGCTATCTGTGCTTCGGAATACATCTCCCGGCTGATATTGAGCAGGATTTGTTTGCTTTCTTCTGCAGTGAGTTCTTCATGATTGAAGAGCCGGGTTAATATTGTTTTCATCTGATTAAGTTTGTGGTTTAAAAATAGGTTATTCTTCCAGCCAGTTCTTCATAATCTGCTTCCCGTCCGGGGTAAGTACGGATTCCGGATGAAACTGTATGCCTCGGACATCATATTCCCGATGTTTCAACGCCATAATCTGCCCTTCGGGACTGACAGCTGTAACGGCAAGCGTTTCGGGCAGTTTTTCAGTATCTACTACCCAGGAGTGATAGCGTCCTACGGCTATTTCTTGGGGTAATCCCCGGAAAATGTAATCCGGTTCTGTCAGCCGTATCATGGTCTGTACACCATGAAACACTGTGCTGAGGTTGACTAACTTCCCACCGAATGCCTGTCCGATGGCTTGTTCTCCCAGGCATACGCCCAGTATTGGTTTCTTGCCTGCGTAGGTGCGTATTACATCCAGCAGTAATCCTGCTTCTTCGGGTACACCAGGACCGGTGAAAGGATGATTTTATCATATTGTTCCAATTCTTCTATGCTGAATTGGTCATTGCGCAGTACATCTACCGCTACGCCGAGTTCTTTCACCAAGTGCGCAAGGTTATAGGTGAAGGAGTCATAATTGTCTATGATTACTACCATTGTTATTAACTGTTTGATTAATTTACTTTTGATACTCTTGTTGATTTATACAATTAGCCGATTTTCTGTTTTACAGGGAATTTCCGCCATGGTAATTGCCTTCTTCAATGCTCCCAGTTTGTTGTTCACCTCTTGCAGCTCGTATTCGGCATTACTTTTGGCTACAATGCCTCCGCCTGCCTGAAACCATAACATCCCGTTGCGGCTGACGAATGTACGGATGGTGATAGCCTGGTTCAGGCTGCCGTTCAGGCCGATGAATCCGATACAGCCACCGTATGCGCCACGGTTATGCGGCTCCAGTTCGCTGATAAGCTGCATGGCGCGAACTTTCGGTGCGCCGCTCAAGGTTCCGGCCGGGAAGGTATCGATAAATGTCCTGATAGAGTCTGTATCACTGTTCAGCGTACCGCTGACGCGGCTCACGAGGTGAATGACGTGACTGTAATATTGCATCTCTTTGTAAAAGTCCACTTTTACGTCATGGCAGTTGCGGCTGAGGTCGTTGCGGGCAAGGTCTACCAGCATCACGTGCTCTGCATTTTCCTTGGGATCGTCTTGCAGGTACCGGGCATTTGCAGCATCCTGTTCCGGATTTCCGGTACGCTTGGCAGTGCCGGCGATGGGATCTATATAGGCATGGCGGCCTTCAATGCGGCAGTGCGTTTCGGGAGAAGAGCCGAAGATACGGAAGCCGCCGAAATCAAAGTAAAACAGATATGGAGATGGGTTGATGCTGCGCAAAGCACGGTAAAGCTTGAAGTCGTCGCCTACGAAACGTTGTTCGAAACGGCGGGAGAGGACTATTTGGAAAACATCTCCCCGCATGCAGTGGGCTATTCCTCGGCGGATATTGGCTTTGTGTTCCTCATCGGTCAGTGAAGAAGTGGTTTCGCCAACAGCACGGAAGTCATAGGCAGTGTAGTTGCGGTTGTGAATGGCTTTCTGCACCTTGTCCAGTTCGCTCTTCTCATCGGGAGCGAGCATCTCCAGTAACAGCATTTCATTTTTGAAGTCATTAAAGACAATAAGATACTTATATAAATGTATAGTATATCCGGTGCATCGTTGGTGGCTTCGCGACTGTCTTTTACAGGGATGTTCTCAAAATAGCGTACAGCATTGAAAGATGTGTAACCGTACAGACCGCAATAGTCGCTGTATTCTCCTTCCACGTGAAAGCGGTTGAGGAAATCGCGTAACGCATTTTCCGCATGGTATTCTTCGGTAACGGGATGTTCCTCACGTGTGCCGTCGGGCAGGCAGAATACGGCAACAGCGTGGTCTATACTGACGCTTGCTACCGGGCAAAGTCCGATGAATGAGCGGTTGTTTTCACTGCCATGATAGTCGGAACTCTCCATGAGTGCGCTTTGAGGAAAAATGTCGCGCACCTTCAGATACGTGCTTACGGGTGTATGTAAGTCGCCGAGCATCGTGCGGCTTACTGTCTGATAATCATACTTCATATTTTGTATTTTATTCTTTATACATCAAATACGTTTCTACATCCTTATCCCCCCGTCCCGAAACGGTCAGTACCACCACATCATCAGTTTTGAAGTTCAGCTTCTTCAATGCACCGAGGGCGTGGGCACTTTCCAATGCGGGGATGATGCCTTCGAGCTTAGTCAGTTCGTAGGCGGCGCGGATGGCCTCGTCGTCATTTACGGAGAGAACGATGGCGCGTTTGTGCTTGGCAAGGTTGGCATGCATGGGGCCGATGCCCGGATAATCCAGTCCGGCGGAGATGGAGTAAGGCTCTTCAATCTGCCCATCCTCGTTTTGGATAACGTAGGTGCGTGCTCCATGGATAATGCCCAATTTGCCTAAGGCAATGGTAGCGGCAGTCATTCCTGTTTCTATCCCTTTGCCTCCGGCTTCGGCAAGGACAATCTGTACCTGGCGGTCGTCCACATAGTGGTAAATGGTTCCGGCAGCATTGCTTCCACCGCCTATGCAGGCTATGAGATAGTCCGGAGACTCGCGTCCTTCTTTTTCCATGAGCTGTTTTTTGATTTCCTCGCTGATAACAGATTGCAGGCGTGCCACCATATCGGGGTAGGGGTGCGGGCCTACGGTGGAGCCGATGATGTAGTAGGTGTCAGCGGGGTGGCAGCACCAGTCGCGTATGGCTTCGTTGGTGGCATCCTTTAAGGTCATGTTTCCGCTGGTCACGGGCACTACGGTTGCACCCAGCATCTTCATCTTCTCTACGTTGACGTGCTGGCGTTCCACATCGGTCTTGCCCATATATACGATGCACTCCATATTCATCAATGCACATACGGTAGCTGTGGCAACGCCGTGCTGTCCGGCACCTGTTTCGGCGATGATGCGGCGTTTGCCCATGCGGCGTGCCAGCAGAATCTGCCCGATGGTGTTGTTGATTTTGTGGGCACCGGTGTGGTTCAGGTCTTCACGCTTGAGGTAAATCCGGCAACCGTACTTTTCCGACAGACGCCGTGCCTGGTAGAGCGGTGAGGGACGTCCTACGTAGTCGCGCAGCAACCGGTCGTATTCCTGCTTGAAATCTTTACTTTGCAGGACTGCGAGATAGGTTTTCTGCAATTCCTCTACACACCTGTGGAGGATTTCGGGAACGTATGCCCCGCCGAACTCTCCGTAATAACCTTCTTTGTCAACTAAGAAACTAACCATATATTGTTTTATTATTTAATTGTTGGCTGCCAGTTACCGGTTGCGAACTGTTAGCTATATACATCGTTTAAATAAAAGAGCCCCGTCGCTTGGTGCGACAGGGCTCTTTTTATATCTATCATATTACATATATACATACGAGCACTGCTCCCTTACGACTGCCGGAGTTGTAACGGATGCCACCACCAATATGTATTTACGAACATTGTTTTCATTATCTTTTTTATTTTTGACCGAGGCAAATATAAGCACATTGTTTTAATAATCAAAGCAAATCTTTCTTTTTTTTCTTATGAGAACTTTTTTCTTAAAGTTTTGTTGTTTATGGCGGATACTATTATTTACTATAAAAAAGAAAGGAACGGACTATGAAACGGAAACATCTGATTACTATAGGTGTGATTATTGCCATTGTTTTATTGTTGTATTGGCTTTTTATAGCCGAAGACTTGAATGCCTGGCTCAATGTAAATTGATTTTTCAGTATTATCATGCGAGGTTGTTCGGATAAATAATGTATCTTCGCAAAAAATCAAAGACTCATGAAAGGATTAAGTTATTCGTTTTTGCGCGCTGTGTGTGCGCTGGTAATCGGTTTGGTGCTGGTGATGTTTCCCAATCAGGCCGGTGATTATTTTGTGATAACGATTGGCGTCATTTTCCTTGTGCCTTCGCTTATTAGTATTATAGGATATTATGCTCAAAATGCAGAAGTGCGCCGCCGATTTCCTATCGAGGGGATAGGAAGCCTGTTATTTGGACTATGGCTGGTTATTATGCCGGGCTTTTTTGCCGATTTGCTGACGTTCGTGCTGGGCTTTATCCTCGTGATGGGTGGTGTGCAGCAGATAGCCTCGCTGTCGGCTGCCCGCAGATGGACGCCTGTGCCGGGCGGATTCTACGTTGTTCCGGTGGCTATATTGCTGGCCGGGCTGGTTGCGCTGTTCAATCCTACGGGCGTGCGTTCCACGGCGTTTATCATTATCGGTATCAGCAGTCTGGTCTATGCGGCTTCGGAATTGATAAACTGGTTTAAATTTACCCGTCTTCGTCCTAAAGCACCTGTTGCCGGCAGCAAGAGTGATGATGATATCGAAGATGCAAAGATAATAGAATGATGTATATGTTTTAGACAATATACTCTCTATTACATAAAACGCAACAAAGCATCTATTCCCAGAGAATAGATGCTTTGTTGCGTTTTGTATGACAATACTATGTAGCTTGTCACTCTGGAGTGTTTTTAGAAATATTCTGTAAGTATTCCTCTATTTCTTGAGCTGTAACATCTTTCAACAATACAGTTTTGTTTTTATTCAATAGATATAAAGTCGGGATAGCTTTTAAGTCGTAAAGGCTTTTTAGTTCGATTGCTTGTTCTTTGTCGTAGGCATTAATCCATTCTGCAGGAAAATCGGAGAGGTGTCTCCGCCATTCTTCTAAATCAATATCGGGGTAAATGGAAAGGACTTTCATCTGGTTCTGTACGATAGCTTGGCAGATGGAAGGGCTTTGTTTCAATGTTTCTATCGTTTCGCTGCAGGCATGACAGCCGGGATTGTTGATGAATAATAGGGTATAGGGAGCCTTTATGCTATACAAATTGCCTTGTCTGCCATTGGCAAGCGTATAGACAAATCCAATGCTTTAGTTCCTTTTCTATTTTTTTGTGCCAGCTCGCGTCGGGCTTTGGGACGTATTTTTTCTGTATTATCCATAATAGGAGATTGCAACATGGCATCTAAAACAGATATGTATAGTTCTTCATTGCGCATCGGTGAGTTGGGATCGTACAGGTACTTGTCTGCAAGAGAAGTCAGATATGTATAGCACTTTTTCTCTTTTTCAGCTTGTGTAAATAAAGTTTTCAAAGCAATATCCCTCGTTTGAGCAGGTACTAGTTGTAATATATCAATAAAATTCACCCAAGCCTGCTCCGTCACTTCGGGGTGATGTATGTAGTTGGTATCGGCAAAGTTTACATGCTTCCAATAGTGACGTGCCAGATAGTCGGCGCGTAATTCGGGAGTGTTCAACATTGTGGGTACTTCGGGGTATACGAAAGTTGTAATAGTATCTGTTACAGCGTCTTCCGTCTGCTTATTATTTGCTTGCCCATTACTACATGCACTGTTTGAACTTAATAGGAAAATAAATAATGTGTAAGCTGGTAACAATTCTATGATCTTTTTGTATTTCATATTATCTAAAATAGATGTAAAATTAGGTACTGTTTCATTTTTTTACTCGAAAAGAAAAGGGTCATTTTTCTCTATCCAATAAATTATTCTTAGAATTTGAGTTTCAAGTAATAACGTATTACGTAAAATTAAAAGAAATATGGTGCAAGTTATCAAGAAAATC